>Ga0315541_1001786_pt1 | contig 19146 bp, 11 predicted proteins | sample SalMarSW160190MG_FD_203095 | JGI IMG/M metagenome (GOLD analysis project Ga0315541, IMG submission 203095) | Salt marsh sediment microbial communities from the Plum Island Ecosystem LTER, Massachusetts, United States - Salt Marsh Sediment SW1601-190 ...
CCAACACAGATACTGATAGCTGGTCTGCGAAGGATTCCTGGCGGGCCAGTGCATACGCAGGAGGCTCACCAGGTCAGGATGATAGCGGCATCATTCCCAACCCCGGCGCTGTAGTCATCAATGAGCTTTTAGCTAATTCCCCCGCTGGTGCTCCGGACTGGATAGAGCTGCACAATACCACCGATGAGCCTGTCAGCATCGCAGGCTGGTTTTTAAGTGATAGCGGTTCTAATCCCTCGGCTGCGCTCGGGACAGGCCTTACCAAATACGAGATTGCCGATGGAACAACGATAGCCGCTTATGGCTATATTGTTTTCTATGATAATACTCACTTCGGTAACGCAAATGATCCCGGCCGTCATACGGCTTTTGCCTTAAGTGGCAACGGTGAGACTGTGTATTTAACCTCAGCTCAGGATAGCGTATTGACTGGCTACAGGCAGTCGGAGGATTTCGGCCCTTCGGCCAGCGGTGTATCGTTTAGCAGATACTATAAAAGCAGCACGGACAACTTTAACTTTGTAGCTATGAGTGAGAACACTCCCGGCTTCGCCAATGCCTATCCTAAGGTTGGTCCTGTTGTTATAAGTGAGATTATGTACAATCCTGCCTCCGGCAGCCAGACTGAGGAATATATAGAGCTTTATAATATAAGCTCAGAGCCGGTTACTTTATATGATTACGATAAGCAGGCACCGTGGAAGTTTACCGATGGCATAGACTTTACTTTTCCTGCTGATGTTCCTGTGACGATACCTGCTGGAGGGTATTTGTTGTTGGTTAAGGACCTGTCGGCTTTTGCCTTGACGTATATCGATACTGCTGCCGGTGTGCAGGTTCAGGGTCCTTATGATGGTCAGTTGAGTAACAGCGGTGAGAAGGCCGAACTTAGTATGCCGGGAGAGCTGGATGGGAATGGCAACAGGTATTACATTCGGCTGGACCTGGTAAGTTACAGTGATGGCTCACATCCGCAGGATTGTCCTGGCGGCGTGGACTTGTGGCCTATAGAAGCTGATGGTGGTGGATTATCTCTTGGTCGCAGGGTAGCAGAGGAATACGGCAATGATGTGGCCAATTGGCAGGCAGCTTTGCCTTCGCCTGGCGAGTAGCTGGTCTATTCTTCGTTCATGTATTCATAAAGCTTGGTAAGAGCGTCACGGCGAATCTGGCGAATCCGCTCCCGTGTCAGATCCATCATCTTGCCGATATCCCTTAACGCCATCGGTTTACAAGTCCCAAACGGGCCAAGACCATAGTGCAGCCTCAAGACCTTGGCCTCTCTGGGGTCAATCCTGCTCAGGAGCCGCAAGGCCTTTGCTTGTTCTTCATCCGCCTCCAACTCGTCTTCCGGCCTGCCGGCATTATGGTCCTCTAACGTTGCCTCTAACATTTGGCTTTCGTCGGACTCCTCATCACTTGAGGTATCCCTCACAGAACTGAGAACATCTACAATCCTGTGTATGACCTTTGCCTTACGCAGCGGCAGTTTCATAATATCGGCCATCTCTTCCACATCCGGGGTTCTGCCTAAGCTGCTTTCCAGTTCCGCTATGGTATGACGCCACTGATTTATCAACACAACCATGTATGTGGGGATATGGATCGGCTGAACACTTTCTAACAGAGCGCGTTTAATACTCTGCTTAATCCACCATGCTGCGTATGTGCTGAACCGGACTCCACGATCGGGGTCAAAGTAATCCACCGCTTTTATAAGGCCGATGTTACCCTCTTCAATTAAGTCTCCAAGACTCATTCTCCGGTTGGTGTACCTTTTCGCGATATTAACTACCAGTCTTAGATTGCTTCGCACTAACTGCTCTCTGGCCCAGGGATCGTTATCTTCCACAATTAGTTTGCCTAAGAAATGTTCCTGCTGCTCTGTAAGAAGTGCCGCTTCATCGATTTCTTTGAGGTATTCTTTTATAGTGGCATCGAATGCTATAGTCTACCCTCCGCCCGGCACAAAGTCTTTCGACTTTGGCATAAAGGGCAAATTTGGTTTTTCCTGAACTCGTCTCACTGGACAATTCGTTTTTCACTGAGTGTAGGACGTATTTCAGGTATCGGCTAAATATGCCATCCGGTTTATCCCGATAGCAATTTTCCTCTTTCCCCCATAGTAATGCCGCAGTACGCAGTATGCCTTACGGTAGTTGTGTTAGTTATAGCATTTATATCAGGATCAGATTGTGTAAATTGTGCCGCCGTGCCGGGCTGCAACTAAGCCTTTGTTCTAAGCTGGAAGGTGGGTCATTAATCAGCTTCTGAGTCTTCTTCGATGCCGGTTATCGTTGCGTTCAGACCCAGAAGGATTGTTTTAACTGCGGGATCGTTAATTATCCTGTTTTTCCTTTGACTGCTGCTTTTAGGCTTCCTGGCTGTAGGCTGAGCCTTTTCTTGTGTGCTGCCGGCCATTTGGAAATTCAATGTTATAGCCCTGCCCAGGTGCTCACTTAACACGGACTTGATTTGCTCTGCTCGGTTATTGCTTTCGCACATTTCTTTCTGCATTTTAGCGGAAGGACTAAATTCGAGTGTAAGCACATTGCCTTGGAGCCGACTCGGTACAGCAGAGCTTAATAATCCTGCTGTGCCGTTACCAAGTTTGTCACTTACGACTTCCAGGATGCTTGGCCAGCCGGCTTTTATTGATTGGATTTCCGGCTGCTCGGATAATTTCTGTGGCTCGCTATTCGTGACTCGTCGCTCGTGGCTCGTTACACGTGGACCTTCATTTGTTAAATCTTTTTTTTTAACGGTCTCAGCTGGGCGGCCTTGCAATTGCGACATAAGCTCATCGACGTTGAGGAAATGCTCACTTAAGGCAAATCGCAGCAATGTTGCCTCTAAAAGCGCCCTGGGCGTGTCGCTGTTTTTAAGGGCCCAGCGCAACTTCTCAAGAGCGATTATGTTGTAAATAAGTGCAGCAGTATCGAATTTTTCAGATAGCTCAGTAGCGTGTTTTTTCTGTTCGGCTGTTAGAATCAAAAGATTGCTTTCTGAGCCGGACTTCGACGAGCTCAGTCGAGCCGTGGATTTTATTACCATTAAGTCACGCATACAATCAATAAGCGCACCAGCGGTTTGCACTTCGCTGAGACCTGTGCCGATTAAATCTTCCGTCGCAGCAAGTGTTCCGGCTGCATTGCCATCGCCTATTTGACCAATGAGATGATAGATTTTTTCACTATTCGGCTGACCCAGAAACTCCTCGAGCAGGTCAAACGTCAAGATTTCTTCACCGGTGCTTATAAGTCTGTCCAACAGACTCAGGGCATCTCTCATCGAGCCGTTTGCCATCTTAGCCAGAGGCAGAATCAGATCTTCTTCGTACTTAATTTTTTCTTGTTTGAGTATGAGCTTGAGCTGTCCGGCGATGAGACTGGCGTTTATATTGTTGAAGTCGAATCTCTGGCATCTGGATTGGATGGTGGGTATGACCTTATTCGGCTCGGTTGTTGCGAATATAAATTTGACATGGCTGGGAGGCTCTTCCAATATTTTCAGAAGCGCATTGAACGCCTCAGTGGTGAGCATATGCACTTCGTCTATGATGTATATCTTGAACCTCGCACGAGCAGGCCGAAAAATAGCGTTCTCACGCAGCTCACGAACGTTATCGACGCCGCGGTTGGTAGCGCCGTCGATCTCGATGACATCGATATCTTCGCCAAGATTTATAGAGATGCAGCTATCGCATTTACAGCATGGCTCATCGGTTGGGGCATCAACAGATAAGCAGTTAAGAGATTTAGCCAGCACTCGTGCCATAGTGGTTTTACCAACGCCGCGAGTGCCGGTAAACAGATAGGCATGTGCGACTCTGTCGGTTTTTATGGCGTTTTTGAGGGTTTTTGCGATAGGGTCCTGACCAACGACCTCATCAAACGTTTGCGATCTATATTTTCTTGCGAGTACGGTGTAAGACATCTGCAATTTATTATTACTAATGACTGCGTTTTATTGATTATTTGCCGAACTATAACACAGCGATAATATAGCAGAGCTGATTATAATTTTCCACAAAAAGATTTTCATTTAGGCGTATTACAAGCCTTATTTAGTTCTCCGCAATAAAATAATCGAGGCCTATACAGACATAATAAATCCATATAGGCCCCGAAATAGTACAAAATAAAACCGCTCTGATTCAGGTTTTCCTAAATCGAGAATCAGATATTCTACTTGCCCGCAAGGTAGACAACCTCAGCCTGTGACAAGGCCCGGCTGTAAATCATCACCTCGTCGATAAGGCCATCCCAATTGCGCGTTTCGGAATACTCTGAATTCGCTCCAATCCATAAGTTGGTGGGACTTACGCCTAAGACGTTTGTAGTGGCTTTAGTCGCTTCAGGTGCTGCATCCACATATAAACTGACCGTAGCACCATCATACGTTCGGCGGATTCAACTCATAAGTGCAACAAGTAGCGAAAACCGTGTGGGGCCTATACATAATCAATCAGTCAAGTATAGGCCCCAAGTTGATTTTAATGTCTGGACCTGACATTATTGTTCAGAAACAGGAAACCGCAGCCCGATATCATCAATGTACAAATCACCTGCACTACCAAGCTGTGGGTTAGCTCTATCACCTACACCAATTGACAGCCTCTTGATAGCCTGCATATTAACGCCGGTAAACTCCGTAAATAGGATATTCCACTCCGTGTAGGTGCCGATCGTAGTTGCAGCAGGGTCAGGATTTATAACAACCGCACTATTACCTGCACTATCCTGCAGCACCACATAAAGCTGCTCACCAATGTTGCTTTCTATGCCGATATCCTGCGATTGCCAATCGCCTGTGCCAGAGGTAGTAACATTAGAAAATTCGGCTGAGCACACCGCATCGATATTATCGCTTGCCAAGCATAAGCCTACATAGATATCCAGAAGCATAGGAATATCCACAGGAGTACCCAACGTCGTCCAAGTATTTCCATTAGCAGAATACTCTCCGGTAAAGGTGTTGCCGCTGCGGGTGAGTCTGAGCCATTGTGGAACGGTGATGCTAGCTTCTGTAGTTAGCTCAGTACCAGCATTTCCCTCACTACGATATTGGAAGTTAATTCCACTACCAAAGGTTACGACCATGGCAACATTTACAGACCCCGGTTCCAGCGACTCGCGAATCATAATTCCCGCCTTGGCCCCCGGAGCAGGATTATCGTTAGGATCGTCGGTGACAGCAGCAATACTGACTACCCTTGCAGTTATGCTGCCTTCGCCAGAAAGCTGTTTATAAGCGAAGTGGAAACTGTCAGCCTCATCTACGATGTCCTCACTACGGGAGGTCATTGTGATTGGTGGACCTTCTGTAAAGCTGCCGTCAGATGCCAGTATGCCTCTGAACCATAGCGATAAAGAGGTAGCACCTTTTGCGGTCCAATCCTGTGCATCCGTCCACTCGCGTTCTGCTTCGGAATAAAGCAATGTCCCGGTCTGTTCGTAGTTCGTGCCCTCATTTACAGTACCATCGTTGTCATATCGCAGGTACATGGCTTGAGAGCCACGGTTAATTATAGTCCTCTCGGCAAATGGAGGATCAAAGTGCCCCACAGTCATACCGGTATTATTCACGAAGAAATCTCCCCACGCATCAAATATCCTGTCAGGTGCGTAGTCGTTATAGTCTTCAAAATCATCCACAACAATATAGTCTGCTGTCGTAAAGCTCCAGACACTTCCCGGCCACGGGCTTTCGGGGTTAAGGTCATTAACCTCATCAACCCGCCAGTAGTAAATCTGGTTCACATCAAGTGGTGGTGATAAGGGTCCATATTTCTCTCGTCCTGCTGGTGTTGTCGCAATCTGACTCAGAGAGTTTGGATCCGAGCCAAAGAATATATTATGCGAAGCAGCGTATTTTCCAGGATTCCAGTGAAGCACGGGTGTCTGATTCACATATGTGCTGCCATTTTCGGGGGTCGGCCCAAAGGCATTCACGGGCTTGTATGGCGACAGGTAACTGCCCTGAATAATCTCCATGTTTGGAATGCCGGGACCTTGCCAAGCCACCCGGCAGTGGTCCCAATCGGCGGCTTCCTTCCATATCGCCATGATGTAGTATCTACTACCTCCTATCAGTGGGATTGGATCGGACTTTCGATTAAAAGCATCGTACCACCCCCAGGTAGGCTCAGAAGCTAAAAGTTGTACGTTGGTGGGGTCATCATCGGTGCTCAACCATAATTCGCCTTGGTCGGCACATGTGAGCCAGAACGTATAGTTACCGGTCAGCGGCACATAGAGCCAACCATGAATTCGGCCACCGTAGTTATCATCGTAGCTACCCCCAGGCTCCGTCCCAATGCTGAACAAGGTTATCTCTTCGCTCCGGGTTGGATTGTCCGGATAATTCCCATTATCCGTGAGATCGGTTATAGCAGAGCCAGCAATACCTTCCCATATATCAAAGACGACCGTACCTAAGCCCTCAAGGGTGGTGGTGAAGCTCCAGACATCACCTGTATGTGTGTTTACGCCATCGAACTCGTCTACCCGCCAATAATAAGTCTTCTCACGTTCGAGCAAACCAGGAGGACTATAATTCGGTTCTGTAACAGTCCCTTTATCTGTGCCGCCTGTGCCGGCCTGCACATCCTGGAGATTATCGCCTAAATACACATGATGCGACTGCGCACCTGTGCCTGCTGCCCAGCTCAATGTTACATTTGGATCAACAAACAAGGAACTATCGACTGGAATGGGCTGGTAGGCAGATTTTGAGGAGACTGTAAAGCTCCAAATATCGCCTTTCCATGGACTGTCGGGATACTGACTATTTACCTCATCGACCCGCCAATAATAGGTCGTGCCTGGAATAAGGTCGTCGACCGTATAACTATTGGCATCATCCACATGTGCTTTGTAAATTTCACCAGGCCCCATTGGACCACTGTTAGTGGCAGTATTTACATCGTCTAAATTGTCGCCTAAATACACATCGTGCGAGACGGCATAACCACCCGGCAACCAGCTAAGGTTCACAGTTGTACCAGAAAGAAGTGCACCTTCAGCCGGCCTGGGACGACGAGCAATCTTTACCGGAATAAGCGAATAGATCTCTAAGCCATTAATGAAACCAAAGGGATTATTCGCGCCCGATAGTTCAGTAGTGTTCGGATTAGCTGTACATTCCAGAACAATTGTACCGGTGCTATCTGGGGTTGTCAGTCCCCAAAAAGCGTGAGAGTATGCAGACGTAGGCCCTTGCCCACCATTGAACGAAGTCGTGAAAATATAATCCCCATTGGCTATCCAGTCCGCGATACGATTGCCTGCACTACCTGTATCATACGCATAAACTGTTATCTCGTAGGTTTGATTAGGCACAAGTCCCGATAATGTAATCGTCATTCCACCGGGTCGTGAAAATACAAAATCTCGATAAATCTGCTCAAACGGTATTCCGGTTGGCGCAGCGCGTCGTCGTGAATCAAGAGTACCGGCGGTAAATTCAACCGTAATACCATCTACTTCTGAGCCGCTGTCAGCAAGGGTAAAAGAAACAAAGTTAGGCTCTGTTTCTGCAGAGATGTCTCCGTTGTTAATATCCAGCTTTAGGATTGGATAATAAATCTCATCTGCTGCTTTTAGGTTGATACTGCCACACATCACAACAAACAGTACAAACAACAATCTTATAGGGATTTTTTTTATCATGATTCTACCTCCTTCTTACTTAAAAAAGCTGACAATTGCATGACTGGAAATGAAACATTAAAAACTACAAAGCAAATCAGTTTTCTACACAAATTACCTCTCCTCCCAAAAAGTTAAAAAAGCAGATCAACATGCTTTGGCCACACACCAAAACACCCTTGCCTTCGATCCTGCACCAATTGAAACTATCGCTAAAGTACCAGCTTCTCCGCCCTTTGGATCTAAAGCCTTCAGACACTTGATGCAGAGTAAATATCGTCCACACAAAACCTCTTGTTTATATAATATAAATAAAACAACTCCGAGAGAACCTCATTTTGGATAAAAAAATCATCATTTTGTGCAATCCGCACTAATTGAACATATACAAATACATCCAACCACCAGAAAGATTGCTAAATCGTTGGCAGACAATTTTAGTGTGGGTTTTTAACTCATCTCGGCGAAGACCGAGCCGTAGCGGGATTAACTCAGAGAATGGCATTTACGGTATTCAAGCGGTGTCATCCCTTTTAGCTGCTTGAAGTACCGAGCTATGTTTTTGATGTCTGAGTAGCCCAGAGTCGAGGCGATGTGAGATATAGGCACGTTTGTGCTCACCAGCAACTGAGCAAGCTGGTCCACCCTAACATGCTTGATTTCTTCGTGTACCGATCGGCCGAGTATCTGGGCAAACCGATTATATAGGCTGCGACGGGACAAGGAAACCGCGCGCAGCACATCATCGACCTGAATTGCTTCTTTCCTGGCACGTCGATGGATAAAATGCAATGCCATCAAAACGTCACGGTCAGCAACTGCAAAGACGTTGGTTGATTGTCTGGTCACAACGTGGGTAGGCCGGACAACAATTTTCTGATTTGTCACTTTTTTGCCCGCCATTATTTTATCCAACGCCCCAGCGGCCTCATAACCTGCTTTTTCCGCACTTACGGCTATGCTTGAAAGAGGCGGGCTGACTAAATCACAGATTAGGTCATCATTGCCCAACCCTATAATTGCAACCTGCTCCGGCACATGAAGGCCCGCAATCTTGCAGGCCTCGAGAACGTGCTGGCCTTGATCGTCATTACAAGCCATCAAGCCGATTGGTTTTGGCAATTGTTTAAGCCAGGCCGTGATGGCATCCAACTCTTTCTCCCATGAACGTTGGGCCCTTGATTTATTCAGCTCGTATTCGTAGTATTGTGTTTCAAAACCAGCTTCAGCAATTCTCCGGCTAAAGCTTTTGCCTCTTTCGCGAGACCAATAATACATTTGCCCGAATCCGCAATATGCAAATTGCTTGAAGCCTCGATGTAAAAGATACTCAGCGGCCATTCTCCCTATGGCCGCGTCATCGGTTATGATGTTAGGCAAATTCGGAAATAGCTCAGTGTACGGAGAAACAACTGTAGGAAGCCCCAGAGCAAGAATCTTCTCAGTCTGCTGTCGTGTACGTTGTTCACGCAGAATTAAACCATCGGCACCCATCTTGAATATTTCATCCAAAGTGATTTTTCCACCACCGGTTCTCCAGTAGAATGGGGCCTTTTTGAAAAATATCCAGGGCCCATGACTACGAGAATATTGCGCTATGCCGCGCAGAATGGACCGTCCATACGTCCGCGAAGTCTCCATCATAAGTATAACTTTGCGACTCTTACTCATGGCTCGTAGTTACCTATACCTAAGTCATCAAGGCATCGCCACAATAACCGTTCATATTAACGAAAGAAAATAAATTAGTTTTCTATACATATCAAGAAAATTTCCTGAAAGAAAGAATAACTCGATGTTTGATTCTCGATACTCAAGACTCGCCGAACATCGAACATCCAACCTCGATCTCTCATCATTGAGGTTAGCCTATTTGATTACCGTAAATAACATTCTCTAAGCTACTTATATCGCACGAAATGAACTGGTAATATATGTTCCAACCTGCAATAAATATGGTTCCTTTGACATTGGAAGATAAATATATAATTGCACATAATGACGATTTATTTAGCCAAAATGAGGTTCCATTTGAAAAGATTTATTGCGATAATTATAAATAGATTACTGTGTTTGCGTATACATAACGATGAACAATGAAGTTCAACAAATAAAAGGAGCGGAATTATGAATAGACAAAAGAGATTTACCACATTAGAACTCCGCATCCAAAGTAGGCATCTCAAGAATCAAAGATTGCTTCTAACGGGTTTTACATTAATTGAGCTTTTGGTCGTGATAGCTATAATAGCGATATTAATGGCAATTCTAATGCCGGCGCTACAGAGGGTAAAAGAGCAGGCAAGGGAAATGGCCTGCAGGGCTAATCTACGTCAATATGGTATAGCACAATCTATATATCTGGATGATAATGACTTCAAATATCCTGACCCATGGCTCTCTCTTGTGGCTAATCAGGACCCCTACTCCAATTACCCACATTACTGCCGCTGGCATGACCCGAGATACCCGCCCGACGGCCCGTTCTGGCCATATCTGAAGAACACAAAGGTCCATTTATGTCCATCGTTCAAAATCCTATCCAAAAACCTGGGAGAAAAGCATCCGGGTCATGATCCAGATATACCCGTTATTCCTCAATATAGTTACAGCATGAATTACTATCTGAATCTGAAGTTCTTTGATATAACCAGAAGCAAAGATAAGGTTTTTTTCTTTGCCGAGGAGAATATGTGGCTGCGAGACGGTTGCGAGTATGTACTAAACGACAATGCTCTATGCGGTGATGGTCGCGATTGGTTCGCCACTTTCCATAGCACTGCAAGTGGTGATTTAGATAGCGGTACCAGCAATGCAGTGTTTGTGGATTCCCATGTCGAAGAGGTGCGTTCGGCTCTGGGTAAAGATCCAAGTGATACTTCAGAAATGGAGTTAGACGGCAAGAACGAGAAATATGCCTGGCCAAAAAAACAGGAATCTAAATAATAAACTGCTGCCCCGCATCAATTGTTTTACAATATAAATGGCAATCAAGTTTTCGATTAGAAGCTCTTAGCAGGTCCAATTGGTGCGGGGTAGATTCATTGAGGAGCGTAATTATGAGGACACGGAAAGGTTTTACCCCGTTAGAAATCAGCATTCCTGCTCAGGAAAACCGAAGATTTCTAACGGGGTTTATCCGCCTCGGCGGATTTACATTAATTGAGCTTTTAGTTGTTATAGCAATCATATCGATATTGATGGCGATCTTGATGCCGGCGCTGCAGCGGGTAAAAGAGCAGGCAAGAGAAATGGGCTGCAGAGCCAACCTTCGTCAATATGGAATAGCGCAGTCTATGTACTTAGACGATAATGATGGCCGATATCCATCCGCGTGGAGATCTCTCGTGGGAAATGAGTACCCCTATGCCAATTACCCACGCTTTTGCAGATGGCACGACCCGAGATTTCCACCTAATGGCCCATTCTGGCCCTATTTGAAAAACGTGAAGGTACATCTATGTCCAACATTCAAAATCTTAGCCAAGTTCCTGGGCGAAGCGCATCCCGAACACGACAAATCCATTCCTGTTATACCGCAATACAATTACAGCATGAACGCTTACTTAGGCTCGAAGACAGGCGACAAGGACGGCTCAGGTGAAGCAGACTCAAGTGGACACGGCGGAATTTATAAGTTAACGGAAATAACCAGAAGCAAAGCTGAAGTATTTTTCTTCGCCGAGGAGAATATGTGGCTGAGGCCGGGTTGCATCCGCGTACTAAACGACAATGCTTTATGCGGTGATGGACGTGACTGGTTTGGAACATTCCACAGCACATCAACCGGAAAATTAAATGGAGGCACAATCAACGCTGTATTTGTGGATGCTCACGTTGATGAGGTTCGCTCAGCTCTGGGTGAAGACCAGACTGATACATCACAAATGGAGTTCGGCAGGTTTGAAAAATACTCCTGGCCGCATAAACAACCATTTCAATAAAAATATTCAATCGAGGAACATCATTATGAACAAGCGAATTGGATTCACCCCATTAGAAATCGGTCCCGATTATATCGGGAGGAAAAACCGAGTATTTCTAACGGGGTTTAACCCGTTAGAAATTAGAAACAAAGGTAAGCATCCCAAGAATCGAGGATTGCTTCTAACGGGTTTTACATTAATAGAGCTTTTAGTAGTAATAGCCATTATTGCGTTATTGATGGCGGTACTTATGCCGGCAATACAACGGGTTAAGAAACAGGCAGCGGCAGTCGCTTGTATATCAAGACTTCGCCAATGGGGACTTATATTTTCGATGTACACCACCGACAACAACGGCTATTTCCATACAAGGGAATTTGGCACTAACTATGAAAAGATGTGGCCACAATTCTATCAGCCATATTATAATGACCCAATGATGCGATGCTGCCCGGCGGCCAAGAATCCTAACAATAACTGGGGCCCGTTTGGTACCTGGGGCACAAAGGGAGGACCAGCGGACGCAGATTGGGGTTGGGGAGGTGACTGGGCTCCGAAGGCAGGGTTTTTTGGCAGTTACGCTATGAGTCGATATGCTCTTAATAAAGAAGGATCACAATTCTGGAGGCAGACTGGTGTAAAAGGTGCAGATAAAATCCCAGTGTTTTTGGGTTGTATGTATGTTGCTATTAATCCAACTGAGGCAGATGGGCCTCCCGCATATGATGGTGACCGTTCTAGTCAGATGCAGTTTTCATGTGTCAATCGGCATATTGGGCATGTCAACGCTCTTTTTATGGATTGGAGTTCCAGAAAAGTCGGTCTCAAAGAACTCTGGAAGCTAAAGTGGCATCGTGAGTACGACACGGCTGGCTCCTGGACCATTGCTGGCGGCGTTGCACCTACGGACTGGCCACAATGGATGAGAAGCTTTAAGGACTACTAAGAAACGCACTAATTGATTACAGACCTGCACTTTTACTGACCAGCCATTTAGGCTGAAAGGTTGTCAATCCAGATAGTTCAGACACTTGCGGAGCATTTCAATATACCGACAACGAAAAGATATTATCTTACTGCGCGGCCCGAAGGCTTTGTCACAGCAGGTGAATTGTTGAATAGTATTTTGGCTTAACCTCAAGATAATTGACACTAAATTGAGATCGGCGTGCGCTTTTGGCTGTTTTTGCCGCATAAGGACTTGACAGTATAAATATGAACCTGTTAGTATCAAATTAAGTTATGGGTAGGTAGCTCAGTCGGTAGAGCAACGGACTGAAAATCCGTGTGTCGGCGGTTCAATTCCGCCCCTGCCCATTCGATAAGTTGTAGATAGGCAAGCAGTTATGGTTGCTTGCCTTTTTCTATTGGTGGTCAAAAACAGGCCGCGTACCAAAACGTACCAACTTTTGACACAGGCCCCGGGCAGTTGCGACCCTTGCACGGTGGATTAAATCATCCGCCACGGCAAGGTAGAATTGATGAGTTGTGGCAAAATTTGAATGTCCTGCAAGTGTCATTACATCGTACTCGCTCATGCCATTGGCAAACCACATGCTTATGGCTGTCCTCCGGATGTCATGGAAAGTCCCTGTTTTGACGCCCGCTTTTCTGAGGATTTTGTCAAAGCTCCTCTTGAAATTATTTACCACCTTTAGCCGGGAGTCAGAGAGAGTCCACTTACCTTTTGGCCTGAGCACATTCTGGATGTAGTCGTACCGAGATATAGGAACGAAAACATATGGATACCCTTCCGGCTGCCGTGACTGGTGATCTACAAACATCTGAACGATCTCCTCTGTCAAAGGGAGAGTTCTCTGGTCAGCATCTTTGACGAGCCATTCCCAAGTATCCTTGGTATTTTTCTTGGGCCTTACTTCGATAGTTTGTGCATTGAAATCTATATCAGCCCAAGTACAATTCAAAAGCTCTGCACATCTCATAGCAGTGGCCAAAGCTACTGTGATTAACAAATCCCATTTGGCAGATTTCTCTGGATTCCATTCGAGGGTGTATTCCTGGGCAGCTTTCTGGATCCTTTGGCATTGAGCATCGGTGTAAATATTGATCTTTTTCTTGGATGCTCTCGGCATGGCGATATGCTGCAATGGATTCTCATCAAGCTGTTTGCGGTTGACCGCTAGTTTGAACAGCCTCTTTATATGCCGTAGCTTCTTAGCTATGGTTGCTTTGCTATTACCACGGTCAAGACATGTCTGAAGATACAACTCGCCATGTGCCAGAGTGACACTACGAAAATCAATATTGCCAATTGTCCCAATGAAATCTTTCATAGCCGATTTATTCTCACACCTTGTACTTTCCCTGATCTGATCACCTGTCCTTGCTAGGCTGTTTTTTGTAAAATCTCTAAGTCTCATAGAGCCGGAAGCAACATAGCCCATTCTAAGCTCTTTTTCCTCGATTATCCCCATCAAGCCGCCAATATCAGCAAATGAAAGTTGATAATCTTTTTTAACACGGCTGATTGTTTTAGCTCGGTAAATGCTTTCTGGCGAAAACTCTTTCTTATATTTGCTGAAAAAAGCACTTAGCTTTTTTGACTCAACTTGCTCGTGAAGTGCTATTTGTATGCCGGAATTTTTCCAGAACTGCAAACCGCTGTCATCATAAACCAACAACACTGGGCAGCCAAGTAATTGATAAGGTGACAATTCCATTTCAAGCTTTTTTTCATTTAATTTGGTCTTGTCAATCGCCGCAATGCAGGCCGTAGAAGAATTATATATTGACTGATAAAAGCCGACTATCTCTGCGGTTCTGCTTTTTTCACCGTCAAAATACTGATAGCTTTTTTGAAGAAGATTATTTTTGTATCCGCAGTTTTTGAAGCCACTTAGTATTTGTTGTATTACTTGCTGCATCTCGAACTTAGCCCCTTTGAATCATTGGTCGTCATTTTTACAATGAAATTATCGGTTAAAAGAGCCGAATTTGCAAAATAAATACTAATCATATCACCTTAAATCCCATCTTTAACGACTCCATTTGCAGGGCGGGCAAGCCCTATAAATCCAATAGCATTTTTTACTATTGAATATGTAGAGTTTATTGCAATTTCTCCGCCATCTGGCTACGGACTTGTCCGCCGTAGGCGTGATTAGCCTACGCCAAGACGAGTTCGCTGTTTTCTGAATTACCTCTGTATTATATCAGCCACACAAAAAACTATATTAGCTCTAATATCGTAGTTTGCAATATTAATCCTATAAGCCGCAGTCTTACAAGTTTTGCCTACTCGCCGCGATGCGTCACAGCGGGCACGGCGAGTAAATTGGTTCGGCAGGCTCACCACTTATGACACGCACCCCAATAAATACATTTGCCGGGTATTGTGATTGACCTGAAATCAGCGAAAAACTATAATTATCCGGATTGCACATTAAAAGAAGTTGTATAACCGGAGTTGCTATGGATTCGGTTCCTGGCCGAGCAAGACATCTCGAATCTGCTGTAAGCATTTGCTTATTAGCGGTCATATTTCTTATCGGGATTGGCGTGTTTATAAAGCAATCTGATTATGATATGAGCCGGTTCGGTATAAGTGCAACTCCTATTGAACCGCAATCGCAGCCACCGGTGTTAACAAGAGAAAAAAAGCCGGTCTTAACTTCGTTAAAACCTCAAGGATTCGATGCGCTCTCGGAAACCGAGGTATATGAGCCTGAGAACCTCTACGAAAAAATTAACGGCAAGGCTCCTCTTTATATCGATTCCGGCTTTGTCAAATTGTTTACTCAGCGTTTCGTAAGTGAAAGCGATGAAGACCTGTGGATGGAGCTTTTTGTCTATGACATGGCCACAACCAAAAACGCATTTTCCGTTTATAGTGTTCAAAGAAGAGCCGATGCGGATATCCTCTCGCTTTTCCACCCCTCTAACGGCTACCGAACCAGCAACGCTCTTTATTTTATCCACGGCAAATATTATATTGAGTTAATTGGTTCTTCTGAATCGGGCGAATTGTCCAAAGCAATGAAAGCAGCCGCTCAGAATATCCAAACGAGCTTAGTCGTTGATAAGGCCGCCACAATACCTGAACTGAGTTTATTCCCACAGGAAAATCTTATTCCGGGCAGCACCAAACTTTATCTGGCCAATGCATTTGGCTTTGAAGGTCTGTCTGACACTTTTACTGCGCAATACAAAATTGATGGTGAAACTATAATGGTATTTTTAAGCGAACAGCCGGGCATCACAGAAGCTAAGACAATGGCGGAGAATTATCGTAAGTTTTTGATTGAAAATGGTGCAATACCCAAAAAAGCAATAGACCAAAGCCTCGAAGGTAAAACGTTCGATTTTTACGGCACGACGGAAATTGTCTTTAGTGTCGGTCAATTTGTGGTAGGGATACATGAGGCAGAAAATCAGCAGGCCGCTGAGAAAGTAGCGAGGTTGTTCGTTGAGAAGTTCAGAATGTTCACAGAAGCGGTGAGCGATGAGTAACAAAGAAAATAACAGTTTTGGCCGAAGGCGGTTTCTGGCTCGGGCGGGCAAGGCGGGTATTGCGATTGCCGGCTGCGGCATAGCTTCGTATTTGCTCTATGACCCAACGGGGCCAAGGCCAGGCGTCGAAGCTGAAGACCTCGTGACATTAGCTGATTTTTCTGTGCCGCGCAAACAAGGCCAAACGATGTGCATTGTTCAAGGACCCGACAGGACAAAAACAGTAAATAAGGTGATAGAGCTGCTCGGTGGTATAGAAAGATTCGTCGAGTCAGGTGATACGGTAGCTATAAAACCCAATGTTGCGTTTGCGACACCGGCTATGCTTGGTGCTACGGCTAATCCCGAGCTCGTAGCTGAGGTAGTCCGGCTGTGCTACAAAGGCGGAGCAAAAAAAGTGATTGTTACCGACAATCCGATTAACGACCCTGCAAGCTGTTTTACATTAAGTGGCGTGGGTAAAGCCGCAAGCCAAGCCGGAGGCAAAGTTGTTTTACCAAAAACTCATCTTTTCAAACATACCACCCTAACAGACGGCAGGCTTATTAAAAATTGGCCTATTTTCTATGAGCCGTTCGAGAAAGCCGACAAATTAATCGGCATTTCGCCGATTAAGCACCACCACAGAGCTGGCGCCTCGATGTCGATGAAGAATTGGTACGGACTTTTAGGGGGACGGCGTAATGTCTTTCACCAGGATATTAATACTATCATTGCCGAGTTAGCGATGATGGTAAAGCCTACATTAGTGATATTAGACGGCACCGAAGTGATGATGACCAATGGCCCAACAGGGGGCTCTGTCTCTGATTTGAAGCGGGCGAATACGATGATTGCAAGCACGGACTGCGTAGCGGCTGATTCATACGGCTGCGGCCTTTTAAATCTAAAAATCTCAGACTTACCTTACCTTGCCAAGGCAGAAGAAGCAAAAGCAGGGACTAATAATTATAAATCACTCAATCCGATTTTTGCTACGATAAGCTAAAAGCGTAACTATGAAAATTGTAACTGTTAGACGGGTAAGCCAGGTTTTCTTTTTCTTACTATTTGTCTGGTTCTGCATTGTCTCTACGGTAGGCGAGCGGTTCTGGCAGTTACGCGGCTGGCCTATTAACTGGTTCTTGCAGCTTGACCCACTGGTGGCCATCGGGACAATTTTGACTACGCATACACTTTATTGGCCCCTTTTGTGGGCGTTGGCTACGGTAGTATTGACAATAATATTTGGCAGATTCTTTTGCGGCTGGGTCTGTCCTTTCGGCTCCTTGCATCATTTCGTTGGCTTCTTGGCCAGACGCAAAAAGAAAGTGTCACAGAAAATCCAGCTCAATAGATACCGCAAAGCCCAGAGCATAAAATACTTCATGCTCGTGGTCTTTCTCGCTATGGCTGCATTTCCCTCCGCTGCTGCAACTTTGCAAACAGGGCTGCTTGATCCAATACCGCTGGTAACTCGCTCCTTCAACTTGGTTCTGCTAACCATTATTGATAGGTCTGCAAATCTCATTTCGGTAACGGAGCGTTTCTATGAAGGTGCCTGGCTGATTTTTGCGGTATTTCTGACAGCGATTTTGCTTAACTTAGTTATTCCACGGTTCTACTGCAGATTTCTCTGTCCTCTGGGCGCACTGTTCGGCGTAATCGACAGATTTGCTATATGGCGAATCGGCAAGAAACCAACCGAATGTGTCAATTGCAGACTGTGCGAGCGTGATTGTGAAGGCGGTTGCGAGCCGGCCGGCAATATAAGGATAAGCGAATGTGTTCTTTGCTTTAACTGCCTCGACGGTTGCAGGCACAATGTAATCGGCTATCAGACCAAACCATCTGTAGCGGGTGAAATCATCGAGCCGGACATATCGCGCAGAGGATTTGCGCTGTCGCTGGTCAGTGGTTTGTTTGCACTCGGAGCAGTCAGGCTGAGCAGCAAATTAGGCAGTAATTGGTATCACAAAGTCATTCGTCCGCCCGGAGCTCTGCCGGAAGAAGAATTCTTAAGGAGGTGCATTAAGTGCGGCCAATGTATGCGAGTATGTCCTACCAATGTCATTCAGCCGGCAGGATTTGAAGGCGGATTAGAGAACCTCTGGACACCGGTGCTGAATAACCGTATAGGTTCAAGCGGCTGTCAATTGAATTGCGTGGCCTGCGGACAGGTCTGTCCCACCTCGGCTATAAGGCCCATTACGCTCGAAGAGAAACGAGGAGCCGGCGAATTCACCGAGGCTGGGCCAATCAAGATGGGTACGGCCTTTTTGGACAGCAACAGATGCCTTCCCTGGGCGATGGATAAACCCTGCATTGTGTGCGAGGAAAACTGTCCCGTCAGCCCGAAAGCTATCTTTACGCGAGAGTATTTCAGCACAATAAGAGATGGAATCCTGACGGTAAAAGGTATCAGAGAGCAATCCGGCGGTACTGTCGGACTAACCGTTGAAGACAACCTGATGCCGGACAAATTTGCCACCGGCGATTATTATTGTGCTATTGAGAACGGCCGGCGATGGAAAATAACTGCAAATACGCAAAATTCCATAGGAATTTTTTCGGAAAATATTTCTGGAAAAACACTTGCTGAAGGTAGTAGAATTAAGGTTCAAATTCGGCTGCAGCGGCCATATATTGATATTGAGAAGTGCATCGGCTGCGGAGTTTGCGAGCACGAATGTCCTGTAAGCGGTAAAAAGGCTATAAGAGTCTCTGCTGTTGGTGAGACAAGAAGCGCAGATAGAAGATTATTGCTGAAAGGATAATAGCCATTTTAGGAGTTTAATATTATGAAAGCGAAACAAAACAAATTTAATAGAAGGAAGTTTTTGAAAACCATAGGGGCGACAGGATTAGGTTCTGTCCTGGCTTCCGCCGGAACAGCCGCAAGCCAAAGCGAGCCGAATGCTGTGGATAAAGAACAGCAAGACAAGCTTCCACAGGTTCCAAAACGAAAGTTGGGTAAAACAGGTGTAGAGGTTCCCTGCTTGGCTATTGGGACTATGTTCAACCTCGTTGACAACCAGATCATTTTGAGAAGCACCCTTAAGTACGGCGTCACCTATTGGGATACAGCCAACAGCTATGGTGGGGGAAACAGTGAGCTT
>Ga0315541_1001796_pt1 | contig 19088 bp, 17 predicted proteins | sample SalMarSW160190MG_FD_203095 | JGI IMG/M metagenome (GOLD analysis project Ga0315541, IMG submission 203095) | Salt marsh sediment microbial communities from the Plum Island Ecosystem LTER, Massachusetts, United States - Salt Marsh Sediment SW1601-190 ...
GGTGGTTGGCGAAAACCCAGGCTCTAGTTTTCTTGATAAAGTCTCTGACCTCTTCGTCAGTGCGGAAATCTTCTTCGCCGAAGTAGTCACGATGAACCATCTTGTCGAGCGGCCTCATCAGCTTGGGTCTCGATTTGTAAGCAGGATAGCCCAAGGCGATCATATCGTAGACCTCCATCTCGTTGGGTATGTGTAAAAGGTTCTTTAGTAAGCAGTGGTTATAAGGTGATGCCACAGAAGATACCCACTGGCTGGCCAGACCCAGCGTAGTAGCCGCCAGGTGCATATACAGAAAGGCATTGGCCAGGCTGGAAAGGTAGATTGACTGTTTTATATGCGGGTCACATCTTACCACCATAGGTAACCCCAGTTGAGTTCTGGTATCGCCAAAGAGTAATATAAGAACCGGGGCATTCTGGTACTCCATTTCCGGGTCAAGCCAGGGCTGCCGTTTCTGCCGCATCCAGGGCTCACACATGTCTTCCAATTTGGAGAATCCCGAGGCTCCGGCTGGACGCGGCGGCCTGATAATTCTCATAACGTCGTCCTTTAATTTCTTATCCTTGATGACGACAAACTCCCACGGCTGCGAGTTAAAGCCCGATGGAGCCCAGCGAGCAGCTTCAATAATCCTGTCCACATATTCATCAGGTATAGGGTCTGGCTTAAACCTGCGGATGCTCCTTCTTTTTTTAACCAGTTCAAGGAAGCTCTCATAATTCATCGCAATCTCCTCCTTAAGCATGATTATTGCCGTAAGAGCCTAGTTTCCCCAAAATCTCAGTTCATGGTGTATTATCCCCCGCACGGTTAAGTTTTTCCCAGAATTTCATCAGCATTGGTAAAAAGTCCATAAATTGGGTGATAGGGGCTCAGCCCTGGCTCTCGTACTGATCCTTGATAGTAAGCTGACAAGCTAGAAAACCCTTCATTTTTTGGGAAAAACTTACCTGTTACTTGTTGCCTTTATAGCACACACGATGAGCAACTTTCAACTAGAGGAGGTTTAGGTGTATTCCCTTTAGGACTATGGGAATAAGTTGACACGAGAGGACTCTGGCACTAGAATTCTATATGCGATGCGCCTATAGCTCAGCGGACAAGAGCACCGGTCTTCGGAACCGGGGGTCGTGGGTTCAAATCCCTCTAGGCGCGCTATCTGAATCATCGCTGGTTGGCAACTTTTCTCTAGCCAGGGCTTAGGCATCCGGTCGAAGTTTTCCGTTATAGACTTACTTGTCCCTGATAAAAGATGGGCTGGGCCTGATAAATCAGGCAACTACAAAATTTCAGGGGGCGGGGATTTATTCCCCGGAAAAAAGAGGCGGCATATAAAATGCCGCCCGAGGCTTAGGTGCTTTCATGCGCGTTCTTTATTTCTTTTCTTGCGAAGTTATGTTCTCCGAGAGGCTTATGCGAACTTTCCTTGGTCCTTTCCCTGGTTCGCCGTTGGTAACAGCTTTGTCAGTTGTGACTTCTTCAACATGAGCCACTGCGGGGATTGTTTGCAGTACATCAACAAGGTTCATGGAGTCACGCAGGAAAACCAGAATTGAAGGCGTATCAATCTGAGGTACAATCATCTCAGTATTTGCAACTTCGGGTAATTGGTCAAGGAAGGACACGACTTCCATGATTTTGGCTATATCAAACGGAGGTAAGATTTCCACTTCCCATTGCGGCTTGCCCAACTTTGCTTTGTCTTCACTCTCAAATAGTTTCGAGAGTTCGAAGCTCTTTTCAGTGTGGTCCGTAGCCTGGCTTGGCTCCGGTTGTTCGTCAGGTGCTTTGCTCCCTTCCGCGATTTTCGTGGCTGCGGCGCTGTCCTCCTCCCTGGATTTAGACAGCTTATTATCAAAATCTGTCTGTACCGCTGCTGCCTTCTGCTTAAGGCTTTCCAGTCCTTCCAGCATATGGCCGAATTGTTGATTTACAAGGTCGCGTAGTTCACCTCGGATTTTATTTCTCTCGTTCTCTAGCAGCAGTGCTGCTTCCTCTTCGGCTTTGGCCTTGATTGCGTTAGCCTTTTCATTAGCAATCTCCATAGCTTCAGCTATTTTCTTTTCCGTCATCTGTCGAGCTTGCTCATTGGCTTTATCTATAATGGCAGTACTCTCATCTTTAGCTTGTTCTGCGGCTTCTGCCTTGAGCTGCGTGGCCAGCTTGTCGGCTTCGACAACGGTCATCTCCGCAAGTCTGTTAAGAGACGCGATATGATCTTGGGACTGGGCCAGTTTATCCCGTTCCTTGATAAGCTCATCAATGAAAGACGCTACCTGAGCCTCATCTAACCCGTCTTTTACTCGCTTGAACTTACGCCCCCCCAGCACAATGACACCATCGTTTTTAGGGTTATTACTCATAATGTAATCCACCTTTCTCACAGGACTCAATAACGGCAAGGCTACCAATATGACACGTCAGCCCGTTTTATTTCATGATATTCCGTCATATTTCTATCTCTTGATTTCACCCTGAAAGACCTTCCAGATTCTCTCTGAATTTCCTTTAGTTTCTTCCCAGGCTTGCTCGCTGGTCTCCTTGCGTACTCTCAATGCTTCGTTCACATTGTCCTGGTAAACCCGCTTAGCTCCCATTTTCGCTTTCTTATACGCTTCCTCGGCTTCCTGTTCAGCCTTTTCCAGGGCGCGTGCGGCTTTTTCTATGGCTTCTGCACAAATTTTAGCAGCGTGCTCTTCAATTTCTTTATAGGCCTTCTCCCCTTGGCTTTGGCGTTCCTGATATGCTGCTGCTACCTTTCTCTGGGCTTGCAGATAGGATGTATAGGCGGCCTGGGCCTGGCTCATTAACTCATTAAGTGGATCCTTAACCTCCTTGGGGACCTCGGAGGGAAGCTCGACTATTTGTTTCACATCTTTGCTTACTACCTTTCTGGATTGTTGACTCTTGCTCATCGTAGTCACCACGATACACCTCCTTGAATTTGTTCCTTAAAAGCGATGGTATTTCTCATATTTTGGCCACACGGTTCTTCTGAATTTTGTTAGTCTCCGACTTAAGACTGAGTAGTTCATCCTCCGTGAACAGCCTCCACCCTTTCCTGTCTCTATATTCGGCATCCTTTACGATGTTTTGCCTGATCCAGCGGAACAAAGTGCTCTTACCTATGCCAACCATCTGGCAAACTTCAGCAGTCCTATAATAAATTCGGCCATTTATTTTTGCAGGCATATGCAACACCCCCTAAGACTAACTGAATATAGTCTAAGACTCGTTCACTTTCCCGTCAATCACCCATTAGTAATCCTACTTTCGTAGTAGAGAGGCTTGTCCCCTCTTAGTTTGCGGGGGCACACAAGAGGCTCTCCTACAGAGGCTCTGATGAGATTGCCACGCGGAGTTTACGCTGAGCGGAGGCGAGATGCTTCGCCTGCGGCTCAGAATGACATCCCTTTGTCATTGCGAGGCTGACGAAGTCAGCCGAAGCAATCTCGGTGAGGACAAGGGATTGCCACGCTTCGCTCGCAATGACAAAAAAGGAGAGGTTCAGAATGACAAGAAGTGAAGAGCTCGCAATGACGGGTAAAATTGCGTCGAGATTTATGCGGGTGACTGTAAATAGTGATGCCCATTTTGGTAGATGCTCATTGTGATGGTAAAGAAATTTTTGATAGCTAGAAATTCCTCGTTTGGTGCTCTCGGCGCAAATGTTATAATATAGCTAATGCCACGGAAGTTTGCCCACCTTCACGTCCACACTGAATATAGCTTGCTCGATGGCATGTGCCGCATTCCTCAGCTTATTGCCCGGACCAAAGAGTTGGGCATGGACAGCATTGCTATCACTGACCACGGTGCCATGTATGGCGTCATTGATTTTTATGTGGCGGCCAGGGAAGCAGGTATAAAACCAATCATTGGCTGCGAAGTCTATGTCGCCGAGACCGATTGCCATAGCCGAGAGCCGGCCCACAAGAACCACTATCATCTTACTTTACTGGCCAAGAATGAAAAGGGCTACCGCAATTTGCTCCAACTGGTTACTAAAAGCTACCTTGAGGGGTTTTACTATAAGCCCAGGGTAGATAAGGAGCTTCTCAAGCTTCATCATGACGGGCTTGTTGCCCTTTCCGGGTGTGCTAATGGGGAACTGGCTCGACTTATCCTCGAGGGGCGAAGCGACGAGCTTGTCGGAGCAGCTTCATGGTACAAGGAAGTCTTCGGCGATTACTACCTGGAAATTCAAAGGCATCCTATGCCTGAACTGGAGCAAATCAACCAGGAGCTTATTTCGCTATCCGCTAAACTCAATATACCGCCGGTAGCCACCTTTGATGTGCATTACGTTGATAAAAAAGACGCCACAGCCCATGAACTTCTTTTGTGTATACAGACCAATACCTCTGTGTATGATGAGAAAAGGCTTAAGATGGCTGGCGATTTCTTCTACCTGAAAAGCCCTGAAGAGGTGGAACAACTGTTTGCTGACTTACCTCAGGCTGTGGAGAATACTCAAGCCATTGCTGATATGTGTCAGCTGGAGCTGGATTTCACCAAGCTACATCTGCCGCAGGTAGAATTGCCTCAGGGCAAGCAAGCTGATGATTTTCTGGCTGAGCTCTGCTGGCAAGGCCTGGGAAAGCGTTACCAGGAGCCCGGCTCAGAGGTCAAGGAACGCCTTAGCCACGAGCTTGACGTCATCCAGAAGACAAGGTTTGCCCATTACTTCCTTGTTGTTTGGGATATAATTTCCTTCACCAGAGAACGTGGCATCTATTTTGGTGTTCGGGGAAGTGCTGCCGCCAGCCTGGCTCTTTACTGTCTGGGAGTCACTGACGTAGACCCGCTAGTATATGAGCTTGTTTTCGAGCGATTCCTTAATGTCGAGCGCCGCGAGCTCCCTGATATTGACCTTGATTTTCAGGACGATCGCCGTGATGAGGTTCTGGCCTATGTTAACCAGAAATATGGCTCCGACCATGTAGCTCAAATTATTACCTTTGGCACCATGGGAGCCAGAGCAGCGATAAGAGACACGGGGCGAGCTTTAGGCATGCCTTATGGTCAGGTTGATCGGGTAGCTCGACTCATTCCTCTGGAGCTGACCATAACCCTGGACAGGGCTCTGGAACAGAGCCGGGAGCTTTATGACATTTATCACCAGGATGCAGCAATATGTAACCTGGTTGACTCAGCTAAGAAATTGGAGGGAATGGTCAGGCACGTCAGCACCCATGCCGCCGGTGTGGTTATAGCGCATGAGCCCTTAATCGAATATGTGCCACTACAACTGCTGGGAAAGGGTGAGCAGCGCACTGTCATGACTCAGTTCCACATGGGGAACATCGCCCGCCTGGGACTGTTAAAGATGGATTTCCTGGGATTATCCAATTTGACCATTCTGGCTAAAGTTAAAGAAATTATTGCCCAGAATCGTGGAATCTCCCTGGATTTGCAGCATATTCCTCTCGACGATGCCAGGACCTTTGAGTTGCTTGCCTCGGGGGAAACTAAAGGCATCTTCCAACTGGAAAGCGCCGGGATGCGCCGCTATATCAAGGAACTCAAGCCCGGCAGCTTTAGCGATATCGCAGCTATGGTGGCGCTCTATCGCCCTGGCCCCATGGAACAAATCCCCACTTTTATCAGGGCTAAGCAGGGTGTTGCCCCTATTCATTATCCCCATCCCATTCTAAAAGAGATTCTAGAAGAAACCTACGGAGTTATCGTTTATCAGGAGCAGGTAATATTTATCGCTCAGGCTCTAGCCGGCTATAGCCTGGGCCAGGCTGATATTTTTCGTAAAGCTATGGGTAAAAAGATACCTACGGTGATGAAGAAAGAAGAGCGCAATTTCATCGCCGGAGCTAAAAAAAATGGCATATCGCCGGAATTAGCCAGGGAGGTATTTTCCCTAATCGAGCCTTTCGCCGGTTACGCTTTCAACAAAGCCCACAGCGTTAGCTATGGCCTAATTGCCTACTGCACTGCCTATCTTAAGGCGAACTACCCCATTGAGTACATGGTTGCCTTCCTCGATACTTATTCGGATAATATGGAAAAGGTCCGTTCAGCGATTGCTGAATGCCGGAGGTTGGGAATCAAAGTGCTCCCACCGGACATTAGTAAGAGCAATGCTAACTTCGCCATTGAGAAGGATGATGAAAATAATCCCGCCATCCGCTTTGGACTGGCTTCTATTAAAAATGTCGGCTTTTCCCCAATTGAGCATATCTTGTCTGGCCGGGACTCAGGGGGCGCTTTTAAGTCCATAGAAGACTTCTGCTATCGAACCGACCTTCGTAACATCAATAAGAAAGTATTAGAAAGCTTGATCAAAGTTGGTGCCTTCGACTCCCTGGGCAGCCGTAAGACGTTACTCGAGTCCCTGAATAAAATTATCTCCCTGGCTCAAGCGAAACAAAGAGCAAAGGAATCGGGACAGGTTAGCATGTTTGATTTATGGGGTCAAAGCTCCCCCACCCCCCGCATTGGTTACGAGCAAGCCGAGGAAGAGGTATCCGCCAAGCAAAAGCTTATCTGGGAAAGAGAGCTGTTAGGGGTTTATTTCTCCCAACCCCTTGACTTCCTCGCCAGGGAACCATCATCACCGGGTACTGTTTCCTGCGGCGAAATCAATATGGACATGGTTGATGAAACGGTGACTGTGACGGGAATGGTGGTCTCGGTACGTCAAGCCCACACCAGGGATAACCGCCCCTTTGTTGTCGCTTCAATTGAGGACCTGGATGCCAGTATCGAGGTCATCGCCTGGCCCAGGCTCTATGAGAGCACCCAGGGGATATGGCAGGAGGGCAATATTATCACCATCAAGGGTGTAGTGAAGGTCAGGGATGGGGAAATTCAATTAAACTGTCAAGAGGCTATGCTCTTACCTGTGAGGCAAGAAGTGCTAAAGGAACCCCAACGTCGCCATATCATGATAGATGTCAACCAGTCGGACGACGCGGAAAAAGATATCGAATGCCTCCATAAAATTATGGATATCCTCAAGAGTTATCCCGGGCAGGATAGAGTTTCTCTGGCTGTTGTCAGCGATGATGAAGTGACTAACCTGGAGATACCGGAGACAACAGTCAATTACTGTCCCGAATTAGCTGGAGAATTGAGTGAGATAGTAGGCGAAAGCAACTTCAGGCTTGAGCTGTAGGTCCGGCGTGAGCCACGAAGCAATCTGGAGAAGGAGTTGCCTGTGCTGCGAGGTCGCTGGGAATAGACGCTGCCCCCATTTCTTGCTATATTTGAATTTTATGTTTAACTTAATTCCTTCAGGCAGTGTTACCTCAGCTTCGGGATTTCTGGCTGGGGCGGTGCATGCCGGCATAGAAAGCGAAGATGAGCTTGATTTAGCTATTCTTTGTTCCGAAGTGCCCTGCAAGGCTGCCGGCGTTTTTACTACCAACCAAATTAAATCAGCACCGGTTATTCTATCTCAGAAGCATATAGCAAAAGGGCGGGCGCAGGCTATAGTGGTAAATTCCGGTTGTGCCAATGCCTGCATGGGTGGGCAGGGACTGGCAGATGCTCTGGGAATGGCAAATCTGGCAGCAGCCAAGCTAGGCATATCTCCTGAAGAAGTCCTGGTAGCCAGTACTGGTATCATTGGCGTGCCCTTGCCTATGGATAAAATCAGGACTGGAATTCCTAAAATAAAGCCAATCAGAGAAGGGGGTCATGATTTTTGCCGGGCAATAATGACCACGGATACCAGACCCAAAGAAATGGCCGTCCAGGTAGATTTAAAAGGAACTAAGTTCACCATTGGCGGGGTGGCTAAGGGGATAGGTATGATTCACCCCACCATGGCTACCATGCTTTGTTTTATCGCCACCGATGCTGTAGTGAGTGCTGATTTCCTGCCAGCAGCATTACAAAAGGCGGTGGACTGCTCTTTCAACATGGTAAGTATTGATGGCGATACCAGCCCCAACGATTGTGCATTCTTATTAGCCAATGGCTTAGCTGGTAACGAACCTATTGACGTCGATAATGGCGGCGATTTCCAGGAAGCCTTAAATGCAGTTTGCACCCATCTGGCTAAGTCTATGGCTCGGGATGGAGAAGGAGCCACAAAACTTATTGAAGTCATAGTAGAAAAGGCGGAAGACCAGGCTGGAGCCCGCCAGGCGGCTCGAATTATCGCTGGTTCACCGCTGGTGAAAGCAGCCATGAATGGCAGTGACCCTAACTGGGGGCGTATCGTTGCTGCACTGGGGCGAAGCGGGGCAAGGGTGAGAGAAGACAGATTGGACGTCTATTTGAATGACGTTTGTGTCATGAAGCAGGGTTGCCCCGCCCCTTTTAACAAAGAAGAGATGAAATTGGCTTTGAGCAACAGCGATAATGTACTCATAAGGCTATGCCTGCATTTAGGAGACGGCCAAGCCACCGCCTGGGGCTGCGACCTCTCCGAGGAATATGTTAGGATAAATAGCAGTTATACCACATAATGCAAAGGGGAATCATAGTAGTCAAGATTGGCGGCAGCACCCTGGGCAACCATGACACTACTTTAGAAGACTTGGTGGAGCTTCAGAAACAGGGTAAGTCCCTGGTGGTGGTTCATGGCGGCGCCAAGGTGACTTCCGAGTGGCTCGCCCGCCTTGGCATTCCCACTAGCTTTGTAAACGGGTTGAGGGTTACCGATGCCGAGACCCTGAAGGTGGTGGCTGCGGCGTTGGGTGGGCTGGTCAATAAGGAACTGGTAGTGGCTATCCAGGCTCTGGGGGGGAAGGCGGTAAGCTTAAGTGGCTGTGATGGCAACTTGCTCTGGGCAAGCATCAAGAGCCCTGAGCTGGGCTATGCCGGTGAAGTTGTTGCCGTTGACCCCACTCCGTTGAAGCTATTGCTGGATGCCGCCTATATGCCAGTGGTCTCGCCCGTAAGTTTCGGCTCAGTTGAAGGCCGGACGATGCTGCTCAATGTTAACGGGGATACTGCGGCCGGGGAAATTGCCGCGGCATTAGCCGCAGAAAAACTCGTATTCCTGACCGACGTCGATGGTATTCACGATGGGTCGGGGAAGGCAATCCCCAGGCTCAACTTAGCCGAGGCCAAGAATATGCTCGCCTCCGGAGTAGCTTCAGGAGGCATGGTCCCTAAAATAGAAGCCAGCCTTAGAGCCCTGACTACCACGCAGGTCGTGCGCATCATAGACGGTAAAATTTCCCATGCTTTACTCCATGAGATTACCGGACAGGCTCGGCAAGCTAAATCAAGAGGTACAACAATTGTCCCAGAATGATTGGCAAGAGCTGGAGCAGAAGCTATTTCTCAGAACGGTGAACAGAGTCCCCGTGACTCTGGTTCGCGGTCAAGGAGCTTGGGCCTGGGATGACCAGGGCCGAGAATATCTCGACTTTGTTGGCGGCTGGGCAGTAAACAGCCTGGGGCATTGCCCTCCGGTGGTAGTCGAGGCTCTGGAAAAGCAAGCTAAAACCCTGATCCAGGCGTCGAACCAGTTTTATACCATCCCGCAGATAGAGCTGGCACAGCTTCTAATTGGGCATAGCTGTCTCGATAGAGTTTTCTTTTGCAACAGCGGTGCTGAGGCTAATGAAGGGGCAACAAAATTGGCCCGCCGATATGGAAAACTCCGACTCAATGGCGCTTACGAGGTCATTACTACCCATAGTTCTTTTCATGGGCGAACTCTGGCTATGACGGCAGCCACAGGGCAAGGTAAGTTTCAGGAGCCCTACATACCTCTGCCTGACGGTTTTGTCAACGTGGAGTATAACAATGTCGAGGCGATCAAGCGGGCAGCCAGTGAGCAAACCTGTGCTGTAATACTGGAGCCAATCCAGGGAGAAGGCGGGGTGAACGTGCCTGATGATGACTACCTCAAAAAGGTGCAAAGCTGGTGTCGGGGAAAAGGAATCCTTTTTATTCTGGATGAGGTCCAGACGGGCATTGGTCGGACCGGAACCCTCTTCGCCTATGAACAGTATGGGGTCGAGCCGGACATAATGACTTTGGCAAAGGGACTGGGCAGTGGTGTACCCATTGGCGCTCTCTTAGCTAGAGAAAATGTCTCCCTTTTTTCCCCGGGCGAGCACGGCTCGACCTTTGGTGGCAACCCACTGGTTTGTGCCGCCGCTCATGCCGCCCTGAAATACATCATTGATAACGACATACCGGGAAATGTTAAACGAGTAGGGAATTATTTCATGACCAGGCTGGAAAACCTGAAACAGCAGTTTGATTTTATCACTGAGTTAAGAGGCCGAGGACTCCTCATAGCTTTAGAATTTAACAAGGAAATCGCCGAGAAGATGGTGCTGGCTTGCCTTGATAGAGGCTTACTGGTTAACACAGTGAAGCCAAATGCCCTGCGCTTTATGCCGCCCCTTATCATTACCGAAAAGGAAGTGGACAAGGCGATAGGCATTCTGGTTGATACATTAGAAGAGATACGAAATGCAAAAGGCAAAAGTAAAAATGCAAAATGACAGAGCAAAATTTAAAAATCAGTTTAGTAAAGCCTTTTTGCATTTTGAATTGTAATTTTGATTTTTTATCTTTGATTTTTGATATAGGACTTTTCAGGAGGAGGTTATGAAATGTCAGACAAGGTAGTATTGGCCTACAGCGGCGGTCTGGATACATCCGTGGCGGTAAAATGGCTTGAGGAAAACTATAACTTAAAGGTCGTCACCCTCACCGTGGATATAGGCAATGTCCCCGACCTCGAGGCTATTAGACAAAAAGCGCTCAAAGTCGGAGCCGTAAAAGCACTGGTGCTTGATGCCAGGAAGTCTTTTATCGAGTCGTTTGTTTTTCCTGCCCTCCAGGCCGATGCCGTTTATGAAGGGCAGTATCCCTTAGCCACAGCCCTGGGTCGTCCTCTCATTGCCCGACTCCTGGTGGAAACAGCCAGGAAGGAAGGGGCGAGAGTGGTAGCTCACGGCTGCACCGGCAAGGGCAATGACCAGGTGAGGATTGATGTAGGCGTAGCCGCTCTAGCCCCCGAACTAAAGTTAATAGCCCCGGCTCGGGAGTGGAATATGACCCGGGAGCAAACAATTGAATATGCCCGGACCCACGATATTTCTGTCCCTATCACCAGGGCCAGCCCGTATTCCATCGACGAGAACCTGTGGGGAAGGAGCATTGAATGTGGCGTGCTGGAAGACACCTGGAACGAACCACCCGAAGATGTTTTCCTGTGGACAAAGTCGCCTGAAAAAACACCGGCTCGGCCTGCTTATCTGGAGATTGGCTTTGATAAAGGGATACCGGTAAGCCTTGGAGGCGAAAAGTTAGAGCCCGTTGCCCTTGTTCAGAGAGTTCACGACCTGGCTGGCCAGCATGGCATAGGCCGGATTGACCATATCGAAAATAGACTGGTGGGCATAAAATCGAGGGAGATTTATGAAGCGCCGGCCGCCGTGGTCCTGCTGAAAGCGCACCAGGCCCTGGAGGGCCTAGTGCTGGCAAAGGAGCAGCTCCGCTTTAAGGCCAAGGTGGGTTCTGAGTATGCCGATCTCATCTACAATGGACTGTGGTTTACAGGTATGCGCCGGGACTTAGCCGCCTATGTGGAAAGCACGCAGAGATATGTCACCGGCACCATAAGGGTGAAGCTCTTCAAAGGTAACTGCCAGATAGTGGGTAGAAAGTCGCCCTACTCCCTTTATGACTACAGCCTGGCTACTTATGATAAGGGCGATGCCTTCGACCAGAGTGCCTCTCCCGGCTTTATCCATATTTGGGGCCTGCCGGCGAGGACCCAGGCCAAGGTGCAGCCAGAACCACCTGAATAGGGGACATAATACCTAATTTGTAGCAGGCCTAATTGGTATGGTGTCCCTGGAATTCGCCAACTTCTGAGATGTCTTTAACAGTCAGTCTCTCTTCTATTCCCTCGTCCTTTACCGCTTCGCCAAGCATTACGGCACAAGTTGGGCAGGCTACCGCTAAGATGCTGGCCCCGGTCTTATCGGCTTCTCTCACCCTGATTCTTGACGGGCTATTTTCGTCGCCGCCGAAGGAATCGGTGTAGAAATTGCCGCTGCCCCCGCCGCAGCAGAAGGAATTCTGGCGGTTCCTTTCCATCTCCACCAACTCAACACCCGGGATTGCCTTCAGTATCTCACGGGGCGCTTCATACTCTCCGGCGTGTCTCCCCAGAAAACACGGGTCATGGTAGGTAACTTTCATGTTCAGATTTGAGGCTGGCTTTAGCCTTCCCGCTTTAATAAGGTCACGGAGTACCTGTGTATAGTGAAATACTTCAAACCTGCTTGGGTATTCATTTCGGAAAACATTATAGGAATGAGGGGAAAGCGTTATAATCTTCTTGACACCGGCCTTCTGGAAAAGGGCGGTGTTCCTGTCTTTCAGCATCTCGAAAATGCGGCTCTCGCCCAGTGTGCGGATTTCGTTGCCATCGCACTCTTCGGCAGGGCCTAATATGCCAAAGGAAACATCAGCCTTAAGAAGCAGTCTGCCGACTGCTTGAGCAGCCCTCTGCCCCTTCTCATCAAAAGAGCCGACACAGCCAACATAGAAGAGGAACCTCTGGCCGTTATAAGGCTCTATCCCCATACCTTCAGCCCACCGGCCCCTGTTCCCCCTCAGTTCCCGATAGGGATTGCCGTAGGCTTCAACATTGTGGAAAAAGCGGGCCACCTTGGGAGTAACCAGCCCGCTGTTCACCACCTCTTCTCTGGCCGCTATTATTATATTGACAACATCTTTATTAAAGGAGAACTTACAACTCTGGACGCAGTTATTACAGGTGGTGCAGGAGTAGAGTATTTTGCCAAGCGACTCGGACCATTCTATTTCCTTTCCCTTCCAGGCCCGTATGAGCCAGAGCAGGCCGCCCGGCGAGTAGCTCTTCAGGCGGAACCTGTTGTAGATGGGACAGTTAAACTCTGAATAGTCTAGGGTTAGCTGGCAGTACCCGCAGCCAAAGCATCTATGGATTACATTTTTATAATCTTCCAGGGAAATTTAGCTCACCTCCCAGTTTCCCGGATTCATGATGCCGTTCGGGTCCAGCATCTTCTTTATTTTGTCTATCAACTGACGCGTGCCAGCGTCCATTCTCTTTAGGATTAGCTTCTGCGCCGGCAGTTCCGGCTTCCAGACTACCCCACCCAGCTCCAGGGTCAGGCGATTGGTTTCATCCAGGGCGCCTCTGGCCCTATCGGCCTCCTCCGCGATAGCCCGGTTGAAGGGGTAGGAATAGGCGAGCATAACGCTATGGCCGTTAGGCAGGAGCTGTATTCCCAGCTGGTAAAGCAGGTCGTACTTGTGGGCAATCTCAATCCCGCTCTGCCAGGCCCGAGGTATTACCTCTATGGGCAGTATGGCCCCGGTGTATTCAAAGCCGCCGCCTTTCCTGAAATCGGCAGCGGTGGCGGCAAACGGAGGCACGCCGAGAAACCTTTCCCGCAGCGGTGTCAGTGCCGGCTCCTCGTTTACCGGAGATACCTGGTCCTGGTGTTTCTGGAAAATCTGGTTATGCAGTCCCTTCTTGGTCTCAAACTCCGCCTGCGACTGCCCGGAGATGACGATAATATAGTATATACGCTGCGCCCACCTCGGCTTCTCCTGGGTGATAATGAAGCAGTTCTCCAGGAGGTTAATCTGGCTGAGTTCGACTATAATCTCCGGAATCAGTTCAGTGCTATCGGAAACGAACAGCAAGAGGTCTCTGTAACTGGGTTTGGGGAATAGCTGCATTGACAGCTTGGTGACGATGCCGGTCGTTCCCAGCCAGCCCAAGAAGAGACCCATGAGATCGGGGAGGGGGTCCCGGCTGAACCAGCTGGGACTTATTGAGCTTGAGCCCAGCTTGCATACCTCGCCGGTGGGCAAAACCACCTCCATGCCGTTGACCATCTGTGAGTTAATGCCGTACCTTGGTGTCAGGTGTCCGTGCCCCTGAATCAGTATGTTGCCGACTATGGTGGCAGTGGGGGGTGACTCCGGGGTTGAGTGCTGGAGGTGGGGATGATGCTTCTCAAGATAGGCCCTGAGGGCTGCCTGGGTGACGCCGGCCTCAATTAGGGCGTAACGGCTGGCTTCGTTTACCTCTATTATGCTGTCCATTCTTTTCATGTCCAGCACAATGCCACCCCTTAGAGGAACGGTCAGGGCCGACAGGGTCAGCCCTGACCCCATGGGGGTGAGGGGGACCTTCTCCTGGTTTGCCAGCCTGACTATCTGCTGCACCTCTTCCACTGTTCGGGGCATAACCACATAGTCGGCCCGGCGCGGCTTCTGTGCCCCCGGGTCGCGGGAATAGAGATACAGGTCTTCGGGACGGTTTGACACATAATCCTGGCCAACAATCTCAGCCAGTCGGCTCAGGAAATCTTCTTTCATATATAGCTACATCCTAGCATACTGCAGACTATTATAGAAATTGATGGTAAAAGCAACATTTCAAGCTTGTCCATTGGCCCGGCTGGTGACAGCCGGGTTGAATGCGGTCACAATAGTCAGAAATGTGCAGTACTGCTTTTATTTGCGTACAAGTGCTAGAATGGTATTAGGATTCACGAACACGAGTTCGTGTGGAGGTATGCTCATGGTAATCACTAAAAAATGGTTTACAGTTGAGGAAGCCGCTGAGTACCTATGTGTGTCCAGAAGAACCATCTACAAATTGACCAAGGAAGAGAGGCTGCCGGCTTTTCCCATTGGTAAGGAATGTCATCGCCGGTTTCGCAAGGAAGACCTGGATAAGGTGCCCCGTCCGGGTGAGGAGATTGCAAATATAGAGACGCTTTTGAAGTTGTCTGCAAAAGCTGACCCGGTTCTTGCCGAAGTCTGGGATAATGAAAAGGATGCAGCTTATGACCGAGTGTAGCCGGGGCGACGTGGTTCTCCCCGTATTCTGGGGACATAATACTTGATTTGTAGTAGGCCTAATTGGTATGGTGTCCTTGGAATTCGAATATGGACAATAAGGAGGCACTAATATGCCAGAGTTAGGTTTAGGCGTCCCTTTCTGGGTAATTGCTTTGATATGGTTAGCTAAGGTTGTGTTGCTGGTTTTCGTCTCTGCTCTTCTGGCGTGGCTTGGAGTCAAGGCACTAGATGCTCTTATCCCTCATGTTCCTTATCGCGAACGGATAGGCGAGAGCCCGGTGGCTATTGGGTTGTTCGTGGCCGGCTTCTTCATCCTGATTGGTCTTGTTATCCACGGCGCTATTACCGCACTGACTGCGGTCACAGCTCCAATAGTGTGGTACATCTTCGACTTTAGGACGTGGGGGTTACTAGCTATAAGCTTTGTGATAAGCTTACTTCTTGGAGTGGCCCTATTCTATATCGTGGACAAGCTAACGCCTAAAATACCGTTTGGCAGTATTAAGGAAAGCCCGGTGGCTGCAGGGCTACATGTCTTTGGTTATCTCGTCTTCTTTGGCTTAATACTCCATGCGGCACTGACCGGGCCGTTATGAAGAGAGCCGGGGTTTTACTAGGTTTAATAGTTGTCTTATTAGCTGCGGTGGCGACTGCTGGTTATGCCTCGGCATTTCCGTCTGAAGGTTTCTACGAGAGAAGCGGCGATATCTTTGATGATTGGGAGATATGTAGGACCAGGGCCTTTGGTGAAGACGGTTTTTATCAAATAACTGAGATAGGATTTCGCCCCGTTATAGCCTTCCAGAGTCTAGGGGAAGAGACTGACCTAGCCTATAGCCTGGGTGAGCAAATTGCCGCCAAATATCCAGACCCAGTACGGAGGGCGGAGGCGGTATTTCATTTTGTTCGTGACAGGGTGGAATATACCCCTGATGTAGAGCAAACTGGAGATGAAGAGTTTGCCCAGAATGCCGACGAGCTGGCTATAGCTATTGTCGAGGATGGAATTGGGTATGGTGATTGTGAAGATATGGCGGTATTATTGGCGGTTATGTATAAGGCTGCCGGATTTCGCTCAGCCATAGCGCTTGTCCCAGAGCACACTGCGGTATTGGTTTATCTACCTGAATATAGCAAGGCAACGGCCGTTTTTGAACTGGAAGGTGAGCCAGGATGGGTCTGGGTGGAGGCTAGTGGCGGAAACAACCCGCTGGGTTGGGTGCCTAAACAGTACCGCAATGTCAAGATAGCTACCTACGAAATTTCTGCCGAGGTACCTCCTTACGAAATACCTGCCGGAACAGTAGCTCCCTTAAAACCACCTCCCGCCCCGGCGATAGCGGTCGCCGGAACCGGAGAGGGAGTCACCTACCGACCGTATCTTTTTTTCATCGTAATTGGTTTATTGTGGTGTATGTCGTTGTTCAGGCGGAGGCGAAGACGTTGAGCCAAACCCCCGTGTGCATCGTCGGTGATCGGTATTCTGGGGACATAATACCTGATTTGTAGTAGGACTAATTGGTATGGTGTTCACGGAATTTGTATAATGGGGAATTAAGATGGCCAAACGAAGAGTGATAACCGGGTATTCCGGTAACGGCCTCCCGTATGCCTGTATTGGGAACGGCGCGCGTAACCTCGTTATATTTGGGGGGTTAGAATTTCGGCATAAGCCGCCATCCGGCATTATGCTACGGATGAGTACTGGTTATTTAACGGGACTCGTAAATAGCTATAAGATCTACATTGTGAACAGGAGGCCCGGTCTTCCCCCGGGATATTCACTGAGTGATATGTCGGATGATTACGCTGTCATGGTTAGGAATGAGCTGGGCGGTGTGGCCGACATAATCGGCGTCTCCACAGGAGGGGCGATAGCCCAGCACTTTGCCATTGACCATCCGGATTTAGTGAGGCGTCTCGTCCTTGCCATGACCGGTTTCCGTCTGACTGAGGAAGCAAAAGAACTGCAGATGAAAGTTGCAGCCCTCGCACGAAAACGCAAGCGGCGGGCAGCATCCGCATTACTGGGTACAGCCATCATCCGGAAGGGAATTACGAAACACGTTTTCAAATGGTTTATGTGGCTGCTAGGTCCTCTCAGTATCCCTACCGACCCCTCGGACGGGATTGTCGAAATTGAAGCAGAGGACCGCCATGACCTGAGTGACCACCTGGACAGGATTAAGGCGGATACCCTGGTGATTGGCGGTGAAGAAGACTTCTTTTATCCTGTTCGTGAGACAGCCAGGAAAATACCCAATGCCAAGCTGGTCCTGTATCCGAACCTCGGGCATAACGCTATGTTCACGCGAAGCCGCCAGTTCGGTGAAGAAATAAGAGCTTTCCTGCTGGGCTGACAAATAAGACATCCCTGGCTATTCAGGGGACATAAGCCTAATTGGCATGATGTCCATGGAATTCTCGCTAAAATGCACCTGAGAGGCCCGAGAAAGGGCGTTAAATCTTCTTTTAATAATATCCTCCCTCCCCTTCAGTGTGGACCTGGCCTCTGATCCGAGCTCATAGCATAATCGCTATGGATTAGCCTTTCTCACTTCGCGCTGGTGATTGGGGCGGCCTTGTCTATTCAGTGCCAAGGCCTGAACAGCCTTTGCCACCATCTTTGCTTAGGGTCCTGCTTATGGGCTTCCAGAAGCAATAATCGTTCCTGAAGCAATTCTGCTTTAGCTTTCCAATAGCCGACTTCCTGGGATAATTGCTCTATTCTATTGATAAGGGGTTGAGTTGATAGGGTGTTATCTGATGAGGGCTTAGTGAGTATGGGTAGGTCGTCGATAATATATGCATCTCCGAACTTGGAAGGGACTAGCCTGGCCTTTAGCTTGCCGGACTTGATATACCGACGGACGGTAATCATTGAGACCCCTAAAGCCTCGGCAGCCTCTCTTAGTGTATAGCCACTCATTAAGAACATTGTAACACCTTGGTCAATGTCCTTGAAATGGAGCTGATAAGTTTAATCAAGATGCCGTATAACTAGGGTATTCTGGGGACATAATACCTGATTTGTAGTAGGCCTGATTGGCATGGTGTCCCTGGAATTGGGGCTGGCCCTTTCCAGGAAGCCTGTTAAGAGTTATCCTCGCACCATTCGATAACATCGGTTGACCAGACGGTGCCGATGGCTTTTCCCAGTACTGCCTGGCGTGGATCCGGTATATCCAGCAGCATCCGCAGGATGCGGTCGTCAAATTGGCTCAGGAACGGGCACCGTTTACGCAGTGAGAGTATTGTAGTTCTTGCTCCGCCATAGACCAGATAGTCGAGTGACTGGGCATGGGGCTCAATATGCTCCCGCACATGACCACTAACCCGCTCCAGAAACTGCTCTACCTGCTTTTCCCGGTGCCGAGCAAACCGCGCCTGCGAGGAGCCACCTTTCTTGTGGCGGGCGTGCACCAGGCCTGTTCCCGTCTTGCTATCTATGAGCTCTGTGCCCCGGCAGATGCCAATGCTGTATGCTCCTAAGCGGACCAGGACCATACCGATAAGGAAGTCCTGACTGAGAAGAGAACGCAACGGCCCAACATCGTAGCCGTTGGTGATATATTCTTCTGCGATCGGGAATGGGGGCAGGACCAGGTATGTCCGCGGCGGGCTCCAGAAAAACGCCGCTCCCATTCCCGAGCCGGCAATAACCTCAGCCATGCCTTGCGGTATGGCAGTTGTGGTAAACACCTGTCCCAGCAGATTTTCAACCCTGGCTTGAGGCGTCCCCTGTGGGAGGTATAGCGATATCGCTTTGCCTTCGGTCAAAGCCAGCTCATCCAGAAAACCGAGCATCTTCGACCTGCCGAGACTAAATCTCCTTGATATAAACATAATATCAATCACCCGGTTGAGCGAAATACTCTGGCTACATGTTGGCTATGGTAACGCCGTCGCCGCCCTCGCCTTGGGCCCCAGGCCGGAAAGACGTGACCAGCGGATGAGAGGCCAGAATATCCCTGACAATCTGGCGTACGGTGCCCGTGCCGATGCCGTGAATGATGCAAACCTGGCTCAAGCCGCATAAAGACGCTTCGTTAAGGTAGTCTTCCAGCACCGGCTCAACCTCATCCGCTCTCTTTCCCCGTAGGTCAAGCTCGAGCGGGACCCTAGACTTGAGCATCCCCTTCCTTATCAGGGAACCACTCATCTTCACCGCGCCAGTTGATGGTATCCTCTTTTCCACGCTGTCCAGCCTGAGGGTCATCTTCACTTTCCCGGCGTGGACTTCGACGAGCCCACGTTCCTCAGACACTGAAAGTACC
>Ga0315541_1001797_pt1 | contig 19074 bp, 21 predicted proteins | sample SalMarSW160190MG_FD_203095 | JGI IMG/M metagenome (GOLD analysis project Ga0315541, IMG submission 203095) | Salt marsh sediment microbial communities from the Plum Island Ecosystem LTER, Massachusetts, United States - Salt Marsh Sediment SW1601-190 ...
AAATGGACATGCCGTTGTCATTGAGCACCACGATAAGCCTTGTGCCCAAATGCCCGGCGTGATTCAGCGCTTCGTAAGTCATGCCACAGGTGAGGCACCCATCGCCGATGACAGCTACCACGTGGTGATTACCGCGAGCAAGGTCGCGGGTCAAAGCCATACCCAAAGCTGCTGAAATGGAGGTGCCACCATGTCCCGTAGTGAAAGCATCGTGAGGACTTTCATCTCTATCAGGAAATCCTGAGAGTCCCTGGTATTGGCGAAGGGAGTGAAATTGCTCCCTTCTTCCTGTTAATAACTTATGAACGTAACTTTGGTGTCCCACATCCCAGATTATCTTGTCTTTCGGGCTATCAAATACCCGGTGCAAGGCAACAGTAAGCTCCACCGCTCCCAGATTGGATGCTAGATGCCCTCCGTTTTCACTAACCCGGCTTACCAAGAACTCCCTGAGTTCGGAACAAAGTTCACCCAGTTCATCTTGGTTTAGCCCCTTAACATCGCTAGGGGCGTTTATTTTGTCCAGTATCTTAGACACCTCACTCCCTACTTTGAATTATAACAAATTTTACTCTCTCGTATCCTCCGGCCGCTAAGGTTGCTGTGCTAAAGTCGCAACAGACGACTAAATATGCCCTTGAATCCGCCTGCCTTCCCCTTGACATCAGCATAGTCTATATCGCCAAGCGTCAAGTTGGATATAGCCCTCCACACCCCATCACTCTGGTTGAACATTCCAAACGCCAAACGAGGGAAGCGGACAAAATTGTTTGACAGCGTACGCGCTATTCTCAGTTCAGACATTATCTTCCTTTCTACAATCTGTTGGTAATCCTGCAACCCGACCTCGCTCCCAAGTAAAGAGTTCTCAATCACTGGTGCGGCAAGCTGGGCACTCTGGATGGCGTTATAAATTCCCTCACCCGTTAACGGGTCAGTAAGCCCAGCCGCATCTCCCAGAAGCAAGGCTTTATCTTGCCAAACAAACCTCCCTTTTGTACACGTTGGTATCAAGTGACTACTTGACCTGGCGATAGTGTAATTACCCATACTAAGTGAGGTTAGAAACTTTTGATAGCGGCGGTTCAATCCTCTTGCCTTGGAGGCAAGACATCCAGCCCCAATAGAGAGATGGTTACGCTTGGGAAACACCCAGGCATAACCCCCGGGAATGCACCCCAGGTCTATATGGACCCGCGATTTCCATTTTGCCAGCTCTTCCTCGGGTACAACAATTTCTGACTCTATTCCCACGAGATATTCGATGCTCTTTCCCATGCCCAGCTCTCTTGCCACTACACTATAAGCCCCATCAGCCCCGACCACAAGCCGGGAGCGAAAATTGCTGTCAGCGGTGGAAACCTCAACCCAATCATCGCTCACCTGTATTTGCGTTACCATCTGACCATCCATAAGCACAGCTCCCAGTCGCTGTGCCCTCTTCACCAAAAAATGGTCAAATACATCACGCATCACGGTATATATCAGTGGCTGACTATGTTGGCCCAGATAAGGTCTGCCCAGTTTAAAAGTAAAGCTAAGTTCATAAATTACATCTTCCACTACCTCGGAGATATCGAAATCCAGAAGTTTCGCCGCCTTGCTGGTGACTCCGCCAGCACAACACTTATAGCGGGGCAGTTTCTCTTTTTCCAAAACTAATACCCCGATCCCCCTCTTGCCTAGCTCATAAGCCAGTGTTGCCCCAGCCGGACCAGCACCAACAACGATTACATCGTGGCTTTGTTTCAAAGACCAAACACCCCTAACAAGCGAAGCAATGCAAACCTACCTTCAATTATATCACCGTTATAATAACTAAAGGTTGTTTAGCAACCTATCCCCCTGCCCCCTTCCTTGATGGGGTGAATCTTCCCCCAACAAATTGACACAACCGTGCCGAATAGGTGCTTGTCACTTCGGAGTTCTCCGCAAGAATACATCGAGGTAGGTAGGTAGAAGTTTGGTTGATGGCACTGCCAATAGGGCGCAGCGTGAGAAGAAAGCATAAAAAAGGTGACCCCTGGTTAGGGGGTCACCTATCGCACCTTACTTAATCTCAGCCGATATTACGTCACACCCTATAGCACATACATGCCTGTTTTTGGAGTAAGCACCCACATATCCTGATAGTAGAGGGCATGGGCAGGACAGGCGCTGGCACATGCCGGCTGCTTCCCATTGTCAAGCCCTTCCACACACGTGCCGCAATTTAAGCAACGTCTGGCTTCAGATATAGCCAACTTCTCATCCAGGGTGGTTACGATTCCCTTCTTAGTGGTTTTCTCCAGGGGTGCGCCATTAACCAGCCTGAAGTTTATTATCCTGTCCTCCCTCGTATCCGCACCGTTGAGATAACGGTCGATGGAAATAGCTGCTTCCTTGCCTGCAGCAATAGCACCGACAATATCACTCGGGCCGGACACCACATCACCGCCGGCAAAGACACCCTCCCTGCTCGTTGCAAATGAGAAGCCGTCCACCTTGATGGTCCTCTCTTTATCTATCTCTTGGAAGGCTTCCTTATCCGGTGCCTGCCCAATGGCAACTATGACCGTATCTGCTTCTATAGTAGCAGCCGAGCCGCCATACTTTGGCAGGAATGTGCCGTCCTCCTCTAGGACAGAAGTGCAGACCATAGTCTCAAAGCCGGTAACCTTGCCATCCTTAACCAAAAATTGCTTCGGGCCCAAGCAGGGGTGGATAACTACACCTTCTTTCTCGGCTTCCTGAATCTCGTAGTCTTGAGCTGGCATCCTGTCCTTGCAGGACAGGTCTGTGCTTTCCAAGCAGACAAGGTGAACTTCCTTTGCGCCGCGGCGCACAGAGACTCTTGCCGCATCGATAGCCGCATTACCACCACCAATAACCGCTACCCGATTGCCCAGTTTGACATCAGCCCCGGAACTTACCCGCTTCAGGAAGTCGAGGACATAGATTATACCTTCAGCATCCTCATTGGGAATACCAAGCTTCAGGTTTACCGGGCAACCAGTAGCCAGATATATCGCCTTGTATCCCTGTTTGAATAGGTCATCCAGAGCCTTCACGGAAGTGTTTGTCTTTATCTCTACTCCCAGCTCTTCAATGTAGCTTATCTCATTATCTACTATTTTCCTGGGCAGCCTGAACTCAGGGATACCCCAGCGCATCAGACCACCGGCTTTCGAGCTAGCCTCAAACACGGTAACCGGGTAACCCTGTCTTATGAGGTCATAAGCACAGGAAAGCCCTGCTGCCCCCGCCCCAACAATGGTCACCTTATCATTCTTCGTCTTTTTCACTGGCGCTGCCTTCTTCCGCCCCGCCTTTATCTCATAGTCAGCCAAGAACGCTTTTATAGAACGAATAGCCACTGGCATATCAACATTGCCCCGTTCACAATTCGCCTCACAGGGTCGGGTGCAGACATAACCGAGGACTCCGGCAAAAGGTGTGGTTTCTCTAACCACCTCAAGGGCTTCCTCAAACCTGCCGACTGCGGCAAGATTCACATACTTCCAGATGTTCAACTCGGCTGGACAGGCAATTCTACACGGAGGGGTAGCTGCACGATGGCACTCGGTAACTAGGTAAGTGAACCGCCACCCATCACCTACCTGTCTTATATCGGGAAAGACTCTTATCCACCTTGGTCCTACAGGCAGACCATGCTCCTGTTTGCAGGCTACTTCACAAGCGAAGCAACCCATACAATTGTCAGCAACGGTTACGCGTTTATATTCTTTAATCATTATTTTGCCTCCTCTTGCTTCACAGGATATATTTTACACAGCAGGGTCCTCAGGTTGCTGGCACCGAAAGCTATATCAAGGGTCTTGGGGTCATCATCAGTAAGGATATTGCTGTTGGACTGGTCCCAGCCATGGTCCGGTGTTTTTATTTCGGGGAACCACCACCCGTGCTGGATGCATACCACCTGAGGGTTAATTCCCGGTTCCATCCTAGCCCGCTGTTTAATTCTTCCCCTGGGGCTCTCAATATACACCCAGTCGCCTTCCTTGATGCCGTGTTTTTTCGCTGTATCGGGATGTATGTCAATCATGGGGTCAGGGTGACACTCACGAAGCCAGGGAATCATGCGGTGCTCAGAATGGAAGAAGACAGGTGACCTGGGACCGGTTATCAGGATATATGGATAGTCCTTCGCCACCTTCGGATTGCTTACCGGGCTCTCCGGTACTTCCTTGTATGTCGGTAGCGGGTCATACCCCCACTTCTCAAAGATAGTGCAGTAAAGCTCAACCTTGCGAGTGGGAGTGGAGAAACCCTTGTCCAGATACTTTCTATATCTCACCTCGCCTCTCAAGTAGGGCTTATCCCGGATATCAGCCCAGGTAAGTCCACCGGGAGCTAATATCTGGTCAAGGTCACCTATATGGTTGGCACCCCACTGTTTCTGCCCCATCCTTCTCCCCAGTTCATTCCATATCTCAAAATCAGACTTGCATTCGCCAATCTGCACAATTTTTTTCCTGGGAAATATATAGCCGTGGCGGAAGAAGAATCCGCCCGTATAGTCCACTTCCAGCCAGGTAGCCGCTGGCAGGAAGATGTCCGCCAGTTCCGCAGTCGGCGTCAGGAAGAAATCAGCCACCGACAGGAATTCAGCTTGGCTCAATGCCTTATAGGCCATCTTGGCATTAGGCCTAGTGATGACCGGATTAGAAGCTTGCAGAAGAATCGCCCTGATGGGGTAAGGTTTGCCGGTAAGAATAGCATTATAAACATACTTTTCCGGTACCAAACCTATCATGTGGCAGAGCTTATGAGCCTCGCCAGCCACATACTTGGCGCTCTGCTCCGGAGAAAGCTCTTTGTGAAAGGTGAACTGGCTTATAGTTTGCCCTTTCGGCGGCGGGAAAAGCATACTTCCACCCTTTACGTCCAGGTTACCAGTGATTGCCAGCAGGTCAATGAGAAGACGGTCATTGTCAATGCAATTAATGTTCTGCTCAATAGATATTCCCCACTGAATGGTAGCTGGCTTCGTCTTGGCGAATAACCGCGCCGCTTCTCTTATCTTCTCTGCCGGCACCCAGGTAATCTCCGCCACCTTCTCCACAGGGTATTGATTAACCCTCTCTACAAACTGGTCCCAGCCGTGGGTATATTTTTCCACGAACTCTTTATCGTAGAGCCCTTCACTGATTATTACATTCAGCATACCCAAAGCCAGAGCACCATCTGTTCCCGGCCTGAGCTGCAGCCACACATCCGCCCGGCTTGACGTATAGGTTAATCTGGGATCAATTGAAATCAGCTTTGCCCCTTGTGCTAATACCCGACACAGGTTTTCGCCAGTATATTCATCGGGATTAGTCCAGAATATATTGCTTCCCCATACCACCACGCACTTAGGATCGCCATCATAATCGCATATGGGAAGATTGCCGCAGGTGACCAGACTGGCACCAACTCTGGGGAGGTAGCAGAAATGCCCGGCAGCCATAACATTGGGCGTGCCCAGCAGATTGCCAAACCGCGCCAGGAAGGACTCGCCTTCTCTGGAGGTGCCCTGTGCCAGTACAATGGACTCCGCACCATTCTCTTTTATTACCTGCTTCAGTTTGTTGACAATGGTCTCGAAAGCCTCATCCCACGAAATTCGTTTCCACTTCCCCTCTCCTTTTTTACCAACTCGCTTGAGCGGATACCTGACTCTATCTGGATGATATACGAGTTGCTGGAAGGCGAGACCCTTGCTGCACATGCTACCGTGATTGGTAGGAAAGTCAGGGTCACCTTCAATCTTAATAATAGTGCCGTCTCTGACGTGAACGAGAACACCGCACCCACCATGGCAACCTCGACAGTTGGTTTTGATTACCTCTTCTTTAACTGATACACCCATATTACCTCCTTATTATTTGGTAGCATATTGAAGAGCTGACATTTCTTCGGGATTTTCCGTGACAGGCAACCACCAAGATATTATTTGGTAGCATATCAAAGAGCTAACGTTTCTTTTGGATTTTCCGTGACAGGCAATCACCACGATGCCGTATAATAACTTGTCTTTGAAGGTTTGTCAATAACGCGATTTGACACGTGCCTAATGAATCATGTTTGGGTGAATTAAGTGAAAGCCACAACTGGCAATGAGGTTGTGTCCAGTCATGGCGCTGGAATCATCTGAAGCCGAAAACACAACACAAGCCGCTATTTCAGATGGTTCGGCTATTCTCTTCAGGGCATTATTGTCCGTGATTTTACTCATCATTTCCTCGTAGGAGATACCGGCATCTACAGCCGAAACCCTCACCCAATCCTCAAATTCTTGAGTCCGAGTAGCGCCAGGACTGATGCAGTTAACACGAATACCGAATTTACCGGTTCGATAGCCAGGGTTTCCGTAAAGCCGATTACGCCCCATTTGCTGGCGACATATGGGCTTTCTTTAGGGACTCCAGATATCCCAGCCACGCTGCTGATATTGATAATATTACCGCTTTTGCGAGGAATCATATATTTAAGCACCTCTCTAGAACAAAACATGATCCCGGTTAAATTTATCGCTAAGCTATCATGCCCCACTCATCCAGATTCATATCGACTACATCAGCGTTATTAAACGTAGCCCGGGCAGCATTATTTACCAATATATCAATCTGGCCAAACTCATCAATAGTTTGAGCTACCATCCGCTTTACCTGCCCGTGGTCAGAAATATCGGTTTTTATCGCTTTTGCCTTACCGCCTCTGGATTTGATGTCTTTAGCTACCTCTTCCAATCTCAAAAGATTGCGGGCGGCCACTACCACTGCGGCTCCTTCATTGGCGAAAGCCAAGCTAATAGCTTTTCCTATACCTCGGCCACCACTGGTAATAATAGCTACTTTATCTTTTAGTTTCATAAATTTCTTTCTCCTCAGTCTATTCGTACTTGCCTCCCGGCCCAGTGGTAAAATGGAATATAGGTCTATCTACCCTCCTGATAATCAATGGGCAGTGCTTCATTCCCTTTGGGACAAAGACTAGACAGCTTTTGGTAAGTATATGCTTTTCATCCTCCAACCATAATTCGACTTCTCCACACAAGTCCTGCGGGTCTTCCCGATTAGTTCCCAAAAACGTTATGACTTCGTCAAAAGGGTGTGTATGAGCTCCAACTATGGACTGTTCAGACCCTTTCCAGTACCAGACACACTCTACATAGAAGGCCCCTTTTATGACCTCGTCATCTAAATATAGCAAACGGGTGTGATCACCAGCGGCTATCTCGGCAGCGTCGCGCCTGTACGAAGGGGGCTTCAAGTCAGATTTTGCTCCGGTGATAATATATTTCCCGTATTTCGTTTCCGCCATTTTCTGTAATTCCCCTTTCTAGCTTTTGACATAAATTGAAGATGTTATAACCTGGATTCTTAACTCCAGCATTTACCCCCTCAATCGATGACAACTGTCACAAATTTCCCCAAAATAAAGAGCCTCCGGCTGGTTCTTTTATTTCCCGCTGTATCCCCCAGGTGCTGACTCTGCCAAGGTGCCCGCGCCAAGCATTATTGTCATCTGTATATGTGGTCTGTCAACCTTCTTCCAGGTTAACGGACCATGTTTTACTCTCTTTGGGATAAAGGTGGCTGAGGTTTTATCAATTATGAGTGTTTCACCTCCAACCACATACTCTATTTCGGCACCCAGGTCTTCGGGATTCTTGAAGTCAGAGCCGATATGCAAGACAACCTCATCGTAATCGTGAGTATGTTCAAGAATGTGGGGGTTTGGATCAGGCATGTCCCATATCCAGCCCACTTCGATATACACGTTGCATCCAGGTACAAGGTCGTTACTCATGTAGGTCATCGTGGGGTACTCGCGACCTGTGATCTTACCTGGCACCATAACATTCACCTCGCGAGCGGGCTTCGTTACCAAATACTTCTCATATTTTTTTTCAGCCATTTTTTACTCCTCTCCTTTCTAACTTTTATGACGACTAAGCGTATGTCTAGTCAATGATTATATCATCCAGGGGTCGCTTCGGTACATGGTGTACCCCTTTACTGTCGCGCCAGTACTTGGTATCTCCGTTGGGTCTAACTGTTTCTATCACTACCGTTTCTTTGGGTTTGCCAAGAGCCAGGACAAGCAGTATCTCATATCGTGGCGGTATCTCTAAAGCTTTACGCAGTCCTTCCTTCTCTATTGAAGCAATAATACAGCCACCCAGACCTTTCTCAGTTGCTCCCAGCATGATACTTTGGGCGGCTACTCCGTGGTCGCAGCTAAAAGACCGCCTTATCTCTGTGTCCCCCAGAATAATAATGTATGCTGATGGTCTTTCCCCCTCACAGGGACCGGACCAGCCCGCAAGATACCCAGCCCAGGCCAGATGTGGGAATATCAGTGAATTTCTCTGAGGCTCACAGGAAAGGATATATTTAAGCGGTTGCGCATTTCTTGCCGATCCTGAGAGTCTGGCAAGGTCAACAAGTTCTCTCAAGGTCTCAAGTTTTATGTCAACTTCTTGATAAAACCGCCGGTAGCTTCTGTTCTTTAGTATTAAATCTCGTATCATCCTGAGCTCCCGAAATCGTCATTCGTCAATCACATAAATCCTGACACAATTTTATTTGTCATTGCGAGACCTTTTAGCTTCTTTTTTATTCGGTCATTCTCAAGACTCCTCCCCCACGCATTTTCCCTTCCTTGAGCAGAATTAAGGCTTCGCTTGCCTCTTCCAATTTAAATTCCTGGGTTTCAGGGACAATAGGAATTTCGGCAGCCAAGGGAAGAAATTCTTGAGCATCCTTTCTAGTTACATTAGCCACACTTTTCACCTCCTTCTCATACCAGAGATGCTCGGTGTAGTCTAATTCCGGAATAGGCGCTGTCTTGCGAATGGCATTTATGACCACCCTTCCCCCTTTTTCCAGATTCCTTAAAGCTTCGCGCACCGGCTCCCCCACAGGAGTAAAGTCAATGGCGCAGTTGAGCTTTATCGGGGGAGTATCGCCCGTGGCCCCAATCCAGTCCGCTCCCAATTTCCTGGCTAAATTCTGGTGCTCTTTCTGGTTGGGTCGGGTAAAGACGAAAACCTTGCCGTCGGGATATTTATGTTTAGCCACCTGAATGACTATATGGGCAGAGGCTCCGAAGCCATAAAGTCCAAGCACTCTGCCGTCTTCCATCCCTGAGAGTCTTAAGGCGCGGTAGCCAATCACCCCAGCACATAAAAGCGGAGCGGCCTTCACGTCGGTAAACCTTTCGGGAATGGGATAGGCAAAGTCCTCTGATACTACGGTATATTGGGCATAGCCTCCATGGGCATCCTTCCCTGTCCATTTTGCTGTGTCGCAGAGATTTTCCTCGCCTTTGAGGCAAAAGGAACAACGACCACAAGCCCAATTAATCCAGGCAATTCCCACTCTATCGCCTTTTTTGAATTTGCTTGCCCCCGGTCCCAAGCTTTCCACCCTACCAACAATTTCATGACCTAAAATCATGGGAAATCTTGAAGGAGAAACTCGGCCTTCAATTTCGTCAAGCTCGGTGTGACAGACTCCACAGGCAGAAACCTTGACCAAGATTTGCCTAGAACTGGGAATGGGTTTTGGTAAATCTACTAGCTCCAGAGGTCTTTCTTCGATTGAAGAGATTTTCTTGAGCACCATCGCCTTCATTTTTCCACCTTCCTTCTGCACGATAAGTCCCTCTGTTTCATAACTCCCCTTGCCCGTCTTAATCTTAAGAGGGGGAATTTTGGAAAAAGTTTCCTGTTACCCCACAGTGCACGCTAAAGCTCTAATACCCCTTCATACCAGGAAGATGCTTTCATAAAGATTTTCCGAGATTTCGGCGAAATTAGCTCTATAAAGCTTCATCGTTTCGGGGAGATAGTCCAGTATGTCCTGCGCCGTTATCCCGTCCTCACCTTTATCTACAGCAGCAACATCGCCGGAAAATCCATGGATAAACACGCCCATCCTTACCGAGTCCCCAAGGGCTAATCCCAGACCATACATTGCCGCAATAGTCCCCGTCAGGGCATCGCCGCTCCCAGCCGTGGCCATGCCTGAGTTGCCGCTTACGTTGATGAAAACCGTTTCGTCGGGATAGCCTATGAGGGAATGGGCTCCCTTCAAGATAATTATGGCATTGAGTTCCCTTGCCGTGCGTTGCAAAACATCTATCTTGCTTTTATTTATCTCGCCTATCTCCATTTTGGTAATTCTGGACATCTCGCCCAGATGGGGCGTAAGTATCGTTGGTGCTCCCCTCTTTTTTATTTTCCCCAAGTCTTCAGCAATGGCAGTAATTCCATCGCCATCTATGAGCAGAGGCTTGTTAATTTTGGGGGTTAGCTCCCTCACCAGCTCTTGTGTCTCCTTGGCTAAAGAAAGCCCGGGACCCAGGACCACAATATCCACTATTTGGGCAAATTCTAAGAGCTCATCCTTGTTGTTCAGGGCTATGCTTCCCGAAGGCGTCTCTTTTTGAGGAAGAAAGACAACCTCACTTCCCTTGCTCGCCAGGAATGGTGAGATGGATTTTGGTGTTGCCAGGTAGGAAAGCCCACCTCCTGCTTTGAGGAAAGATAAGGCGGAGAAGTATGGCGCACCAAGATAATTTGAGGAGCCAGCAATAAAGAGAGCCTTTCCATAGCTGCCCTTATGGGTATCTATGGCTCTTTCCGGAAGCTCTACGGGATTATTGATTGCTACCTTTATGGAATCGGAGTCATAGAGGGCAGGTGGGAAGGATATATGAGAAACATACAACTTTCCGCAGTGCTCATACCCAGGATAAAGCATATCCCCTAGCTTGGGAAGCCCAAATGTCACAGTATAATTTGCCTTTACTGCTACACCCATCACCTCCCCGGTATCACCATTTATGCCTGAAGGAATATCAACGCTAAATACTGTCCTTTGGCTCTCGTTTATTAGTCGAATCACATCTTTGTATATCCCACCAACTTCCCGGACAAGACCTGTGCCAAATAGGGCATCCACGATGGCATCGGAATCAAGGAGCTCAGCTCTTACGGAGTCGATTGAGCTGACCTTAGACATCTCTATTGGCATTCGGGATATAATTTCAAAGTTCGTTTTTGCCGCCCCTCTAAATTTGGCTTCATCGTCTAGAAGAAAGACTTTTGCCTCCCCGCCATTGGAGTAAATCTTCCTGGCGACAACCAACCCGTCTCCACCATTGTTCCCACCACCACAAAGGACAACGAATTTATTGTTCTTTATTCCGAATTCCTGCAACATGACGAAGTATACTGCCTGCCCGGCGTTCTCCATCAAAAGGTCTTGCGAGATGCCAAATTCCTCCGTAGCACGCCTGTCCAGGTCTTTCATTTCGTCCACTTTAGCTACTTTCATTTTCACCCCCTTGTCGGAGATTGACTCCAGGTTCATATTTAAGTATGGTCATAAAGTGCTCAAGTAGAATGGTACCTCACTCTTGATGGAAAGCACAAGGGTAACACACAATCCAGCGGATATATCGCCATCCTCAAACAAGTGACCTTGTTACTTTGAGCTATCCCGACAGCCTGAGACATATGATATCCTAACGGCTACTGCAGCAGCTCAGTAAAATTATACAGGCTAAAAACTGGTAGCTGACACTTACCGATAGTATAATACACATATTCATACGATTGGCAAGCATGGGAAAGAGAATTCGGATAACAGCAGGAGCGATTGAAGCAGAGGCTGAGCTAAACGATACCAGGACGGCTCAGGCAATCTGGGCGACGCTGCCTATTAAAGGCCGCGTCAATCTCTGGGGAGACGAAATATATTTCTCGATTCCCCTTAGCCTTAAGTTAGAGGCTGGGCAAGAAGGGGTAAGCATAGGAGATTTAGGCTACTGGCCTGATGGCAATGCTTTTTGTATCTTCTTCGGCCCCACTCCTGTAAGCCAGGGAGATGAAATTCGCCCGGCAAGTCCGGTTACTGTGTTTGGTAAGGTCATTGGCGATGCCGCGGTATTTAAAAAGGTACCCACAGGAACAAAAATCACTGTCAGGAGGGAGAACAATGGGTAAGATGATTAAAAGGCAGGTCTATTACTTCGATGAACCAGGAGAGGGAAACACGAAGTGGGTAATCGAAGCTGTTTCTCAGCGACTAGAAGCTGGCGGAATCAGGAAGGTCATTATCGCCAGCACTTCGGGCAAGACTGCTGTGGAATTTGCCCGCAGTCTCAAAGGCAAGGCTGAGTTGGTTTGCGTTTCGGAAGCACCATACCGACGAGAATGGGGCGAGCAGTGGCCTTGCTTGAAGCAGGAATTCAGACGAGAGCTGGAGAAGCTTGGAGTCGCTATCATTGACAACGCGCCTTACGTTTTCCATAGCTCGGTATTAGATGCTGCTAGGTGGCCCGACGCCTTTCCCGAGCGATTGGTGAAAGAAACACTGTACAGTTTTGGCCAGGGAATGAAAGTAGCTGTAGAGGTTGCGTTGACCGCAGTTTCTTGTGGCTATGTGACTCCGTATGAAGATGTCATAGGTGTTGGAGGGTCGAGCAAAGGGGCAGATACAGCCATTGTACTTCGAGCTACCTACCCTGCGTCTCTATTTGACAAGGATCCGGCGAAAAGGCTGGAGATAAGGGAAATAATCGCCATGCCTGTCTCTAAAAAGTGGTGGGAATAGTCTTGGGCTTGCGGTCAGAGATGGTCAGGCAAAAAGCGATGAGGACTGCTATCAGATTTATAGAGTCTTCGACACACGTCTTTTTATCTCGCCTGCACATTATTTGAATCACATTGCGTCCCGACATAGCTGTTGGGTGCAAGTTGCCACATAGCTTAACCCGAACCTGTGCTATCCTCCATTCTTCAGGCCTTTGGCGAAATCTTCTGCTTGTTTTAAGTCTTTTGCATTGGGCCTGCCCTTGTTTACTCCGCCAACAATCATGGCTGCCCTGGATGTATCATATCCCCTACAGGAAAATTCTGCGATAATATCGAAGCCTTTCCGTTGCAGCTTTTCTTTCAGTCGTTTATCGAAATTATGGATCAACCGTATTTTCCTTAGTCCGCTTGTCGAAAAAATGAACGCCTTTTTGTTTCTTATCATGGGTAGCTTATCGACAAAATCTAATAGACTCTTATGACGTTTGCCAACATAAATCCCTGAGCCAAAACCGATTAAGTCATACTGCTCGAGCATACTTGCATCCACTTGCTTCACCTGTAACAAGTCGGCATCAAGAATATTTGCCGTTACCTTAGCGACCTTTTCAGTATTGCCATGATGTACAGAGATATAGACTATTAGAGTTTTCATTTATTGCCCTCTATTCGAATTCAGGTTTATATGAATGCCTCTTGTGCCGCTCCCAAGAGGTGCAGGCATGGAAATAGCAGCTTCTTTGAATACAGAGTCTTATATGATTCAGCAGCCTGCGGTTGGGTTACCTACTTAAAAGACTTGACACAGCAAGTACAGACGCAATATCTAGTTTAAATCCTGCCCCCATGCTGGTAGACAGGAACGCGCTTCTGATATATTGCCCTTTAGCCCCACTGGGCTTTGCTCTAACAATAGCTTCGACCGCCGCTGCCAGGTTCTCCAAGAGCTTGTCTTTATCGAAACTGATTTTGCCAATGGGCAAATGGATAATAGCTGTTCTATCCAAACGAAATTCAGTTCTACCTTTACGAGCTTCATTCACAACCCGAGCTAGATCCTGAGGTGGTACTACGGTGCCAGACTTGGGATTGGGCATCAAACCTCGCCGCCCTAAAATACGACCGAGCTTGGCGACTTTGGGCATCATATCAGGGGTGGCAATAGATACATCAAACTCAAGCCAGCCACCTTCAATTTGTTTAACAAGCTCGTCTGCTCCAGCATAGTCAGCACCTGCTTCCTCCGCCAACTTTATCCCTTCACCCTGGGTAAAGACGAGCACTCGTGTCTTCTTCCCCAGTCCATTAGGCAGTAGAATTACACCACGCACTTGTTGGTCAGCACTGCGGGGGTCGACTCCCATCTTCAAATGGAGCTCAACGGTCTCATCAAATTTGGCGTAGGAAGCCTTCTTAGCTAACTCGATTGCTTCTTCGGGGGAATAGGTCTTTGACTTATCTACAAGTTTACTAGCTTCCTGGTATTTTTTACCACGTTTTGCCACTTACTTACACCTTCAAAATCCTACGAACTTTCAAGAACCTAAATTTATTCCACCTCAACTCCCATGCTCCGAGCCGTGCCGGCAACAATGCTTGCTGCCTTATCAATATCAGTCGTATTGAGATCCTTCATTTTATTTCGTGCGATCTCATAGACTGTATCTCTGCTTATCTTGCCTATTTTCTCGCTTGCGGGATTACCGCTACCCTTTTCCACTCCTAAAGCGCGCCGTAATAGATCAGAAACAGGTGGCATCTTGGTCACAAAGCTAAAGGAGCGATCCTCATATACAGTTATCTCAGCAGGAATTATGAAACCTTCTTGAGAAGCAGTTCGCTCATTATAGTCTTTACAAAAAGCCATGATATTAATACCATGCTGCCCTAAAGCAGGCCCCACAGGTGGTGCTGGAGTAGCTTTACCCGCAGGTATCTGCAACTTAATGACCGCTTTAATCTTCTTTGCCATTACTGATTCTCTCTTTCATTGCGTTCTGGGCTCCTAGTCGGGGCACGTTATATCTTTTCTACCTCTAAGAGGTCTATTTCCGCGGGCGTTTCCCGGCCGAAGAGCGATAGTAAAACTATTGCCTTACCTTTGCTCAAGTTAACTTGCTCCACTTTGCCGATGAAGTCAATAAAAGGCCCACTCGCTACACGGACACTGTCTCCTTCCTTAAAAGTCATTTTAACATCGGTAGGAGCTTCCTCCATGCGTTGCAGGATGGCGTTCGCCTCTTGTGTGGGTAAAGGAACAGGTTTGGTACCCGCGCTCACAAAGCCAGCGACACCAGGGGTGTTGCGTACTATATCCCAGCTATGCTCGTCTAATTTCATATTTACCATGATATAGCCTGGGAAAGCCTTTTTACTTATCGTACGACGCTTTCCAGCTTTGATTTCAATCTCTTTAGCTGTGGGTATCACCACATCAAATATCTTGTCACCCACATCCATATATTTGATACGCTGTTCCAAATTCCTTCTGGCCTGCTCCTCGTGACCCGAAGAGACGTATAATAAGTACCATTCTCCATTAATCATTGACTACTAACCACCTAGAAGCAAAAACAGCTTTGTAAAGGCCAAATCTAGAGCACCTAAAATGCCTCCCACAATAGCACACACAATAAGCACTACAATACTCAACCTTAAGGTTTCCTGCCTTGTTGGCCAGTGTGCTTTTCGCAGTTCAGCTACTACCTCGGTAAAGAAACTGAACCTCGATTTTTTAGCCGGAGCGGACTTAGTACTCGGTTTCTTAGCATAAGTTGTCATAAGTTACTTTGTTTCTCGGTGAGTAGTGTAGCTACGACAATGAGGACAATACTTACTCAACTCCAGCCGTTGCGGATCATTCTTGTTGTTCTTCGTCGTAGTATAAGTTCTCCGCAGACATTGACTGCAGGCCAAGTGGATAATTACGCGTAAATCGCCTTTCTTCTTAGCCACATCTATCTAAAGGTCCGCAAAATTTTTGGTGAACCACGCTTATGAAATAACCTTGCTAATCACGCCAGCACCGACTGTCTTGCCACCCTCCCTGATAGCAAAGCGTAAGCCCTCCTCCATAGCTACAGGGTAAATGGTCTTAATCTTCATGTGAGTCAGGCTGTCACCGGGCATAGCCATCTCCACACCCTCAGGAAGACTTATTTCGCCCGTAACATCCAGAGTTCTGATATAAAACTGGGGCTTATAACCATTGAAGAAAGGTGTGTGCCTGCCGCCTTCCTCCTTGGTCAAAATATATACTTCAGCCTCAGCTTCGGTATGAGGCTTGACCGTGCCTGGCGCTGCTAGAACCTGACCCCGCTCTATTTCAGCTCGGTCTAAGCCTCGCAATAGCACTCCAACAGCATCGCCGGGCTCTGCCTCGTTCATGGTCTTATGAAACATCTCTAAGCTAATAGCCACTGTTTTCTTCGTCTCTTTTAATCCTACTATCTCTACTTCGTCACCGGCTTTGATCACACCTCGTTCTACTCGGCCTGTAGGCACAGTCCCCCGTCCTTTGATACTGAATACATCTTCTATTGGCATCAAGAAAGGTTTATCTCTTTCTCTCTGTGGTAGCGGAATATAATCATCTATAGCATCCAACAACTTCCATATTGGTCCACACCAGGGGCATTCTTTTTTTCCACAGCCACATTCCAGAGACTTAAGAGCACTTACTCGCACAACGGGGACTTCATCACCAGGAAAGTTATACTTTTTAAGCAAGTCTCTAACCTCCATCTCTACCAAATCTAACAACTCTGGGTCATCTACCAGATCTACCTTATTGAGAGCCACCATTATGCGGGGAACTTCCACCTGCCGGGCTAGAAGGATGTGTTCTCTGGTTTGTGGCATAGGACCGTCATCGGCAGCGACCACCAAAATAGCTCCATCCATCTGAGCAGCTCCAGTTATCATGTTCTTGATATAGTCAGCATGCCCGGGACAGTCAACATGGCAATAATGGCGCTTCTCAGTCTCATACTCTATATGAGCAATGGCAATCGTTAGCCCACGAGCTTTTTCTTCAGGAGCATTATCTATGGAATCAAAGGGTCGGAATGGTGTAGAGCCTGCTTTAGATAATACCTGGGTCATGGCTGCAGTTAGTGTGGTTTTCCCATGGTCAACATGCCCGATAGTGCCCACATTTATATGTTGTTTAACACGCTCATAAACTTTCTTAGCCATTTTAACCTCCTTTTATCTCAAAGCCCACAACCAGATTCGAACTGGTGACCCCGTTCTTACCAAGAACGTGCTCTACCTACTGAGCTATGTGGGCGCTGTGCCCGAATGTATTTTAAGTCAATATGAGTAAAGAGTCAACAAAATATAAGTTTCTACTTTAGAACGTGATGTACATGTTCAGTTGGCAAATTAATGGATGGATTTTAAAGGAATGCTTTGGTGAAAGTCAAGCAGGAGGGCTGGAAGATGACAAGCCTAGCTGAAATTGATGATGTTGCTGGCGCTGCTGGATACATTGGAAAGTATCTCCATATGCAGTCGTATCATGTACGGAAGTACATTATGAGCGGTGGTTGGGTGTTTCCGGGTTGGGTGTGTTGGTCGCGGTGGTTCAAACGGAATTATGGCGTGTATCCTGACCAGAAGTATCCGGGTATATTAGCTAAGCTAGCACGTATGCCTAAGAAGGTTCGTGATGAGATTATTGTGCCAGAGGTGGTGAAAATGGAAGGTTCATCGTGACCATTTTATAGAATGATGTTCTTTGTGTGGAAAAACCCCTTTGGAATGGATAAATTATGTGGTATAATTAACGTTGGAGTGGGAGAGGAATGGAGGAAGGAGATAGGGAGATGATATGTAGCATATTGGTGAAGTAATGAGAGAAGGTAAAGTATTCCAAGCTTATAGTGATGAATCCGGCATAAACGTCGGTGATAGATATACGTCTGTTTCTGTTGTTTCTGGAGAGGCTGAGGCACTGAATTATCTGCGAGATAAACTACGTGAAACGCTAAGAGATAAGAACGTAGATGAAGTCAAGTTCTCGAAGATAACGAGGTATGAAAGACCGGTTACAAAAGCTGCAGTTGATTTTATTGGATGCGTAGTGAATGACTTTGCTATCTATAATAGGGTGAGGATTGACACTATGACTACGGATAACGAGTGCCTAAATGGCGAGGATTATGATTCTGTTAGTGAACCGGATTTGGAGGGAATGTACTCCCACGTGCTCTCCAACGTAGGTAGAACGTGGGGGTGTACGCAATGGGGTTTTTACCCAGATGAGAACCCACGAGTGAATTGGAGTGAGTGGGGCTCGTCTTTGAGTATGACTGGTACGTTGACTGCAGAAGGGGGTGAAAAACCCTTTATTGATAGAAGCGATGAAGATGCGCAATTTGAATTTTACGAAGTCAAAGAGTTAAATTCGGTGGAAGAGCCGTTAATTCAACTTGCGGACTTGTTCTCTGGGATAGCTCGCTTTTTACACGAGGATAACGGTGACTTTGCTGAATGGGTAGAGAGGTCGAGAGATGAGAGACAAGGGAAATTGATACAGTCCATGGCAAGGGATAAGGGGAATGTAACGAGGTCAAGGAAGTGTCGTTATAGACTAATAGGCGGGTTGTATTCTCTTTGCGATAGACACGGGCTTTATGTAAGTTTAACAGGTGAAAACGACTTGAGGGTATGGGGGGCGCAAAGTCCTATTAATTTCTGGGATTATAGGAGAAGATATTAACTTTCTTTGGTGATGAGGGTTTTATGGGTTACGGTGCGTATGGTGTTGGGTGCAAGGGTATTGAGTTCAGGGTTGGTAGGGTTTGCTGTGAATGGTAGAGCGCCTAATGGCGGGGTGTCCCGGTCTTATCTGAAACGGGGGTATTGACAGGTGTTTTTGTAAGGATATAATGAAGTTAGGAGGTGTTATTCAATAATGAATGTTTTTGGAATTGTTTTAGGTATAGTTGTTGGCGTGATTCTTTTAGCTTTGGCGATTTTTATGGTTAGGCAGCAGACATTTGCCATTATTGAGCGATGGGGAAAGTTTACCAGGGTCGTTGGTCCTGGTCTTCATGTTAAAGTTCCTATAATGGATAGATTGGCTGGTAGAGTTTCTATTAGAGTACAGGAACTAAATGTGAGTATCAAAACCAAAACCAACGATAATGTTTTTGTAGACTTACTTATTGCGGTTCAGTACTTTGTTGATGGAGAGGATAAGGTTTGGGATGCATTTTATAGACTTACGAATCCAAAAGCTCAGATGGAATCCTGGATATTTGATAATGTAAGGGCAAAGGTTCCTGGGATGATTTTAGACTCTGTGTTTGAAAATAAGGAAGAGATTGCTAAAGAAATTGAGGAGAGTCTTAGTGCCAGGCTGAGTGAGTATGGATATAAATTGGTTCGTGCTCTTGTTAATGACATCCAGCCAGATAAGGGTGTTGCAGATGCTATGAATGAGATTAATAGGCAACAGCGTTTGAGAGTTG
>Ga0315541_1001798_pt1 | contig 19070 bp, 20 predicted proteins | sample SalMarSW160190MG_FD_203095 | JGI IMG/M metagenome (GOLD analysis project Ga0315541, IMG submission 203095) | Salt marsh sediment microbial communities from the Plum Island Ecosystem LTER, Massachusetts, United States - Salt Marsh Sediment SW1601-190 ...
AAAAGAGACTTTTGTCACAGACAGACGACCGCCTTGATGATACAATAACGGCGGTTGTTTTGGGTACAGGAGATGAGGATGAACAGGACGTGGACCCTGCCCCAGGTTGACGAAACTCGTTGCACGCTCTGCGGGCTATGCGTGGAGGCCTGCTCCTGCCAGGCCGTGCAACTGGGAGAACGGGGGCCGATCTTTGCCTGCCCGGAAGCCTGCGTCCGCGCTGAGGCTTGCGACTGCTGCTGCCTGTGCGAAGAGGTCTGTCCCACCGGCGCCATCACCTGTGCTTTCGAGATCGTTGGTTCCGAACAGGATTACACAAAACGGAATTGAGAGGTACGCGCAATGCTTGATCAACTTTCACTTGAGACCATCGAGGGCGAGAAGCGGCTGCTGGGCTAAAAAGGAGGAACAAAAGATGACTACGGCAACTGAGCAGACTGTCCGTGAGGCACTGCGCCAGGTCATTGACCCGGAAATGGGGATGGACGTGGTCACTATGGGGATGATCCGCCAGGTGGAGATTGGCGAGGAAGGGAAAGTCCAGGTGAAGATGGTCCTCACCGTCCCCTTCTGCCCGCTAGCCTCGTATCTGGTGGAGCAGGTGCGCCAAGCCACGGCCCAGGTGCCCGGGGTCCAGGAGGCCAAAGTGACCCTGCTGGACGAGCCCTGGGACCCGGCCTGGATGGAACGGCCGGCCGAGCAAACCTGGCCTGATTAGAGAGATATATGAGGAACCAATGACTAGAATCTGCAAAGACATCACCGAGACCATCGGCAACACGCCTTTAGTGAGGCTGAACAGGGTGACGAAGGGTCTGGAGGTCACCGTGGTGGCTAAGCTCGAATCCTTCAACCCCCTGGGAAGCGTCAAGGATCGCATCGGCGTGAGCATGATCGAGGCGGCGGAGAAAGCGAGGCTGATCAAGGAAGACACCATCATCCTGGAGCCCACCAGCGGCAACACCGGCATCGCCCTGGCCTTCGTCTGCGCCGCCAGGGGCTACAGGCTGGTCTTGACCATGCCCGATACTATGAGCGTCGAGCGAAGGAGCCTTCTCAAGGCCCTTGGCGCCGAACTGATCCTGACGCCAGGAAAAGAAGGGATGCCTGGAGCGGTGAGCAAAGCCGAGGAGATGGCAGTCCAGGACCCGCGCTACTTCATCCCCCAGCAGTTCAAGAACCCTGCCAACCCCGAGATACACCGCCGCACCACGGCTGAGGAGATATGGCGCGACACCGGCGGCGAGGTGGACATCGTAGTGGCCGGCGTGGGGACGGGCGGCACCATCACCGGCATCGCCGAGGTGCTCAAGGCTCGCAAGCCGGATTTCGTGGTCATCGCCGTCGAGCCAGCCGCCTCGCCCATCCTCTCCGGAGGCCAGCCCGGCTCTCACAAGATACAGGGCATCGGCGCCGGCTTCGTCCCCGACGTCCTGCGGCTGGACCTGGTGGACGAGGTAATCCAGGTGGTCGATGAGGACGCGGCCCAGATGGCCCGCAGGCTGGCCAAGGAGGAGGGGATACTGTGCGGCATCTCCTCCGGTGCGGCTGCTCATGCTGCCCTGCAAGTTGCGGCCAGGCCTGAGAACAAGGAGAAACTCATCGTGGTCATCCTGCCGGATACGGGGGAGCGGTATCTGAGCACTTCCCTCTTCGAAACGGAGTAAATGTGTGCGCTATTTGCAAGAGATTGAACAGATGAGGGAAACATCCACCCTGAACGTGCAGACCATACGTGCCGACTTCCCCATCCTGCAGCGCAAGATCGGAGGCAAGCCGCTGATCTACTTCGACAACGCCGCCACGACGCAGAAGCCGCGACAGGTGCTGCGCACCATTGAGAAGTTCTACTGCACCTACAACGCCAACGTTCACCGCTCGCCCCACACGCTGGGGCAGGAAGCGACAGAACTGTACGAGCAGGCTCACGAGAACGTAGCCCGCTTCATCGGCGCCGATGACGGCGGGGAGATCGTCTTCGTGCGCAACAGCACCGAAGCGATTAACCTGGTGGCCTACTCGCTGTCGTTCGGTGAAAGCAAGCGGGCCCGCTTGCGCCGTGGCGACGAAGTGGTGGTCACTGTGATGGAGCACCACTCGAACCTGGTGCCCTGGCAGATGGTGCGCCAGCGGGCCGGCGTGACCATCAAGGTCGTTGGTATCCACGATGATGGAACGCTCGATTTGGAGCAGTTGAGGGAAGCGATCACCGGGCGCACCAGGCTGGTCTGCTGTACCCACGTCTCCAACGTGCTGGGCACCATCAATCCGGTGCGGGAGATCGGTCGCCTGGCCCACCAGGCCGGGGCGCTGTTCCTGGTGGATGGTGCGCAGTCGGCGCCGCACATGCCGGTGAACGTCAAGGAAATCGGCTGCGACTTCTTCGCCTTCTCCGGGCATAAGATGCTGGCCCCCATGGGCATCGGGGCGCTGTATGGCCAGCGAGAGTTGCTGGAGGAGATGCCTCCCTTCCTCTACGGCGGGGACATGATCGCCGACGTGACCCTGGAGCGCGCCACCTGGAACAAACTGCCCTGGAAATTCGAGGCCGGCACCGCCAACGTCTGCGGCGGGATTGCTCTGGGCGGGGCCACAGACCTGCGCACGGGTAAGCGTCTGGAGGGGGCCGTGGATTACCTGGAACGAATCGGAATGGCGCAGGTGCGAGCGCACGAGAGGGCACTGACCGGATATGCGCTGGAAGGGTTGCAGGCCATTGAGGGGGTGCGGGTGTACGGACCGCTCGACCCCGAGAAGCGGGGCGGCGTCCTGGCCTTCAACGTCGAGCAGGGGGATGCGCACCTGGTGGCTCAGTTCCTCAACGACGAGGGGATCGCGGTGCGCTCGGGCGGGCACTGCGCCTACCCGCTGACTGATCGGCTGGGGGTGAAGGCGATGGTGCGGGCCAGTTTCTACATCTACAACACAAAAGCCGAGGTGGAGAGCTTCCTGGAGATCGTGGAGGACATCGCCCGCCGGAGGTTGATATAGCAGCCGGGTACGGTGGCGCGGGAGGAAATCGTGTACAGTAAGCAGATTCTGGATCATTTTCGCACCCCACGGAACGTGGGCAGCATTGAGAATGCTGATGGTTTCGGCAAGGCCGGGGGTGGTCCCCACTGTCCTGAGGACCTGGCCTATTTCTGGATCCAGGTGGCCGATGGTCACATCGCTGAGGTCAGGCACAAGACATTGGGCTGTCCCGTGGCCATCGCCGCCAGCAGCATGACCAGCGTCATGGCTCAGGGCAAGACGTTGGAAGAGGCCCTGCAGATCACGCCGGAGGTGGTAGCGGAAGCGCTGGGTGGCATCCCGGAGCAGAAGGCGGATTCCACCGTCGGCCCCGAGGCCTTGCGCCAGGCCATTGCTGGCTATCGGGCAAGTAGGAGATAAACATGCTATCAAAATGTTCGAGCGCGTGGGGGAAGATATAGAGGCCGTGCGTCTTCATAGACCACGGCATAGGGGTAGTCATCGGCGAGACGGCGGAGATCGGAGACGACGTGCTGATGTATCAGGGTGTAGTGCTGGGAGGTACAAGTCTGGAGAAGACAAAGCGACATCCCACCATCGGGAACAACGTCGTCATCGGCGCCGGCACGACGCTTCTGGGGCCGATCACTGTGGGGGACAACGCCCGCATTGGCGCCGGTTCGGTGGTGGTCAAGCCTGTGCCAGCAGGGGCAACAGTCGTGGGTGTACCGGCCCATGTAGCCGGCCGGCGGAAACCGGGGGCAAATCTGAACCACGGCAACTTGCCTGACCCGCTACTCAGAGCCATTAGTGAGTCGCTGGAACGGGAGAGCCGGCTGGAAGAGCGGGTACTGGCGCTGGAGAAGGCACTGGCGCGGCTGGTCCCTTCCGCGTTGCCCGTGCAGTCGCGCCGGTGAAACGGCCAACCGAGTAAATCTCGTAGTAGCGACTTTAGTCGCGCTCGTGCAGGACGACTAAAGTCGTCACTACAAAATCGTGATCTACTGAACCTGATTGAAGGGGGAACGGAATGGAGCAACAGTATATCTATCTGGATAATGCGGCGGCTACCCGCCTGGACGAGAGAGTCCTGGAGGCGATGAGGCCTTACCTCTTCGACGTCTACGCCGTCGCCACCTCACAGTTCGGCTACTCGCCAGGGCTTGACGCCCGCGACGCACTGGACGACGCCCGGACGCGGATCGCCGCTGCGCTGGGAGCCGGGCCGGAGGAGTTCATCTTCACCTCCGGCAGCACCGAGTCCAGCAATCTGGCCCTCAAGGGAGTGGCACTGGCACTGGGGGAGAAGAAGGGCAAACACATCATCGTCTCCAGGATTGAGGATTTTTCTGTCCTCCACAGCGCCAGGGCACTGGAAAAGCAGGGCTTCCGGGTGACCTATCTCGACGTGGACGAGTTCGGTCGGCTGAACGTCGGCCAACTGCGCGAGACGATCACGCCGGAGACAATCCTGGTCTCGATCCAGGCGGCCAACCAGGAGATCGGCACGTTGCAAGACGTGGCCGCTATCGGCGCGATTTGTCGGGAGCAGGGCGTGCTCTTCCACACCGACGCCACCCACACTTTCCCCCGCGTCACGCTGGACGTGCGGGAGGTGCCGGTGGATCTGGTCACGGTGACGGCGCACCTGATCCACGGCCCCAAGGGAGTGGGCGGGTTGTACGTGCGGGAAGGCACCCCGTTGGCCAAATGGATGGACGGCGGCTTCCAGGAATCCAACCTGCGGGCTGGGACGGAGAACATCCCCGGCGCGGTCGGCTTTGCCAAAGCGGTCGAATTGGTTACGCCGGGGGAGACGGCGCGGATGCAGGGGATGCGCGACCGGTTGATCGAGCGGCTGTTGCAGATTCCACACTCGCGCCTCAATGGCCATCCCACGCTGCGGCTGCCCCACAATGCCAACGTCTCGTTCCGCTTCGTCGAGGGGGAGTCAATCCTGCTGCACATGGACATGCGGGGGTTCGCCGTGAGTACCGGCTCGGCCTGCTTTAGCCGCTCGTTGGAGGCCAGCCACGTCATATTGGGAATAGGCGGCAACCACGAGCGGGCGCACGGCTCGGTGCGTTTTACCTTTGGTCGCTTCAACCGGGCCGGGGACGTGGACGCGGCGGTGGATGCAATATCGGACGTAATCAAGAATTTGCGGGCCATCAGCCCGTTGGGGAAGGAGTAGTATGCCATTACCATACAGTGAAATCGTGATGGAACATTTTCGGAACCCGCGCAACGTGGGGCGCATAGAAGACCCCGACGCCAAAGCGATCGAGGGCAGCCCCGCCTGCGGCGACATGGTGGCCGTCTACCTGAAGGTGGACCCGGAAGACCTGCGCATCACCGACGTCAAGTTCGAATCCTACGGCTGCGCCTCCAACATCGCCACCGGCTCCATCATCACCGAGATGGCCCAGGGCAAGACGCTGGAGGAGGCCAAGGCGATCACGTGGAAGCAGGCATCGGAGGTGTTAGGCGGACTGCCGCCGATCAAGGTGCATTGTTCCGTGCTGGCTGTGGACGGGCTGCACGCGGCCATCCAGAACTATGAGGAGCGGCACGGCTTGGTCAAGGAGCGTGTGCCGACGACGATCGAGGTGGTGCGCCGGCGGCTCAAGCGCGTGATGAACCCGGTGGTGGGGCTCGACCTGGTGCACACCAAACTGGTCAAGGAGATTGAGGTCGCCGATGGGACGGTGCGCGTCGTGCTGGACCTGCCCGCCGACCACCAGTTCGCCGCCAACATCCACGAGGAGATTGTGGAGAAAATCGAGCCCTTGTGGGACGTGGATGAGGTGATAGTGGAGTTTACGGAGTGAGGTGGAGCGATGGCTGAGATCAAGGTTGACTGCCGGGGGGAGACCTGCCCCGTGCCGCTGGTGGAGACGCGCAAGGCGTTGCGCAAGGCCGCGCCGGGCGACGTGATCGAAGTCGTCGGCACGCACCCGGCGTCGAAAAAGGAGATCCCGATGGCGGTCAAGGCGTTGGGGTTGAAACTGCTAAGCGTCGAGGGAAACGACGCCGAGTGGACGATTCGTATTCGGAGATGAGTAGCGCAAGTTGGCAACTTGCGTTACTGGAGGGAGACAAGTAACAATGGCTAAAGACGTAGTATGCGGTATGGAGGTGGATCCGAAGACCGCCCCCGCCAAGACAGAGCACGCGGGCGAGATCTATTACTTTTGCGCGCGGGGATGCAAGGTGGCCTTCGACAAAGACCCGGAAAAGTACCTGAAGGCCGAGGACGAAAAAGCCCTGAACCACTGAGACACTGAATTCACTGATGGCGCTGAAAAAGGCCCACCATTCAGTGCAATCAGTGCCTCAGTGGTTCAGTGGTTCAAAAGGAGATCAAAGCGATGGCAGATAAGGCGACCATCATCCTGCACAGCGGCGATATGGACAAACTGTACAGCGCGCTGATCGTCGGCAATGGAGCGCTGGCGATGGGCATGGACGCTTCGATCTACTTCACCTTCTGGGGTCTGCAACGGCTGCAAAAGGGCGGGCTGGAGAAAGGACCGCTTTCGAAGATGCACATACTGGGCCTGGGCAAGTGGATGATCGAGATGCGGATGAAGAAAGCCAACGTGGCTTCACTGGAAAAACTGATGACCGACTTCAAAGAACTGGGCGGCAAGATCATCGCCTGCGAGATGACGATGGAGATTATGGGCCTCCGCCGGGAGGATCTGCGCGAGGATTGGATTGACGAGTACGGGGCTGTGGGGACGTACATCCAGGAAGCGCGCGAGTCAGCGATCACGCTCTTCATCTGAACTTTTCAGGACGCAGATTGACGCTGATTCACGCTGTTTTTTCTGTTTCTATCTGCGAAAATCTGCGTGAATCTGCGTCCTACTATCTGTCGGTTCAAGGGATACTAATGCCAAGCAAGACATCCATGGTCGCAGCGCCGGCCTGCGTAGATTGCACCGCAAAGGTCCGGGCGACCATCGGCACCGGGCCAGTAGCGGCGACACAAAATGGCTTTGTGCGCTTCGTATTCTCGGAGCGCGAGACGACGCTGGCCGCCGTCGCCGGGCTGCTGACGCTACTGGGGCTGGCGCTGACGCTGGCTGGTGCGCCCGGCTGGAGCCGGACGGCCCTCTTTGCGGCGGCTATCGTCGTGGGGGGCATCCCGGTAGCGCGCCACGCCTTTCAGGAACTGTGGCTCTCCCGCAGATTGGGCATCAACACGCTGATGGTCATCGCCGTCGCGGGCGCGGCGTTCATTGGCAAATGGGCCGAGGCAGCGATCGTAGTGATACTATTTGCACTGGGCGAAGCGCTGGAGGAGTACGCGGCGGAGGAGGCGCGCGGCGCGTTGGAGAGCCTCTTGGACCTGGCCCCACCGGGGGTGCTCAAGATGCTGCCCACCGGCGAGACCCAGGAGACACCGGTGGAGCAACTGGCCGTCGGCGACCGCGTGCTGGTGCGCCCCGGCGACCGGGTCAGCGTGGACGGGGTGGTGCGGGCCGGGGAGAGCGCGGTGGATCAATCGCCTATCACCGGCGAGAGCGTGCCAGTGGACAAACAGCCGGGCGATGAAGTCTTTGCCGGCACCATCAACACCTCCGGTGCGCTGGAGGTGGAGGTGACCCGCCTGGCGACGGACAATACCCTCAGCCAGATGGTGGCGTTGGTGCGGGAGGCGCAGTCACGACAGGCGCCGGTGCAGCGCTTCATTGACCGCTTCGCCCGTATCTACACGCCGGCGGTGGCCACGACCGCCGTGCTCGTGGCCGCCGTTCCACCGCTGCTCTTCGAGCAGGTATTCTGGGGGAACCACGGCTGGCTGATGCGGGCCCTGCAGATGCTGGTCATCGCCTGCCCCTGCGCTCTGGTCATCTCTACACCGGTCAGCCTGGTGAGCGCCATGACCAACGCCGCCTCCCGCGGGGTGCTCATCAAGGGCGGGCGCTACCTGGAGGCGTTGAGCCGGGTGCGGGTTTTCGCCTTCGACAAGACCGGCACCCTGACCGAGGGGCATCCCATCATAACCGACGTCGTGGACGTCTGCACCTGCGGGGAATGCCCGGAGGATTGCGGGCTGCAACACGCGGCGGCGGTCGAGGCGCAGTCATCCCACCCGCTGGCCCGGGCGTTGTTGACGGAGGCACAGGCCAGGGGGGTGGTGGTGCCACGCGCCGAGGATGTCACCGTGCTGGGCGGGCGAGGGATGGAGGGTAGCGTCAACGGCGCAGCGGTCACCGTCGCCAGCCATGCCCACTTTGACGAGCATTTTCCGCACGACGAGGACGTCTGCCGGTTGGCCGACGAATTGGCCGCCCAGGGCAAGACGGTTATAATGGTCAGGCACGACCCTTCGTCTTCGCTCAGGGCAGGCTGTGTGTGCGCACTGTTCGGCGTGGCCGACACACCGCGCCCCGGCAGCCGCCAGGCCCTCGCCGATTTGAAGACCCAGGGCACCATCTACACCGTGATGCTGACCGGAGACAGCCCAGCCGTGGCGGCTGAAATCGGCCGCCAGGTTGGGGTGGACGAGGTACGTGCCAATCTCCTGCCGGAGGATAAGGTGACCGCCGTCGAGTCGCTAGCGGAGGAGTACCAGACCGTGGCTATGGTCGGCGACGGCATCAACGACGCCCCGGCGCTGGCCCAGGCGGACGTGGGCATCGCTATGGGCGGCGCCGGCTCGGCCCAGGCGATGGAGACGGCCGACGTGGTGCTGATGGGCGACGACCTGGCCCAACTGCCGCTCATCGTCCATCTCAGCCGCAGGACGAGAAGCGTCGTTACGGCTAACATCGTGCTTGCGCTGGCAGTTAAGGCGGCCGTATTCGTCCTGGCGATGGCAGGCCTGGCCACGCTGTGGATGGCGATCGCGGCCGACGTCGGAGCGTCGGTGGTGGTGATCCTGAACGGCATGCGGCTGCGGCGGTAGAACACGGATTGCAGGACAGTAACGGATAAAGAGATATGGACGGAAAAAAGCAAACGCTAACCCTGCCCGTGCAGGGCATGACCTGTGCTTCGTGCGTGGCTCACGTGGAGCGGGCGCTGAAAGACGTGGATGGGGTGACCGATGCCAACGTCAACCTGGCCACAGAGCAGGCGTCGGTGGTCCTCGATCCCAAACTGGTCCCTCTGGACCGGCTGGTGGGCGCTGTGCGCGATACGGGCTACGACGTGGCAACCAAAACCGTCAGCCTGCCCATCGGCGGCATGACCTGCGCCAGTTGCGTGGCCCACGTCGAGGGGGCGCTGGCAGAGACGGCCGGCGTGCTCAACGTCAACGTCAGCCTGGCGACCGAGAAGGCCACCGTGGAATACGTCCCCACCGTGACCGGGCTGCCCGATTTCCGCCGCGCTGTGGCCGAGGCGGGCTACGAGGTGCTGCCAACGGCGGAGGAGCAGGTAGGTCGGAAAGCCATTCCGACCTACGTGCGCAAAATGCAGGACGCCCGCCAGCGGATGCTCCTGGCCTGGGCCTTTACCGGGCCCATCATCCTGTGGATGCTGCCGGAGATGCTGGTGGGAGTGGCCTGGCCCAACCCGACCGTCTTCAAACTGGGGATGCTCCTTCTGGCAGCGCCGGTGCTCTTCTGGGCCGGCCGGCGCACCTACGTGGCGGCGTGGAGTTCGACCATCCACGGCGCACCTAACATGGACGCGCTCATCGCGCTGGGCACCGGGGCCTCCTTCCTCACTGGCATTACCACCTTCTTCGTGCCCATCCCCACCTATGCTGGGGTGTCGGCTATGATTATGGCCTTCCACCTGACCGGCCGGTACGTGGAGGCGAGCGCCAAGGGACGCGCCTCCCAGGCCATCCGCAAACTGCTGGAACTGGGAGCCAAGACCGCCCGCGTCCTGGTGAACGGTGTGGAGCGGGAGGTACCCATCGAGGCGGTGCAGGTGGGCGACGTGATGGTCGTCCGCCCCGGCGAAAAGCTCCCCACCGACGGGGTCGTGGTCGCCGGTGAGAGCGCCGTGGACGAGTCCATGGCCACGGGCGAATCTATGCCGGTCAACAAGCACCCAGGCGACGAGGTGATCGGGGCCACGGTCAACCAGGACGGGCTGCTGAGAATACATGCCACCCGCGTGGGCCAGGATACGTTCCTGGCCCAGATGGTGCGCCTGGTCGAGCAGGCCCAGGGAACCAAAGTGCCCATCCAGGCTTTCGCCGACCGGGTGACGGCTGTCTTTGTGCCCGTCGTGGTGGGCGTCGCGCTGTTCATCTTCCTGGCCTGGTTCCTGTTCCCCGAGACGCTGCGCCCCATCACCGTGTGGGCCAGCGGTTTCCTGCCCTGGGTGGACCCCAACCTGGGCCGTTTCACGCTGGCACTGATCAACACCGTCTCGGTGCTGGTCATCGCCTGCCCCTGCGCGTTGGGGCTGGCCACGCCCACGGCGCTGATGGTGGGCAGCGGCATTGGCGCCGAGAACGGTATCCTCATCCGCTCCGGCGAGGCCATCCAGGCCATGCGGGACGTGCGGGTGGTGGTCTTTGACAAGACGGGGACGCTGACGAGGGGTCATCCTGACGTAACTGACGTGATTGCGAAAGACGAGGAAACGAGGAGACAAGGGGACAAAGAGAAGGGGAGAGGGGGAGACGGAATTCGCAATTCGCAATTCGCAATTCGCAACTTGCTACGCTGGGCGGCGTCGGTGGAGGTGGGGAGCGAGCACCCGCTGGGCCAGGCGGTGGTGCGCCGGGCGGAGGAGCAAGGGCTGGCGTTGGGTGAGTTGCGCGACTTTGAGGCGTTGCGCGGCAAGGGTGTGCGGGGCGTCGTTGACGGAAAGAGCGTATGGGTGGGTAGCCGGACATTGCTGGAGGAGCACGGCGTCGCCGTAGCCACGCTGGAAGACGAGATGCGCCGCCTGGAGAACGATGGCAAGACGGCGATGCTGGTCGCCGTGGACGGGGAGTTGGTGGGGCTGCTGGCCGTGGCCGACACGCTCAAGGATGACGCCATTGCCGCCATCCGTGAGTTGAAAGCGCTGGGGTTGGAGACGGTGATGCTCACCGGCGACAACCGGCGCACAGCCGAGGCCATCGCCCGTCAGGTGGGCATCGTCCGCGTGCTGGCCGAGGTGCTGCCGGAAGCCAAACTGGCCGAGATCCAGCGGCTGCAGGGCTCGGTCGGAGACCTTCGCCCAACAGGTGGATTGGTCGCCATGGTCGGCGACGGTATCAACGACGCCCCGGCGCTGACTCAGGCCGACGTGGGCATCGCCATCGGCAGTGGCACCGACATCGCCATCGAGGCCGCCGACATCACGCTGGTGCGTGGCGATTTATCCAGCGTGGTCAGCGCGGTGAAACTCTCCCGCGCCACGTTCAACAAAGTGGTGCAGGGCCTCTTCTGGGCCTTTTTCTACAACGTGGTGATGATCCCGCTGGCAATCCTGGGGATGATGCACCCGGTGCTGGCCGAGATAGCGATGGCCACCAGTTCCGTGACCGTGGTTACCAATGCCAACCTGCTGCGGCGGGTGGATATCCAGCCTGCCGATCCTGCCGAATCGCGCATTTGATGGTATAATGTGCTCGCTATGGACCGCCATGCTTTTGCGCGCCTCGTGGCCGAGGCCCTAGACGACCTGCCCGAGACTTTCCGCGAGAAACTGGATAACGTCGAAATCGTAGTCGAGGAGTGGCCAGACCGGGAGACGATGAGGCTGGCCGGGGTACGCCATCCGGCACAACTTCTGGGCTTCTACCACGGCGTCCCGCAGACGAAACGTACCCACAACTACGGACTCGTCCTGCCGGACAAGATCAGCATCTATCAACGCCCGATCGAGATGCGCTGTCGCACGGCGGAAGAGGTGCGCAGGGCTATCCACCACGTCCTCCGACACGAAGTAGCCCATCATTTCGGGATAGATGACGACCGACTACGAGAGATTGGGGTGTACTGACGATGGAAGAATCGTCCCGCGGCCCCAACAAGGGGGCAAGGCTGAAGCGGGGCGTCCACTCCCTTCCTCCAACTCATTCGAAACACACCCTACTGACTTTGTCGCTTCTGCTAGCCGATAGTATAATACGTACACTTACGAGAGTGACTCAAATCAGCGGCGGCCCCCGATAGAAGAGGAGATGGAAAATATGAAACAGCGTACATCAACCACCCCGGCATCAACCTCGTTCGTCCCACCAACGCCGACCTCGGTCAAAGAGACAGGACTGGCACTGGGATTCCTGACCGACCTGGCGCTCAAGATCATGTACTTCGAGGGCAATCTCTCGGGTCACGAACTAAGCGAACGCATGAAACTCCCCTACACTGGCGTGATAGACCAGGTGCTGGACTTCCTCAAACGGGAGCAATTATGCGAAGTGAAAGGAGCCGGAGGATTCGCAGAGGCGGCCTACCAGTACGCCATCTCCGAGAAAGGGCGCGCTATGGGACGCGAGGCACTCAGCCGCAGCCAGTACGCTGGCCCTGCTCCGGTCACGCTGGATGCCTACACCGAAGTGATACACCGTCAACCTCTGGGCAAAGTCGTCATTCACCAGCGTACGATGCGCCAGGCTTTGGCCCACCTGGTCATCAACGAGGACACCTTTTCCCAATTGGGCCCGGCAGTCAACTCGGGTCGTTCCATCTTCCTCTTTGGCCATCCAGGCAACGGCAAGACCGCTATCGCCGAGAGCATCGGCAAGATGATACTGGGCGACGCAATGTACATACCCTACGCGATAGAAATAGGGGGTCAGGTCATCAGAGTCTTCGACAGCGTCAACCACACCCAGGTTAAGGTCCCATCCTCCAGAAACCGGACGCACGACTCGCGTTGGGTGTACATCCGGCGCCCCGTCATCGCCACCGGGGGCGAACTGACCTTAGCGACGCTCGACCTGGTATACGACGAGACCAACAAATACTACGAGGCACCTTTCCAGATGAAAGCCAACGGCGGCATGCTGCTGATTGACGACTTCGGCCGCCAGCAGGCCCGACCCCGTGACTTGCTCAACCGCTGGATCGTGCCTCTAGAGAAGCGCGTGGACTACCTGGCCCTCCACACCGGCCGCAAGATCGAGGTCCCTTTTGACGTCCTGATCGTCTTCTCAACCAACCTGGCCCCCCGTGACCTGGTGGACGAAGCCTTCCTGCGGCGCATCCGCCACAAGATCGAGGTCGAAGACCCTTCGTGGGACGAATACCGTGAGATCTTCCGCAGGGTATGTGAAGTCAAAGACATACCTTACGACAACCGAGGGTTGGCCTACTTGATCCAGGAACACTACCTCAAACCCAAACGTCCCGGGCGGGCCTGCCATCCCCGCGACATCGTGGACCAGTTGGTAGACATCGCCCGCTACCTGAACGTAGCGCCCACACTGAGCAAAGACCTGATTGACCGCGCCTGCGAGGCCTACTTTGTTGAGATCTAGTAGAACCAACACGCTCAACATTGCCCACCGCGGGGCCAGCGCCGCCGCACCACCCAATACATTGGCTGCCTTCGAGAAAGCCGTAGAACTGGGCGCCGATGGAATCGAATTCGACGTCCACCTCTCAGCCGACGGCGTGCCGGTTATCATCCACAACTTCACCGTGGACGACACCACCGATGGCAGCGGGCGAGTGGCAGACATGACGCTCGCCCAACTCAAGCAACTTGACGCTGGCTCCTACTTCGACCCGGCCTTCGCTGGCGAGCGTATCCCCACGCTGGAAGAGGTGCTGGAGGCAATGGGGAGGCGGCTGCTCTTGAACATCGAACTGAAAACCACCGGCCTGCGCGACAACGGGCTGGCGCAAGCGGTTGTCGCCCAGATCGAGCAACACGGCCTGGGCGACAGTGTGCTTTTCTCATCGTTCAACCCCTTCTCCTTACGGCGGGTCAAGAGGATCGCCCCCCACATCCCCGTGGGCCTTCTCTATGCCCCTGACCTCCCGCTACCCTTGCACCGTGCCTGGCTGGCCCCTATGGTCCCCCACGAGGCTCGCCATCCCAAGCACACGATGGTAGATGCACACTACATGGCCTGGGCGCAACGGCGCGGCTACCGGGTGAACACCTGGACGGTGGACGACCCGGACGAGATGCGCCGCCTCATCGGTCTGGGCGTGGACGGCATCATCACCAACGTCCCCGACGTGCTGCGCAGCGTACTCGAGTCACAAGAGTGATGATAAGTTATGTCAATGCATGACCCGAAACGCAACACCACCTTCCACGACGCCCACTCTCCTCCGGCCTACAACCCTCACCCGCTACACATCGCCCTTGCACTTAGCGACCTGCTGGGACGCACCCATCCACTGATGCTCACACCTGCCTGGCTGGCATTGACCGCCACCGCGTGCTGGCCATGGGGCGCTCTGCGCCTCCCGGTTGCCGCCCTGTCGCTGGTCTTCACTCTCGCCGACGGGATTGGCCTAGCGCTGCTCCCCCGGTTGGGACGGTCCTTCGGCCCCATCACCCCGCCGCTATTGGCACTGGCCCTTATCCGCACGACCCTCACCTTCGTGGCCGGCCTGCTCTGGGCAACCTGGCCCGGTCTGCTGCTGACCGCGGTGCTGGACTGCGCCATCTCCGCCGCCTCCTTCTACGCCACCTGGGTTGAGCCCTTCCAGATCAAGGTCACCCAGGCCGAACTACACTCCCCCAAACTCAACGGCCACACCCCGCTGCGACTGCTCCACGTCACCGACCTGCACGTCGAGCGTGTCACTGCTCGCGAGGAAAAGTTGCTCCGCCTGGTCGAGGAACTAGCCCCTGACGTCATCGTCCTCACCGGCGACTACCTCAACCTGTCATCCGTCTATGATCCCCAGGCCCAGGCCGAGGCGCACGACGTGCTGGCACGCCTGTGCGAAATCGCCCGTGGTCCCATCTACGCCATCACCGGCAGCCCGCCGGTGGATTCACACGACGTCGTGCCGGCCATCTTCGAGGGTCTGCCCATCACCTGGCTGCTGGACGCAGTTGAAGAACTACACGTCAACGGCCACCTCATACGGCTTGCCGGGCTGCGCTGCACCCGCGAGCGTCACCTGGACGCACCTCGCCTCCGCCGGTTGATGGACGACGGTAGCCCTGAGGACACATTCACATTGCTGCTCTACCATTCCCCTGATCTGATGCCGGAGGCAGTGGAATTGGGCGTAGACCTATACCTCTGCGGCCATACCCACGGCGGGCAGATCCGCCTGCCCCTGTTCGGTGCGCTCATCACCAGTTCCGATTTCTGGAAGCGATACGAGATGGGCCGCTACGAGGAGGGAAACACGACACTCTACGTGAGCCGTGGGTTGGGAATGGAGGGCCTGGGCGCCCCGCGTGCCCGTTTCCTCGCCCCGCCCGAGATTGTCCTGTGGACTTTGTCTTCCTGAGCAAATAGCACTGGCCTGGAAGAGCCAGTGCCAGTTTGCCTCTCGACCCAACACCGCCTGTTCACGGCGGCGCGACTTGCACACCGTGCTTGCCCAGGCCCACCTATATGCTATAATCTAGCCTATGCTACCATTACTGATCGCCTTCATCGTCACAGCCCTAGCATTCGACTTCCTGAATGGCTTCAACGACAGCGCCAACATCGTCGCTACCATGATCTCATCGCGCGCCATGAGCCCGCGATATGCGCTGCTGCTCAGCGCAGCGGCACACTTCACCGCCCCCTTCATCTTCGGTGTGGCCGTCGCGACCACCATCGGCCACGAAGTGGTGCAGCCCTACGCAGCCACGATGGCGGTCGTACTGTCAGCACTCCTCGCGGCAATTGTATGGGATGTAATCACCTGGTTGCTCGGCATCCCATCCAGTTCCTCCCACGCCCTGGTCGGCGGGCTGGTCGGCGCGACCATCGTGGGCTATGGAGTGGAAGCCGTACAACTTCACGGGCTGCTCAAAATCGTCATCGCGCTCCTGCTAGCGCCACCGGTGGGACTGCTCGGCGGGTATGTGCTCATGAAATTGGTGCTTTTCCTATCCCGGGGAGCCTCGCCGCGCATCAACCAATTCTTCAAACGAGCACAGACTTTCACCGCGTTGGCATTGGCGCTGAGCCACGGGACAAATGATGCGCAGAAGACGATGGGCATCATCACGATGGGACTGGTGGGGGCCGGGGTCTTGACGCAGTTCCACGTGCCGTTGTGGGTAATCGCCGCCTGTGCCGGCTCCATTTCCCTGGGAACGGCCCTGGGCGGCTGGCGCATCATCCGCACGCTGGGAGGGAGATTCTACAAGATCCGCCCGGTGCACGGCTTCACCACCCAGATAACATCGGCAGTAGTGATCCTGGGAGCCGCGCTGCTGGGTGGCCCGGTCAGTACCACGCAGGTAGTCAGTTCAGCCATCCTGGGCGTCGGGTCGGCCGAGCGAGTGAATAAAGTGCGCTGGAAAGTTGCCGGCAACATCCTCACCACCTGGGTGCTGACCTTACCCGCTGCGGGACTTCTGGCGGCGCTGGCGTACCTGGTGGTGCGGCATGTCGTCACGTAGGAGGGAGACATGGGCTGGTTACAACGCCTCTTCAAAGCACAGCCGGATCGGTTTATCCAGTTACTGATCCAGCAAGCCGACTGTACCGTCAAAGGCATGGAAGCACTACAGGAGTACATGGACGATCCATGCAAGGAACGGGCCAGAGTCGTCACGCGGATGGAGAAAGAGGCCGACGAGGTGCGGCGCATCTTGATTGATGAACTGAATCGCACCTTCGTCACACCGATTGACCGCGAGGACATCCACGCTCTCTCGCGCGCCATTGACGATATCATTGACTACGGCTACACGACGGTCGGCGAAATGGACATCCTCGAGGTGGAACCCAACGACTATCTGCGGCGCATGGCCTCCCTGCTGTGTGACGCCGCACGCGAAATCCACATGGGCGTACTGCGGCTGGCCGATCACCCCGGCGTGGCCGAGGATCACGCCGTGCGGGCCAAGGCACTGGAGAACCGCACAGAGACAGTCTACCGAGAAGCGATCGCCGAACTGTTCCATAGGCCCCAAGATATCGAGCACGTAGTAGAGATGCTTAAACTGCGCGAAATCTACCGCCACCTGAGCAACGCGGCTGACCGAGGGGACGAGGCCGCCAACGTACTTTCCGATATTGTGGTCAAGATGACCTGAATACGAAAGACCGATGTCTGAATACGGCGAACCCCTGACCGAACGTGAGAAGGAAATCCTGCAGATGGTGGCAACCGGCGTCACCAACCGCGAGGTCGCCTACCGGCTGAGCATCAGCACCAACACCGTCAAGGTCCATCTGCGCAACATATTCACCAAACTGGGGGCCGAATCACGCACCGAGGCGACGATAATCGCCGTGCGCGAGGGGTGGGTGGTCGTGGAGGGCGCTGGGGAAGCAACAGAAGAAACGGTAGAGACCCAGCCCCCGGTGCCGCCGGTCGCCCTGGAGCCTCCCCTTCCCTGGTTCAAGCGGGGGGCATTGATCGCCGCCCTGCTGCTCGTGGTGACCGGGATAGCCGTGACGTGGCCCCACAGCAAACCGCAGGCAGAGGCCGGGCCAGGCCTGCCACGAGTCCCAACGACGGAACAACCACCGCCGCTTGTGGCGGAGACCGGGGGATCCCCCTGGCATGAACGGGCTCAGATGCCCACCCGCCGCGCCTACCTGGCGCTCGCCGCCATCGAAGGACATATCTTCGCCATCGCCGGCCAGAGCCCAGAGGGAATCACGGCTGCGGTCGAGATATACGACCCTGACGATGACATTTGGACTCGGGGAAGCGACAAGCCTGCCCCGGTCACATACGTCTCGGCCGCCGTGATCGGAACGGACGCGTACGTGCCAGGTGGTTGCGACGCTGAGGGTACACCGACGCGGTTGGTCGAGGTCTACGATGCCCTGACCGACTCCTGGCGCGAGGCCAGCCCGCTGCTGGAACCACGCTGTGCTTATGCGCTGGCAACGCTGGACCAAAGACTCTACCTCTTCGGAGGGTGGGACGGAGAGCAGTACGTCGCCACCGCGTACGTCTACGACCCCCAGACAGACACCTGGGCCGAAGCAGCCCCGATGGACACAGGCCGGGGCTTCGCTGCGGCCGCTCCTCTGGAAAGCCACATCTACGTCGTGGGTGGGTACGACGGTAAGCGAGAACTGACCACGTGCGCGGTCTACGACCCGGCAGCGGAGAGGTGGGGGGAATGCACACCGCTGGCGGTGGGGCGAGGGGAACTGGGGCTGGTAACCCTCAACAGCCAACTTTACGCCATTGGTGGGGGCGGCTGGACCAGTTACCTGGGATTCAATGAGCGGTACAATCCTACCGACGGCGTCTGGAACCCCATCGAAACACCGCTGGTAGGAAAGTGGCGTAGCCCAGGCGTAGTCGTGTTCGAGGCCACCATCTACGCTATAGGCGGCTGGAGCAGTGACTATTTAAGCATGAACCAGGCCTACGAACCACTCCAGTTTCGCATCTTTATCCCCATGAGTCATCAGCAGTAGAGAGCTTTCTACCAACTACGATGGGCGAAGGTCTCCTGACCGAGCCCAAGGACCTCCCGCCTCGGTCGGGAGACCTCGGCGAACAATGAGCGGCGGACGTCGACTCGTCGGTTTGAGGCAGAGCTTCGCTGGATAGTTATTCTCCGCATGGGGCGCCTCCGAGACGGGGGCTCGGAGCAGCGGCTGAGAAGGTACTGATGTAACGAAACTGCAACTCACCTGAAACGTTCCTGAAACCCACAACCAGGCCACCTTCTGGTAAACTACAGTGATAAGCAGGGCTGATTCCGCGATCTACCATCCGCAATCTTATGACTACCACGCACATCCTGATCGTAGACGACGAACCAAGAGTGGCTTTCTTCCTGAGCAAGGTGCTGGAGCGCTCGGACCGGAATTACCGCGTGAGCGTCGCTCACTCTGGGGAGAAGGCGCTGGAGATGCTCAATGGCTCCTCCGTGGACCTGTTGGTCACCGACTTGCGCATGCCGGGCATCAGCGGGCTGGAACTGATACGCTGGGTGCGGGCGTTCAGTCCCCAGACGCGCACCATCCTCATCACAGCCTATGGCAACGACGAAGTTGAGGCAGAGGCCCGCCACCTGGAGGCGTATCGTTGCATCACCAAGCCATTCGCCATCGGTGACTTCACGCGGGT
>Ga0315541_1001799_pt1 | contig 19066 bp, 12 predicted proteins | sample SalMarSW160190MG_FD_203095 | JGI IMG/M metagenome (GOLD analysis project Ga0315541, IMG submission 203095) | Salt marsh sediment microbial communities from the Plum Island Ecosystem LTER, Massachusetts, United States - Salt Marsh Sediment SW1601-190 ...
GCTGCGGCAGCGGCTGCGGCCGATGGGATGCTTCCACGACCAAGCCGCCATCGAGCGAGCTGTCTTTGGCCAGCTCGCTCGATGGCACCTGCTGCCGGAACTTACACAAGACTCTTGACGCTATCCAACGGCAGGCAGCGGTTGAATCATCCGGCACGAAACCATAGAATAGCCGGGTCAAATCGGTGTCAGGCCGGGGCTGTCCGTCCGGCGCGGGATCTGCGGCCGGCGGGGCAGCAACCTATAAGAGAACCATGACAAGGACCCGGACCGATGTTTGCCGGTGCCCGTTAGCCGGCGCGGCTTTCGGTCCAGTGTTCGCGGCAGCGGAGTGAGAATGGCCAGGAAGGACACATCGGACAAACGCGGGATATTCTTCATCGCCGATTATGTTCCCAGGCAATGCGGCATCGCCACTTTCACTCATGAGCTGTCTTCGGCGGTAGCCCGCCGGGCCGCCAAGAAGTACCGCTGCGGGATCGTGGCGATCAACGACGTCCCCGAAGGTTATCGCTACGAGGACGTCGTGCGCTTCGAGATCCGCGAGGCCGCCCAAAGCGATTACCGTCAGGCCGCGGCCTTTATCAACACCTCCGAGGCCGCCGTCGTCTGCCTCCAGCACGAGTACGGCATCTTTGGGGGGCCCGCCGGCTCGCACATCCTGGCGCTGCTTCGCCGGCTGCGTCGGCCGCTGGTGACGACCTTGCACACCGTGCTGAAGGAGCCCACCGAAGATCAGAAGCGCGTGCTGACGGACGTCTGCGAACTGAGCAGCAAGGTCGTTGTCATGGCCCACCGGGCAGTGGAGTTCCTCAAGGATGTCTACAAAGTCCCGAGCGAACGGATCGCCGTTGTCCCCCACGGGATTCCCAACGTGCCCTTCGTGGACCCGGCGTTTTACAAGGACAAGTTCGGCGTGGAGGGCCGAGAGCTGATCCTGACCTTCGGCTTGCTCAGCCCCGGCAAGGGAATTGAATACGTCATTCGCGCCCTGCCCGAGGTGGTGAAAAAGCACCCGGACGCCGCCTACATGATCGTGGGGGCCACGCATCCCCACGTCCGCCGGCTGGGCGGAGAGGAGTACCGGACCGGCTTGATACGCCTGTCGCGGGAATTGGGGGTCGAGCGGAACGTCATTTTCGTGAACCGCTTCGTCGAGATGTCCGAGCTGACCGAGCTGTTGTGTGCCACGGACGTCTACGTTACGCCCTATCTCAGCGAGAGCCAGATCGTCTCCGGGACTCTGGCGTACGCGCTGGGCACCGGCAACGCCGTCATTTCCAGCCCGTACTGGTACGCTCAAGAGGCCCTCGCCGACGGTCGCGGCCGACTGGTGCCGTTCCGCGACGCCCAAGCCATCTCCGAGCATCTGCTGGACCTGCTGGAGCACGACCTGGAACGCAATACCATGCGCAAGCGGGCCTACCAGTTCAGCCGCGACATGGTTTGGGACGAGGTGAGCAAGCAGTACCTCAGAATCCTCGAGGAAGCGCAAAGCAGTCCGATCAATCCTTTCCTGGTGGTTCGGCCGACCATTTCACCGCCGCTGCCGTCGGACGAGCTGCCGGAGTTCGACCTGCGTCAGCTTCGCGTCCTCACCGATGACACGGGCATTTTGCAGCACGCCGTGTTCGCCACGCCGAATCTACGGTACGGCTACACCACCGACGACAACGCCCGGGCGCTGATCGTCGCCGCCACCTACTGGGCCCAGACCAGCGATGCAACTATCCTCCCGCCGCTGCACCGGTACCTGTCCTTCCTGTCCTACGCATTGGATCAGGAAACGGGGCGGTTCCATAACATCATGAACTACGACCGCACCTGGGCCGACGCCTTCGGCTCGGAGGACTCTCACGGTCGGGCGATGTGGGGGCTGGGCATGTGCGCCGCAATGTGCAAGCAGGAACCGATCGTGGGGCTGGCCACCCGCCTTTTCGAACGGGCGCTGTCCGCCGTGGACACGTTCGTTTCGCCGCGGGCATGGGCGTTTGCCATCGTGGGGATTCACGCCTACCTGCAAAGATTCAGCGGGGACAGCGAGGCTAGGCGATGGCGGGCCGTTCTGGCCGAACGATTGTTCAAGCTTTTCGTCGATCACATGAGAGACGACTGGCCCTGGTGCGAGGACGTCGTTACCTATGCCAACGCCAAGCTCCCTCACGCCCTGCTGATGAGCGGCAAATGGATGTTCCGGTCGGAGATGATCGAGGTGGGCGAGCGCGCCCTGCGCTGGCTGCTGGAGATCCAGACCAATTCCGCCGGGCATCTTTCCGTGATCGGCACCGAGGGGTGGTTCCCGAAGGGCGGCGAAAGGGCCAGATTCGATCAGCAGCCGATTGAGGCCCACGCCCTCATCCACGCCGCCATCGAGGCGTATAATGTGACGAATCAGAGCTATTGGCTCGACCAAGCCCGGCGGTGCTTCAATTGGTTCCTGGGCGATAACGACATCCAGACGCCGCTGTACGACTTCACCACCGGCGGCTGTCGCGACGCGATTCATCCTGACCGGGTCAACAGTAACCAGGGGGCGGAAAGCACCCTGGCGTGGCTGATGAGCCTGCTGCTGATGCAGGAGATTCAAACTCAGCAAACGTTGAGCCAGGCGGCTGCCGATAAGAGTATCGAATCCTGAGTCGATGCCGATCGGCTCGCCCTGGATGGCGGCTGGATCAGGACTCGCCAAACGGAAGGAAAGCAGTAATGCCGTCCCCGATCGTGATGATCAGTTCCTACCCCCCTCGTCTGTGCGGAATAGCCACCTTTTGCGAGGAAGCCAGGGAGTTCATTCAGAAGCGCCACCCCGAGCGGGATGTCCTCGTTATCAGTCACACCGACGGTGCCGGAGAGGGCGTGTATCCGTTGATCGACATGTCGCGCCGAGACTGGTGGATGGCCGTTGCGGCCAAGGTCCGCCAGCTTAAGCCATGCGCGGTGCACGTCGAGCATGAGTACGGCCTGTATGAGTATCGTGACGCACGAGGCCAGGGAGACGGCAACAGCGGGTTCCTGGAGCTGCTGGACGCAATCAACGAGTTTCCCACCGTGGTCGAGCCCCACACCGTCCACGGCCGGCTGACGAACTTCGAGGCGGATTTCCTCTTCAAGCTCTGCCAGCGCGCTCACTTGGTACTGTTCAAGTGCCACTACCAGAAATGGCGCATGGACTGGAACTCTCACGGACGCGGCTGGCCGACGCCGCGCAACATCATGGTCGTCCCCCACGGGGCGCGCCCGGACCTCCGCTGGACGGTGCGCGAGGTGCCCGCTCTCCGCGAGGAGCTGGGCCTCAACAAGCTGCCGTATCTGGCCAAACACCTGGTCGGGCTGATCGGCTGGATCCAGGCCAACAAGCGCTGGGACATCCTCAGCAACATGTGGGAGGACATCGCCGCAGAAATAGAAGACAAGACCGGGCAGGAGTGGGACCTGCTGGCGGCCGGCTCCATGCGCGATCCGGCCGACAGGGCCGAATACGAAAAGTATAAGCAAGAGGTGGAACTGCTGGAAAAGAAGGGGCTTGCCCACTACTACGAATTCATCCCCCGCGGCGAGGTCTACTATAAGACGATGGCCGTGTGCGACTTCATCGTCCTGCCCAGTACGGACGAAACGCAGTCGGGCACGCTTGCCCGGATCATCGCCCTCAACAAACCCTTCGTCACCACTGCCCCCATGGAGGGCCTGACCGCCCAGACGCTGGAAAGCGGCGGCGGGCTGCTGTTCACCACAAAGGAAATGTTGCGCCAGGACGTCGTGAAGCTCGCCTGCGACGAAGGCCTGCGAATGCGGCTGGGCAATAACCTGAAGCGATATCTGGACGAGGTCGTCTCGTGGGAGGTCGTGGCCAAGCAGTACGACGAGGCCTACCAATATGCCCGCGACGCCTGCGAGAACAAGAAGCCCGTCGTCCTGCCGCTGGAGTTCTGACGGGGCGAGGGAGCTATTCGGCGGCCTGCCCGGCGAGCATCTTGTCGATGCGAATCCCGTACAAGACCATGTTTCGCATCAGTTCCGCGGCCGAGTCGGGGCTGTAGCCGACGCAGGTGGAACACGGATAGCCCACCAGTCCCGCCGTCAGGTCTTCCCTGCTGAACAGCACGGCCGGCCGACCATCCAGCATCACCGCCAGGATGCGCGGCGCCTTCGTGTCGCCCAAGACCGCCCTGGCCGCTCGGCGGTAGCCCACCGAGTCGAGTTCAAAGCCCGGCAGCCGATATACAGGCGATCGCTGTCGAAGACGCCCCAGTGAGCCCTCGCCGAACAGCTCGTCCATAAGCTTGACGGCGCTTCGGGCGAAGGCCTGTGATCCTCCGGCCGCGTCCATGATCAGCGTGCCCCCGGATTGCACGTAGCTTTTCAGCGACTGTTTTTCCTCGGCCGTCAGCGCCAGCTCGGCCGTGCCCGTCATGGCGGCTACCCGGTACTCGCCCACGCTCAACCGCCCCGGCGTCATCGGCTCGCTGACGACCAGTTTTGTCTTCCACTTCTGCCCCATCAGCAGCCTGAAGCGCTCCCAGGCCAGCGGCTCGGGATTCCAGTTGCCGTTGTGCTTTATCCGCGCGACCTTGGCTACGCGCAGCGGGACGAACGGGGTCTTTTTCGGCCAGGGCGACGTGCCCCGCGGACGCCCGTAGCCGCGATCGTTCACGAACAGGCAGATGTTGGCAGCCAGCCGGAAGGCATTGGCATTGGTGGCATACGAATTGATCTGCCACGGTAAAGGCAAATCGGTGTCGCTGTGGAGCGCCAGTAGACGAATGCCGTTGGAAATTCCCCACAGTCTAAAGCTGCGCCCCAGCCTGAACTGGGCGGTGTAGATCGGATGATCCGGACTGAGTTGCTGCAGCTCATACTCCGGAAAGAGCTTGGCGTAGTACCGCCGCATGGCCAGGTCGAAGCCGTTCGGTTGTTTCGAGCATTCGGCCGCGGAGAAGATCATCCCGCCCTGGTGGACGAATTCGCGGAGCTTTGCCAGGTCTGCGTCGCTGAAGTCGGGTTCCTTGGAGCCGGTGATCATCAAGACCGGGGCGTCATGCCATTCCTCCACGGGAACCCGGAGATTGATGATCTGCCAGCTCACCTCTTTCTCGAAGCTGCGTGACATCCATCGCGTCAGGTTGGCCAGGGCGCGCGGGCGGTTGTTCCAATCGCCTCGGTATTCCAGGCGGTTGAAGGCCACCGGGTTGCGCCCGCGCACCAGGAACAACAGGGCGAAGCTGGTGTCGATCAGTCCCCCCCAGGAGCCGTTCCTCTGGCTGTTGATCAGCCGCGTCGCCCCGATCTTGTACCAGTCCTTTTCGCCGAAGTATTTATACCCGCTCGCCAGGCCGACCCTTTCCACCGCGTACAGATAGTAGTAGGCAGGCCCCCGGCCGTAGTTGCCGGGCCGATAGAAATTCTTGTCGAACCAGCCCAGCGCCTTGGTGATCGTGGGCACCTGCGTATTCACGCCGCACGTGACAAACTGGTCCACGTAGAGGTTGTCAAATGCCACAAAGGTGCTGGCCAGACCCGCGGCCGTCATCGTGTCCTTGGACACCGCAGACGGGCCGTTGGGGTAATTCCAGCCGCCCTCCGTGTTCTGGGTGATCATCCAATGCTTGAACACAATCTCCCAGTACCACTTGGGGATCTGGATGTTGTGGCTGGCCGCCGCCCAGACTCCAAGAACGCCGAACTGCGTGTTGCTGTGGTCGCCCCCAGGCCCGGGTTTGTCGTCGCAACTGTAGGTATAGGTGCCGTAACTGTAGACGTTCCCGAGGGCGGACGAACGCCTCCGCGGAGGCTGGGCGACGCTTCTGACCAACCGCTCGGCGTCCCTTTTCAGCAGGTCCCTGCCCAAGTTCGCCGGCAGCATCGCCCAGACCTGATTGCGCAGGCCCAGCGCATACGTGCCCTTGCAATCTATCCTGCTGAGCCATTTCAGCGCCCGCTTCATCCGCGGATCGGTGTGCTTTTCCCCGGCCGCCAGCAAAGCATACATGGCCAGTGCTGAGCGGCCTCCGTAGTTGACGTATGGAACTACGTTCCCCTGATTGTCCCTTGCCGTTGGCTGATCCGGCCAGGGATCGCCCTGTTCCCTGTAAAGCGACCACAGGTACTTGCAGCCGGCCTCGACGGCCTTTTCCACCGCCTCGTCGGAAAAGGGGATTGCCCGTCTCCGCTGCCCAAGGGCGGGTGCCGGAGCCGCCACGGCGACCGTCAATACCCCCGCCCAGCATATTCCCCTCCACGAAGCACGGATCATCCCATGTCTCCCGTTACCACAAACCTGCTCGGCTCGAACGACCGGCTTGGGGAAGACAAGATATCAGGCAACCAATCTATGTATAGTATCACGGCCCGGCAATAACAGCACAGCGATTTCTCGCGATGACCGGTGGGCCCGGGCGGGCAGGCACAGAGAGGCCTCCGGCCGGTTGACCGGTGAAGACCGCCGCCGGCAGGCAATGAAACAGCCGCAGTCGCCGGCCGGCCTGATCAAGCCTTCAACACGTCGATCAGTATCTCCAGCCCGGCCGCCAGGTCGCCCTCGCCGATGACCAGCGGCGGGGCAAGCCGCAGGACGGTCTCTTGCGTGCAGTTGATGATCAAGCCGCGCTCCAGGCAGCTCTGAAAAATCCCCTTGCCCGGGCAGTCCAGCGCGATGGCCAGCATCATGCCCTTGCCGCGCACCTCCTTGACCTTGGCGACCTTGGCCGAACGGATGATCTCGACGATCGCCGCTCCCTTCTCCTCGGCGGCTTTGCAGAGGTCCTCTTCGGCGATGAGTTTCATCACCGCCGCCCCGGCGGCCGCACACAGCGGATTCCCCCCCAGCGTGCACCCGTGCGTGCCGGGCACCATCTTCTCAGCCAGGGCGGGCTTGGCAACGCAGGCCCCCACGGGCACGCCGCCGCCGAGGGCCTTGGCGATGGTCACAATGTCCGGCTCGATGTCGTAGTGTTGGTAGGCAAACCACCGCCCGGTCCTGGCCGGGGCCGTCCACACCTCGTCGCAGATCAGGACGAGCTGCCGCTGATCACACAGGCGGCGCAGGGCCTGCATGAACTCGACGGTGGGCACGTTCACGCCGCCTTCCCCCTGGATGGGCTCGACGATGATGCCGGCGGTTTCATCGTCGACTGCGGCCGAGACGGCCTCGATGTCGCCGTAGTCGACCTTGACGTTGCCGGGCAGCATGGGCTCAAAGCCCTTCTGATACTTCTTGGGCGTCAGCGACAGCGCTCCCATCGTTCTTCCATGAAAGCAGCTATGGAACGAAATGATCTTGTAGCGACCCTTCCCCCCGGCCAGCCGGGCCAGTTTCAGGGCCGCCTCAACGGCCTCGGCGCCGCTGTGACAGAAAAACGCCCGCCCGCCGAAGCCCCTCTCGGAGAGGGCCCCGGCTAGCTCAACCTGCGGGGCGTTGGTCAAGACGTTGCCGCAGCAGATCAGCTTTTCGGCCTGGGCCTGGATCGCGGCGACGATCTTGGGGTGACAATGGCCGGCGACCCCGCCGGCACCGAAGCCGGCGAAGAAGTCGATGTACTCCTTGCCGTCGGCGTCCCAGAGCCTTGCCCCTTCGCCCCGAACCATTGCCAGCGGAACCCGACCATAGTTGGAAATGATGTACTTCTTCGTTTTCTCTACCAGTTCGGCGTTGCCTGCCATGGCTCGCTCCCAGCAATGATCCCTGGTCAACAGGTTTGCGCGAATGGGTTTTTGTACGATTTCCGGCCGGCTGCGTCAAGGGCCGGGGCCGCCCTCGGCCGGCTTGAGAACGCTCGACGCGCAAACCAAGGGCCGCCGAAGCGGCCCTTTCGCTTACACTGTTCGGGGCCCTTTCGGGCAGCTTTGCGATAGCGGCCTATACAGCCCTGCGGCGCCTTGCCAGCAGGCCCGCCATCCCCAGCGCCAGCAGCGCCAGGCTGGCCGGCTCGGGAACCGCCGCCCCGGCGCCGGTGCCGTAGAAGTCGGCCCAGACGGTGTAGTCACCACCGTCCACGACGCCATTGCCGGTGAAGTCGGCGCCTGCCCAGCCGACGTCGGTCTGGCCGTAGTTATCGGCCCAGATCGTATAGTCGCCGCCGTCGACCAGGGTGTCCAGATTCGCATCGCCCGGAGCCGGCGCCGTTATGATCGCCTGCACGTCATAGTTCTTGGCCCGGCGGCTGATGATGCCGGTGTACTGGACGTCGCCGGAGGCGACGATGTACGCCAGGCCGACGTCCTCGTACTCGCTGCCCCCGCCGGTGCCGGCCTCGATGTGGTAGTAGTTCACGTCCTCGACGATGCCCGCCCCGGCCGGGTTCGACGGAAACGGCTCCAGGAAGTAGCTGTCCCGGTTCTTGTCGTACGGCGGATCGCCCAGTTCGTCATACGTCTCGGCGTCGCTGTCACTGTTGACGTCGACGACGCCGAAGGCCTTCATCTGCTGGATCACGCCGCCGTTGACGCCCTCGAAGGTCACGTTCGCGAAGTAGGACTTCTCCAGGCCGTCCCGGCCGTCGATCAGGAAACGGTAGCCGTACTTGCCGTCGCCAAGGTACGAATAGTCGCAGGCTATCTCGAACGGCAGCCACGGCGGGGCGTCGATGACCTCCTGCCAGACCTCGTGGCACGCGTGCAGCGTCATCCAGTTCCGGAGGGTGTAGCCGTTGGTGCTCAGCATGGTCTCGCTGAAGTCGCGCACAGGGGCCGTGTTGGATGGATGCACGCCGTCGCCGGAGATCAGCGTGCCGTCCCAGTCCGTCGGGCGGCGGGTGAGAATCGCGTCGTTATACTCGATCAGGGGGATCTGCTCCTCTAGCGCCAGCTCGCGCACGGCCGTGGCGTACTGGGCGGTCAAGGCATCATAATTCCGCCGGGGCGGTATGGTGGTGATCACCGGGACCGTCCCATTGGCCATGCACGTTTGCACCACCGTCCGCAACCGTCCCTTGTACGTATCCACCGGCGTGCCGGCGTGGCAGTCGTTGGTGCCCCACATGATCACGGCCATCTCCGGGTCCAGCTTGGTGACCCAGTGCTGTATGTTCGTCAGGGGAGGGTTCTGATCGGTCTGGAGGGGCCAAGCGGTGGTGGTACCACCGTTGGCGCCGTTGCCGACGTAGTGCCCGTCGTCGTACCAGTTCCAGCAAGCCGGCTCCAGGTAGCCATTGATCCAACTCAAGGCGGCGTCGTCTTCGGGGGTGGTGTTCGTGTGCCCGTAATGAAGCTGTTTGAAGAATGCCAAGCTGACCGTTATACTGTCGCCGAAGCGGGAGATCAGGCCGCCAGGGCCGGTATAGCTGGCGTGCACCTCTCGCATCGGTTCGGCCCAGTAGGGCTCCTGCGCCTGGACCGACACAACGCAGAATGCCACCACCAGCAGGCAGATTGTAGCTCTCATAAACGCCTCCTTTTCTATTTTGCCAGGACCGACCCGTGCCGTCGCATGATCGGCACCGGGCCAAGTCATCTCATGCCAGTATACCGCGCATACGGCCATACCAGAAGGCGATTTTGAACTCCGCCTCCGCGGAGCCGCCGGCTGTGAAAACTCCCGCGAATCGGGCCTTGCCAGCGGCCGCCCGGCTTGGTATATTGTATCGTTGCGGCTTCCAAGTGCTGCCTGGTAACTGAGTTTCCTGATCCGAGGTACGTGGGATGCATTATCCGCACAGGATTTCAAGGCGCCATCGCGCTCGCCGGATCGGCTTTCGCGCCCGCATGCGCACCAGGGGCGGCCGTAAGATCATCAACCGTAAGCGCCGCGCCGGCCGGCAAGTTCAGGTCGTATAGCCCCGTTGCGGCAATCACCCCGCCTATTCCCGCTCCACGACGTTCGGCCGGCTCGGCGGCGCAGCTACCCCCTCGGATAATCCGTGCAATCGGCATAGGGCCGATGCCCATTTTCGAGTATAATGTGTCTGGAGGACTCAGACAATCAACACCAAGAGGAGGCTGTGGACATGAAGGTTCGCACTAATTCCGTGCTCTTGACGGCCTTGGCCGTGGCCATCGGCCTTGCACCTGGGACGGGGCTGGCCTTTTCCCCGGCCCGGCAGTTCCCCGAAACCTCCGACGGCGTCTACGTCTTCGTCGATCAGTTGTCGAGCATGACGGTGGCCCAACGGCAGTTCGCCGCCAGCCATTACGTCGGCACCCAGAAGCAGCTCAGCTATCAGATCGACGCCATCCGGGTGTACAACCCGGACTTCATCCACCTGCAATATCGCCTCGGCGTGCGCGAGAGCGGACACGCCGTCAACTACATCCACAACAACAGTTGGAGCAATGATTGGGCCTGGATCAACCTCCACGAGGACTGGTTCGTCCACCACTGGGACACCAACCCGGACCCGCGCCTGTACCAGTGGTACGCGCCGGCGGGACATGAGGAATACGTCATGGACTGCTCCGGGCTGATCGAGGGCAACACCACCTACGGCTGGAAGGAGTACTGGTCGGACTGCGTCATCAACGACTGCGACGACAGCCACGCCGACGGCGTCTTCGCCGACAGCACCCACCTGCCGTACAGCATCCCGGCCGACCAGTACGCCTCCCCCCTGGGCAGCCCGCCGCACACGGCGTATATCCCCGACCTGGAGGTGTTCTATGACTACACCTACCAGCGGTTCAACGAGGCAAACAAGTACTTCATCCCCAACGTCGGCGGGCTCATGACCACCGTGGATACGACCAGCGGCTACTACGAGGACGTCCACGGGGTGATGGTGGAGGGCTACGGCACCAAGTGGTCTGAGTTCGATTGGCGACTCCAGCAAAACCGCGTCCTCCGGCTGCTGCGCAACGGCAAGATTTACATCGCCCAGAACGGCGTGGACGGGCCGTCGGACATCTCCGGCCGGAAGTGGCTGTTCAGCAATTTCATGCTGCTCAAGCACGACAAGAGCTTCATCAACATGTTCCCCGGGGGCTCGCAGCTCTACTGGTGGCCCGAGTACGACCTGGACCTCGGCCTTCAGACCGACCCGACCGTTCCCGGCGACGTTGCCGGGCTGCTGGACAGCGGCGGCATCTACGCCCGCCAGTACGAAGGCGGGTTGGTGCTGGTCAACCCCACCGGCAGCACGCACAGCTACGCGCTGACGGGCAACGGCACCTACAATCTCATCGAGCCGTGGGGCGGCGGGGTGGTGGATTCGGCCGGCAATCCTCCCGCCGGCGGACTGACGCTTACCGAGGTCGAAGGCAGCGTGCAGCTCGGGTCGTGGTCCGGCGCCGTCCTGACCTTCGAGCCTCAGCCACCGCCCTCGGTGGAATACACCTTCAAGTACCTCGGCGACGGCAAGTACGGCCTGACCTTCAGCGTTCACGGAAACGACGAAGAGCTGGCGTCCTTCTTCGCCGACATGAGCTTCGAGGGCTCCGGCGGCGGGCAGATCCAGCAGCAAAAGGCCATCATCATCCCCGGCGTGCTGGAGTACGAGGTGGACGCCGAGGCGGACGCCGACCTGTACGACGGCCAGGGGACCCCGCCGTATGAGAAGGACCGCGACAGCTACTTCCTGGAGCCGTTCAGCAGCGGCGACGTCATGCTCCTGGAGAAGGCGGAGAACTACTACCACATGGAGGCCGGCACCGGCGCGGCCAGCAAGTACGAGGTCGCCCCGCTGGCCTACATCGTCTGCGACGGCGACGTGGCCTTCTACGGCGCGATCAGCCGCCTGGCGGAGAACTACGACGTCTCCGAGATCGCCGTCCTGCCCCCGCCGGGCGACGCCAACCGGGACGGACTGGTCGACGGCGGCGACTACACCATCTGGTGCGACAACTATTCCGCGACTGACCTGGGCTGGGCGGGCGCCGACTTCAACGGCGACGGCGTCGTCGACGGCGGCGATTACACCATCTGGGCCGACTTCTATGGCACCGGGTCAGCGGCCGTCCCCGAGCCGGCCACGGCGGCGCTGCTGGCCCTGAGCGCGTTGGGCCTGCTGCTCAAGAGGCGCGGTTAGCCGCAAGCACGGTGGACGCCCGACAGGCGCGGTGGCCGCTACTTCCGGCAGGCCTTGCGAAGCTGGCTGGTCCTGTTCGTTTTCTCCCAGGTGAAATTCCTGCCCGTCCGCCCGAAGTGCCCGTCGTGGGCGGTCTCCTGATAGATCGGGCGGAGCAGCTTCAGGTAGTCGATGATCCCGGCCGGCGTCAGCGGGAAGACGTCGCGAATGGCCCGGACCAACACCGACTCGTCGACGGCGGCGGTTCCGGCGCAATCCACCATCACGCTGATCGGCTCGGCCACCCCGATGGCGTAGGACAACTGCGTCTCGCAGATCCTCGCCAGCCCGGCGGCGACGACGTTCTTGGCGACGTGCCGAGCCATGTACGAGGCGGAGCGATCCACCTTGGAGGGGTCCTTTCCGCTGAAGGCCCCGCCGCCGTGGCTGCCGCGCCCGCCGTAGGTGTCGACGATGATCTTGCGCCCGGTCAGCCCGGTGTCGCCGCCGGGCCCGCCGATGAGGAATCGCCCGGTGGGGTTGAGGTGGAAGATGATGTCGTCATCCCACAGCTCCGGCCACTCCTGGCAGACGACGGGCTTGATGATCTTGTCGATCAGCTCCCTGCGGGCGCGCCGGGAAATACTTCCGGTTTTCGGAGTCACCACGCCCTGCTCGTGCTGGGTGGACAGCACCACCGTGTGCACGCGCACGGGCCGGTCGCCGGCGTACTCGACGGTCACCTGGCTCTTTCCGTCCGGGCGCAGCCACGTCAGCTCGCCGGCTTCGCGGGCCTCGGTCAGCCGCGCCGTCAGGCCATGGGCCAAGTGAATCGGCAGCGGCATCAGCGCCTTGGTCTCGTCGCAGGCATAGCCGAACATCATCCCCTGGTCGCCGGCGCCTTGCGACTTCTTGCTGCGCTTGACGTTGCCCGCCCCGTCCACTCCCAGCGAGATGTCGGCCGACTGGCTGTGCAGACTCCGCAGCACGGCGCAGCTCCGATAGTCGAAGCCGATGGCCGGATCGTCGTAGCCAATCTCGCGGATCACCCGCCGAACGGTGTCCTCCACTTTCAGCAGGGCCCTCTCGGCCTGGTGATTGTGGACGGTCACCTCCCCGGCCACCAGCGCCAGCCCGGTGGTGACCAGCGTCTCGCAGGCAACGCGGGCGTTCGGGTCGCAGGCGATGAGCGAATCCAGCACGGCGTCGGAGATCTGATCGGCCACCTTGTCCGGGTGACCTTTGGTGACAGACTCACTGGTAAACAAGGACACGGACGACTTTCCAGAAGATCCCGACACTTGTACTTCCTTTCCTTTTTCTTCCGCCGGGCCGCCTGCCCGGAGGGAACTAGTTTATTCTTTTCGCCGCGCCAGGCAATGGCCTTGCCCGGATTCGCCGGCTCCGCCGCGGCGGCAGCGGCGCTGTGCCCTAGAAGGCTTCAATGACCACTCCCCTCGGCCGGGCCGGGCAATGATGCTCGCACGCGCCGCAGCCGGTGCAGGCGGCGCCGTTGACGGTCAACTCATTGCCGTCGATGCCAATGGCCCCCTCGACCGGGCAGGCCTCCGCGCACGCCCGGCAGGATTCGCCCGAACTCAGCAGGCAGTTACCCGGCACCCACACCGCCAGGCCCATGCTCACCTGCCCCGGGCGGACCGGCTGCAAGGCGGCCGTCTCGCACGCGGCAATGCAAGGGGTGTCCGGGCAGAGGCGGCAGGGCTTGTCGGCGGGGACGATCCGCGGCAGGGGGTCCATCACAATGGCCCCGACGGGGCAGGCCGCCACGCATGCCCCGCAAGCGGTGCACAACTCGGCGAAGGCGGCTCCCGCGGCCGCACCGGGCGGGCGCAGCGGCGGCCGCTGGTTGGGCCCCCGCCCGTCCGGGCCGATGCCCAGCCGCTCCTGGAGCAGCCCCACAACCGGGCCCAGCAGTCCGGCGAGGGCCTCGCGGAAGAACCCTCGACGGGAGGCCTGGCGATTCTCGAAGTCTTCGCTCACGATATGATTATAGGAAGCGCCAGCGCCGCCTGGAAACGGAATTAGCCGAACCCCGCGCCGGCCGAGGCAAATCAAGCCGGCCGCAAGCCATCGCGGCGGGCGAGCCCGGCCGCGGCTCAAGCGTGCAGGGTCTTGATCCGCCGCCCGTATCGCTCCAGTCGCTTCGGGTCCACCGCCACGCCCAGGCCGGCGCCTTTGAGGGGCTTCAGCCGGCCCCGATAGCCGAACCGAATGCTCTTGCCGGTCAGGTCGTCGCGGAGGAGGAACCTGCCGTAGTTGCCCTCGACGAACCTCGGGCGGGGGCAGCCCGCCAGCAGCGCCCGCTGTGCGGCCGAGAGGATGCTGCTCTCGCCGACCATGCAGCCGACGACGAAGGGCACGCCGGCGTCCGCGGCCGAGAGGGCGATCCGCCGAGAGGCGGCCATCCCGCCGTTCTTGCTCAGGCGGACGTTCATCCAGACCTTTCGGCCGGGGGCGCGGGCGAGCTTTTCCGCATCGGCCGCGGTGATCAGCGACTCGTCCGCCATCAGCGGCAGCCCGCAGCGCTGGGCCAGCTCGATCAGCGCCTCCGGCGGGCCGAAGACGGGCTGCTCGACCGCGCACACCCCGTGGGCCTTCAGCTCCGCCGCCCGCTCGGGCGTTTCCGTTTCCGACCAGGCGCCGTTGACATCCACGCGGAGCGTGCACCTGCCGGCCGAGATGGCCCGCCCGATGAGGCGGCCGACGGCGCGGAGGTTGGCCGCGTCGGCGGCCTCGCCCAGGCCGACCTTGAGCTTGAAATCGCGCAGGCCGAACCATCGCATCAGCCGCAGCCGCCTGACCGTCCCGGTCGGATCGGACGAACCCAGCACGCCGCTGACGCGCACGCCCGGCGGCATCGCCCCCGCCAGCGGCCTGCCGTCCGAGCGGGCCAGCGCGTCCGCCCAGGCCAGCTCCACCGCGCAGCGGGCGGCCGGCGATGGGCCATCCGCCGGGGCCAGGCCGCCGCCGGAGCGGTCCGGCTGCGGCGGCCAGTACAGCCGCTCGATGTCCTCGACCACGGAGGTGAGCGTCTCGCCGGTGACGTATTCGCGCGGAAGCGTCTCCCCCCAGCCGACGGCGCCGTCGGAGAGCTCCATTCGCACGACGATCGCCTCGGCCACGTCCCGGCTGGCGGCGGCGTGCTCGAAACTCCGCATGGGCAGGGCCGTGCCAAAGATCTCCAGTTGGACCGGACGGACGCTCACGCCGGATAAAGTAGGGGACAGCCCGCCGCCCGGCAAGCGGCTTGGGGCGCGTTGACAGCCCGACCGGGCCGCCGTAGCCTACCGAGGCGTGGTCCCGCTGAAACTGAAAAACCTGAGCAAGCGGTTCGTCACCGGCCGCGGGACGATCGTGGCCGTGGACGACGTGACGCTGATGATCGAGGCCGGCGAGCTGTTCTTCCTGCTGGGTCCCAGCGGTTGCGGCAAGACCACGCTGCTGCGGATGGTGGCGGGCTTCGTCGAGCCCACCGCCGGCAGCATCGTCTTCGGCGACCGCGACGTCACCCGCACCCCGCCGGAGCGGCGGGACGCGGCCATGGTCTTTCAGAACTACGCCCTGTGGCCGCACATGACGGTGGCCAAGAACGTGGGCTTCGGGCTGTCGGTGCGGGGCATGCCGTCCCGGCAGCGGCGGGCGGTCGTCTCGGAGCTGCTGGAGACGGTTCGCATCGCCGAGAAGGCGCCGGCCAAGCCGATGGAGCTGTCGGGCGGGCAGCAGCAGCGGGTGGCCCTGGCCCGGGCCTTGGCGGTCCGTCCGCAATGCCTGCTGCTGGACGAGCCGCTGAGCAACCTGGACGCCGCCCTGCGTTCGGCCATGCGGTGGGAGATTCGACGGATCGTCAAGGCCGCCGGCACCACCGCTCTGTACGTCACCCACGACCAGACCGAGGCCCTGGCCATCGCCGACCGCATCGGCGTGATGCGCGCCGGGCGGGTGGTCCAGATCGGCACCGGCCAGCAGCTCTACGAGGCCCCGGTCAGCCGCTTCGCGGCCGAGTTCCTGGGCGAGGCCAACTTCCTGCCGGGGCGGGTCGCCGAACCCACCGGCCGCTGGACGCTGCTGGAGACGCCGGCGGGGGTGCTTCGCGCCCGCCCGCGCGAGGGCCTCCAGCCAGGCCAGGAGGTCACTTGCTGCATCCGCCCCGAGTCGCTGCGGCTGGACGTGCAGGATGGGCCGGCGGCGGCATCGACAGATGAAAATGTCTTCCCCGCCCGACTGAAACAGTGGACGCACCTGGGCGATACGGCCCGGTTCGGCGTACAATTGGCGAACGGAACCGAGCTGTCCGGGGCGGCCATGCCGGCCCGGGCGATCGCCCAGGCCGAACAGGAGGTAGCGGTACGCCTGGCCGCCGAGGACGTGTCCGTGCTGGTGGAATAGGCGGGCCGGTGGCGGCGCGGCGGAGGGAGCCGGAAAAAGTCCGGCCAATCCAGCAGAATTTCCACAGGCACAAGCCAACATTGGCCGACGTATTGCGCCAGACAGAGAAGATGCCCGATGTCGTTGCGGAAGAAATCTTTTGAAGTGCTCCCCGCTTTGCGGCTGCGGGGCCGGCCCCTGCGCAGCGCCCTGCGCAGGGTGACCATCGCCTGGATGTTCGGGGTGGTCTGGATGTCGTTGATCTCCGGCAGCCAGATGACGCTGTTCGGTCGGCTGCTGGGCTTCAGCGACATGGACTTCGGCATTTTCGGGGCGATCATCTACGCCGCCACGCTCGCCCAGTTGGTGGCGTCGATCGTCATCGAGCGCACCGGTCTGCGGAAGTACATCTTCATCTACTACGCCTGCGGCCAGCGCCTGCTGTGGCTGGCGATCGCGGCCGTGCCGCTGCTGCTGGAGCCCGGCCGGGCGGCGGTGGCGACCTTCATGGTCATCTACGCCACCGCCGCAGTGCTGGCCCACGTCTCCATGCCCGCCTGGCAGACGTGGATGGGGGACATGATCCCGCGCCGCATCCGCGGACGATACTTGGCCAATCGCCGGGTGTGGACGCTGCCCATTCAGATCGTCGTCGTCCTGGTCGCCGGCTGGGTCCTGGACCGGGCGACCGTGGCCGGGCCCATGGTCGCCGAGCGGCAGATGCTGCTGCTGCGGACCATCAGCGTGCTCTTCGCCGTCGCCGCCGTCTTCGGCACCATCGACGTGCTGCTGTTCCTGCGCATGCGAGAGATCGTCTCCCCGCCGCTGCTGAACGGACGGAACGGGCAGCGCAAGGCCTCGCTGGCGGGCGTGGTCAGGGGGCTGGGCGAGGTTGCCGGCGCGGTCGTGGCCGCCTTTCGCGACCGCGTCTTCCGTCACTATGCCCTGTACGGGGCGACCATGGCTTTCGCCATGATCGTCGGCGGGCAGTTTTTCTGGCTCAACAGCCTGGAGAACCTCGGCTACAGCAAGCTCGGGGCCAACTTCGTCTTCATGGTCTGCGGGGCGGCCGCCTCCCTGCTGATGGCCAGGCTCTGGGGCAAGCTGATCGACCGTTGGGGCCGCCGCCCGGTGCTCATCCTGGCCACCATCGGCGTGGTCTTCGCCCCGGTGGGATGGCTGGTCATTCCGCCGGGCAGCCGGATTCTGGCGTACCTGCTGGGGGTGGTCTCCTGCGCCCTGGGCGGGGCCTTCTGGAGCGGGATCAACCTGGCCCAGATCGGCGTCATCTGGGGGTTCGCCGAGACGCGCGGGCGGAGCAAGTACGTGGCGGCGGCGGCGGTGGTGGCCGCGGCCGGGGGCTTCGCCGGCGGACTGGCCGGCGGCTGGCTGGCACAGGGACTGAACTATTTGCAGGCCAGCCCCCTCCAGGTCGGGCCGTTCCGGTGGATCAACTATCACTTCAACTTCCTGGCCTCGATGGTCGCCAGGGCGGCGGCGCTGACCTGGCTGATCGGCATGCCCGACCCGCACGCCAAGCGCTTCCGCGACATGATGCGGCAGATCCGCTTCAACGCCTACAACAACGTGATGCCGCGGCTGTTCTGGTCGCTGCGGGCGGCGGGGCAGTGGTGGCAGCAGCGGCGCGCCCGCCAGAACGGCGGGCAGCGGCCGCGGTAGGCGGGGGCGCTTCCGTTTGCCGGCGCGGGCCGGTAGAATCCGACCATGCCCGTCGAGATCGAAGCCAAGTTCCGCCTGCCCGACCCGGAGACGCTGCGGCCGCTTCTGACGGCCGCCGGGGCCCGCCGCCTCCGGGCCGTGCTGGAGCACAACACCTACTTCGACACGCCCGACGAAAGCCTGCGCAAGAGCGACCGCGGGCTGCGCATTCGCAGGATCGAGGCCGACGACGGCAGCCGGCGGACCGAGCTGACCTACAAGGGCCCGCGCCGCCCGGGCGAGGTGAAGGTCCGCCAGGAGGAGGAGATCGTCATCCCGTCGGCCGAGCCGGCCGCCGCCATCCTGGCCGGTCTGGGCTACCGGCCGGGCGTGCGCTTTCAGAAACGCCGAGAGAGCTTCCAGCTCGGCGGCGCGCGGGTCGAGCTGGACGAGCTGCCGGAGCTGGGCTTCTTCCTGGAGATCGAGGCCGCCGACGAGCGGACCGTCCAGGCGGTCCGGCGGAAGCTGGGGCTCGAGAACGTCCGGACCGTCACCGCCCCGTACGTGGCCCTGGTGGCCGACCACCTGGCCGCCGGGCCGGAACGGACGAGAGGCGAACTGAAATTCTGACCGGCCGGGCGCGTGGGGCCCCGGCAGCGACTTCTTGTGGCCCAAACAGAACCCTAACTTTGGGGGCGCTTCGTCATTTCCCAGTGCTTGTACCAAGGGTGCCCGTCCCTTTTTAGAAGTACTGCTCGAGGTGCTTTCGGCTGACGTGGTCCAAGGCTTCGATGTCGGCCACCTCGTACACGTTGCCGTCCACGTCTTGGAGGATCGCCCGCCTGGCCGACAGCAGTCGCACGTCGTCGCGGCTGCGGATCTGGAAGGTGACCTCCCCGCGGTCGGTCTCGGCCGTGATGTAGATGACGTCGAACTCGGCCGTGTGCTTGGTCACCCGCTGAATCTTGGGCACGAAGACCTTGTCGCGCAGCTCCTGCTCGATGATCTCGCGCGTCTTCGGCTCCACCCCGTCCAAGCCATTGAGCAGGACGATCTCCTTGCCGTCCTTGTTGCGGATGGAGATGTAG
>Ga0315541_1001800_pt1 | contig 19058 bp, 14 predicted proteins | sample SalMarSW160190MG_FD_203095 | JGI IMG/M metagenome (GOLD analysis project Ga0315541, IMG submission 203095) | Salt marsh sediment microbial communities from the Plum Island Ecosystem LTER, Massachusetts, United States - Salt Marsh Sediment SW1601-190 ...
GCGGAGGAGCGGGTCTCATGCGGGCCGTCTCGCGGCAAGCGACCGTGGCTCTCTCCGTCCGGACGCCGAAGCTCTTCACAACGCGGTCATCTTACCGCGCTCGACATGGAAGGTGGACCAGTGAGCTTTCACGACGCGTACCTCCGCATCACCCCTTTCGAGCTCGCGTTTCCCGACGCAGGGGCCGAGGGCGGCGCCCCTCTCCAGGACGCCGCTTCGCTCCGGGAGTGCGGGGTGATGGCGTTCCATGCCGTCCCCTTCCAGCAGGCCGGATGTCCCGTGTTCCTCCTGGACACCGCGCTGTGCCGCTTCCTGGCGGGCGCGTGGGAGGGAAGAGGAGTGCCCGCCCCGCCCGGACCCGCCGGGTACGTCCAACTCCCTCGCAACCTGTTCTGGGCCCATGCCGAGCCAGGGACGCCGCCGGAGCCGGTGGACGGTTTCTTCTGGACGGTCTCTGTCGGAGAGGTCCTGCACCTGCTCCTCGCCACGGGGATGAGGGACGGAAGGCCCGGCCTCTCCGTCGTCCCCGTCGCCGAGGCGCCGCTGGCGGACGCGCCGGGCTGGCTGCACGCCACCGTGCGGGAGGAAGGGTCGGACTTCGCCACCACCCTCCCGGGCGGGGAACTGCAGGGGCTTTGCTCCCTCACCGCCGCAGGGGAGGTGCTGAAGCTCGCCGCTCGCTTTTTCGCCCATCTGGCGGGCTCGCCGGGAGCATCACGCACCGGGGAGCCGGGGCCCGGTGACGCTTCCCCGGCGCCGTCCAGGCTGGCGTACCGGCGCGTGACCCTGGGCGGAGGAGGAGCGTAGCGTGGCGAGGGAGTCGAAGCGGGCGCGCGCCCAGCGGGCCGCGGAGATCTTCGATCTCCTGGCCGCCGAGTATCCCGAGGCCCACTGCGAGCTGGACTTCGTGGACCCGTTCCAGCTCGGCGTGGCCACCATCCTGTCGGCGCAGACCACCGACGTGCGCGTGAACATGGTCACGCCCGAGCTCTTCCGCCGCTACCCGGACGCCCGGGCACTGGCGGCGGCGCGCCAGGAGGACGTGGAGGAGATCATCCGGACCACGGGCTTCTTCCGGAACAAGGCCACGAACGTCATCGGCTTCGCCCGTGCCGTGGTGGCGGAGCACGGTGGGAAGGTCCCCCGGACCATGGCCGAGCTCCACGCCCTTCCCGGCGTCGGGCGCAAGACCGCGAACGTCATCCTGGGCAACGCGTTCGGTGTGGACGAAGGCGTGGTGGTGGACACCCACGTGAAGCGCCTCTCCACCCTTCTCGGCTTCACGTGGGAGCGCACGCCGGAGAAGGTCGAGGAGGACCTCATGGAGGTCTTCCCCCGGGAGCGCTGGACGCTCCTGTCCCACCTCCTCATCTGGCACGGGCGCCGGGTGTGCGACGCGAGGAAGCCGCGCTGCGAGGCGTGCGTGGTGGCAGGGCTGTGTCCTTCGTCGAGGGTGTGAGGCGCCGTCCCCTTTTTCAAGGGAGCGCCGTCCCCCACTTTGACAGGGAGACGAAGCCGCCAACCCGAGGAATCCCATGCCCGACCGTGCCGAAGCCCTCGCCCTGCTCCACGAGTGGGTGGAGAACGACGCCCTGCGCAAGCACATGTACTCCGTGGAGGCCGCGGTCCGGCAGTATGCCCGCCTGCGCGGCGCCGACGAGGAGCTGTGGGGGCTGGCGGGCCTCCTCCACGACCTGGACTGGGAGAAGCACCCGGAGCACCACCCGCTCAAGGGGGTGGAGCGCATGCGCGAGCTCGGCTACCCGGAGGAGGTCCTCCACGCCATCCTCGCCCACCGGGAGGAGTTCACGGGCGTCCAGCCCGAGAGCGATCTGGACCGGGTGCTGTACGCCTGCGACGAGATCTCCGGGCTCGTCTTCGCGTGCTGCCTCGTGCGCCCCACGGGAATCGACGACCTCACGCCCAAGTCGGTGGTGAAGAAGCTGAAGGACAAGGCCTTCGCCGCGGGCGTGGACAGGAACGACGTGGAGAAGGGGCTCGAGCTCATCGGCGTGGAGCGCAGCCAGCACATCCAGAACGTCATCGACGGGATGCGCGCCATAGGCGCGGAGCTGGGGATCCGCGGCGTGGACCTGCAGAGATAGTCCCGGGCCAGGAACCCGCGTCTCCCGGGCCGGGTACGGAGCGCTGGACCTCCAGGAGACCGTGCCCTCCGCATGCTTCGACCCTCCCTTATCCTCGCCCTGGCCTGCGCCGCCCTCGCCGGCGGAGCCGCGCTCCCGGCGGCCGGCCAGGACGTGGAGCTGCTCTCTCGGCACTACGGGACGCCCCTCCCGGACGGCTACTGGCGGACCCGGGCTGCCTTCCCGCGCGCCTTCGAGTTCGGCACGGGTCGCGCCGTGCGCCTCGGGGAGCGCCTCCGACAGCTGGAGATGGTCCGCACCGAGGCCGTCCGCGTGGGACCTTCGGCGGTGCTTGGAGCCAGGGATGCCGTGGTGCAGGGGACGTTCCATATCCCCCTGGTCCTGGGGCTCTACTCCAACTCGCCTCCCGGTGCCGTTCCGTTCACCCGCGAGGGGATCCACGAGGCGTACTTCGGGAGCGGGGACGCGACGATCCGGGCCTACTACGACGAGGTCTCGGGGGGGCGGGTGGAACTCGGCGCGGACGTGAGCGATTGGGTGCGCTCATCGCTCTCGGACACGGCGGCCACGGGGGGACAGAGCGGGCTCGTCGTGGGGACCACCGGGACGTTCGTCGTTGACCTGCTGGAGAAGCTCCCGGCTACCATCGACTGGGGCGTCTACGACAACGACGGCCCCGACGGCTTCCCCAACTCGGGGGACGACGACGGGTACGTGGACGTTCTGGCCGTGCTCCAGCCCGGGCGGGGCGCCGAGTGCAGCACGACCAACCGGAACTACCGCATCTGGTCCCACCGGTGGGCGCTCCGGTACGCCACCCGCGAGGTGCGTGACACCAACGGGTGGGTGACCGCCATGCCCTCGGCCCGGGGTGGCTTCATCCGGGTGGACGACTACGTGATCCAACCGACCTTCGCCTGCGGTGGCACCGGACTGAACGAGATCGGGGTGTTCACCCACGAGCTGGGACATGCCTTCGGGCTCCCCGACCTCTACGACACCGACGAGTCCGACGGGAAGCACCAGGGTGTGGGGAACTGGGACCTGATGGCAACGGGCTCCTGGGGGTGCAACGGCCAGTCTCCCGACGTTCCATGCCACCTGGGCGCGTGGAGCAAGATGGTGTTGGGATGGGCCGACGTGCAGACACTCCCCCAGGACACGGACCTGGGCACCGTCACCCTCCCGGCGGTGGAGACGTCGGGGAAGGTCCTCCGCGTCGACGCCGCCGACGGGTCGGGTGAGTACTACCTGCTCGAGAACCGCCAGAGGGCCGGCTTCGATCGACAGATCTACAACGACGGCATGCTGGTGTGGCGGGTGAGCCAGAGCATCCTGGACGCCGGCTGGGGCGCCAACGAGGTCAACGCCCACTCCGCGCTCGGGGTCTGGATCCGGGAAGCCGACGGGCTCAACGAGCTGGCCACGCCCGGGTGCGCGCGGGGGAACGCGGGTGACCCGTACCCCTTCGTCGGGCCGCTCAGGGGGTGCAACAACCAGGTCGCCGAGGGCGAGAACCGCGTCTTCCACGCCGCGTCCCTCCCGTCGTCCCTCACCGACGCGGGGAAGCCCTCGGGGCTCACCCTCACCGACATCCGCAAGGACGGTGGCCTGGTCACGTTCCGCCTGAGCACCCGGTTCACGCGCATGGCCGTGCGGTCCGACGGAGACGAGGGGAGGGGTGGTCTCTTCACCGTGAACGGCGCGCCCATGGCGGAGGCCGTGGCCACGTACCTCTCGGCGCCCTTCACCAGCTTTTCCGTGGAGGCCGCGGCAGGGGAGAGCCTGGGGCCGGGCGTGCGCCGCCCCTTTACAGGGTGGATGGACGATCCCGCGGCGGAGAGGGGCCGCACCCTGGTCACTCCTCTGGAGGACGTGGAGCTGGTGGCGCGCTATGCCGGGGAACAGGTGGAGCTGGCCGTGGATCTCAAGGGGGGACAGGGCGACGTGGCTCCCGGCACCCTCGTCACCCAGCCCGCCACCTCCGATTTCTGGTTCGCGCCGGGGACCTCGGTGACCGTGCAGGCTCAGGCCCGGAAGGGGTTCGGCTTCCGCCGGTGGAGCGGCGCCCTGGCAGGCCAGCCCAACCCGGCCACCCTCACGCTCACCGCTCCGGTTCAGGCCGCCGCCGAGTTCGAGCTGACCTACAGGGTGGCCGCCGCCACCGTGCGCGTGCGGGCCGCGGAGGACCCCATGCTCACCCTGGAGCCGGAGAACGGGACGCCTCCGTACGTGTGGAGGGTGGTGTCCGGCTCCCTCCCCGAGGGTTTGTCCCTGAACCTCATAGGCCAGCTCGTCGGTGCCGCCATGGAGACCGGGTCCTTCCCCCTCACCGTGGAGGTGAGCGACGGGATCGGGCTCAAGGCCCTGGGCGACATCGTCCTCCAGGTGGACGACGCCGTCATCCCTGCGGCGAACCTGGCGTCCAAGTTCCTCCTCGTGGGACCCGCTCTCACCTCCGTGCAGAGCGCCTACCTGGACCGGTGGGGGAACGGGGACGGGACCTACGACCTGGGCGACTTCCGCGCCTGGGCGCTGGCCCACCCGGGCCTCGCCCTCACCGAGCCCATGCGGGCGCTGGTGGGGCCGAGGACGGTGGTGGTCCCCATGAGCCCCGGCGCCGGGGGGGAGGTGCGGCGGTGAGCGGCCCCCGGCGGTTCACGGCAGCCCTCGCCCTGGGCGGGGTCCTGGTCCTGGCGTCGTGCGACTCGGGTCCCCAGGGCCCGGGCGTGCTCCCCGCCAAGGTGACGTCGGCCCGGCCCCTGGGCGCCGTGGTGCTGGAGTTCACGGGCGCGGGGATCACGGGGTTCGAGGCCCGGGGCACGACCCAGGTCTTCGGCGCGGCGGGGGGTACCGGGACGCAGAAGCAGCGGGTCATCCTGGTGAGCCCCGCCGGCGCCACCGAGATCCCCTTCGCGATCTCGTTCGAGGACCGGGCGGCCGACATGCCGTCGGTGGTGGCGATCACGGCTGCGTCGCCCACGAACGCCACCGTGTCGGCGGCCGGCCTGAAGGTGCGCATCGAACGGTAGGGAGGTTCTGTGACCGGCCCCGGGGGTCGGCTTGCTCCCCCCTCGGGCTTGCGCCACCTTTCTGCGGCCCGTCGGCGGGGATGCCGGCGGACCCCCGTCCATCGCCCGAAAACCACCACCTGGGACCGACGGATCGGGGAAGCGGGCCGAGGGTCGGCTCGTGCCCCCTCCCGTGGCCCGTCACCGGCGATGGCAGGTCGCTGCGAGAGGGGAGTACCCCGCGCGCATGGCGCTTGCACGGTTCAGGCCAGGAGCGACGACGAGGCGTAGCAGCGCTACGGCGAGGAGGAGCGACGCCGCATCAACCGTGCAACCGCCATGCGCCCATCACCATGACTGACATGACCTTACGCGATTGCGGGTTGGGACGGCACGGCCCCGCCTCCGTCGTTGGAGCTCCTCGACGTAGCTACGGCTATGCGTTGCCTCGCTGCGCTCGGCGGTCTCGCTTCGCTCGGCCCGTCGCTCCGCCTAGGGGGCACCACGCGGAGCGTGGTCGGGGCCGTGGCGCTCCCAACGCGGGGTACTCCCCTCTCTCAGCGACCTGCTAAACGTGCCCCGACGCGACGACCTCGAGACGATCCTCATCCTCGGCTCCGGGCCCATCATCATCGGCCAGGCCTGCGAGTTCGACTATTCAGGCACCCAGGCGGTGCGCGCCCTGAAGGAGGAGGGCTACCGGGTCGTCCTGGTGAACTCCAATCCCGCCACCATCATGACCGACCCGGACCTGGCGGACCGGACCTACATCGAGCCGCTCACGGCCGAGTGGGTGGAGAAGGTCATCGAGCGGGAGAAGCCCGACGCGCTCCTCCCCACCATGGGCGGGCAGACGGCCCTCAACCTCGCCATGGAGCTGCACAAGAGCGGCGTGCTGGCCAAGCACGGGGTGGATCTCATCGGCGCCAACGAGCGCTCCATCGAGATGGCCGAGGACCGAGAGCACTTCACCGCGGCCATGCACCGCATCGGGCTCCAGGTCCCCCACGGAGGCTTCGCGCGCACCGTGGAGGAGGGGCTCGCCATCGTGGAGGACACGGGTTACCCGGCCATCATCCGCCCCTCGTTCACGCTCGGCGGAACCGGGGGCGGCATCGCGTACAACCGTGAGGAGTTCGAGCTCGCGGTGAAGAAGGGGATCGACGCGTCCCCCATCGGCGAGGTGCTCATCGACCGCTCGGTCATCGGCTGGAAGGAGTACGAGCTCGAGGTGGTGCGCGACGGCGCGGACAACGTCATCATCGTCTGCTCCATCGAGAACTTCGACCCCATGGGCGTGCACACCGGCGACTCCATCACGGTGGCGCCGGCGCAGACGCTCAGCGACGTCGAGTACCAGAAGATGCGGGACGCCTCCATCGCCATCATCCGCGAGATCGGCGTGGAGGCCGGGGGGTGCAACATCCAGTTCGCCGTGAACCCCGAGAACGGCGACATGCTGGTGGTGGAGATGAACCCGCGGGTGTCCCGCTCCTCCGCGCTGGCGTCCAAGGCCACAGGCTTCCCCATCGCCCGGGTGGGGGCCAAGCTGGCCGTGGGCTACCGCCTGGACGAGCTCCCCAACGACATCACCAAGACCACGCCCGCTTCCTTCGAGCCGGTGCTGGACTACGTGGTGGTGAAGATCCCCCGCTTCGCCTTCGAGAAGTTCCCCGGGTCGGACGATACCCTGGGCGTCCAGATGAAGTCCGTGGGCGAGACCATGGCGGTCGGGCGGACCTTTCGCTCGGCGTGGCAGAAGGGGTTCCGGGGGCTGGAGGCGGAGCGGCACGGGTGGGTGAAGGGGAAGCGCCTTGCCGACGACGGCCTCAAGGCCGACGACACCCACTCGCTCCTCGCCGCCCTGCGCCGGCCCACGCCGCACCGCCCCTACCAGTTGAAGCGGGCCATGGAGGCAGGGATCTCCGATGAGGAGATCTTCGAGGCCACCAAGATCGACCCCTGGTTTCTCGACCAGCTCCGGCAGATCCTGGAGCACGAGGCGGCGTACGCGACCGCTCCGGAGCTGACCTCTGCGCTGCTCAGGAAGATGAAGCGCGAGGGCTTCAGCGATCTCCAGCTGGCCGGGCTGAGGGGCGAGGACGAAGCCGACGTCCGCGAGCGCCGCTGGGCGTGGGACCTCCACGCCACCTACAACGTGGTGGACACGTGCGCGGGGGAGTTCCCCGCCGCCACCCCCTACTTCTACTCGTCCTACGAGGACGAGACCGAGTCGGTCCGCTCGGAGCGGGACAAGGTGGTCATCCTGGGGAGCGGCCCCAACCGCATCGGCCAGGGGATCGAGTTCGATTACTGCTGCGTGCAGGCCGTGCTGGCGCTCAAGCAGGCGGGGCTCGAGACCATCATGGTGAACTCGAACCCGGAGACCGTGTCCACCGACTTCGACATCAGCGACAAGCTCTACTTCGAGCCGCTCACCCTGGAGGACGTGCTGGAGATCGTCCACCTGGAGAAGCCGCGGGGCGTCATCGTTCAACTGGGTGGCCAGACGCCCCTGAATCTGGCGAAGAAGCTGGAGGAGTCGGGGATCCCGGTGCTGGGGACCTCGGTGGACGCCATCGACCGCGCCGAGGACCGGGACCGCTTCGCCGAGGTGTGCCGCAAGATCGGCGCCCGCGTCCCCGACAACGGGATCGCCAAGAGCGAAGCGGAGGCGCTGGAGGTAGCCCGCAAGATCGGTTTCCCGGTCCTGGTGCGCCCATCCTACGTGCTCGGCGGCCGCGCCATGCGCATCGTCTACGACGAGGATTCGCTCCGGCGCTACTTCGACGAGGCCGCCCGGGTGTCGGAGAACCATCCCGTCCTGGTGGACCGGTTCCTGGAGGATGCTTTCGAGGCCGACGTGGACTGCCTGGCGGACGGGACCGACGTGGTGGTGGGCGGCATCATGCAGCACATCGAGGACGCCGGCGTCCACTCGGGCGACTCGGCGTGCGTGCTCCCGCCCTACCTCCTCACTCCGCTGGCCCTGGAGGAGATGCGCGAGCTCACCAGGAAGTTCGCGCTGGAGCTGGGCGTGGTGGGGCTCATGAACGTTCAGTACGCCATCAAGGATGGGGTGGTATACGTGCTGGAGGTGAATCCCCGCGCGTCCCGCACGGTGCCCTTCGTGAGCAAGGCCACCGGTGTGCCCCTGGCGCGCCTGGCGGCGCGGGTCATGGCCGGCGAGCGCATCCGCGACCTGGACATTCCTGCCGAGCTGCCCATCCCCGGGGTAGCGGTGAAGGAGGCTGCGTTCCCCTTCAACCGCTTCGACGTGGACGTGATCCTGGGCCCGGAGATGCGCTCCACCGGCGAGGTCATGGGCTTCGACGACTCCTTCGGCATGGCCTTCGCCAAGGCCCAGGTGTCGGCGGGCAACGTGCTGCCCGAGGAGCCCGGCGACCTCATCGCGACCGTGAACGACCGGGACAAGGCCACCGTCACCCCCATCCTGCGCCGCTTCGCCGACCTGGGCTTCAGGATCCTGGCCACCCAGGGGACGCAGGAGTACCTGAAGCGCCTGGGCGTCCCCGCGGACCGGATCCACAAGGTGCACGAGGGGCGACCGAACATCGTGGACCGCATCGTGAGCGGCGGGGTAAGTCTGCTCATCAACACGCCGCTGGGGAAGGAATCGCAGTACGACGACTACGCGATCCGCCGGGCGGCCATCATGTACAAGACCCCGTACCTCACCACCATGTCCGCCACGTCGGCGGCGTGCGACGCGCTCATCGCCATGAAGAACCGTGCTCACTCGGTGCGGTCCCTGCAGGAGCGCATCGCTTCGGTGGCGGGGCGCGGCGACTGAGGCTCCGCCCGTGACCACGCCCCTCTCCGTCGGCTTCTACATGCACCCGTCCTCGCCCCTCCACGACACCGGCTGGGGCCACCCCGAGCACCAAGGGCGCCTGCGGGCGCTGGCGTCGGCGGTGGGGAAGGACATGGTGGCGCTCCATGGGCGGGTGGAGCAGCGCGAGGCGCCCGAGGGAGCGGTGGAGGACGTGCTCCGCGTGCACGCGGCGGGCTATGTGAACGTCATCCGGGAAATGTGCGACGCCGCGGACGTCCAGCAGAAGATCTTCTCCATCGACAGCGACACCAAGGTGTCCCCGGCGACATGGGAAGCGGCGCTGGGGAGCGTGGGTGGCTGCGTCGCCGCGTCCCAGGCGGTGGCCGACGGAATGCTGTCATCGGCGTTCGTGGCCACTCGGCCGCCCGGCCACCACGCCACCCCCACCCGGGCCATGGGGTTCTGTCTGTTCAACAACGTGGCGGTGGCGGTGCGCTGGCTCCAGGCCACAGGGCGCGCCGACCGCATCCTCATCGTCGACTGGGACGTGCATCACGGGAACGGGACTCAGGACATGTTCTACGAGGACCCGACGGTGTTCTACCTCTCGCTCCACCAGTCGCCCCACTTCCCCGGCACCGGCGACGCGCGCGACACGGGTGGCGGAGCCGGGCGGGGGACCACGCTGAACGTCCAGCTCGCTGCCCTCACGCCCCGGGAGACCTACCGCGCCAGGTTCACCGAGGGGCTGGGCCGCGCGGTGCAGGAGTTCCGCCCCGACTTCATCCTCATCTCGTCGGGCTTCGACGCGCTTTCCGGCGATCCCCTGGGCGACCAGATGCTCGAGCCGCTGGATTTTCACGAGATGACCCGCGAGGTCCTCGACCTGGCTGCCCAGGCGTGCGGAGGGCGGGTGGTCTCGGTCCTGGAGGGAGGCTACGACCCCACCCGCCTGGGTGAGGCCTCCGTGCAGATGATGCGGGCGCTGGCGGGGATCGAGCCTATCTGAACTCCCGCCAGGTCTCCTGGCGCACCAGGTCCCGCATTCCCGCGGAGCGCCGGCGTGTACGTGTGCACCTCCTCGCGGAACGGGGTGCCATCTTCCGGGTTCCTCGGATGGAGTCGGGGCGGGCAGGCTCGGGCGACAATCAGAGGATCCCCCCCTCGGGGAAACCACGGACTCCCGGAACGGGCCTTCCCCCACGCCGTCCATCCCCCTCAGGCGTTACTTTTTCTCCATGAATGCCAGACTCGTCCTCCTGCTCCTGGTCCTCTCCGCCGCCCCCGTGGCGGCCCAGACGCCGCCGGCCTCGGGGGAGGCCATCACCATCCACCCGGAGGCCAGGGCCGCCATCGACGGCGTCTGGTCGCCCTACTGCCCGGGGATGATGCTGGCGGTGTGCACCTCCCCCGGTGGAGCCATGCTCCGGGACTCGGCGCAGAGCTGGGCGTCCCAGGGTCTCTCCTCCGATTCCATCATCGGGCGATTCGTCGCCGAGTACGGGGAGGAGTACCGAGCCGAGCCCCTCCCCTCGGGGACCGGGCTCATGGCCTGGCTGATCCCGCCAGCGGTTCTCCTGGCTGGCCTGGGGGTAGTGGTCGCCGTCCTGGCTCACCGCCGGCGCTCGTCCCCGTCCTCGCCGGCCGCCGGGACGGCGCCCGCCGGCGCGGCCGTCCCCGCCGAGGCCGAGGCGCGCCTCAAGGCGGCGCTGAAGGAGTTGGACGAGCAGGAGGAGCCTGTCTTCTAGGGACGGAGGGGCCCCCGCGTTGCCGCCGGGCGCCCGGACCCTACCTTATCCGACATGCAGTCCCATACCGTCGGGGCCCTCGGGGGCCAACCCACGGCCCCTTCCATGCTGGACATGGTCCGGCTCAGTCCGCGCCGGCTCTTTCCCCCGGGGGGCGTAGATCTCTACCGGCAGATCGCCCTCCTCTCGGAGATGGTGGAGGGGGACGAGGTCCTGGACGTGGCAGCCGGCACCGGCGCACCCCTGGAGTACTTCGTCCGGGAGCACGGCGTGCACGGCTCGGGAGTGGAGGCCGAAGCCCGACTCGTGGAGGCCGCCGACGCCCGGGCCCGAACCGAGGGGATGGCGGCGAGGATCCAGTTCCAGATAGCTCCTTTCGACGCCCTCCCGTACCGCGACGGGATCTTCGACGTGGTGGTGGGGGAGTTGGGCCTCGCCGCCCACTGCGAGGCGGCCGACGCCGTCCGGGAGATGGTACGGGTGGCCAAACCCGGGGGGAGGATCGTGCTCGTCCGCCTGGTCTGGAAGGCACCGTTGGACGCCGCCCGCCAGGAGCGCATCACCCGTCGGTTGGGAGCCCGGCCCCTCATGCTCGTGGAGTGGAAGCGCATGCTCCGCGACGAGGGGGTGACGGGGGTCCACATCGAGGACTGGTCCGAGGAGGAGACCTCCTTCCGCCCCCGGGTGGACAAGCCCTTCCCGGACTTCAGCGAGGTCTTCACCGTGTGGGAGAAGCTCGTGGTCCTGCGCCGGGCCTGGGTGCGCTGGGGGTTCAGGGGGGTGCGCTGGCTCCTGGCGCGGGAGTGGGAGATCCACCGGCTCCTCACCCACGAGCGGATCCTGGGGCTGGTCCTCCTCGTCGGCCGGCGCGCTCCCGTCCAGGAGGAGCCGGAGGATGCCCCGGCGGCGGCACAGGTCGTGGCCACGGGCACACCGGAGACGCACCGGGGTGGCAGGGAGGGCGACGCCGGGGGAGAGAACGCGGGCACCGCCGGCCTGCCCCTGTTCGGCCTCGGGGCGGAGAAGAGCAAGGAGTAGCGGGCCGACGCGGCCCGCGCCATCGATCCACGAACGCGAAGGGAGTACCGTGAGCGAGTCCATCCTCTGCACCGAAGAAGGGATCCGACAGGTCCAGGAGGCCCTGCGCGAGCAGGATCTGGACGGCTGGCTTCTCTACGAGTTCCGGGGCGCCAACCCCATTGCCAAGTCCATGTTGAGCGTGGGCAAGACCACCCGGCGCGCCTTCTTCCTCATCCCCGCGGAAGGCGAGCCGGAGGCCCTCATCCACGCCATCGAGGGCTCGTCGTGGCGCCACTGGCCGTGGGCCAGGCGCACCTACTCGGGCTGGCGTCAGATGGAGGAAGCCCTGGGCGAGATGCTGGGCGGCGGGGGGCGGCTGGCCATGGAGATCTCCCCGGGCGCCGCCGTCCCGACGCTCGACTACGTCCCCGCCGGGCTGGCGGAGGTGCTCCTGCGCACCGGGATCGAGGCTGCCTCCTCGGGGAACCTGGTGTCGCGGTTCTATTCGGTCTGGACCGACGAGCAGCTCGCCGACCACCTGGAGGCGTCGGAGATCCTTCCCCGGGTCGCCATGGAGGCGTTCGGGAAGGCGGCCTCCGCCATCAAGGAAGGGGAGCCTACCAACGAGGGCGCGCTCTCGGACTGGATCCGGAGCGAGTTCATGCGGCACGGGCTCACGGACAATATGGGGTGCATCGTGGCCGTGGGCCGCACCGCGTCCGATCCCCACTACGCACCCGAGGGTGCTGGTGAGACCATCGGGCGTGGGGACCTCCTCCTCATCGACCTCTGGGCCGGCAAGCCCGGGTCGGTCCCCGCGGACCAGACCTGGATGGGGATGATGGGCTCGGAGGTGGACACCCGCACCCGGGAGATCTGGGAAGCGGTGCGCGACGCCCGGGACGCGGCGCTGGCGTTCCTGACGGAGCGCTTCGACGCGGGCGAGGACGTGCGCGGCTACGAGGTGGACGAGGTGTCCCGAGGCGTCATCGCCGAGCGTGGGTACGGCGCGTACTTCGTGCACCGCACCGGGCACTCCATCGACACCGTGCTGCACGGGAGCGGGCCGAATCTGGACAACCTGGAGACCCGCGACGACCGGCTTCTCATCCCCGGGGTGGGATTCTCCGTGGAGCCGGGGATCTACCTCCTGGGCGACATCGGCGTCCGCAGCGAGGTCAACGTGTACTGGAGCGCGGAGGGGCCGGTGGTGACCCCCGCCGAGATCCAGCGGGAGATCTTCTTCTTCCTCGACGGTTGAGCGCCGCCGTCCGGGGGGCATCGTCGCCGCCCCCGGGCGCCGGGGAGGGTCTCGGCGCCCGGGTGGAGGTGGCGCTCCCGCTCCCCATCTATCGCACCTTCACCTATCGGGTGGACGGAGATCCCCCCGCCGTCGGAACGAGAGTGCTGGTCCCGTTCCGGGGGGAGAAGCGCGTGGGCTGGGTGGTGGGACCCGGGGAGGGGGGCGCGATCCGCGGGCTCAAGGCCGTGCACAAGGTGCTAGGCGCCGGGCCCACGGTGAGCGCCGACATCCTCGCCCTGTGCCGGTGGATGGCCGACTACTACGTCACGCCCCTGGGGATCGCGCTGCGCTCCGCGCTTCCCGCGGTGCTCAGCGACGCATCCAGGAGCGCCGTGCTCCCGGTGAAGCGCCGGCGCGTGGTCCGCCTCACTCGCGAGCTGGGGACGCTGGCCGAGCGCGAGGATCTCTTCGGTCGGGCCGGCCGCCAGCGGGAGGCCTACGAGGCGGTGGAGGCCGCCGGAGGCACCCAGGAGCTGGCGCACCTGGTGGACGATCTCCGATTCAGCCGCGGCGTGGTGTCCCAACTCGAGGCCAAAGGGCTGGTGGAGGTGGTGGACCAGGAGGTGCTGCGTGACCCCTACGCCGACGCCCCCGCTCCACCACCTCCGGCCCACGTCCTCACGCCGGATCAGCGCGCGGCCCTCGACTCCCTGGTCGCGGCGCTGGACGAGCGCGAGCCGTCTCCCTTCCTCCTCCAGGGCGTCACCGGGTCGGGGAAGACCCTCGTGTACGTGGAGCTCCTCCGCGCGGCGCTGGCCCGGGGCCGCACGGCCATCGTCCTCGTCCCCGAGATCTCTCTCACGCCCCAGACCGTGTCCCGGTTCCGCTCCCACTTCGGGGACCAGGTCGCGGTGCTCCACTCGGGGCTCTCCGATGGGGAGCGCTACGATGCCTGGCGGCAGCTCCAATCCGGGAGGCGGCGCATCGCTGTGGGGGCCCGCTCCGCTCTCTTCGCCCCCCTGGAAGACCTGGGGGTCGTGGTGGTGGACGAGGAGCACGACGCGAGCTACAAGCAGTCCGAGGCTCCCCGCTACCATGCCCGGGATCTGGCCGTGATCCGCGCCCGGGCCCACGGGGCGGTGTGTGTGCTGGGGAGCGCCACGCCGTCCCTGGAGAGCTGGCAGAACGCCCGCACCGGGAAGTTCCGCAGGCTTCTGCTCCCCCACCGGGTGGGCGGCGCCCGCCTCCCCGAGGTGCGCGTGCTGGACCTGCGCATAGCGCGTAAGAAGCGCGACGACGGGAAGCCCCGGTCCCCCGAGGGAAACAGTGGTCGGGGGGGGGACGTCCTCTCCGAAGAGCTGGTGGCGGCGGTGGACGAGCGCCTCCGGCGGCGGGAACAGGTCATCCTCCTCCTGAACCGGCGCGGATATGCCGCGTTCGTCCAGTGCCGGGAGTGTGGCGAGGTGGAGCGGTGCGAGAACTGTTCCGTGTCTCTCACCTTCCACCGTACCACCCGCCGCCTGGTCTGCCACCACTGCCGCTACGAGAAGCCCGTGCCCACGCGCTGCAGCCGGTGCGGATCCCAGGACCTGTCGTTCCGGGGGCTAGGCACCGAGCAGGTGGAGCGCATTGCTGCCGAGGCGTTTCCCGGGGCGCGCCTGGCGCGCATGGACGTGGACACCACCTCGGGAAAGTGGTCGCACCAGGAGATCCTGGGCCGGGTGGAGCGGGGAGAGGTGGACATCCTCCTGGGCACCCAGATGATCTCCAAGGGGCTGGACTTCCCCCGGGTCACGCTGGTGGGGGTGGTGAACGCCGACGTGGGCATCCACCTCCCCGACTTCCGGGCCAGCGAGCGCACCTTCCAGCTCCTCTCCCAGGTTTCGGGGCGGGCGGGGCGGGGCGTGCTGGGTGGAGAGGTCATCATCCAGACGTCCCTCCCGGAGCACTACGCCATCCGCGCCGCCGTGACCCACGACTTCGAAGCGTTCGCCCAGCGCGAGCTCGCCGAGCGCGTGCGCCCGCGCTACCCGCCCCACGTGCGCCTTGTGAACGTGGTGCTGTCCAGCCCGGAGCAAGCCGCGGCGGCAGGGAGCGCCGAGGCGGCGGTGGCGTGGCTCCGGCCCCGCCTGGCCCGCTCGGCGCGGCGGGGTGGGGAGGGGGTGGAAATCGTAGGCCCGGCTCCCGCCCCCATCGAGAGGCTCCACGGGCGCTGGCGCTGGCACTTTCTGATGAGGAGCCGCTCACCCCTCGCCCTGGGCGAGGCGGCGCGCTGGCTCGCCCAGGAGCACAGGCTTCCAGCCGGCGACGTGCGCCTTACCCTGGACCGGGATCCGGTGGCGCTGCTCTGAGGAGTCCCGTCTCTCCCTCCCGCGGAGGATTGCCCGCCCTCGCGGTGTCGGTGTATGTTCGGCCAACGTGGTCCCGCGCAACACCACCGTAGGGATCAGGAGGTCGTGTACCGTTGGGTTGCCTGGCGCTGAATGCCTCGTACGAGCCCCTCACCATCGTCCCCCAGAGGCGGGCGGTGCGGCTGGTGCTGGATGGCAAGGCTGAGGTACTGGAGGTGGACGGGAGCAGGCGCTTCCGGTCCGCGAGACGGGTGCTGCCCTGTCCCTCCGTGATCCGCCTGGTGCGCTACGTGCACGTTCCCTTCCGCTTCCGTCGCCAGGTCACCAACACCTTCCTCTTCGCCCGCGACGACTACTCCTGCCAGTACTGCGGGAAGCACGCCAGCGAGCTCCGGGGGCGCCAGTTCCTCACCCGCGACCACATCCTCCCTGCCTCCCGGGGCGGGCTCAACACCTGGGACAACGTGGTGACGAGCTGCTCTCCGTGTAACAACCGGAAGGGGAACCGCACGCCGAAGGAGGCAGGAATGACCCTCCTCACCGTGCCCCGGGAGCCGAACTACGTGCATCTGGTCTGGGCCGTGCGGAGGGTCACGGCCATCCAGGCCAAGTACGTACGCATGTTCTACGGCGAGGACGCGCTGGAGGCTCTGGGAGGGGTGGTGGAGGACGCCTGAGGCACACGCCCGCCCGGGGGCGGCGCTCAGTCGTCCAGGTACGCGTACGGCCGCTCGTAGAACTGGCCGTAGCCGCGCACGGTTCCCCGGGAGGTGTACTCCTTCCAGCAGATCACCCACCCCCGGACCTCGTCCTGCACCACCTCGTAGGTGAAGCCCGGGAGTTGCTCCCGCTCCGCCAGGAAGCGCTGAAGATGGGCCGGGAGGTTGTCGATTCCCTCCACCTCCAGAAGCTCATGGTGCTCGGTGATGGCCTGGCGGATCTCGGACTGGCTGAGCTTGAGCGCCCGGATGGACTCCTCGATGGCGGCGTTGATGGACGTCAGGTCGGGCTCGGAGCCGGTGCGGACCCTGATGTCCCGGATGAGCTTGCCGGTCTGCGACGAGGTGAGTTCCTCCAGCGTCCGCTGGAGCTGGGCCAGCAGGCGCTCGTGGAGGCGCAGGAGCTGGGCATACTCTCGCTTCGCCTGGAGCTCGGTGTCGTCGAGGTCGGTCATGCCCGCGCGGGAGGCTGGGGAGTGTCTCTGGGGCGTTATAAAAGGGGGCTTCCCACGGCGGGGGGCAACACCCCGCGACCCGGGGGAGGGTGGTTTCGGGTCCTTCAGCCCACCTCCTGGCGCTTCACGTCGGGAGGATACAGGGAGAAGCGGGCGTCCACGGCCAGCCCCCCGTCGGCGAAGGCGGAGAACGGGTTGATGTCCATCTCGGCGATCTCCGGAAGGTCGCACACGAGCTGGGACACGCGCTGGATGACCTCCACCAGTGCTTCCCGGTCCACGTCGCCGCCCCGGTACTCCTTGAGGAGCCGGGCGCCCCGGATGGAGTCCAGCATCTCCCGGGCATCGTGCTCGTTCACCGGGGCCAGGCGGAACGCCACGTCCTTCAGGGCCTCCACGTAGATCCCGCCCACGCCGAACATGAGGATGGGGCCCACCGAGGGGTCGGTGGTCATGCCGATGATGGTCTCCCGGCCGCCGGAAACGAACCTCTCCACGAGGATCCCCTCCAGGTTGAGGTCCTCCTCCCCCATGCGTCGCACCAGGTCGCCGAAGGCTATGTCCAACTCCTCGGGGGTGCGGATGTCCACGCGCACCGCGCCCACGTCGCTCTTGTGGATGAGCCCGGCGGCTACGGCCTTGAGCACCACCGGATACCCGCACTCCTCCGCTGCTGCGCGCGCCTCGGCATGGGTGGCGGCCATGCTGTGCTGCACCACCGGAATCCCGTAGGCGTCCAGGAGGTCCAGGGCTTCGTGCTCCTTCAGGCGGGTACGCCCCTCGGCCAGGGCACCCTCCAGGATGGCGCGCGCCCGGGGCTCGTCCACCTGGAACCAGGTGGGCTCAGTCACGGGGGTTTCCAGCCACTGGCGGTAGCGCACCATTGCCGCCAGCGCCCCGGCCGCGGACTCGGGGAAGATGTAGCCGGGCACGCCTGCCTCGTTGAGCTCGGCCCGTCCCTCGGGGAGGCCATGGCGGCCCATGAGCACGGCCAGGATGGGTTTTCCCGACGGTTGGAGTTCCTTGTGCACCGCCGCGATGGCCCGGGCCACGTCCAGCTGCTGCACGCCCAGGGGCGGGACGAACGAGGCGATGGCCGCGTCGATGTGGGGGTCGGCAAGGACGGTAGCCAGAGCCACCTTGTACGACTCGGCGGTGGCCGACGCAATCATGTCCACCGGGTTGCGCACCGAGGCCTCGGCGGGGAAGATCTTCCTGAGCTTCGCCTGGGTCTCCCGGGTGAGCTCGGCCACCTCCAGCCCGTACGCCTCGCAGGCGTCGGCGATGATGATCCCGGGCCCGCCGGCATTGGTGACGATGGCCACCCGGTTCCCCCTGGGGATGGGCTGCTCCTCCAGCGCCATGGCGATGTCGAAGAGCTCTTCCACCGAGGCAGCGCGCAGCACGCCGCACTGGGCCAGGAGGGCGTCGATGGCGACGTCGATCCCGGCCAGGGCTCCCGTGTGCGACGCCGCGGCGCGGGCCCCGGACTTGGTGCGCCCCGACTTCACCACGACGATGGGCTTGGTGCGCGTGATGCGCCTCGCCAGGCGCGTGAAGCGCCGGGGCTCGCCGAAGTTCTCCAGGTACATGAGCACGACCTTACACCCCGGGTCGTGCTCCCAGTGCTCGAGCAGGTCGTTGCCGTTCACGTCGGCCTTGTTCCCTACCGAGGCGAAGTGGTGGATGCCGATGCCGTACTCCCGGGCGTAGTCCAGAATGGTGACGCCCATGGCTCCCGACTGGGACAGGAAGGCGGTCACTCCCGCGGGCGGGAAGGACGGCGCGAAGGTGGCGTTCATCCTGAACTCGGGCTCGGTGTTGAGGATCCCCATGCAGTTCGGCCCGATCATGCGCATGCCGTGGCGGGTGGTGATCTCCTGCAGCCTGGCCTCGCGCTCGTTCCCCTCGCCCCCCACCTCCTTGAAGCCCGCGGAAATGACCACGAGCCCCTTCACGCCCTTCTGGCCGCACTCCTCCACCACGCCCGGGACCAGGTCCTTGGGCACCACGATGATCGCCATATCCACGGGCCCGGGGATGTCCTTCACCGACGGGTAGGCCGCGATGGAGTGGATGGCCGCGGCGCTCGGGTTCACCGGGTAGACAACGCCGGTGTAGCCGTGGCAGAGCAGGTTGTCTACGATCTGGTAGCCGATGGTGTTGGGTCGCCGGCTGGCGCCCACCACCGCGATGGACCTGGCGCGGAAGAGGGGGTCCAGGGTGGTCATGGCTCGAAGAGATGGTGGTAGGGTACGGGAGGCACTTCTGTGGACTCCACACTAGCCGGGCGCGAACCGCATGTGTAGAGGCGGGATCACGACAGGAGCGTGGACGGCATGACGACGGACGGACACAGCGAGGCCAGGGTCATCCGCACGGTGCGGTTCCGGGCCGTGCATCACTATCGCCGTGAAGGGTGGCCCGACGAAGAGGACCGCCGCGTCTTCGGCCCCCAGCGCGAGCCCCACGCCCACGACTGGCGGCTGGAGGTGCACGTGGCGGGGCCCGTGGATCCGGCCACCGGGTGGTGCGTGGACCTCGCCGTCCTGGATACGGCCCTCGGGGAGGTCACGGCAGGGTGGGACGGCGGTGACCTGAACGCCCTCG
>Ga0315541_1001801_pt1 | contig 19030 bp, 17 predicted proteins | sample SalMarSW160190MG_FD_203095 | JGI IMG/M metagenome (GOLD analysis project Ga0315541, IMG submission 203095) | Salt marsh sediment microbial communities from the Plum Island Ecosystem LTER, Massachusetts, United States - Salt Marsh Sediment SW1601-190 ...
TGGAACTTCTTGTGGATGGCCTTGAGGCGGGAGGCGTCGACGTGGGTGTAGATCTGGGTGGTGGCGATGTCGACGTGGCCGAGCATTTCCTGGACGCTGCGGAGGTCGGCCCCGCCGGTGAGCAGTTGGGTGGCGAAGCAGTGCCGCAGCGTATGCGGGCCGATTCGGCCGCGGAGGCCGACCCGGCGGGCGTACTTGCGGACGATGCGAAAGACGTCCTCCCGCCGGAGCGGCCTGCCCGTCCGCGAGAGAAACAGCAGTCGCTCGGCGGCCTCGTCGGCGGGGGGCGGGCGGCCGGAATCGACGTAGCCGCGGATCAGCTCCAGCGCCGCATCGGCCACCGGGACGATCCGCTCCCTGGCGCCCTTGCCCAGGACGCGGACCACGCCCAGGGTGAAGTTCAAGCCCGTCAGCCGCGTGGTCACCAGCTCGCTGGCGCGCATGCCGGTGGCGTACAGCAGAACCAGCATCGCCCGGTCGCGCAGCCAGTGTGCGTCCTCGGCCGGCACGGGCGCCGCCAGCAGCTCCTGCACTTGGCGGTGGGCCAGCGTCGTCGGCAGCCGCGACCACTTCTTCGGCGGCTCAATCGCGCTGGACGGGTCCGCCTCCAGCAGCCGCTGGAGCACGCAGAACCGGCAAAAGGTGCGAACCGCCGCCAGGTTGCGGGCGATCGAGGCGACGCTCTTGCCGGCGTCCCGCTGAGAATGCAGGAATTGCTCGATCCGGCGGGGGGTGACCTGCCGCAGCGAGCGGCAGCCGGCGTCGATCAGGAAGCTGCCGAAGCCCACCAGGTCGCGGCGGTAAGCCAGGCGGGTGTTTCGGGCGAGCCCGCACTCGGCCTGAAGGTAGTCGAGGAACTCCGCCACCGCCGGGGCCATCTCAGCCGGCAGCGTAGACGGCTTTGACGGGCTTGCGGTCGGGGCGGGCATCGCCGGCAAGCTTTTCCCTGTAGATCGGACAGTCCTCGTGGCGGTAGGCACAGAGTCTCAATGCCTCATCCAGCCTGCGCAGCGAGAGGTGGACCGCGCAGCGGGGGTCGGACTCATCCAGGAACGGGCACATTGCAAGTTTCTCCAACGGCTCCGGCGGCGCCGGTCGCGCCCTGTCTGACTTGAGGCTTATCGGCTGCGACGGCGGCGGCACTTCAGCTTTTCGCCGGAAGCGCGCCCGCCCGAAACCGCCGGTGCGTCCGCTGCTGCCCGTGCCCGTCCAACGGGTCGCTACTCGGCGTTGAGGTGCTTTTCCTCCGGGTAGAGCTTGTCGATCCAGCCGACGATGGCCTTGGCCAGGCCTTCCGCCTTCTTCGGCACACCCGTGTTGACGGTTTCCTTGGTCCGGCCGACGCAGTTGGCCACGCCCAGGACCTTGCCGCTGTCCTTGTCCACCAGCTCGATCCGGGCGATCACCTCCTCCAGCGGGCCGAAGGCCTGCCCGAATAGCCCCGACGCCTCGTAATGGCGGATTTCCCCGCGAACGACCAGCGTTCTGCCGGAGGCGGCGTTGGGGATTCTCTTTGCCGCGAGCTGCTTTTCGAACTCGGCCGGAAGCTGCGTCAGCAGGCCCGGCGGCGTCCGCCCGTTGATGCCGTCGGTGATGCTGCCCAGCTCGAACCTTTCATACGCGCCTAGGGGCCGGTCGGACGGGCTGCCGGCGACGGATTTGAGGGGGATCGCCCTTCCCTTGGCCCCGGTGGCCGCGCCCAGGCCCTCCTTGGCCAGGCGGCTGCAGCCGCCGGCAAGCAGGATCAACCCGGCCAGGGAACCCACCAAGATCGTTCTACGGTTCATAAGCGCTCCTTTTCGTCAAGTTTGCCCGTACAGGTCGGTCGAGAATCCGGTGATGAGTTGCCGCGGTGGAATTCTAGCGGCCGGCGGGCGGCGGGTCAACTCGGCGCGGTGGCCGTGGCCGGCGCGGTGGCCGTGGTTGGCGACGTGGTCGTGGCCGGCGGCCTGGGCAGGAGCTGAAAGACCCGCCAGTGGCGGCCCCAGCTTTCGCCGGGCGGAGAGACTTCCCGCAGGCGGGCAAGCCCGTTGGGCTTTGCCGAGGAGGGAATGAGGACGTACGTGTCCCCGGCCGGGGAGGCCCGCCGGCGCCAGTGCCTCCGGGCCGTGTCAATCACGCGGTCGATGTCGGCCGGGGAGGGCCCGGGCGAGGTCAGCAGGGGCTTCTGCACCTCCAGCCGTTCCTTCCACGATGCCAGCCGCCCCGGGGCCATGTGGTAGAGGTACCAGACGTCCGAGGGGCAGCACAGGATCGACCGCCGCCCGTGGAGCCGCATTTCGGCATAGGGGCAGACGAACAGCGCCCCCCGGTCCGTGTGGGCCGGATCGCCGGCCCAACGGGCGATGGCGCGCAGCTCTTCGCCCTTGGTGAGCCCGGCGCTGCCGGGCCGCTCGGCCTCGCCCAGTGTGGCGACGGCGCTGCTGACCATGTGCCGGAGCGTGCGCGTGTTGAAGCTGGCCCCGATGTACACCGCCGCCAGCACCGCCAGGCCGCCCCGCACCCAGGGGCGATTCACGCGGGCCACGCGTATCAGATGGACCGCCGCCTGGGCGAACAGCACGTACAGCGGCAGCATGGCCAGGCGGAGGGCCTCGAAGAACTCAATGACCGGCGGCAGCGCGCCCAGTCGCCAGGCGAGCACCTGCACCAGGCCGTGGAACCCGAAGGCAACGGCCAGCGCCCCCAGCAGCAGCCACAGCCACGCCCCCAGGTCGTGGACGCGGTAGCGCCCGGTGCGGCTGAGGATCAAGACCGGCGGAACGGCCAGCAGCACCGCCACCGGCAGCCACCGCAGCAACTGGATCAGCACCTCGGGATACAGCACGTTCGCCCCGGCCAGGTCCAGGATCTCGCGCAACTGCCACAGGGGCATCGCCGGCAGGAAAGCGGCCACCGCCGCCCGGAAGGTGACGTAGTAGTGATACACCGCCGGCGCGGCGCCGCCGGCGGCGGCGACCGCCGCCAGCACGGCCAGGGCACAGCTCCGGCCGCTGAACCGCCCCAGCGCCAGCAGCGCAATCAGCATGACCAGCACCAGGCTTGCCGGTATGGTCGGGCCGATGTTGCCGCACAGCCCGGCCAGGAAGAACACCCCCAGCACCGACCAGCGCCGGCGAAGCCGCACAAAGCCCAGCGCCAGCAGCGGCACGAAGGCGATGCACAGCGTCGCCGGCGTGACCGAGAAGATCGGCCCCAGCCCCCAGTACGGGCGCCGGACCGAGAAGATGCACATGGACATCGCCGCCACCAGGACGGCGATGGAGGTGTTGTGCGTCTGGCGGTACAGCAGCACGTACATCGACAGCAGATACACCAGCAGGGCGGCCGCGCCGACGATCCGCAGGGCGTTCAGCGGGTCGCGCTCCCCGCCCAGGGCGCCCGCGGCCCGTAGAATCGCCTGCCAGGCCGGCAAGCGCATCCGCCAGAGGGCCCCCGGGCCGGAGGAACTGAAGATCTCGTCGCTGGGGTAGAGCGTCGGATCGCTGCCCTTGCGGACCTCCGTCAGCATGTTGGCCTGGTCGTCGGTGATGTCGTCCTGGCGGAACGTCAGGGCGGTGTTGGCGGCCGTCACCGCGACGATCACGACAACGGGCCAAAAGTGTTTCCTGGACGGCCTGGGCCGCATGGGAGACTTCCCTTCGTATGCGTGAAGTGTTTAGTATAAGCGGGGTCGGGCAGAGGGCACAAGCGAGCGGATCGACTCCGGTGAAGGCAACCCAGACAAGCGAGCGCTTCGTGGGCGAGATGGCGGCGTACATCGGCCGGCATAAGCTGCTGGCGCCCGGGGCGGTGGTGGTGGTCGCGGTCAGCGGCGGGGCCGACAGCGTCGCCCTGGCGGCCGGGCTGCGGTCGCTGGGCGGGTACCGCCTGCATTTCGGGCACGTGCATCACGGCCTGCGGGAAGAGGCCGCCGCCGACGCCGACTTCGTCGCGGCACTGGCCGAGGATTGGGGCATTCCCTTCCACCTCGAACGGATCGACACCCCCGCCCTGGCCCGCACCTGGGGCGTGGGCATCGAGCAGGCCGCCCGCAGGGGCCGGTACGACGCGCTGCGAGAGATCGCCCGCCAGGCCGCCGCGGAGGCGGTGGCCGCCGCCCACCACGCCGACGATCAGGTGGAAACGATCGTGCACCGCATCGTCCGCGGCACGCACCTTCGGGGGCTGGCGGGGATGTCGCCCAAGCGGCCGCTGGCCGACGGCCTCGACCTGGTGCGCCCGCTGCTGTGGGCCCGGCGGGAGCAGATCGAGCAGTTCTGCCGGGCCCGGGGCCTCACTTGGCGGACCGATCGCACCAACGCGGTGACGGACTTCACGCGGAACTTCATCCGCGCCGAGCTGCTGCCGGTGCTGCGCGGTCGGCTGAACGTCCGGGCCGACGAAGCGCTGCTACGATTGGCCCGTGCCGCCGGCGAGGCCGAGGCCACGCTGGAGGAACTGGCCGGGCGGCTGTTCGAGCGGGCCTGCCGCAAGCGCTCGCCCGAGCGGATCGCGCTGCGGCTGGCGCCGCTGCGGAAGGCCCCGCCGCTGCTGACGGCGATGGCCCTGCGGGCCGCCCTGACCGCGCTGGGGGCGCCCCAGCAGGAATTGAGCTACGAGCGCTTCAACGACCTGCTGGCGGTCGTCAGCGGCCGGTCGGCGGCGGTCGACCTGCCCGGCGGCGGCCGCGCCGAAAGCGACGGTCGCCGGATCCTGCTGACCCGACCGGCCCGCCGCGCAGCCGGGGACTGACCTATCCCGAGTTTGCCGAACCGCCCTGGTCGCTGGCAACCGCGTGGATGGCAAGAGCCCCAGCGGGGCGTCTTTCTTAGCCCCGTGCCAGAGCACCGGGCGAATCGGCGGAGCAAGCAGCGCAGCCCCATCGGGGCGTCTTGACGGGGTGGGTAGCCAAGACGCCCCTACGGGGCTCAAGCCCGGCGCAGCCTTCCACCTCCCAGGGCTGGCGCCCTGGGCTAAGAAAGGCGCCCCTGCCGGGGCTACCCATGGAACTGTGGATAGGTCAGAGCCGGCGGCGGTTGATCGGCCGGGCGGGCGAGGGTAAACTGAAGTAGTGATGAGCCCCGGCGTGGCAACTACCTTCGGTGGGGCGGGCGGCCCCGTCCCGGCGGGACTTCCGCTGGCCGGCGACGGCGGCATGTTCTGGGTGATCGTCGTGGCCGGGGTCATCGCGGCGCTGGTCTTGGCCGGGGCCATCGTCCGGATTCGGCGGATGGCCGTCGGCAAGGGCGGCGAGCCCGAGCCGGGCTTGACGATTGAACAGCTCGAGGCCCTCCGTCGGCAGGGGACCATCAGCGACGAGGAGTACCGCCGCGCCCGGCTGTCCGTGCTGGGATTGACCGGCCGGGGCCCCGCCGGCGCCGAGCGGCCCCCGACCGGCGAATCGACCGAGGCGGGCGAGCGAAAACGCCCTGCGGAAAACACTTAGAAAATGCCACGCCGCTGGCCGCGTGCGCTTATACTTAAGGTATCGGTTGCCACAAGTCGATTGTACTGAATTGACGGCGCTGCCGGAAGCGGCGGCATTTGCGGTAGGATCTTACCATGGCCAAACGCCCACCGGGCAATCACCCCCGACCCCCGCAGGGTCCAACGGCCAAAATCTGTAGCTTCTGCGGACATAGTTCCCGCGAGGCCGGGCCCATGGTCGAAGGGCCCGACGGGGTGCAGATATGCGCCAACTGCGTCGACCTCTGCCAAACCCTGATCCGCCAGGAGCGGCGGCGAACCGCCAAGGGGCAACTGCCCTTCGAGACCATTCCCACCCCGCGCGAGATCAACGACTTCCTCGACGAGTACGTCATCGGGCAGGACCACGCCAAGCGGGTGCTCTCGGTGGCCGTGCATAACCACTACAAGCGGCTGGCACATCTGGAGGTCGAGGACGACAACGAGGTCGAGCTGGACAAGTCCAACGTGCTTCTGATCGGCCCGACCGGCTGCGGCAAGACGCTGCTGGCCAGGACGCTGGCGACGGTGCTCAACGTCCCCTTCGCCATCGCCGACGCCACCACGTTGACCGAGGCCGGCTACGTCGGCGAGGACGTCGAGAACGTGCTGCTCAAGCTCATTCAGGCGGCGGACTTCGACATCGAGGCCGCCCAGCGCGGCATCATCTACATCGACGAGATCGACAAGATCGGGCGGACCACCCAGAACGTCTCCATCACCCGCGACGTCTCCGGCGAAGGCGTGCAGCAGGCGCTGCTGAAGATGCTGGAGGGAACCGTCGCCAACGTGCCCCCCACCGGCGGGCGCAAGCACCCCGAGCAGCACTATATTCAGATCGACACCGCCCACATCCTGTTCATCTGCGGGGGAACGTACAACGCCCTGGCCGACATCATCAAGAAGCGCATCGGCCGGCGGCTGATCGGCTTTTCCGCCGAAGATCAGGACGAGGAGACCGCCGCCGAGCACGGCCGGATCCTCGAAATGGTCACCCCCGACGACCTGATGGAGTTCGGCATGATCCCCGAGTTCGTCGGGCGGCTGCCCTGCATCACCACGCTGGGGCCGCTGGATGAGGAGGCCCTGGTGCGAATCCTCACCGAGCCCAAGAACGCCCTGGTCCGCCAGTTCCGGCGCTTCTTCCAGATGGAGCAGGCCGAGTTGGACTTCAGCGAGGCCGCCCTGCGCACGATCGCGCGCAAGGCGATGAAGCTCGACACCGGGGCCCGGGCCCTGCGCAGCGTGATCGAGGAGTTCATGCTGAACCTGATGTACGAGCTGCCCGAGGCCAAGTCCGCCGGCGCCCGCTACGTCATCACCGAGGAGATGATCGAGGCGCCCGAAAAGCCCACCCTTCAAGCGGCCCTGGTGGAAAAGAAAGAATCGGCGTAGCCGTTGCCGGCGTGCGGGCCTCACCGGTCGGTCGAGCCGGCGCGGGCGCTCGAGAACTCATTTCAGAATCACCTTCCCCGGCGAGTCGGGCTCGCCCTCGATGACCACCTGGCGGCCGGTGATCCGGCGGACCACTTCGGCGTTGGTGAGCAGGTGCGGCGTGATGCGGGTGGTGGTCAGCTCGGACGTTCCCGGCGCCAGGGCCAGCAGCGTGATGAGCTGATCGGCGGCGTGGGGGTCGACGGCGCCGTCGGAGGCGAGGAAACCCAGTAGCTCATCGGCGGCCTCGTCGGCGACGGTCTCGGCCGGCTTGCCCCTTCTGCCCAGCGCGAAAAAGCCGCCCAGGCTGCGCTGGAAGAGAGCCCGGACGAAGACGACGGTTCCGGGCGAGTCGGCCGGCCAGCGGGCCTGCTCGATATCGCCCGCGAGGCCCGCCTGCCGCAGCCTCTCCAGCAGCCGGTCGCGCTGCCGCCGGACGATGTGTGCCGGCAGCGACTCGGCCGCCGCCGAAATGCCCTCGACGCGCCGAACCTGCCCGCGCGAGGTCAGCCGCAGCGGGCCCAGGTGTCGCCGGTCGCCCAGGCCGCGGACCTGGCAGCGGATCCTGCCGCCGCCGGCGGGGTAGAAGCCGGCCCGCTCCAGCGTCACGGCCATGGCGGCGTTGGCGGCCGAGGCCAGCGGGATGAAGACGTCGCGGAGGTATTCGAAGCAGGGGGCGAAGGGGTTGTGCGTGCCGCCGGTGATGACCACCTCGCTGTCGCCCTCGGCCGCCAGCAGCGCCGGCAGCACGGTCTGGAGCACGAGTATGGCCGAGCCGGCGGTGCCGACATCGAAGCGGTACTGGCCCGCCCGCGGCCGGCCGGGACGGAAGGTCAACGCACCGGCGCCGGCGCTTGCCCCATCCAGCCGTCCGTCACAGACCTCCGCGACGGCGTGGACCGCCGCCAGATGCTGCGGGCGAAGCCCGGGCTTCGGCCGGTTCGCCCGGATGTTGACCACGCGCACGCCGGCCCCGCCGCCCCACGCCGCCGCCAGGCCCACCGCCGTCCGCAGGATCTGCCCACCGCCTTCGCCGAAGGCCCCGTCAATGGTCAGTAGGTTTTCCGCCACCGCAATCCTCTGGCAGTCGTCGCGCGCCATTACGCGAGTTAAGCGGACGGCAACACTCTTTGAACATTTCACCCGCCACCGGTTTCCACACATCCCAACGAATGGGAACACGAATTACACGCCTGCCCGACAGCTTTCAGGCGGCAATCAGGGAGACCTGGCTCAGGCAAAAGAGGCCATTCGTGAAATTCGCGGTAATTAGTGCAATTCGTGGTCTCCTCAGCCGGTCGGACAGACCCATCATCGCCTCTTGACACTCTGCAGACTTTCTTTCGGCTAGCTTAGTGGCTCCGCCCGCGCAAGGCAAAACGCTTGCAAGCGCGGCCTGCCGGCCCGAAAATCCGGTGGCGCGTCTGCGGGAGTGTGTGGATGGGTGCGGAGAAGGAGCAGGTGTATCTGGCGTTCGACCTGGGGGCTTCGAGCGGGCGCGTGATCCTCGGGCGGGTCGGCGGCGACGGGCAAATCCGCATCGAGGAAGTCCACCGCTTCCCCAACGGCCCGGTGACCAGTGCGGACGGCGTGTTCTGGGACATCGACGCCCTCTTCGAGGCGATGCTGGAGGGCATGTCCAAGGTCGCGGCCGCCGGCATTGCCCCGCGGGCCGTCGGCGTGGACACCTGGGGGGTCGACTTCGCCCTGCTGGACGAGGCCGGCGAGCTGCTGGAGCGGCCGCGGAGCTATCGCGAGCCGCGAAACGCCGGCATCAGCCGCCGCGTCGCCGCCGCGATAGGCCCGGAGCGACTGCTGGAGCGGACCGGCTCTATGCACCAGGACCACGCCAGCCTGTGCCAGCTCCTGGCCGTCAAGGAGCACACGCCGGAGCTGCTGGGGAGGGCCAGGCGGCTGCTGTTCATCCCCGACCTGCTGAACCACTGGCTCTGCGGGGCCGGCAGCACCGACTGCACCTTCGCCTCCACCAGCCAGATGTACGACGTCGTGCGGCGGGAATGGGCGGCGGACATCCTGTCCGAGCTGTCGCTGCCGTCGGAGATTCTCCCGCCGGTGCAGACCGGCCCGGCCGTGGTGGGCGCCCTGGGCCGCGACATCCGCCGCAGGACCGACCTGGGCGAGGTGCCGGTGGTGGCCGGGGCAAGCCATGACACCGGCGCGGCCTTCGGAATCTGCCGCGACGCGGACCTGCCCGGCGACGAGGAGCTGGTCGTCATCTCCTCGGGAACCTGGTCGATCCTGGGCATCTTCGTGGACGAGCACCTCCCGCCGGGGACGCTGGATGCCCGGCGGTTCGGCTACGAGGCCAACCCGGACGGGTCGCTGCGAATCATCCGCAACCTGCCCGGCGGCTGGCTGATCGATCGTTGCCGGGAGGCCTGGTCCGCGGCCGGCGTGGACTGCTCCTACGGCGCGTTGATCTCGGCGGCGCGGGCGGCCGCCGGCGGCAGCGGCGCCTCGGCCGTCATCGACACGGAGTGGGAAGGTTTCATGAACCCGCCCAGCATGCCCGAGGCGATCCGGCGGCACTGCCGCCAGACGGATCAGCCAGCCCCGCAGACGCCGGGCGAGTTCGCCCAGGTGATCTTCGCCTCGCTGGCCGAAAGCTACGCCCGCTCCATCAACGAGCTGCGCGGGAAGACCGGCCGACCGCTGGGCAGCCTGTACATGATCGGCGGCATGAGCCGCAACGAATACCTCAACGAGCTGACCGAGCAGCGCGCCGGCGTCCGCGTGATCGTCGGCCCGGCCGAGGCCACGGCCATGGGAAACGTCGCGGTGCAAATGGCGGCGGCGGGAACGGCCACGTAGCGGCAGGCCCCCGAGCCGCCGAGTGAACCCGAGAGCAGATTGCGGAGGCAGACAGATGCCTGAAGATCTCAAGATCGGATTCATCGGCGCCGGCGGGGTGAATTTCGGCTCCCCCGAGGGGCCCTGGGACCACGCCAGCCGGCTGGAGAAGATCGGCGACCTGACGGTGGTTGGCGTGGCCGACCCGGACACCGAGCGCGCCGAAAAGGCGCTGGCGGCGCGGGAGGCCGGCTCGGCCGCGAAGATGTACGCCAAGGCCAAGGTCTTTTCCGACCACCGGCAGATGCTGGAGCAGGCGCGCCCGGACGCGGTGTTCATCGGCGTGCCGCCGGACGCCCACGCCCGCACCGAGCCGCCTAAGGACGTGGAGATCGCCTGCGCCGAGGCCGGCGCCCACGTCTTCCTGGAAAAGCCCCTCGCCGCCTGGCCGCCGGAAGAGCTGGCCGGCGTGGCCGAGACGATGGCGAAGGCCGCGGCCGGAGGCCTGATCCTCTCCGTCGGCTACATGTTCCGCTACAGCCGGGCGGTGGAGACGATGCGGCGGATTCTGGGCGACTCGCCCGGCGGCGTGCGGGCGGTGCTGGCCCGCTACGATTGCGCCTACAGCCTCATCTCCAAGGTCGAGTGGTGGGACGTGCGCCTCTCCGGCGGGCCGATCGTCGAGCAGGCCACGCACTTCTGCGACCTGGCCCGCTACCTGGCCGGCGACGCGGACCTCTCGACGGTCACGGCCGTGCAGATCGGCCCGGACGAGCCGGCCGGCAAGCTCTCCGACATGCCCGCCGGGCGCGACGGCCGGCCCGCCGACGCCGGCGTGCCGATGCAGTTCCGCACCGCCCGGGCCACCGCGGCCGTGTGGCGCTTCGAAAACGGCGCCGTCGGCTCGCTGACCCACGGCGTCCTGCTGCACGGGGCGAAGTACGACTCCGAGCTGGAGGTCTGGGCCGACGGCCTGCGGATGGTGCTTCAGGACCCCTACGGACTCTGCCGGCTGCACGTCCGCCGACCGCATGGCGAGCGCACCGAGACCTTCGACTTCGCCGGCGACGATCCCTACCTGAGCGAGGATCGGGCCTTCATCGAGGCGATCCGCGGCGGCGGCGCCTCCGGCATCCGCTCCCCCTACGCCGACGCCATCAAAAGCTACCAGCTTACCTGGGCCATCCGCCGGGCGGCGGAGAAGAAGTGAGGCCCTCTCGGCCGGGCGGCCGCGCGGGCTGGGGATTTTCCATGTAACACCAGCCCGTCTCGCGCAATTCAGGGGTGATGACGATCAGAGCCATGGCAAGAGGTGCGGGAAACAGCGACGACCTGGTCTGGCGGGCCCGCCGCGAAGCTGGAGCCCTGGGGCACCTCTACGATCGACACTACGCCGGCGTCCTGCGGTACTGCGTGCATCGGCTGTTCGTCCGGGAAGCGGCCGAGGACGTCACCTCGCAGGTCTTCCTCCAGGTAGTCGAGCGAATCCGGCACTTCGCCGGCACCACCGAGCAGGACTTCCGGAACTGGCTGTACGCCATCACCGGCAACCAGATCAGGGCGTACCTTCGCAAGCGTGCCCGCCGCAAGGCGCTGCTGGAGGCCGCAGTCAGGCAGGGGAGAATCCAGCTTGGTACGTCGGCCGATTGCGGACCTGAGCTGGACTGGCCGACGCTGTATCAGGCAATCGCCGAGCTGACAGAGCGCGAGCAGACCATCGTCACGCTGCGGAGCTTCGAGCAACTGCCGTTCGAGCAGATTGCGGCGGTTCTGGAGATTGAACTTGTGACGGCCCGGGTCGCATTCAGCCGGGCGCTGAAGAAACTCAGGGCGCGACTGGCGAAATCCCTGGGACGCGCTTGAGGAGATAGACCGTGTTCGACAGCGAAGAGCAGTTCGCGAAAGCCGTGGAAGAGCTGAACATCGACGCCGAGCCCGATCCGGCGCATCGACAGTCGCTTCGCGAGCGAATGCTGGCGGCCTTCGAGCGGGCGTCGTGCCCAGCAATCCCGAAGCTGAAAAGCGAAGGGGTACGCAGAATCATTCTCCGAACGAGATACGTAGCAGCCGCCGCCGCCGCTGTGGTTGCACTTGTCACCAGCCTTCTCGCCATCATTACCCTGACCGGGAGAGAGACTTCAATTGCGTATGGTGATGTCCGGGATCGTTTCGAATCTGCCAAGACGATTTCCTACACGCAAACGCTTGCTTTCGTATCCGGACAGACGCTCAGGACGAGGGTGATGTCGAAGGGGTCTGATCTCTTGAGAATGGAAGTAACTGCTTTGAGACCGGACGGGAAACCTTACTACGCTAGCGGACCCAGCGCAATCATGATAGTCGACTTTAGGGTCGGGAAGATGGTGGCGTTGTATCCTGAGAAGAAGACGGCAACGGTGCAGTCGTTTGGCGAACTTCCGCCAAATGCTGGCCGCGTAGGCATCACGTTTGACCACCTTAAGGCACTACTCAAGGGAAAGGATAAGCCCCTAGGCGAGAAGAAGATCGATGGGAAGACGGCCCGTGGGTTCGGGGTTACTAGTTCCAAGAAGGCAATAGAAGTCTGGGTGGATGCTGCGACGGGCGATCCGCTTCTGTTGGTCATCCCGACTTCCCAAAAAGGCCGCAATATAATCATTACGGATATCGTACTGGGAGGCGCACTCGATGACTCGTTGTTCAGTCTCAAGCCGCCGGAGGACTACTTCGACACGCAGGCGAAGTTCGGCTGGGGCGATCCGTCGCAGAAGGACGTTATCCTGCTGCTTCGGACCTGGGCGATGGGCGGCGGCGACACCTTCCCACGTGCCCTGGATGCGAGGAAGTTCCCCGGAGTCGGGGCCAAGGTGAACTGGAAGCAACTGGGCATCAAGACCAAAGAGGAGGCCAAGAACGTCAAGGACGCTATCAGCAGGACGTTCTGGTGGCTCTACAGCGGCCACAAGTGGACCTACGCCGGCGAGGGCGTCCGCCTGGGCGAGAAGGACAAGGCGGTGTTTTGGTATCGCCGCAAAGGCGAGAAGAACTATCACGTGATCTACGGCGACCTGTCCGTAAAGGACGTGGCCCCCGAGGACCTGCCGAAACGGCCGGTCAAGCAGGCCGAAACCCAGCCCGCCCCGAGCGGCGGCTGAAGAATTGAGTGATTGTCTTCCCGAGAGCGCCCGCCCGGCCGGGCGTTCTCTTATGCGCCCGGCGGCGGCTACAGCAGCTCCAGGACGTCCGGCAGGGAATCGTGCATGCTGTGGACCAGCGGCTTTACGCCGGCGCGGTCGATGTTTCCGCCGGCCATGCCCACGGCCGCGAAGCCGGACAGGCGGATGGCGCAGATGCCGGCGGCCGAGTCTTCGATGCCGAAGCAGTGCCGTCGCCGCTCGGGCGGAATGCCCAGCCCCACGCGGGCGGCCTCGGCGTACAGCCACGGGTGCGGCTTGGCCTGAAGCTCGCCCAGCGTGCCGACCTGCCCCGGCCGGATCGCATAGCCGGCTGAGACGATCGCGTCGTAGAAGGCCAGCGGGTCGCCGAGCCCCAGCGTGCGCAAGGCGGCCACGACCTCCGGCCAGGCCTTCTCGTGCAGCCCGCTGGTGACCAGGGCGATCCGAATGCCCTTGGCCTTGACCGCCAGCAGGAAGTCCTTCAAGCCCGGCGCCGGCACGAAGGCGTCGGCCCGCCCGCCGCCGTTCAAGATCGCCTGCATCTGGCGGGCCGTGATGCGGAAGTAAATCCGCCGGGCGTCCTCGACCTTCCTGTCCGGGCAGTACTTGCCGATGCAGTACTGGAGGTGCTCGCTGACGCTGTGGCCGGAGACGTGCGGGGCGTCGGCGTCGGCCAGCTCGAAGTTCGGATCGCCCATCAGCTCGGCCATGGTGGATTGGATGATCCACACCCAGAACGGCTCGGAGCGGACGGAGGTGCCGTCCAGGTCCATCAGCACCGCCTCGACGGGCTTCTGGATCGCCGCCGGCTGGAGCGGGTAGATGGCCGGGTGGCCCATCGCGCTGCGGACGTAGGCCAGCGTGTGATCGGCGTAGGCGATGAACTCGACCTTCCCGTCGCCGGTCAGGTGGATGGACACCACGCCGTCGCGGCCGGCGCGAAAGCGGCCGTCGCCGCCGACGTCGATTGCCGTCATGCCGCTGTCGGGGCCGATCCGGCCGATGCCGCGAACGTCAGCTTGCTTTGGCATGTCTTCTGGTGATGCGCGTGAGCACGGCGAAGGTGGCGACCGGCAGGGCGAAGACCGAGAGCTGGTAGTCCAGCGAGGCCAGGTCGCCGATGGGGTTCCGCTGGAGCAGCGACCCGCCCAGCAGGATGTTGAGCACCTCGGTCCGGTTGCGGCGGACGACCTTCGCCAGCGGGACGAAGCCCCCCGTCACGGGGTCCCTGTCGCCCGGAATCGGCAGGCCGGACGGCAGGTCCAACCCGACCGAGACGGGCGCCGCCTCGCCGGCCGCCGCGGGCCCACCGCGCACCGAGCGGCTGTAGCCGACAATCCGGCTGGCCGCGCTGCGCTCGGGCAGCGGCGGCTGCGGCGGCCATCGATTCGACGCGGACTCCATCTCAGCGGCTCCCGGTCCCGGCCTCCGCGGCGCATCCGGCGCCGGGCGGCCGGGCCGTCCAACGCCCATATCTTACCGCAACCCGGGCGAAATGGCCAGCGCCGCGTTGCCCGGCATCGGCCGTCAGGGGCGGGTTGGTGCTTGCGGACGCCGCGGCCGAGGTGCGTCGGGCGCTGACGGCGGGCGGGTGAAGGCCGCCGACGGCCCAGGCTCTCTCTGAAAACCCGCCCGGGGGGGTGGCACGGCTTGCCCGCCACGGCGGATCTTCGACTCTCAAGCCGTGTAGCCCGGGGAACACAGGCTCCGAGCAACCTGCGGCAGAGCAACCTGCGGCACCCGTCCTCCCTCTGACGTATCCCCAGTTTGCCGAACCGCCCCGGGAGCTGGCAACTGCGTGGATGGCAAGAGCCATGGAATGAGACATCGCCCAGACAATTCCGGTGCGTGCGAGCACGCACCCTACGCCCGGCCCCAGCCCCAGCGGGGCGTCTTTCTTAGCCCCGTGCCAGAGCACGGGGGAATCGGCGGAGCAAGCGGCGCAGCCCCATCGGGGCGTCTTGACGGGGTGGGCAGCCAAGACGCCCCTACGGGGCTCCAGGCGGGCGAATCCTCCCACCTCCCCGGGCTCGCGCCCGGGGCAAAGAAAGGCGCCCCTGCCGGGGCTACCCATGGAAGTGGGGATAGGTCAGCGCCGGCAGGCGCGGCGGCGGGGCGATCGGAAAAAAATCACCACGCACTGGCGTGGCGGCCGGAGAGTTGTAGAATTCGCGGACAAGTTCCTGACATCGGTTTTCAGTGGTTCGGAGGACACACGCAGATGAAGGCCCAAAGCCCCGACAAGGTCGGCCACTCGGCCCACATGCAAAAGGCAACCAACCTCGGCATCCTGGACGGAATCGCCCGCCCGCTCAAGGTCGTCTTCCTGGGCGCCGGCAGTGCGTTCCTGGAGCACTTGCTCAAGGACGTGCTGAACGTTCCCGGCGCGGACGAGGGGGAGTTCGCCCTGGTGGACATCGACCCGGAGCGGCTGGAGCTGGCCGAGGGCCTGGCCAAGGTGATTCTCGACCGCCTGGGCAAGACCGCCAGCTGGAAGATCTCGGCTACTACGGATCGGCGGCGGGTGCTCGCCGGGGCCGATTACATCATCAACTGCATCGAGGTCAGCGGCGTCGGCTCCGTCCGCCACGACAACGACATTCCCGCCAAGTACGGCGTCACCCAGTGCATCGGCGACACCATCGGTCCGGGCGGGCTGTTCAAGGCCCTGCGGACGGTGCCGGTCTTCCTGGAGGTGCTGGCCGACGTGGAGCAGCTCTGCCCCGACGCCTGGCTGCTGAACTACACCAACCCCATGAGCATCATGTGCCTGGCGGCGGCCCGGGCCAGCCGGGCCAAGGTCATCGGCCTCTGCCACAGCGTCCAGGGCGCCAGCCACTCCCTGGCGAAGTGGTCCGGCGTGCCGTATCAGGAGATGAAGTGGACCTGCGCCGGCGTCAACCACCTGGCGTGGTTCACGGAGCTGAGCCACAAGGGCGGGGACCTGTACCCGGCCCTGAAGGAGAAGGTCCGAACCGACGCGGAGTTCGCCGAGCAGGAGCTGGTGCGGTTCGACCTGATGAAGCACTTCGGCTACTACTGCACCGAGTCCAGCGGTCACGACAGCGAGTACCTGCCGTATTACCGCAAGCGGCCGGACCTGATCGAGAAGTACTGCCGTGAGGGCTATCACGGGGCCAGCAGCTTCTACGCCGACAACTGGCCGGCGTGGCGCAAGCGCTGCGACGAGCGCCGCCGCGACATCGTCGCCGGAAAGGAAGAGCCCAAGCTGGAGCGGTCCTGGGAATATGCCAGCGGCATCATCGAGGCGATCGAGACCAACAGCCCCCTCATCATTTACGGCACCGTCGCCAACCACAACCTGATCAGCAACCTGCCGCAGGACGGCGTGGTGGAGGTGGCCTGCGTGGTCAACCGCAACGGCGTCATTCCCACGCACTACGGCAAACTGCCCTCGCAGTGCGCGGCCCTGTGCGACTGGAACATGCGGATGTTCGACCTGGCGGCCGACGCCTGCATCCACAAGTCGCGCGAAGTGGCCGCCCAGGCGCTGATGCTGGACCCGTTGACGGCGGCGGTCTGCTGCCCGGACGAGATCCGGCGGATGACCGAAGAGCTGTTTGAGGCCGAGAAGGACTTCCTGCCGGGGTTCTAGGCTGGACCCCGTATCCCTTTATTCGCCCAACCCTTATGGCGCCTGGACGCGGAGGAACTGGCGCCGGCCGGTGCCGCCGGGCAGGTCGATTACCGCGCTGGTTTCGATGGTGAGCTTGTGCTTGCGGGCCTCGCGCCGGCAGCCGGCAAGCTCGCCGGCGACGCCCGCGGGGGTCTTGTAGAAAAGGGCCGACCCGCCGGGGGCGACCAGCAGCCGGCAGTCGCGGATGAGCCTCTCGGCCGGGGCGACGGCGCGGGCGGTCACGGCGTCGAACCGGCCGCGGAAGCGCTCGTCGTGGCCGAGTTCGCGGCTGCGGCGGGCGACGACCTCAGCCCGTCCGGCCAGGTGCAGCTCCTCGATGGCGGCGGCGACGAAGGCCGCCTTTTTCCGATCGGACTCGATGGCGGTCAAATGCAGGTGCGGCAGGGCGACGGCCAGCACGATTCCCGGCAGCCCCGCCCCGCAGCCGACGTCCGCCAGCCGGCGCGAGCGGGCCAGCAGCTCCGGCCAGGCCGGCAGCACCGCCAGGCTGTCGGCGACGTGCTTGAGGCAGAAGTCCTCGCCCGAGACCTTCCCCATCAGCCCCGCGGCCGCGTTGCCGGCCTCGATGAGATGCCAATACTTTCGGTACAGGCCCAACGCCCCCGCCCATGCCCGTTCGGGCAGGCCGCAACCCCGCCAGAAACCGTGGAGCTGCTCTTCGCTGTCCGCGCAGAAATGAGCCCCCGGCCCGGCGACCGCGGCGCCTTCCGTCAAGCCGACCCCCTCATCATCGCGGTTCTTCTTCCTGGTCTTGTTGCTCTTCGTCCTCGTCTTCTTCCTCGGTGTATTTCCAGTTTTCGGAATCTTCCATGTCACCGAGTTCGCGCTCCACGGCCTTGAAGAGCTTGTCCTGCATGGGTCCGAGCTTTTTATAGTAGACGAGGGTGGCCTGGTAGGCCTCGACCATCTGGTTGATCTTGATGAGCTGCCACTTCAGCAGGCATTGAGGCTCCTTGATATTTGTGAAGGGATCGCAGGAGAAGCTGATGCGGCCCTTTTCGTCTCGGTGATAGTGTTCGCAATCTCGACAGTTAATCATTTTGGTTGGCTCCAGGCTCGCCATTGCAGCGGCCCAATCAGCATTATCACATATTTTTGCGGGCGGTGCGCCAAATTCTCGTCCCGTCCGGGCCGGCGGCGGGCAAGGGATATTTGCCTTCGGTGCCCAAAACAACATAGAATCGGCAAACCCGCTGGCGGCGTGGAGCGTTTAACTCTATGTGGGCTCTTCCGAAGCGAGGGATACAGGGAGATTTATGGTGAAGTATTGGCATTGGCTTACGATGTGCCTTTTGAGCTGGGCTTTGCTGGCGGCCGGCCCGGTCCGCATGGTGACCTGCTCGACGGCGGCCCCGGCCGCGAGCACCGCTCCTACCAGCACGGCGGCGCTGGACGTCAAGGAGGTCCGCACCAAGGCCTTCAGCGAGCTGTTGGCCGGCAGGTTCCAGGCGGGCCTGGCCCTGCTGGAACAAGCCACAAAGGTTTCTCCGGACGAGACGGCCACACAGGCCGAGGCCCTGACCGCGGGATATCTGAAGGTCCGCGCCAAGGCCGACATTGAGCGCCACAGGGAGCTGGCGGCGGCGACCAGGCGCGTGGAGCTGGCCCGGTTGGCCGAGAAGTGTCGGCCGACACTCATCGAGCAAAAACTGCACGGGCAGCTTTACGAGCACGGCGAGGCCATCGTCGACGCTTTCCGCGCCGCCAACAACGTCCTCACCGACGAGACTACCTCTCAGCCGGCGGACGCCGTTGCCACCGTCGGCAAGAACCTGGACCTCGCCGTAAAGGAGCTGACGGAGGCCGAGACCCTCGTCGGCGACGAGCAAGGCGAGTGGGGGCGGCAGTACCGCCGAGCCGCCCGGCAGTTGCGGGGGGCCCTGGCGAGTTATCGAAAGGTATGGCAGACCGCCCGCATGCCGCAGGACCGGCCCGCGGTGCGGTCGGCGGCCGAGGAGGTCCAGGACGCCCTGCTGGACATGGGGGTGCTGATATCACGGAATCCGCTGGCGGCGGCGCTGGCGTATGCCGGCGAGGCCAAGGATCTGACCGGCGACGGCGATAGTTTTCTCCGGCAGGATTGGGTTCGCCAGCTCATGCGCGACGCCGCCAAGCGCGGCGATCAGCTACTGGCCGAGGGCAAATGGACCGAGGCGATGGTCCTCTACGGTCATGCCGGGCTATCCGGTCTGGACCGCGACAATCTCGACTATGCCGAGAAGGTCAAGCGCATCAGCCACCACGTCCGCGTGCTGAACCTCTACGGCGGCGAGCCCTCGACGCAGCCGGCGGCGGGCCGGCCGGTGCCGATGTGGCGGGAGATGATCGGCGGCATCGACACCCGCATGGTCCGCAACGCCATCAGCCAGATCGACTACAACTACGTCGGCAACCCCGACTACCGCAAGCTCGGCGTCGCCGCCCTGGAGGCGGTCAAGGTGCTGGCGGAGACCCGCCAGGCGGCCGCGGCGTTTCCGGCACTGCGGGATGAGTCCAAGCGATCGGCCTTCCTGGAAGGGCTGGA
>Ga0315541_1001805_pt1 | contig 18998 bp, 15 predicted proteins | sample SalMarSW160190MG_FD_203095 | JGI IMG/M metagenome (GOLD analysis project Ga0315541, IMG submission 203095) | Salt marsh sediment microbial communities from the Plum Island Ecosystem LTER, Massachusetts, United States - Salt Marsh Sediment SW1601-190 ...
CTGGCTAAAAGCGGACTGGTAATGTTGACCAAAAAGCTGGCGGTAGATTTAGCCGGGGACAATATCCGGGTCAACAGTGTCTGTCCCGGCCGGGTGGAAACCGAAATGAGGGTAGCCGTCGCCGGGGAGAAAGCTAAGGAACTGGGCATCAGCCCGCAGGAGTGGGTAAAGAAGGATATTCAGCGCATACCACTGGGCCGGTATGTCACCGAGGGGGAGGTGGTTGAGGCAGCGCTGTTCCTCGTCTCCGATAGAGCCGCTTCAATCACCGGTGTTGCCCTCCCCATCGACGGCGGTTTCCTGGCGGTATGAATCTTTTTAAATAATTATTAATAGCAAGGAGGGTTCAAATGGGAAGATTAGACAACAGGGTGGCTATCGTCACCGGCGGCGCCAAGGGACTGGGAAAGGCCTTTTGCTTCGCTCTGGCTAAAGAAGGGGCTAAAGTGGTGATGGCGGCGCACCGCCTGGATGAGGAATCGACCAAGGCGGTCAAGGATATAGAAGCCCAGGGCGGAATTGGTGTTACCGTTGATGTCACCGACGAGAAATCCACGGTGCAGATGGCTGAGGAGGCGGTCAAGAAGTTTGGGCGCATCGATATTCTGGTCAACAACGCCGCCTTCTACTACGGCGTGGGTCGGCAGCTTTTCCACGAGGTTTCGTCGGAAGACTGGGACCGGGCGCTGGCGGTAGGGGCCAAGGGCGCCTGGCTCTGCGCCAAGGCGGTATTCCCCCACATGAAAAAGCAGGATAAGGGCAAGATTATCAACCTCTCTTCCGAGGTGCCTTTCTCCCCAACCAAGGGCATGATTCACTACGTCACCTCCAAGGCGGCTGTCATCGGCATCACCCGTGTCTTAGCCGGCGAGCTGGGGCAGTATAACATCTGCGTCAACGCCGTTGCCCCCGGCTTCACCGATACCCCGGCCAGCTGGACCATCGGCAACGTGGCTAAGTTCGATGTCAGCTCCATCCCGCTGGGTCGAGTCGGGGTTCCGGAAGACGTGGTCGGGGCTGTGGTCTTCTTCGCCAGCGACGACAGCGATTTCATCAGCGGCCAGACGCTGCTGGTCAACGGCGCCCGCAGGGTGAACTAGAAGGAGCTTAAAATGGGAATATTAGATAATAAAGTAGCAATAGTTACCGGCGGCGGCCGGGGATTGGGCAAAACCTACTGCCTCAGGCTGGCAAAGGAGGGGGCTAAGGTGGTGGTGGCTGATATCCTGGAGAAAGAAGCGCAGGAGGTAGTCGATGAAATCAAAGCCGCCGGCGGCCAGGCAGTAGCTATAAAAACCGATGTCACCTCTGAAGAAGCCACCATCCGCATGGCTGAGGAGACGGTCAAGAAGTTTGGGCGCATCGATGTCCTGGTCAACAACGCCGGCTACTACTACGGTATGAAGAGACAGCTCTTTTACGAAGTCTCGGTGGAAGAGTGGGACAAGGCGATGCTGATTAACGCCAAGGGTCCCTGGCTATGCGCTAGGGCGGTCTTTCCCCAGATGAAAGAACAGAACAAAGGCAAGATTATCAATGTCGCCTCCGAGGCGTGCTTTGCCCCAACTAAAGGTTTTATTCAGTACACCGCTTCCAAGTGGGCGGCTATCGGTATCACCCGCGTCCTGGCCGGCGAGATGGGAAAGTATAACATCTGCGTTAATATCATCGCCCCCGGCGTCATTGATACCGAAGCCACCGCCACCTACGTCGACATCAACAAGATGGAAACCGCCTCCGTTCCCATGGGCCGTTTCGGTAAACCCGAAGATGTAGTCGGTGCTGTTGTCTTCTTCGCCAGCGATGACAGTGACTTTATCAGCGGTCAGTCACTGCTCATTGACGGCGCCCGCCGGGTAAACTAGAGGCTAAAAAATTTACGCCGACCAGTGGCGCTGTGCTATAATAGGGTCGGCAAAGTGTGATATAAAAAACTAAGGAGGATAATAAGATGCCCTGGATGTGGAATATGCATGCCAGAGAATTCTGGCCGCAGCGAGACCTCAAGAAATACCCGCTGTGGTTCGTTAACCTCGGCCACAGCTACCCGGCCTGGACTCCGCTATTTAACTGGATGTGGTGTTTCCCCCTGGCCCACGGTCTCGTCTATGGTATCAATGAGTCCTCGATACCCACCATCAGGGGCAGCGAGACTCGTAACATAGACGGGTGCGCCTTGGCAAGCTCCATCAGGATTAGCGACGAGGCTGAGATTGCCGAAAGGCAGAAGAAATTTAAAAAGTTCATCATGGAAACCTACGCCCCCAAGGGGGACAAGCTCTACAAGGATATGGAAGATGACCTGATAGAGCGATGCAACAAAATCAGGACATTTGACTATGAAAATGCCACCCAGTACGATAGGTACAAGCTCTTCCGGGAGGCGGTGCAGATGCTCTACCGGGAGTGGGAGACCCATTTCTACCTGATGTACCCGGTGTATGAGGCATACTGGCATTGCAACGAGATTGCCGAAGAATACGCTGGTATAAAGGAGTTTTCCCCCGCCTGGCACCGCCTCATCCGTGGCTACGATAACGACCTCTTCGTCCAGGACAAGGCGCTCTGGGGGCTGCGCAGCCGCGCTCTTCAGCTCAAGATAGCCGATGTCTTTACCAAGAATGCGGCGGCCGATGTTGTCCCCGCCCTTAAAAAAACGGTGGTAGGCAAGGAGTGGCTGGAGAAAGACCTCAACGAATTTATGATAGGCAAGGGCTATGGCTGGCGCTCGCCGAGAATGATGGAGTTTATCGTGCCCTCGTGGTGGGAAGACCCCACCTCGGCTATCGCTCACATCCAGCAGTACCTCGCCCTGTCCAAGGATATAAATGCCCCCTTCCCGCTGGATAGCATCCGGCCCCGCCTGGTCAAGGAGCGGGAACAGTTAACCCGCGAGCTCATTGACAAGGTAAAGTCGTCCGGTTACAAGGATATGGACTGGTTCCTGGCAACCCTCAATGTAGCCCAGAGGTCAAGTGCCTTCAGCGAGAGCCATGACGTCGCCTGGGAGCAGGGTTGCCATACCACCTTCCGCTACTGCGTAAGGAAGATTGGAGAGTCGCTGGTAAAGTTTGGCACCATCGAAGACCCTGATGATATGTTCCTCTTCATTCCCGAAGAATTAGAGCTGTTTATCAACTTCCCCGACTCATATGAAATCAGGGATATCGTCGCCGACCGAAAGAAAAACTGGATAGCCCAGAAGGAATACAAGTCGCGCTCGCACATTATTACCGCGGGTCCGTTAACACCGGAAGAAATAAACAAGCATATAGCCTCGGCTCACGATGCCATAGTGGCCAAGGTTGTGGCCGGGGATGCCCCTATCCAAAGGCCGGAGACCGGTGCTACCCTGTTCGGCCTCTGCGGCAGTCCGGCGGGCACTGTGGAAGGCAGGGCCCACCTGGTGATAACCAACGAGGATGTTCTGGCTACCCAACCGGGCGATATCATAGTCTGCCCGGGTATGTCTTCGGGGTGGACGCCGATACTGCCGCTGGCCAAGGGGATGGTCACCGCCGGCGGCGGCGCCTTAAGCCATGCCTGCATTCACTGCCGTGAGTATGATATCCCCCTGGTTGCGAACACGGGCAACGCCACCCTGGTTATTAAGGAAGGCGAAAAGATTAAGGTTGACGCCGACGAGGGGCTGGTCTTCCGGGTAAAATAGATAAGATGAGCGTTAGGGTAAAGCTGCCGCCGGCCCTGCAGGAGCTTGGCGGCGGTGTTGAGACGCTTGAAGTAAGCGGGCGGACAGTGGCGGAGTGCCTTGAGGAGCTTGAGGCACGGCTCCCTGGTATCAAAGAAGTCCTGTTAGACAGGCAGGGGAAGCTGTTGCGTGCTTTTGGCATCTATCTCAATGAAAATGTCCTTCGCCCCATAGAGTTGGATACAACGGTGCGGGACGGCGATGAGATTGTCATCCTCAACTTTCTGATGGGTGGCTAGCCGCCGGCCGATATTAACTTTGGAGGGTATTATGAGTAGTTACAATGGCAAGCTGATACGGTTGAACCTGACTACCGGCAAGAGCCAGGTTGAGGAAATCCCCCGGCAGTGGCTAAAGGATTTTCTCGGCGGGCGGGGCCTCGGCGTCAAATATCTCTATGAAGAGCTTAAACCCGGGGTGGAGCCTTTGAGTGCCGAGAACAAGGTGATAATGATGATGGGCCCCCTCGGTGCCACCACTGCCATGTCGGTATCCCGGATGGCGCTGGCAACCAAGAGCCCGCTTACCGGGGCGGTGTCCAAATCGATTATGGGCGGCAGCTTCGGCGCCTTCCTCAAGTTCGCCGGCTACGACGGCATTATCGTTGAAGGCGAATCGGCCAAACCGGTATATCTTCATATTGATAAAGAGGGCATCCATCTCCTCGATGCCGCCGACCTCTGGGGGCTGGATACTCAGCAGACGCATCAGAGGTTGCGCGAAAAGCACGGCAAATCAACCCAGGTAGCCTGCATCGGCCCGGCGGGAGAAAAACTGGTCCGCTACTCCGTTCTTATCAGCGACCTCCGCGTTGGCGGGCGCACCGGTGTCGGTACGGTGCTGGGCGCCAAGAAAATCAAGGCGTTTGCCGTCAACTCGTCGGGACCTTTAAGCCTGCATGACGCCGATGGCTTTAAAAAGCTGACCAAGGAAATCATTGAAGGCTTAAAGACCAGTCCGGGACGAATCAAGATGAGCGATTTCGGCACCTCCTATCTGACATTGAGCTTAGAGAAAGATGGCATTTTCCCGATAAAGAACTTCCAGGAAGGGCACCTTGAGGGTGTGGAGAAGATAGGCGATGAAGCCCTGGCCAGCATCAAGATCAAAAACGACGGCTGCTACGGCTGCATGACCAAGTGCGGCCAGGTGCGTAAGGTTACCGGGGGCACCTATGACGGCGCTGTCAGCGAAGGCCCCGACTATGAGACCATCTGGTCGCTGGGGGGCAATCTGGCTAACACCGATATCGGCGCGCTGATAGCCGCTGACTCCCTCTGCGATAAGCTCGGCCTGGACACCGTCAGCGCCGGCAACTCCATCGGCTTTGCCTACGAGCTGTACCAGAGGGGCATTATCACCAGGGAAGACACTGACGGGCTGGAGCTCAACTGGGGCGACCCTGCCCCCATGATGACGCTGATTCAGAAAATCAGTGACCGCGAGGGCCTTGGCAAGCTCCTCGGTGAGGGCACCAAACGGGCGGCGGCGCAGATTGGCAAGGGTGCCGAGGACTACGCCATGCAGGTCAAGGGGCTGGAGCTTCCCGGCTATGAGCCCCGCGCCGTCAAGGGCTACGGGCTAATCTTCGCCACCTCCAATGTAGGTGCCCACCACATGTACGGCCGTCCCCGGGCTGAGCTTGCCGGCAAGAAGGACAAGCTGACCGAGGTTGACAAGGGGAAAGACGCCGCTGACGCCGAAATACTACAGGCGACTCAGGACACGGTCATTCAGTGCGCCTTCAGTCCGGTTACCGGCTTTAATGCCCAGCAGCGCAGCGAGCTGCTGGTAATGGCTACCGGCTTTAAGGAGTTCGCCGACCCCGCCTATCTGGACAAGGTAGGGGAGAGGACGCTCTGCCTGGAGCGCTGCTTCAATGTCCGTGAGGGCTTTGACCGCAAGGACGATACCCTGCCCAAGAGAATGCGTACCGAGCCGCTAAAAGATGCCGGCCCGGCCACGGGGCAGACATTCAAGAACCTGGACGGCCTCCTCGATGAGTACTATGACGTCCTCGGCTATACCCGCCAGGGCATACCCTCGGAGGCAAAGCTGAAGGAGCTGGGTCTGGACTCGGTGGTGGCTGATATGAAGAAATTCAGCAAATAGACCCTATTTGGCAATAAAAAGAGGGGCTCTCTAAAGGAGAGCCCCTTAAATTTTAGTTGGTTACTTTTTTGCTGGCGCCTTTGCGGGCTTCTTTTCATATATGGAGGTATGCATCCCAGCAGCGTCGGCTCCCACATAGCTAAATCCGGTATTCTCGCCTACACCATTGGGGTCAAACGCTTTTTTGAGCTTGCCGAACCATACATGGTAGTTAGATACGCGTTTGCCGATTACATCAACAGGCAAAACGCCCATTGACGGCACCGCGAAGCAGCCATCCAGAGCCCTCTTGCCCACCCTCTCCATCCATTTCTGCACCGCTTCCGAAGATTTCTCGTCGTACGGATTATATCGGCAGAATATTTCGGTGTGTCCCAGGTGCCCCTGTTCCTCTCCCCACCCGAACTGCTGCCCGTCATCGGCTATTACCAGCTCCTTCTCTATCAGTTCCCTCTTCCATACCGCCGCCTCTTCCAGCCACTTCACGTGGTTATCGTATCTCTGGCCCTGCACCATCATCGAAGAGAACATGCCGCCGGCACGGAAGGTCTCTCTGATAGAGGCACAAATCCGGGTGCACTGGAATAACAGGGTTGCTTCGGCATCGGGGTCTTCGGCCGCTTTCAGGGACTTCCCGCCGGTTTCCCTTATTATCTGCTCCAGCACCTTCTTCTTGTAGGCAAAGTCCTCCGGGAAGTTGCCGGTGATTATGACCATGAAGCCGGGCCCCTGTACCTCTTTAGTGAATTGCTCCAGAGTTGCAAAATCCTCTTCATTACTGGTTGTTATGTTGGAAGATACCATTGATGGACAGAAACCCATCAGCTCGAAGGCTATTTCGCTCTCACCTATCTTGAGTTCCGCTTCAATCAGCTTCTCGATTGACGGGAAGGAGAAATAGCGCACCATCATGTTCATCTCTGACGGTTTCTTACTGAGGGTGTAGCGGGGTGATAAACCTTCCAGCGGGTATTCCGAGGGCCCCGGCCAGTGATAAACTTTAGTCGCCTGTTTGGTAATTACCCCTCCGCCCCGCAGTATACCTCTTAGAGACGGCCCCGGCCCGTCACCGCAGAACCACTCATCGGAAGCCCCCAGCGTCCCCACCCTGATTATCTCCCCTTCATCGGTCACCCATTCCGTGGCCAGGTCGTTGCGGTCTCCGGTGCTGGTGGACAACCCCATATGGCCATGGCCGGACATGGCGATGGCGGTGCAGGTGGAGCCCGACCCCTTTATGTTACATATCATGCCCCTCTTGAACAGCGCGCCCTGCAGCTCTGCTGAGATTACATAGGGCTCGACCACGGCGTACATGTTTTTCTCGTTGATTTCGATGATGCGGTTCATCCTTCTCAGGTCTAAAAATATGACATCGTAGGCGGGAGGGAAAAACATCCAGCCCGTGCTCTGGGCTTTGAACGCTATCCTGTGTTTGTTGCACAGCTTGACGACGGCGGCAACCTCTTCCGTGTTCCCGGGAAGAACCACGGTTACATCCGGCGCACGATAGGCGTCTCTTATGGCCGGGTCATCGGAAATATTCTCCGCCCCCACCACACCCTCGAATTCCTTATATACATCTTTTCTTATAGCCATGATTCATTAGCCGCCTTTCTTAGATTGCCTTCTCGACCAGTTCAATGATATCGTAAACCTTTAAGTCGCTGCCGCTCTCTTTGATAGCTTCTTTAAAGTTCTTCTCGCACCACGGACAGGCGGTAGCGATTGCCTCGGCACCGGTAGACTCGGCTTCTTCTATCCGCTCTTTGGCCGTCCACATGGAAAACTCGGGGTTGGACTCGTTAACCCCGCCCCCGGCACCGCAGCACCAGGCGTATTCCTTAATCCTGTCCATTTCAGCCAGTTTTATGCCGGGGATGCTCTTGAGAATATCCCTCGGCGGTTCGTAGACGCCGTTTGTGCCCCGCCGGTATTCCTTGGGAGGGTCAAAAACAAACTTGTCCCCCGGGACTTTTTTCCCTTCCCAGTGTATCCACGGCTCACTCAGTCTGCCGAGATGACAGGGGTCATGATAGGTGGCGGTCATATTCACTTTCTTGTTCAGCTTGATTTTGCCTTCTTTAATCAGGCGGGCCAGATATTCGGTGATATGCAGTACCTCCAGGTCACCCTTTAGATTATACTTGTCGTAGAGTACCTTGAAGGCCTGATAGCCGTCGGCACAGCCCGTTACCAGCGTTTTTACGCCGGCTTTCTTTAGCATTGCCATGTTCTTTTTGGCTTGGTTAAGGAAGTCTTCTTTGTAGCCCATCTGGAAGGCCCGCCCGCCGCAGCAGGTCTCATTTTCGTAGCCGATACCGAAGTCGACCCCGGCTTTCTTCAGTATCTTGGCCGTCGCCTTGACCAGCTTCTGGTAGTTCTTGTCATAACTGGTCAGGCAGCCGGCGTGATAATACACTTCCACCTTTTCTTTGGTGGCGTCTTTAAGCCCCAGTCCTTCGGCCCAGGCGGAGCGCTTTGTCTTGGCGCCCGGCACCATGGTGCCCTGCTTCCGCAGGCTGCCGATAACCTTGTCCAGGGCGGAATTGGTGTGACCATCCTTGACGGCTTTAATGCGGAACTCGTATATCGGCTCCAGCACTTCCATGTCCATGGCGTATTTACAGGATATATCACAGGCGCCGCACATCTGGCAGTTGTAGACTATATCGAGGAGCTTATCGGTATATTTAAATCCGTTAGTCAGCATTTCCTTGGCGATAAGCAGTCTGCCGCTGCCGGAGTAGGCGTGGAAATTATATTTCGCGATGCTGGGACAGGCGTCCGAATGCTCGGTTCCCCTTATCTTCTGCATGGGTATATGTTTGCAGGCAGAACACCGGCAGCACATCTCCACATCACCCCGGTAATCTTCTAATGCCATCTCTTTCCCTCCTTAACTTTATCCATCGGGGTCAGAAGCACAGCTTCCCCGGATTCATAACCTTGTTCGGGTCTAATATCTCCTTAACCCTGTTTAGCGCCTCAACATAAGCCGCATCCCTGTTGACAATCATACGGGCGCTTTTATCATAAGGCCTTGAGAAGAAGGCGCCCGTTGCCATCAGGGAACTGACGGCTTTAGCCGATAACTCCCCGACCCGGTTTAGCTCACTCTGGTTTTTGGGGTCGTAAAACAGGTTAAACTCGCAGTGGCAGTTGGCGCCCTGTACTATCGGCTGGAGGTAAATACCCATATCCGAAGCGGGGTAACCCGATTTATTAGCCAGTTCATACATGAGGCTGACCTGGCTTTCGAGCTTATCATAGGTGGTTATAAAGAATATGTCCTGGCAGCCTCCTTTAGAGCGGAGCTTCCAGTATGGTTCGGCGGAAGGCATCTGCACCATTTTCAGCATTTCAGCGGCGGAAACCCCGCCGACGGCTCTTACCGCCTCCACTCCTATCCGGTTGGTTATATCCGATATGCCCTTAATCTGGGTACTCACCCTCTCTTCGGGGTAATAATCATAGCCGGCTACATTAAAGAAAAGCACCCAGGGGGGCAAGCTATCTTTTAAGTCCTGGTAGTCCCCGGGCCATTTTTTAGCCATAATAGCCGCCAGGTTAGCATTGTTCAGCACCAAGCACTCGTTAACCAGTCTCAACCTTACCAGCCAGTGAACCAGCTCGAACAGCGTATTAAGGTCTGGGGAGCCGACCAGGAAAGGCTCCTCAACTTTGGGTTTCAGCTCACACCTCAGCGATGCCCAGGTAACGATACCCATCGTCCCCTGCGCCCCCTGGATAAGCCGGTACCAGGCGGCTGGCCCCGGCCCGTACGGTGTCTTCTGTGCCCCGCCGGCGGCCCACTGCTCCTCGATTGTCCCCGGCCCGGCGGCTTGCCCGGTGCGGAACATCTCACCGCTGCCAAAGACCACCTCAACACAGGCAAGCGGGTCCGATATATCCCAGTGATACTTGGGCATGACCACCGGCTCCCTCTCCAGCATACTGCCGACAACGGTCTTTGACTTCCGCGGCAGTAAAGGCATATTGAGCCTTAAGCCCTCTTTTTCCGCCGCCGGTATCAGCTCCCCAAAGGTTACCCCCGGCTCAACCATGGCAACCCGGTGAAATCGGTCAACCCGGATGATTTTCTTCATCTTACTTAAATCTACGATGACGGCACCTCCAGCGCCGGGAACGGTGTCCCCCCTAAAATGGGGAGGACCGGAGCTTACCGGTACCAGGGGCGTTTGAGTCTTATTAGCCAGGTTCACTATCTTCTGTATGTCGGCGGCGTTTTTCGGCTTTATCACACACGCCGGCTTAAGCTCGTTAACGAAGCTCATATCAGCGGCGTATTCATCCAGCACCGCCGGCTTCTGGCTTACATTAGCCGCGCCGACTATTTTAGCCAGCTTCTCTTCTTTAATCATTTATGCCTCCTCTTGCCTTATCGCCAGTTTTAATCTTTATACGGTTCCGGTGGCGGCGGCGGGAATATGTTGATGCGGTAGCGGCTGTAGGGCAGGTAGTTGGCGGCTGGTTTGTCCGGCGTGTTGTCCGGCAGCCCGGCGATGCTGCCCGTAATCGGCTCTTCCACCCAGTTCGAATCAAGAGGGTACATGTAGGCGATACGGTAGGCGAGCCTGAAGAACTTCCACTCGCCGTCCTCTTTCACATAATCCATGTCGTACTTGCCCAGGCACGACATGCAGTCCATCTTGCCGTTGCGCATCCCGCTGACGCTGCCGTGGGAGAACCAGACCCCTTTGGCTTTGGTCCCGTCCTTGTTTATCTCGATGATGGGATTGCAGGTCATGTGTATCGCCAGCCAGCCCGGCGAGTGGTAGCGCTCTTCGTTCAGGACAGTGTTCCAGAACCGCTTGACTCCTTTCATACCCTCGTAGATGCCGGCATCCTCAATATCCATTGAGATACCGGGCGTCTTCTGGGCAAACAGTGATGGTATCTCCGAGTTCCGGAGCATGAAGTAGAGGTGGGCGTAGCGTGACTGCAGCTTCCATATATCGATGTAATCCTGGGCCTTGGATAGCTCGGCCACCTGCTTTTTCAACTGGGCTAGTTCGGCTTTCAGGTCGTCAGACATTTGTACCTCCTCTTTAATGACAGCAAAATCGGCGTGGTTAAAATTGGGGCTTTCAACTGCCTATTATGTATCCCCGCTGCAGGTATGTCAATAACTCTTTTGAAGATTTAAGCAGTGTAAATTACCGCCAGAAAGCGTTATAATAGGCAATCAGAAAATCGGTGCCGTCAGGAGATAAGATGAATATAAGTGAGATGCTGGCCCGGAACGCCCGGATGTACCCCGATGATACCGCCCTTATCGAGCTCAAGCCCAGCGCCGGAATAAGAAAAGAGATTAGCTGGCGGCAGTTCGATGACAGGGTAAACCGGCTGGCTAACGCCCTTACCGGGGTGGGGGTCAAAAAAGGCGATAGAGTTCTCCACTGGATGTTCAACTCCATCAACTGGCTGGAGGCTTACTTCGGCATCATCAGGACGGGGGCGTGGGCGGTGCCGCTCAACTTCCGCTTCTCCGCACGGGACTTCAAGTACTGCGCTGATATTGCTGAGGCTGAGGTGATGTTTCTGGGCGAGCAGTTTGCCGAAAGAGTAGACTCGGTACGCGCTGAGCTGCCCGGGATTAAGCACTATATCCTCGACGGTCAGCCCCGCCCCGATTATATGGAAGATTTCGAAAAGGTAGCAGGGGAGGCTTCCCCCCGCCCTGTGGAGGTGGAACTAACAGAAGACGACGAGTGCGGCCTCTACTTCACCTCGGGCACTACCGGGACGCCCAAGCCGATACTGCTCACCCACCGTAATATGGAATGCGCCGCCATAACCGAAAACCGCCACCACTACCAGACCCATGAGGATAATTTCATCCTTATCCCCCCCCTCTACCACACCGGGGCCAAGATGCACTGGTTCGGCAGCCTGATTGTCGGCGGCAGGGCAACCCTGCTCACCGAAAACAGCCCCCGCTATCTCTTCGAAGCCGTCCATAGGGAGAGGGGAACGGTAGTCTGGTTGCTGGTGCCCTGGGCGCAGGATATCCTGATGGCGCTGGACAGCAGAGAGCTTAAATCAAAAGACTACGACTTAACTTGCTGGCGGCTGATGCATATGGGGGCACAGCCCATACCGGTCAGCCTGATTAGACATTGGAAACAATACTTCCCCGATATGCAGTACGATACCAGCTACGGTTTGAGCGAATCCACTGGCCCCGGTTGTATCAACCTGGGCATTGAAAACCAGCACAGGCTGGAGGCTACCGGCAGGCCCGGCTTTAACTGGGAGACCCGAATCGTCAATGATAAAGACGAGGATATTAAGAGAGGTGATGTCGGCGAGCTGCTGGTCAGGGGCAACGGCGTCATGAAGGAGTACTATAAAAACCCGGAAAAAACGGCCGAAACCCTAAAAGGCGGCTGGCTCCACACCAGCGATATGGCTAAACAGGACGACGAGGGCTTTATCTACATTGTTGATAGAAAAAAAGACGTGGTCATTACCGGCGGCGAAAACATCTTCCCGGTGGAGGTGGAAGAGGTGCTGCGGCGCTATCCCGCCGTCTATGATGCCGCCGTCATCGGCATCCCCGATGAAAGGCTGGGCGAGATAGTCGGCGCCGTCATTGACCCCAAGCCCGGCAGGAATCTGACCGAAGAGGAGATAAACCGCTTCTGTGAAGAGAACCTGCCCCGCTACAAGAGACCGAAGCGCATCATCTTTGATAAGGTGCCCCGCAACCCCACCGGCAAGATAGAAAAACCCAAATTAAGGGAAAAATACGCCGGCCGCAAATAGAGCTTTAAACTATAAGCTCTGGCAAGCGGCGCCGGGAGCCCTTTCAGTTTTGACATGCCGGGTAAATCACCCTATACTTTTTAATGTCCCTATAATTAAATTACCAGTGTAGAAAGGAGAAAAAAATGATTGGCAAAATCGAAATTGACCAGGCAAAGAGGGACAGGATAATAGACAAGGCGGGTCACCTCGCCGATGAAATCGGGGCAAGATATCAGTCATGCGCTCCGGCTACTTTTGCGGCAATATGTGATGCCTTCCGCTCAGAGGATATAGAGCTGTTTGCCCCGGAAACTCAGGAAGTGCTTACCCAGGCAATGATAGGCCTCCACGGCGGGGTAGCCATGACCGGGGTCGGCACATGCGGGGCGGTTATCGCTTCCACCTTTCTTATCAGTTACGTGGTCGGCGTTACTACCAAGGAACTGGCTGAAAACGGCAATTTCAACTACGCCTCGTCTATCCCTGCCGTGGAATATGTAATCGACAGGTTTGAGGAAGATTACGGCGCCATAGACTGCCTCAGGATTCGCTATAACCGGGTTCAGCGGGCTTTAGACCTCACTGACCCCGATGCCCGCATACTGGAGATGACCTTTGCTCTGTTTGAAAGGGATAAATGCGGCATGACCGCGGAAAAGTTCGAAGGAGGACGTGACCAGACGGCGCCGGTGAGAGGGGCGCGCTGGGCGGCGGAGGCAATCTGTGATTTACTGGCTATGGAACCCCAGCAGCGCAAGGAGCTTCCGCCGCACCTGAAGGGCCTTGGCATGCAGGAGATGGCGCCCAAGCTCCAGAAGGTCGTCGATGCATTGAAGGAGCTGGGTTGGGGACGCCCCAACGAAAAGCTCTCCTACCGGGACTACCGGACGTTTAAGCTTAAGGGGAAAAAGGGAGTAGAAGAAAAGAGGCTGGGTTCGGTAAGTGCTCCGGAGAAGTAGGCGGTTATAAAAAAGTCGGGTCAAGTTCCTTTCAAATCAAGGCATTCACGTAGACCCTGATGCGCCCCCAATCTCACTAGCTAGAGCTGTGAGTAAGGACGTTCAGTTCCTATCCGCCGTGAACAATCATTGACACTAAAGAAAATATCTGCTAACATAATGTCGGAGTTTAGTTGCAACTAATTGCAACTAATTATGTTTATAGGTCTCCTGCTATTAAGCAGGTTTTTATTGGCAAGCTTGCTGCAACTAATTGCAATTGCTAGCTCCTGCAATAATAGGGGGAGTTTGATGAATAAAAAAGTGCTGAAACTGCTGCCAAAATTACTTATCCCCGCCGTGATATTCGCCCTGCTTATTTTCCCATCATGCCCCGCCGGGACGCCAGAAATTAGTTCGTACACCATTGCTGATAGCACCGGGGACTGGGGCTATCCCTCTCCCTATGCCCACTATTCCCGGGGCCCCGGATATATCCGGATGAGTTTTATCTTTGAAACCCTCGTCTGGAAGGACGCCTCAGGTTTTATCCCGCAGCTGGCTGAGGAGTGGGAATATGTTGCCGAGGAAAACGCCTATATATTCAAGCTGCGTGATGATGTTACCTGGCATGATGGCGAGAAATTCAGCGCCGAGGATGTCGTTTTTACCATTGAGTATGTGAAGAACCACCCTAACCCCTTCGTCACATTGATAGGCCCCAGCGGGGTAAGGGAGGCGATAGCAATTGATGGCTACACCGTAAAACTTTACCTGGAGCAGCCTTACGCTCCTTTCCTGAATGATGTAGCCGGAACCCTGCCTATCATTCCCAAGCATATCTGGGAAGGCGTGGATGACCCCAAGAGCCTGACAGGACTGGAGGCTGTCATTGGAACCGGACCTTACACATTAGCGGACTACAGTAAGGAGCATGGCACCTATCTTTACAAGGCCTACGATGACTATTATCTGGGAAAACCTTTTGTGGACGAGATCAAGTTCGTCAAGATAAGTGAAGAGATGATTCCAGCGGCACTAAAGGGAGGCTCAGTAAGCGCTGGTGATATACCCCCCGAGGTCGTCTCTGAAATGGAGCAGGCCGGGCTTACTGTAATCACGGCACCGGTTGCCTGGAATGCCAAGCTGACCATAAATCATCGGAAAGAGCCTATGTCCTCCAAGCAGTTCCGCCAGGCCCTGGCATATGCTATAGACCGGGAAGCCCTGGTCCAGATTACCCAGCGAGGCTACGGCATAGCTGGTAGCCCGGGCATGGTTCCGCCCACAAGTGACTGGTACAATCCGGATACACCCCAATACGAGTACGACCGAGCCAAGACAAGAGGGTTTTTGGAAGGGCTTGGCTACGAGCTGGAAGATAGCTATTTCACCAAAGATGGCGAAGAACTCGAGCTTGAGCTTATAGCTGAGGCTAGCTTTAAGGAGGTCGGGCAATTTATCAAGCAGCAGCTGGAAGAAGCCGGTATAAAGGTAGACTTCAGAACCATGGAAGCGAAGACGGTTGACGCCAAGGTAGAGGCATGGGACTTCGACCTGTCTATTTACGGGCACGGCAGTCTCTATGAGCCGTCTATTCTGAAAAGGGTGATTATGGGCGAGGGCTTTAACAGTACCCGCTACACATCGAATGAAAAACTGAGCCAGCTTCTCCAGGCGCAGCTAAGCGAGATGGATGCCGAAAAAAGAAAGGAGCTGGTATTCCAGATTCAGGAAATTTACGCTGAGGATTTGCCAGCGTTGACCCTCTACTATCCCAAATGGTACTGGGCTCACGATGACAATGTGAATCTGTTCTATACTAAGGACGGCCTGGCTAGCGGCATCCCCATCCCTTTGAACAGGCTATCTTTTGTCAAATAACAAAAATAAAGAGGCTGCTCAGGGAAAGTGTTCAGCAAGGGGAATATAGTTACCTACGTCATAGCCTTCTTATTCATTCTGGCACTCAATTTCTTCCTGCCCAGAATGATGCCGGGAGACCCGCTGATGGCAATCTACGGGGATGAGGCACTGATTGCCATGACGCCGGAGCTTAAGGCTGAGCTTGTGGAGCGCTTCGCCCTGGACCAGCCGCTATGGCAGCAGCTCGGCGCCTATTTTGTGACACTTTTTCAGGGTGAACTGGGCCATTCTTACTACTATAATGCCCCTGTCTTGCCGGTAATTCTGGGACGCTTGCCATGGACCCTGCTTCTGGTAGGTAGTTCACTCGTACTTTCAACCATACTGGGCATAGTGCTTGGGATCGAGTCGGGGTGGCGGCGAGGTTCCAAAACTGACCGCTCTATGCTGGCCGGGCTGATGAGCCTGAACGGCTTCCCTGACTTCTTCCTGGGGATGCTACTGCTTATCGCTTTTGGTGTAACGTTGGGTATCTTCCCCCTGGCCGGGGCCCTAACTCCCTACTCCGGTTTATCAGGGTTGGCCTTGCTGCTGGATATCTTGAGACATCTATTCCTACCAGTAGCTGCCCTGACCCTGGCTCATCTGGCTGGTGGCTATCTGCTTACTCGAAATACCATGATTACGGTACTCAAGGAGCCGTACATGCTTACCGCCAAGGCCAAGGGCTTATCGCAGCGGGCACTCAAATACCGGCATGCCGGCAGAAACTCTATGCTGCCTGTGGTTACTCAGACCGGTATCTGGATAGGTAGGGTGGTTACCGGGGCTCTCTTTGTTGAACTGGTTTTCGCCTACCCGGGCGTTGGTTACCTCACCTACGAAGCCCTGTTGGCCCGTGATTACCCTATCATTCAGGGAGTGTTTTTGATGGTAGCTGTATCGGTACTGGTTATTAACTTTCTTATTGACCTTTCTTACCCAAAGCTAGACCCGCGAGTGAGTTATGCATATTGATTTGAAAAAAGAGATAAAAGAGAGCGGTCCTGGTAAGATCGGGATTATTATTCTGCTACTGATGATAGCAGTAGCTCTCCTGGCACCGGTTCTGGCCCGCTATGATCCTTATCAGCAATCAACCGCATCCCTGCTTTCGCCGTCCTGGAACCACTGGCTGGGCACGAACCACGTTGGTCAGGATGTCTGGAGCCGTCTGGTCTTTGGTGCCAGGACTTCTCTGTTGGTTGGATTCGGCGTAGGCATTCTCTCCACGCTACTGGGTACTATATTCGGGGTCTCGGCAGCCATGCTCGGTGGGCTCTACGAAAAGGTCGTAATGAGAATAGTTGATGCCTTCATCGTAATTCCAATGGTAATTATCGTTATCCTGATATCAGCCTACATTAGGCCGAGTATCCTAACTCTTATACTCCTCCTATCACTACTGAGCTGGCAGGGTGGAGCCAGAATTATGCGGGCACAAGCCCTTTCCTTGAAAGAGAGGGGACATGTCGCCGCAGCTAGATCATTCGGGGCTCATCATTTTTACATTGCCTGGCGACACATAGTGCCTGACCTCGGACCCATCCTGCTGGTCGATTTCATCTACAGTGTGCGCAGAGCCGTTTTCATGGAGGCCGGGCTTGCTTTTCTGGGGATAACTGACCCGACTGTAGTCAGCTGGGGCATGATGATGCGTGATGCTCTCAGCTTCAGCTACCTGAACGTCTGGCAGTGGTGGCTGGTTCCTACTGGAGTAGCCTTATCCCTAACTATAATTGGCCTGACCTTCGTCGGTCATGCTGCCGAACCGGTTATTGAGCCCAGATTGAGAGGTGCCGAAGTTGCTTGAAATTAAAGACCTCAGAGTAAGTTATGGACAGGATGTGGTCCTTAATGGGATAGACCTGGAACTAAAGTCAGGAGAGACACTGGCTATTGTTGGTGAGTCGGGCACAGGAAAGACCACCCTTGGCTTGAGCATCATGCGCTTGGTAGAGGGCACCGTTCGAGGAACCATCCGCTTTAACGGGAAAGACCTGCTAACACTATCTGACAACGAGATGCAGCAGATAAGGTGGAGCCAGATTGCCATGGTCTTCCAGAATGCCAATAATGTGCTCAACCCTATCTATACCGTCCTGAATCAAATCATGGAGCCCATGATAGAGCATGGGCTGAAGAGCAAGAAGGAAGCTCAAGACAGAGCCGCCGAATTACTGGGATATTTTGGCCTTCCGCAAAATCGCTTTACTGCCTATCCCCACCAGCTTAGCGGTGGTGAGCAACAGAAAGTCCTCTTAGCTATGGCAATGGCTAATGACCCGGAGCTATTGATATTAGACGAACCGCTGTCGTCACTTGACGCTGCCGCCAGGGCCGAGGTGGGGAACTTAATTAGAGAAACAGACAAGCACTGTGCTAAATTGCTGGCAACCCACGATTTGGATACCGTGAGCAAGTTAGCCGACCGGATGGCTGTGCTTTATGGCGGCAAAATTATTGAGGCGGGGCCAAGCCAAGACGTGCTCTCCCGGCCAAGGCACCCGTATACCAGGGCTTTAATCCGGGCCTACCCTAACATGACCACAGTGAAAGACCTCCAGGGTATTAAGGGCCAGATGGCTCGCCCTGTCAGTGGTTGCCCATTTCATCCCCGCTGTACGCAGGCAATAGATATTTGCCGAACCGAGGTGCCGAAGCTTGTGTGGAATCAGGGGCGGCACATCGCCTGCCACAGGGGGGGTATTATCACTTTATTGTCAACCAAGAACTTGACTAAATGCTTCGGTTCACTCAAAGCCATTGAATCAGTAAGCCTGCATATTGAGGCAGGAGAGACCTTATCGCTGGTGGGGCAAACCGGCTCGGGAAAGACGACACTGGCCAAAACGATTATGGGCCTTCACCAGCCTACCGAGGGTGATGTGTACCTTGAGGGTGCTAAGGTTGATAGTCGGGGGAGGGACTTCTATAAGAGAGTACAGATGGTATTCCAGAATCCCGGAGAATCTCTGAGCCACCGCCTATCGGTGCTGGAGGCAGTGGTGGAGCCGCTTGATATTCAAGAAATAGGGACTGGTGAAGAGAGGAAGGAAAAAGCAAGGCAGGTCTTGGGCGAAGTGGAGCTACCACGAACCAATGATTTCCTGAGCAAGTATCCTCACCAGTTGAGTGGCGGTGAGATGCAACGTGTAGCTATAGCTCGGGCATTAGTCCTAGACCCGGCTTTACTTATTGCTGACGAACCCACTGCTTTCTTAGACGCAAGTATACAGGCTAAGATTCTAAAGCTATTACTCAACCTACAGGAGCAGCGAGGGTTGAGTATGCTCTACATTACCCATGATATAGCTGCTGCCAGAAAGGTAAGCGACAGAATAGCGATAATGCTTAACGGCAAGATTATCGAAGAGGGTTCCTCAAATGAAATCGTAGCAGCACCAAAGCAAGGCTATACCAGGAGCCTGCTGAGGGCAGCCTCGACTCTCCGCTCAACCAAATCCACAATAGATGAGGGGGCCTGATGAAAGCACCACCAAATCTTAGCTTCGAAGTCGGGGTGGTCGGATTCGAACCGACGACCACCTGAACCCCAT
>Ga0315541_1001806_pt1 | contig 18998 bp, 18 predicted proteins | sample SalMarSW160190MG_FD_203095 | JGI IMG/M metagenome (GOLD analysis project Ga0315541, IMG submission 203095) | Salt marsh sediment microbial communities from the Plum Island Ecosystem LTER, Massachusetts, United States - Salt Marsh Sediment SW1601-190 ...
GATGGCGAACGCAGGCCGTCTCATCAGGGAAGAGATGCTGAAACTCTAACAGAGTCCGGGGGTAATCTGACATGCGTAGGATCATACCCCAAAACGCCGACCTGTGTCAACCGGATAGGCATGGTTCCCTTGTCTGTTAAAAATCTTATTAAAGATCTTCTCATCTTCCTTCTGGCAATCCTTTTTTAGCCGAGTGTAATTCATTAAAAGTTTTTTCCCATCCTCGGTTAAACGAGACCCATGTCTCCTTTCAGTTAGTACTACTTTTTTTTTCAAATGCTCCTCTGTTGCCTTAATCTTTCCCCACACACCCCTGTATGACATCTTCATTAATTTGGCTGCCTGATTTATTGAACCTGTTTGTTCAACGAGCTCAAAAATTCTCTGCCGTCCCTCTCCAATGATGATATTACCCTGAGTATCTTCCAGCCATTGTCTTGACTTTAATCTGACGCTTTGCATGACTCCCTCCAAAATCAGATTATTTTCCATAAATCTCCACTCTTTGCTGGATTATAGCCTCCCAATCCTTTAACTCTTTTTCTGAACTCTTTCGATCTCGTAATATCGATAAGTAATTGTATCTTGGGATCATCCACCAAAGCAGATGGAATTACCAAATCATATTGCTCTTTTACAATAGGAATAAAATCACAATTGAGGGCTTTTGCTGCTGCCATAATCCCCATACCAACATCTGCCGTCCCATTTAAAACAGCAACAGCTACATTCATATGGGTATACTCTTCGTTTTCATAACCATTTATGCGGGAAGGATCTATACCCATCTCGTGTAACTTATAGTCAAAAAGCACCCTGGTGCCTGATCCTGGCTGCCTGTTTACAAAGGCAACATCATGTGTAAGGTCTTCTATTCCCTTTACTGCTTTAGGGTTTCCTTTTTGAATGATCAGGCCCTGCTCCCTTGTTACCAAGTGAAATACATGCACTGGAAAACCTTTTAAATATTTACTGATATAGGAGGTATTGTATTCACCTGTTTGGGTATCTAAAAGATGAGAGCCAGCAATGTGTGCGGTTCCTTTTTTCAGTGCCAACAATCCTCCAAGACTCCCTACATTCCCTGAGGAAATCCTTATGCCATCAGTATTTTTTCTGATCTCATCAGACAGGATATCTAAAGTGATATCATGGCTTCCAATAATAACAATTGTATTAAAAATATCTTCAAGATCTACGAGAAGTTCCGCATCTGTTTCCTCACCTGCCACAATACCTTCTAAAAAAGAAGGGATCCTAATGATACCCTCTGCCTTACTCATGGTTGTAACAGATCCAGCTCCCCTGGGCAGAGGTATGGCCACCACTCTTTCTCCCACCTTGCCAATATTAACCCTGATAAATTCTTCTAACCCAAGCTTTGAAGGGATATCCCTTGAGGCAACTACCTTGGATAATTTTTTTAACGGCGTAATTGAGCCCTGTAACCGATAAAGGAAAGGTCTCACAAACTCATTGAAGGCAATATAGGCAGAAACAGGGTATCCTGGGATACCAATAACAGGTTTTTCTTTTACATTACCAAGAATGGTGGGCTTCCCAGGCATTATAGTGACACCATGAACAAGAAGCTCTCCTTTATCTTCAATTATCTGTGCGGTATAATCCTTTCTTCCTGCAGATGAACCCGCGATGATAATCACAAGATCAGGTGCAGAATCTATTGCCCTGAAAAGGGCATCAGTAATCTTTTCGCTTTTATCTTCGACTATATCCTCTACTATAGGATCAGCCCCACATTCCTTGATAAGACTGGAAAGTATAGAGGAATTAGATTCAATGACCTCGCCCTTCTTTAAATGTAGAGAACCTGAAAGGGTGTTGAAATTTACCAGTTCGCTACCTGTGGGAATTATAACTACCCTTGGTTTTCGTCTAACCTTTAAATGAAAAGCGCCGCCCCCAATCAAGGTCCCAAGATCAAATGGTCGTATCTGGTGGTTTTGAGGAAAAAGTAATTCTGTTGTAACAAAATCCTCTCCAACCTTTCTGACATTCTGCCAAGGAAAGGAGGAAGAAGAAATTTCAATTGACTCCTCATCAATCTGATTGAGCTTTTCAGCCATAATAACAGCATTTTTTCCCTCTGGCATTACATGCCCCGTATTTATCCAGGCAGCCTCTTGCCCTATTTTTAATATCTTAGGATTCCTTTCCGTAGCCCCATATGTGTCTTCTGCAAGGACTGCTATCCCATCCATTGCTGCAGAATGGGAAGAAGGCGATGAGACCTTTGCAAAAACAGGCTCTGCAGTAATTCTTTTAGGAGACTCAAGAACAGGAATCTCTTCTGCTTCTAAAATTGGCTTGGGGTCAAATTTATTAAAGAAGATCTCGAGAGCCTCCTTAGGATCCTTCATTTTTAGATATATCTTTTGCCTTTGCATAATTTTTACAGCATCTCCTTAAAACAACCTCACTTTCACCGTTTCTCCCTTATAGAGGCCCTCGGTATTCATATCAATCGCGACAATACCCTCTGCCTCTACCATGGTGGAAATAAGTCCACTTTTTCCCAAAATAGGTGTTGCCAGCCACTTACCTTCTACATTGGTAAGTTTTACCCTTATGTAATCCTCTCGACCAGTTGCCGACTCTATATTTCTATCAAGCTCTGCCTCTATCGCGTGACTATTATATTCTCTAAGATTTGTAAGGCCCAGGAGCTTACCAAATAAATATCTAAGAAAAATATCAAATATTATCATAGCAGATACAGGGTGCCCAGGAAGACCCCACAAAGTCTTGTTTTCTTTTCTTGCAATAATAGTCGGTTTACCAGGGCTAATGGATACGCCATGAGCCACTACCTCTACACCATCCAAGGAAAGAAATGCATCTAAGGTAAAATCCTTTACACCAACCGAGCTTCCACCGGAAAGCAAGACAACATCTGCCTGAGATAATCCTTTCTTAATGAATAACGTAATATCCTCAAACCTATCCCTAATTATACCAAGATAGATGGGTTCCACACCTAATTTAATGCAGAGGCCACCAAGGGTGTAGCTATTTATGTCTCTCATCTGCCCTGCTTCTGGTTTTTTACTAATATCGACTATCTCTTCCCCAGTCGATATAATAGCTGCCTTTGGTCTGGTAAATACATCTACCATGCTTATACCAAGGCCTGCCAAAATACCAAGATCCTGTGGCCTTAACAGGCTCCCTTTATGCAAAACTATCTGCCCTCTTTTAACATCATCATCAGGAAGAATCACATTTTCTAATGGGGAAACAGGCCTGCAGATTTCCACTACCCCATCTTCAACCTTCTGGGTGTACTCTACCATAACAACAGCATCAGCACCTTCTGGAAGCATACCGCCTGTTGATATCTGGGCACACTCTCCTCTATGAAGTGCACATCGAGGTATCTCGCCCATCTTGACCTCTTCAACAATATTGAGAGGGGTTGGCAGATTCTCGCTGGCACCAAAGGAATCCTTTGCAGCAAGGGCATACCCATCCATAGTAGATCTTTGAAATCCTGGGAGATCTTCACCAGAGATAATATCTCTTGCCAAAACCCTCTTGAACGCACCTGTTATGGGGACAGATTCTGTTCCCACCGTCTTGATATCTCTTAGAGATTCAAAGATATCCTCTGCTGTTTTTACTTTAAAGAATGAACGCATGAATGATATATGTCATAATTGACATGAATAATCAACTAAAATTTTGGTGACGAAAAGAAGGAGTAATGGGATTTATAGGAGTGATTTTTCTTCGGCCAGCTTTTCTTTACATCTCGCTATGTAGATGAGTGCTTTTCCATGTTGGCCAAGATCAGGATAATGTGTGATGAGATATTCAAAGCGCTTCAGCGCTGCCATATAATAGCCAGACTTGAAATAGAAATAACCAACATAAAATTCATACTCGGCCAGGGTGCTATAACATTTTCTCATATTTCTCTGGGCCAGCAAAGAAAATGGGTTTTCAGGGAATTCTTTGCGCAGTCTCTTAAACTCTTTTAAGGCGTTTTTTGTGCTTGTCTGATCCCGATCAATAGTGTTTATCTTGAGAAAGTTACACATACCCTGCTGGTAAATTACATAAGGAATAGATTTGTTTTTCGGATGAAGCCTTTCAAATTCTATGTATGCGTCCAAGGCCTCTTCAAATTCTTTCTTTTTAAAAAGAGCATCAGCCATTTTTAATTCAGCTTGAATAGCCAATTTACTGTAAGGGTATCTATCTTTTAATTTTTGAAAGGCCTCTACTGCATAACTATAATTGCCATCTTCAAACTCTGACATTCCCTGATTCATCAGTTCTTCCGGGGACTTTTCAGGCTTCTTTCCTCCAATACCGAAAAGAGAGCAACCACTCAATAAAAAAATCAACACCTGAAGAAAAATAAATCTCTTGAGTATATAAGACATACTATAGGTCATATAAAATTATTTGCAAATTGTCTATACTAGCTTGAGCATGGCCTTTTCGATATTTGCCTTTCCTACCGCACCCACGATAGTATCCATCAACTCACCACCTTTAAAAAGGAGTATTGTTGGAATTGCCCTTACGCCAAACTGATTAGGGACCATAGGATTTTCATCAACATTCATCTTAGCTACCTTAAACTTCCCATCATGTTTCTGGGCAAGTTCCTCTACCCAAGGCCCGGTAATAAGGCATGGCTGACACCATGGGGCCCAAAGGTCAATCATGGAAGGTAACTCAGATTTAATTATTTCATCGTTAAAATTATTGTCATTTACCTGTAAAAGTTCACCCACTTTTATTCCTCCTTTTTCTATTATATTTTTATCAAACCTAATCTTCACACCCCACTTTGTCAACCCAGAAGGTCTTTTAATTTTTCTTCCTCGGAGTTAGAGAACTAAAAATGCAGGGACTGTTTTATATTGACTAATGAAGACTGATAAAAGAAAATAACAATTGTCCGTTGATGGTTGCCTACCCGCCATCGCTCTCGCCCGTCCGCCATCGGCTTCGCCTCAGGCGAATGCCGGGCGGGCTCAGGCGAGGCAGGCGGGTCAGTTGTCCGTAGCTGTGTGTGTTGCGTTCAGATCAACTCAATAAACTCAATAAACATAAGAAACATAAGAAACATAAAACGTAATAGTTCAGCCACAAAGACACTAAGTCCCTGGCCCAGACCTGATTTTCAAAGAGTTGGTTTATATCTACGGATATCGTAATCTTTACAAAGTATGATAATGTTCCTGCGATGTCGCGCCAGGGCGGGCACCAAGATTATTATATAATTCTTTAAATATCATTTTTAATAAGATACAGAATCATTTCTTCGTGCCTTTGAGACTTGGTGGCTGAACTTATACCATAAAACTATATGGAGACATTAAATTGGCCAGGCAAAAAACTATATTTGTGTGTCAAAATTGTGGGTATAAGGCCCCAAAATGGTTAGGCAGGTGCCCTGATTGTGGTAGCTGGAACTCATTTGTAGAGGAACTGACTGAAATAGGCCCCCAGGAGAAGGGGAAAAGACAAAATCTCGCTGATAGGCCTCAAAGGATTGATACCGTTACTTTAGATAAAAATGCAAGAAATAAGACAGGGTTGAGTGAGTTCGATAGAATCTTGGGGGGAGGTGTTGTGCCGGGGTCCCTCGTTCTAATCGGAGGAGATCCTGGTATTGGGAAATCTACCCTAATCTTGCAAGTTGTTCATAAATTGGCCCAAAAAGGGCTTAAAACCCTCTATATCTCAAGTGAGGAATCGATTCAACAAATGAAGATGAGGGCACAGAGGATTGGAGCTGACTCATCTGAGCTTTATTTATTAAGTGGAACATGCTTGGAAGATGTTATTGATAGGCTTAATGAACTTGCCCCGCAGATTATAGTTATTGACTCAATCCAGACAATCTTTACCGAATCTCTCAGTTCTGCTCCAGGTTCTATCGGGCAGGTAAGAGAGGTTACAACCAGGCTTATGAACCTGGCAAAAACCTCTGGAAGAGCAATATTTTTAATCGGACATGTAACAAAAGATGGGGCAATAGCAGGGCCAAAGGTTTTGGAGCACTTAGTGGATACTGTGCTTTATTTCGAAGGAGATGGGTCCCATATGTATAGAATTTTACGATCTGTAAAAAACAGATATGGTCCCACTAACGAGATAGGCGTATTTGAGATGATGGATAATGGATTGAAAGAGGTTGGCAATCCATCAGAGATCTTTTTAGAGGAGAGGTCAAACGATGTTAGTGGCTCTGTCGTTATTTCCTGTATGGAAGGATCTAGACCATTACTGGTAGAAATGCAGGCACTTGTTTGCTCTAGTTCACTGGCCATACCACGGAGGACCACCATTGGTGTTGATCCAAACAGGGTGAGCCTGCTTGTTGCAGTTTTATCTAAAAGAGGAGGAGTGAATCTTTCTAATAAAGATATATTCATAAATGTGGCTGGTGGGATAAGGGTTGACGAACCTGCTATCGATCTTGGAATTATCTCAACCACTGCCTCAAGTTTTCTTAATAAGCCGATCCCGAGAAATACTGTCACCTTTGGCGAGGTTGGCCTTTCCGGGGAGGTCAGAGGTGTAAGCCAGACCGAGCTCAGATTGAAAGAAGCTCTAAAGTTAGGCTTTTCGCGATGTTTGATCTCAAAAAAAAGCATAAAAGCATTAAAGGGTAAGATAGATATGGAGATCATTGGTGTTTCATCAGTCATGGATCTCTTGGAAGTTCTCTTTTAGTTATTGTCCGTTGATAATTGTCAGTTGCCTGCCCGCCATCGTCCCGCTCTGCGGGACTCAGGCGAGGCGGGCGGGTCCGTTGTTTATTTGAAAAATATAACTTTTGCTATTTAAATTTTGGGATTGTGGATTTGGGAATTGCTGGATCATGAATAATTTTAAGCATTTTAGGCACTTACGATGTTAAGAGTAAATGAAATCTTTTACAGCATACAGGGGGAAAGCACATTCGCCGGCTTTCCTTGTATATTTATCAGACTGACAGGGTGTAACCTAAGGTGTACGTATTGTGATACCAAATATGCATATGAAGAAGGGGATGACATTCCACTTGACAGTATTCTTGCCACGGTTAAGAAATTTGCCTGCAGCCTGATAGAAGTGACAGGAGGCGAACCCCTTATCCAGGATGAAACACCCGATTTGATAGCAGCCCTTATTAAAAAAGGCTACACTGTACTGCTTGAGACAAATGGCAGCCAGGATATAAGTACGGTAGATACAAGATGTACGCGGATCGTTGATATTAAATGCCCATCAAGTGGGATGGATAACAACAATTATTGGAAAAATTTGGATTATATGACCCCCAATGATCAGCTAAAATTCGTTATTGCTCACCGGCAAGATTATCTTTATGCAAAAAAAGTATTAGATGCTGCAGCCATAAAAAGAAGAAAAAAACTACTCATTAATTTTTCCCCTGTATTTAACAAGATAGACCTCAAAGACTTAGCCGGATGGATACTGGCAGATAATTTGCCGGTCAGGCTTCAAATCCAATTACACAAATATATCTGGGGAGAGCATACAAAAGGGGTTTGAGATGAAAAAAAAAGCTATTATCCTTGCAAGTGGCGGTCTGGATAGTACAACGATTATGGCCCTAATAAAACATAAGGGATATGATATATATGCCCTCACCTTTGATTATGGGCAGAGACACAAGATTGAGCTTAAGGCAGCTCAGAAAGTTGCAAAATATTTTGGGGCAAAAAAACATCTCATCCTTCACATTGAACTGGACATCATTGGTGGCTCTGCACTTACAGAAGACATTCCGATACCTCAAGGGAGAAAACTAAAAGAAATAAGTTCAAGTGGTGTACCTATTACCTATGTTCCAGCAAGAAATACTATCTTTTTGGCCTATGCCCTTTCCTGGGCCGAGGTTCTCGAGGCAAGAGATATATTTATTGGTGTTAACATCATTGACTTTTCTAACTATCCTGATTGCAGACCAGAATTTATAGAATCCTTTCAAAGAACAGCTAATCTTGCAACAAAGGCAGGCATGGATGGAAAAGGAATAAGGATTAATGTACCCTTAATAGATATGACAAAGGGGGAGATCATAAAAAAGGGGATTTCTTTAGGTGTGGACTATTCAATGACCCATAGCTGTTATAACCCTGGAAAAGACGGTCTCCCATGCGGTAAGTGCGATAGCTGCCTTTTAAGAAAAAAGGGCTTTGAAGAGGCAGGGGTCAAAGATCCTCTGTTGACTAGAACTAATTTTTATTCTAAAAGCTGATTGGGCGTAACTATTCAGCCAGCAAAACATAAAGAGATATTTTACAATTGTTAATTTCCAATTTCAAAAACTGAATCAAATATGGTGTAAACATTTTAGTTAATTGAAAAGGTTTCAACACAATGTTTTATAAATCTGCACAAGAACTCACAAAACTTATCAGGTCTAAAGACATCTCGCCCGTTGAACTGATGAAGAAAACATTACAAAGAATAGAGGCAGTTAATCCTGTTCTTAATGCATTTGTCTCGGTGAGGGCTGAGCAAGCAATGGATGAGGCAAAGTCTTTAGCAAAGCGCATGGCTTCAAATGAAGTGATTGGACCTCTCATTGGCATACCAATAGGTGTTAAAGACCTCGAAGATGTGAAAGGAATGGTAACCAGTTTTGGGTCAGTTCCTTACAAAAACAATATTGCTCGAAGGGATTCAATCCAGGTGGCAAGGCTTAAGGCAGCCGGTGCCATTGTTGTGGGAAAAACCAATACCCCTGAATTTGGGTTCACCGGTTTTACAAAAAATATGCTCTATGGTGTGACCAGAAATCCCTGGAATACAGAACGCACACCTGGTGGATCCAGCGGGGGCTCTGCCGCAGCAGTGGCAGGAGGAATGGTTCCTATAGCTACAGGTTCTGACGCAGGCGGTTCTATACGCATTCCAGCCTCATATTCCGGGTGTTTTGGATTAAAAACATCCTTTGGGAGAATCCCCAGAGGTCCCTTCCCTCTTCTCCAAACACATTCGATCTGGTGCATGGGTCCCCTTACCAGGACTGTCAAAGATGCCGCCCTCTATCTGGACTGTGTTTCTGGATATCATCCATCTGATCCTGACTCGCTTCCCTCTCCAGAATATTCTTTTTTAAAATGTATAGAAGATATTCCTATTAATCTCAGGATAGCCTTCAGCCCTACTTTGGGATATGCCAGGGTGCAAAAAGATGTGATGAGCTTATCAAAAAAAGCAGTCACGTCCTTTGAAGAAATGGGGCACAAAATTGAGCTCTGGCAGGGCTCATTACCAGATACAGGTGAAACCTGGTCCAAACTCATCAATTGTGAGTTATATGGTCAACTATACCACGATCTTGACAAAAACCGTGGTGAGATGGGAAAAACCCTGGTGAACTCCCTTGATCAGATTAAATCTTTTTCCATAGATGACTATATTAAAACACAGAAAGTAAGGACCGAGCTGAATCAAATCATGGGAGATCTTTTTGAGAGGTTTGATCTTCTCATCACCCCCACCATGCCGACAGAGGCCTTTGCTGCGAAAGGCCCTCCTCCAGCTGAGATTGATGGACACCCTATCCCACTTCTTGGGGCTGTCGCCTTCACATATCCCTTCAATCTGTCCGGTCACCCTGCTGCCACTGTTCCTGCTGGTCTTACAAAAAATGGTCTTCCAGCGGGCCTTCAGATCATTGGTCCGCGCCAAAGAGATGATTTAGTACTCCAGGCATCTTATGCCTATGAACAGATGAGACCATGGGACGATCACTGGCCAAGTATTGAATAGATTATTATGTATTCTTCAAAGTGAGGTTTTAATGGATTTCAAGTTACTTCTAACGGTATTTTCGACTATATTCATCGCTGAACTGGGAGATAAAACTCAAATTGCAACGCTCCTTTATGCATCGGGATCAACGAACAGCAAGCTTACAGTATTTCTTGGATCGGCTTGTGCCCTTGTCACAGCATCAGGGATCGCCGTTCTCGTAGGTTCATTTCTCGCCCAGTATATAAACCCCAAGTATCTCTCGTGGGTAGCTGGTCTTGGGTTTATTTGCGTAGGCATCTGGACAATGATAAAGGCATAGGGCGCTGAGGAAAGTCGAAATAGCTGAGCATCTCTCAACTTGATCTATATTTGAAGTAAAGAGAATGAGGATTTTCCCTTTGTACTATAGTACAATATCCCAAACTACCCAGGTTGTCAGGTTCAATATCCTATCATTCATTGTATCGGAACGGTTAGATGAAATTATTATTTTGCCTTTTGGGGCTTGTCTTAATTGTTGAGGGGTTACCGTATCTGGCATTTCCCGATAAGATGAAAAAGTGGCTACAACAAATCCAACAGGTACCCGATAATCAATTACGGATAATTGGTTTTCTGGCCATGTGTTTCGGACTTCTCTTGACTTATATCTTTAGGTAGTTAATATCTTAAAAATTTCCTTATTACATATATTCAATATTTGGTTGAGAAGTTTAGAAAAGCAAGTATGAAAAGAGTAAACAATATACAAATATATCGCTTGGAAAATTATGCCTATGACCTCCCTACTGAATTAATTGCCCAGAAGCCAGCCCGGGAAAGGGATGGATCACGTCTTCTCAGTGTAAAAAGGGCTACAGGAGACATCTCCGACTCTTATTTTTTTGATCTCCCTTCATTGCTCAGAGAGGGTGACCTGTTGGTTGTAAATGACGCCAGGGTGACACCAGCCAGATTATATGGCCAAAAGGAAACTGGGGGAAGAGTAGAAATTCTGGTTCTTGATCACCCTGCCAGGCCACCAAAAAATGACCAGGAAACCCGCTGGTGCCTGGTGAAGGCATCAAAAAGGCCAAAAACAGGAGGTACTCTACTGTTTCCAGACGGCCTGATAGCTGTTGTGAAAAGACTCGGTGAACATGGAATGGTCCAGCTCAGATTTGAGGGCAAACACAGCCTTAATTATGTATTGAAAAAAAGAGGTTGCCTTCCACTGCCTCCTTATATTAAAAGAGACAACAATGATAGACAATCAGATGAAGATAGGGAAAGATACCAGACTATATTCTCCCGTTTTTCAGGAGCAATTGCAGCACCTACAGCCGGTCTTCATTTTACCCATGAGCTGCTTGAGTCTCTTCAATCCCGGGGTGTAGATATAGTCAGCATAACCCTACTGGTTGGGCATGATACCTTTAAACCTGTACGAGTAAGGGACATTAGGGATCATCGATTAGGGAAAGAAGCATATTTTTTAGGGCATCATTCTGCAAACTCTATTGATAGAGCAAAAAAAGAGGGAAGAAGAATTATTGCTGTGGGTACCACAGTTGTGAGGACCTTGGAGACGATATTTAAAAGAAAAGGAAAAATAGTAACTGATTCTGGAACTACTGATCTGTTGATCTATCCGGGATTTAAATTTCAGGTCATTGATACCCTTATAACAAACTTTCATTTACCCCGTTCTTCACTTTTTTTTATGGTCGCGGCCTTCGCAGGACTTGATTTGACTACAAGGGCCTATCGCTGGGCAGTAGAAAGCAAGTACAGATTTTACAGCTACGGGGATGCAATGCTAATAAGTTAAGTCAAAAAGGGACTCAATTCTTTGGAATTCAGAGTTTTAAAAAGGTGTAAATCAAACAATGCCAGGTTTGGAGAAATAGTAACAGATCATGGCAGACTTGAAACCCCAGTATTTATGCCTGTTGGAACTTCAGGAGCTATTAAAGGGATTTCACCTGGGGAGGCAAAAGATATAGGGGTTGAAATAGTTCTGGCCAATACATATCATCTGTATCTTAGGCCAGGCCATAAACTAATAGAAAACATCGGTGGTCTTCACCGCTTTATGAACTGGTCAGGGCCAATTCTGACTGATAGTGGAGGATTTCAGGTATACAGCCTTTCAAAACTGAGGACAATATCACCTGAGGGGGTTACGTTTAGGTCACATTTAGATGGTTCAACCCATTTTCTTGGTCCTGAGAAGGTTATGGAAATCCAGAGATCCCTTGGAGCAGACATCATCATGACCTTTGATGAATGCACACCCTCTGGTGCTGAGCATGATTATGTTCGTGCCTCAGTTAAACTTACTGAACAATGGGCCCGGCAATGTCTTGAGGAAGGAAAAAAAAACGGGCAAGCCCTTTTTGGAATTGTTCAGGGTGGAGTGTATCCTGAACTGCGCGAAATGAGTGCCAAGGGCCTTGTAAGTATGGGATTTGACGGCTATGCCTTAGGCGGTTTATCCGTCGGAGAAGATAAACATACAAGAGAGCGAGTGATTAAGGCAACAATGGAATTTCTTCCAGAGGAAAAACCAATATACCTTATGGGAGTAGGAACACCTGAGGACATAATTGAATCAGTTAAAATGGGTGTGGATATGTTTGATTGTGTATTGCCTACTCGCAATGCCAGAAATGGTATGCTATTTACTAATAAGGGAAAGCTTGTAATAAAGAATGCACGTTATGCACAAGACAGTTCCCCTATTGAAGAGGGGTGTGGATGTTATACCTGCTCTCATTACTCACGGGCCTATTTAAGACACCTCTTTCTTTCAAAGGAAATACTTTCCTTTAGATTAAATACAATTCATAATCTCTATTATTACACTCATTTCATGAAAGAGATCCGGCAGGCCATACGAGATGACAGACTGGCTGAGTTTAGCCACGGTTTTTATAGAAGGGAAATAAAATCTTTATAAATCTTAAAGAGAAATGGAGGGAAATACATGTTTAATTTAGTTTACGCTATGGGTACTGGAGGAGGAGGAGGAACAGGAGGTAGTGGCGGTCTGGGTGCATTTTTACCTCTGATCATTATATTTGCCATTTTTTACTTTCTCTTAATCAGACCCCAGCAAAAAAAGTCAAAACAGCATAAGCAGCTTCTTACCGACCTGAAAAAAGGGGATAAAATAGTGAGCTCCGGGGGTTTACACGGTGTTATAACTGGTTTGGGTGACGATGTCCTTACAGTCGAAATATCCCCAAAAGTCAGGGTTAAGATTACAAGAGGCTCTATAGCAGGGGTAATCGGAAAGTCACAGACTGCGAGCTAAGGAGTAAATTGTGTCGAAAAAATTACAGTGGCGTGGATTATTTATTCTTATTGTTGTTGCTGTTGCATTGATCTATCTGACTCCATCTCTGAGCAAAACCCTACCCTCCTGGTGGCCTAATATACTACCTGAGGAAAAGATCCATCTCGGACTTGATCTGAAAGGTGGTATACATCTTGTCTTAGAGGTTCAGACCCAGAGGGCCGTGGAAAGCCACCTTGAGAGGATGATTGAGGATATAAAATACAGCCTCAGAAAGGCCAAGATCAGGTATCAGGCGCTAGAAAGAATCGGCTCTGACAGGATTGGGCTTACCTTAATTAGAGCCGAGGACAGAAAGACCGTAGAAGAGATGGTTGAAAAGGATTTTTCAGACCTTTCTGTTGAACCTGGATCTTTTAGCAACATCGATCTTAATCTGGAATTAATCCTTTCTCAAAATGCCCAGCAGCATATCAAGAAGATGGCAGTAGATCAGGCAGTAGAAACAATAACCAATAGGATCGATCAGTTTGGAGTAGCCGAACCAGATATCCGGCCCCAGGGGATGGATAGAATTTTAGTTCAACTTCCTGGGATAAAGGATCCTAAAAGGGCTATTGATATTATAGGAAAGACCGCCCTCCTGGAATTCAAACTGGTGGATGAGGATAATAGCCTGGAAGAGGCATTAAAGGGAAATATACCATCAGGAGATGAGATCCTCTACCAGACAAAAGGAGAGGCTGGCTCTAAAAGAAAGATCCCCTTTCTTTTAAAAAAGCGGGCTGTTATAACCGGAGAGTATCTAACCGATGCAAGGGTTCAGATAGACAGTCGATACAATGAACCGTATGTCTCACTTTCATTTGATTCCCGGGGGGCAAGGCTCTTTGGGCAAATTACGGGGGCCAATATTAAAAAGAGGTTGGCTATTGTACTGGATGGCGTTGTAAATAGTGCACCGGTTATACAGGATAAAATTACCGGCGGCAGGGCTCAGATCACCGGCAGATTTACTATGGAAGAGTCCAGGGATCTGGCCATTGTCCTGAGGGCAGGTGCCCTTCCAGCTCCAGTAAAGATCATTGAAGAGAGAACAGTAGGACCCTCTCTTGGAAAGGACTCCATTAATAAAGGCCTTAAATCAATGATAATCGGAGGGATTGTTGTTATCCTGTTTATGTTTTTCTACTATAAATTTGCCGGTCTTCTGGCAGATTTGGCCCTTTCATTAAATATACTCTTCATCGCAGCAGGTCTGGCATTTTTCGGTGCCACCTTAACACTGCCCGGTATAGCGGGCATCATCCTGATTATAGGTATGGCTGTAGATGCCAATGTGCTTATATTCGAACGGATCAGGGAAGAGATAAGATTAGGGAAAACCCCACGGGCAGCAGTTGACAGTGGCTATAGCAAGGCCCTCGTAACCATCCTTGATGCTAATATTACCACCTTAATCGCTGCCCTAGTTCTATTCCAATTTGGAACAGGGCCTGTGAAGGGATTTGCTGTGACCCTGAGCATTGGTATTATTGCCAGCCTTTTCACAGCTATATTCATTACGAGGGTAATCTTCGATTACTTCATTATTGAACGGGGCATGAAAAAGGTAAGCATCTAATGTTTATTGAGTTGCTTGGGTTTGTTGGGTTAGAACTCCATGAACTCTATGAACATGATAAACCCAACAAACATCATTATTGAGAGACAAGAATATGCAATTTATAAAACCGGATATTAATATCAATTTTATTGGGCAGCGAAAGATTGCCCTTTTTCTATCTGGCGCTTTGATACTGTTAACCATCCTTCTGTTATTGTTTCGCGGTGGACCTAATTATGGTGTCGATTTCGCTGGCGGTGTACTTATTCAAGTGCGATTCAACCACCAAGTAACACCAGGTGAAATCAGAGAGGCCTTAAGACCTATCGGTATGCAAGATAGCATCGTCCAGGCATTTGGAGAAAAGGGGAAGTCTGAATACCTGATAAGGGTAAGTAAAAGTAATATTGAGCTTAGCGGCTTATCTGAGGAGGTTAAAAAATCTTTAAATAGCATGTTTGGGGAGGCGAATGTAGAAATCAGGAGGGTGGAGATGGTTGGGCCAAAGGTCGGGAAAGATTTAAGGGAAAAGGCCCTCTTTGCCATCTTTTATGCGCTCCTCTTTATGGTCATATACATATCTGGAAGGTTTGAATACAAATGGACTATGAGTATAATTATGGCCGCCTCCCTTGCCTTTGGAGTCTATATAATTTCTGCCATAGGAATGAGTATTATCTGGATCATTGCTGCTGCCCTTCTAATTACTATTGGCCTATGCTGGGCCCTGCGTCTTGAATACGCCCTCGGTGCCATTGTTGCACTCTTTCATGATGTAATCATAACAATGGGCGCATTTGCCCTCACAAACCGGGAAATAACATTATCTATTGTTGCCGCACTCCTGACTATAGTGGGCTACTCCCTAAATGATACAATCGTTGTCTTTGACAGGATCAGGGAAAACTACCGGCGCCAACGGAATCGCGATTTTGCAGAGGTAATAAATCATAGCATAAATGAAACCCTAAGCCGTACCTTGCTAACATCAGCGACCACCCTTACTGTCGTTGCATTCCTTTTTATCTTAGGCGGAGGAGTGATCCACGATTTTGCCTTTGCCCTCTTAGTCGGTATACTGGTTGGCACGTATTCTTCTATTTATATAGCAAGCCCTGTTCTTCTAATATGGAGCGGTCAGGTATCAAAAGGAGGTGGCGTCAGGACTAATAGACGAAAGAAGGGAAGCTAATTGTTTAAAGAGGAGACCATTCGCTGGAAAAAGAGAAGAAAGAAAAGGGCTATCTTCATAGTGGTAGCTCTTTTTTTATCCGGACTTCTTTATCTACTCATTGGTGGCCCTGGTAGCAATTATTTTAAAATATCATTAAACAGGCTGCTCCATCCAGTTCCCGCATTCAAACACATAATAATTGAACATAACGGTGAAAAAAAAAGGCTTAAGCCTGATCAAATTCTCCATATTCGTCCCTCTGATAGCCTTAAAATAGTGAAGCTATCAACATCAATCCCTTTTAACAAGGGAATAAGGCTTTACTCTCAAGGTTTTGATGTTAATGCCCTTCAAACGCAGACAGTGGTAGCAAAACTCCTTCCTGACCAAGATATGTTTCACCACTATAACTATACGATAAATATAATGCACAAAAATAATAAAATAGGTGAGGTAGGCCTTGTAATCTCCCCTTCTTTAGAAGATTGGCTAACAAAGGCAAATAGGATAATAGATCCTAAAAAAAGGATAAATTTCTTGCTAACAGCAACTAAAGAAGAAAAGGGTAATTTTCAGATAAAGATGAGGCTTGCAGATGAATATCTGGCCCAAAAGAGGTGGAAAGAGGGAGCCCATATCATCGAGATCATACTTAAAGAAAAAGAAGACCTGCCCGCCAGACGGCAGGCGGGCCTGAACCTTATGAAAAAAGTGTTAGATGCCTATGAACATCTACACTACTATAATAAGGTTATCGCTACATTAAAGAAAATTCTTATCAATTCACCTGAAGATCTGGACCTCAGGCTTCGCCTTGCAGAGCTTCTTGAAAAAAAAGGGAGAATAAAAGAGGCTGTAGAACAATATACCATCATTCTTCCACAATTAACCACAGGTGAAAAAATAACATGCATGAAAAATGTAGGCTATCTATTATTTCAAGCTGGTCAAAAAAACAAGGCCCTCCAGTGGTATCTCAAGGCAGCCAAATATGACAAAAAAGACCCAAACCTCTATTACAATATAGGATCAATATATGATGATCTTAAGAAGCCAAAATTGGCCGAAAAATACCTGCGTTTTGCATTAGAGTTAAAAAAGGATGATATTGAGGGCAGGTTACGGCTTGGACAATCTCTTTTTAATAAGAATAAATTAAAGGAGGCAAAAAAGTATGTAAAAGAGATCCTTAAAAGAAAGCCCAATCATTTAGAGGCCCTTATACTGTTAGCTAATATAGTAGAAAAAGGAGATGATAAGGAAGCCTTAAGGAATATCTATAAAAAGATCTTATCTCATGATCCGAAAAATAAAATTATCCTATTTAATCTTGGGGTATTGGAGACAGAGCAAGGAAATCTGAAAAAAGGTCTCCACTACTTTGAGAAATTGGTTACAATTGACCCAAAAGATGCACAGGCCAGGGAGGCACTCTTTGATATCTATCAACGACAAAAAAGGAATGATCTTGCCTTCAATCAAGCCATACAGCTGATCAAATTTTTCCCAAAGAAGGTTGCTTATTATAGCTACATTTTTAACCATCTTACAGCCCTGGACGAATTTGAACAATTAGCACAATACATGATTATGGGCGTGAAGGAAAATCCCAATAATTTTGAGTTACGACAGTATTTGATCCTCGCCTACCTCAAATTGAAAAAAAATGAATTAGCTGTAACGGAAATTATGGAAGCTTTGAAATTGAGGCCAAATAATACCAATCTACTCTACCAGCTCGCTAAGATACATGAAGGAACAGGTAACCTTGATCAAGCCTTACAGGTATATAAAAAGATCCTTGATATCTCACCAGACGACGAAAAGGCCGGCAAGGAATATCTAAGGCTAAGACTTAAACTATTAAATAAAAGGGAAGAAAGCGTTCAGTAGTCAGTCCATCGCGGGCCTACTCTTAGTTTCCCTATTGACCCACAAGGTTCTTTATCCTATAGTACCATCATCCAAAAGAGATTTTGTCATTTCTTTGCCAAAAGGTAGCTAACCGGAAAGGAGAAACGTCATGAACAGTCTACATGACCTTGTTTTACGCAATCGGAGCTGTCGCCGCTTTGAAGAGTCCTACTCTATCCCTCGAGATACCTTGGTAGAGCTGGTGGCACTTGCGAGATGCACTGCCTCAGCTGCCAACCGTCAGCCCCTTAAGTACATCCTTTCTGCTGACCCCGAAACAAATGACCGCATTTTTCCAAGCCTGACCTGGGCTGCCTCTCTCAAGGATTGGGCTGGCCCTGCTCCCGGGCAGCGTCCATCGGCCTACATCGTCATCCTTATAGACAAGACAATCACCGAGGACTGGTGGTGCGATGACGGCATTTCCGCTCAGACAATTCTACTGGGAGCTGTAGAAAAGGGTCTCGCAGGGTGCATGATGGGGGCAATTCAAAAGGAAAGACTTCGGAACGAACTGGATATCCCTGATCACCTAAGGATAAGGCTCGTCCTGGCCCTGGGTAAACCCGCAGAGACTATAGTTCTTGAAGACTTTGAGCCTGGAGGTGATATTCAGTACTGGCGTGACCAAAAAGATATCCACCATGTGCCCAAGCGAAAGCTAGAAGAACTCATCCTCAAGTAAGATGGGATAGCACAAACAGTTATTATTCATCTCTTTCCTCTTACATCAAGGATAATTCAATACCTCTAGAACTTTTAGAGTTTTGCGATGAAGATTAATGTAAAGGTATATTTTACCCTTAGAAAAGCAATGAAGGGGATAAAATTAGATCTCCCCTTTTTCTTTCATTCTTTTAATCTCTTCCTCTCTTAAGGCGCGCTTAAATATTTTCTCAGCTACGGTTAATGGTAAATCATCTTTAAATTCAATAAATTTGGGAACAGCGTAAGCGGCCATTTTTTCCTTACAGTAATCAATAATTTCTTGGGCCTCTATCTTTCCTTTAAAATTATATCTCAATTTGACAAATGCCTTTATTCTTTCGCTGCCCGGTCTCTCGGGATCAGGAATGCCAATGGTTACAACTCCTTCTACTGCAGGATGTTTAAATAAAATTTCGTCGACTTCTATAGAATAAACCATGCCTATCCGGTTGACACAGGTCGGCGTTTTGGGGTATGATCCTACGCATGTCAGATTACCCCCGGACTCTGTTAGAGTTTCAGCATCTCTTCCCTGATGAGACGGCCTGCGTTCGCCA
>Ga0315541_1001807_pt1 | contig 18993 bp, 15 predicted proteins | sample SalMarSW160190MG_FD_203095 | JGI IMG/M metagenome (GOLD analysis project Ga0315541, IMG submission 203095) | Salt marsh sediment microbial communities from the Plum Island Ecosystem LTER, Massachusetts, United States - Salt Marsh Sediment SW1601-190 ...
GCTAATCGGGATGGCAATACCGATGCCCTAGACATTACCAAGGTAAAAAGGATGATTGCCGGGCTGGATTGATTATTAGAGCGTGAGTTTAGAGGAAAGGGGCAGTTTTCGGATAGCATTAGCGAAAGGCCTTGGCAGGAATTGAACAAACGTCCAGATTGTTGGCTAAGGTCACATTAAAGTAAAATGTGAAATCTGAAGAACTGGAAAAGCTGGAGGGTTTGAGCGAATAGCGGATAGTAATGTTGAGCGAACCGGTCCTAAAGTAAAGTGATTCCAAGCAGCGATTCGTTTTGATCCAAGCGTAAGAAATGGCACAAATTTGGCACAAATGGTTTCCAGACTGTCGGTAAAATATGAGTTTTTGAAGCTGAAGTACGGACAAGCACAAATCCTGAAATTAGCTTCAAAAGCAACAAAATAACGCCCTTACGCACAATTTACACGCAGGGGGTCATAGGTTCGAGCCCTATACCGCCCACCACCACGCCTAGAAGGTCTTTCGAGACCTCCTGATTGTTGTAAAACACCAGGGTGGTTGAGTATAATTAGACCACCTGATTGCATAAAATGGGCGGGTCCGCAAGATGAAAAATGGTTGTATCCATAAGGTCACAAGCACCCGTCGGTACGTCAGTTAATTCTCTCGTCAAAGGCTTTATCCTCACCCAGCGCACTGACTGCAAGAGTCCTCGTACAATTGAGTACTATGAAAGCAATCAGCAGCTCCCCTCCCGTTGCAGTCCCGGGCATAATCGGGCAAGTGGCATCCCGCCACCCAGAATCAGTCAGGGAGCTTCTCAAGAAGGGCAGCCAGCAGTCGCTAATCTTAATTATTCAAATTCTAGCAGTTGTCCAAGTATAAGAGGGGACGAGACTTTATCTCGCCCCCTCTCTTTTTGGCCTCTGTGGCTACACAAAAGCCTCTTTTGTGACCCGAGCAACAAAACAAGCCTTTGTTGCCTTATGTATTTTTAAAAAGCTCAAATTATTTTACTTGATTCGTCATAGTATATCTTCATCTTAATCTGCTTGGATAATTAGTCCTTTACAACCGGCTGGTATTCGGCTATAATATTAGGCCACGCCGTAATGTTGCCATTTAGCGAACTATTATTATGGAGGGAGCGGTAATATGAAGCAGAGCGAGCAGGAGTTGGTCAAAATAATCCTGGAGCTTTCGGGGAATATATTCAATGCCATGTCTCCCGATATTCCGGCGGAGTGGCTGAGCATAGACCTGACCCTGGCCCAGCTGCGGGTGCTGCTGGTGCTTAAGGCCCAGGGGCCCCACCGTATGAGCGCCATCGCCGCCGTGCTCGGCATCGCCCTGCCCACCGCCACCGGCATCGTCGATAATCTGGTCAGGAAAGGGTTTGCCGTACGTGAGGCCGACCCCCAGGACCGCCGGCTGGTCATCTGCAAGCTGTCCCGGCAGGGGCAAGAGCTGATAAACCGGCTCTGGACATCAGGGGAGTTTCATATAGAACGGCTTCTTGAGGGGCTGATGCCGCAGCAGCTGGAAAAGGCCGCCGATGTCGCCCAGATGCTCTTCGATAATTTATCCCGGAAAACAGATGGAGATATAGCCGGATGAAAAGGTTCTCGGCAGCGCTGGCGCGGTTCATCGGGCGCTGGCCCTGGTTAATAATAGCGGTCGCCCTGTTGCTCTCGGCGGCGGCGGTACCGGGCATTACCATGCTGGAGACGGAAACCGGCTTCGCCGCGCTGGTATCGCCCGATTCGCCCATATCGCAGAACACCTCGCGTTACGAGGCGCAGTTCGGCGGGGACCCGATTACCATTCTCCTCGGCGGCCCGCTTGACACTATCTTCTCCACGGAGAGCCTGGCCACCCTGGCCGATTTTGAACGGGAATTCTCCGATGACGAGCGCTATCTGGCCGTTAACGGCCCGCTGACTGTTTTACAGTTAGCTCAGCAGGAAGCCGAACAGGCCAGGCAGACCCTGGAGAGCCAGCTCGCACAGGCACAGGAAGAGGCGGCGGCACAGGCCAGGCAGGCGGCGGCGGCGATGGGCTATGGTGAAGCGGAGCAGGAGATGGCCGCCGAGCAGGCGCGGGCTGAGGTTCTGGAAAAGTTCCGGCCCCGGATAGAGCAGCTGCAGCTTATCGGCGAGCCTTCGCTGGATAACCCCGCCTTTGTCGCCTCGGTGCTCTATGACGCTCAAGGCGCCGTCAGCCCGGTAATGCAGACTTTCGTTCCCGATATCGCCCATACCCTCATCACCGTTACCCCCCGGGGGAACATGAGCGACCGGGAATCCCTGCAGGCGGTCAACGATGTTGAAGATTTCTTCTCCGCCCATCCCCTGGACGGGGTAAAGGTTACCGTAGCCTCTGCCGCCAAGCTGGTGGACGCTATCAGTAACAGTATCGGCAATAATATAAAAGTGCTGCTGGCGCTGTCGGTGGTCGTTATGGTTCTCATCCTGGTCTTCACCTTCCGGGTACGCTGGCGGCTGCTCTCCTTATTAATGGTGGGCTTAAGCGCTCTCTGGACCTTCGGCCTGATGGGCTATCTGGGGGTGCCGGTCACCATGGCTACCATGGCGGCGCTGACGATATTGCTCGGTCTGGGCATAGATTTTTCCATACAGTTCCACAACCGTTATCAGGAAGAGGTTGCCAGGAGCAAGGCCGTCGGTGAAGCCATCGTTACTTCAATCTCAAACATGTTTCCCACCATAGGCATTGCCCTGCTGGCAACCATAATCGGCTTTATCACGCTGTACATATCCGAGGTGCCCATGATACGCCAGTTCGGCCTGATGCTGGCGGTGGGTATCATTTTCAGCTATCTGGTAGCCCTCTTTCTACTGCACAGCATCGTCTACCTGGGCGATAGGAAGATGAAAATTAAAAAGCTGAAAGAGGAGGCGTCAAAGGCCAGCGGCCGCATGGAACGTATTTTATTGCGCCTGGGTAGGTTGGCAATTAACCATACCCTCTGGATTTTCATTGTGGCGGTGGCTTTCGCCGTTGCCGGCGGCATTGTCGACCACTGGCTGCCCACCAATACCGACTATGAGGACTTGATGCCTCAGAATACGCCGGCGCTGGTAGAGTTGAGGGAAATGCGCCAGATTGTTGGCACCGGGGGGACGGTACGCCTCGTGGTGGAGGCTGATGATGTCACCACCCCAGTGGTACTCAGCTGGCTGAAAGACTACGGGGATAACGCTCTATCGGCCCACCCCGAGATTACTTCGGCAAACAGCTTGGCGGCAGTGGTCAGCAGCGCCGCCGGAGGGGTAATCCCCACCCAGCCCCAGATAGATGCCATACTGAGAAGCATCCCCCAATCCTATCTGGCGTCGCTGCTCTCCAGCGACCGCAGTATGGCCGGCGTCTCTTTCAACACAGAGTACTTACCCATGGAAGAGACCCATGACCTTTTACTGCTTTTACAGGAAGAGACCAGCCTCCCGTCCGGGGTGAGCATTTCACCGGTGGGCAGTCTTGCCCTCGGGGCGAGCACCATGGACGCTTTAGTTGGCGCCAGGATGACCATGAATCTCATCTGCCTGGGGGCGATATTAATCGTGCTTCTGGTGGTTTACCGCCGCCTCGGCAGCATCATCTTCACCATCATACCGGTTGGGGCCGTCATTGCCTGGTCCTCGCTGGACATGTATCTCATCGGTATTCCGCTCAACCCGCTTACGGCCATTTTGGGGGTGCTTATCATCGGCATCTGTACCGAGTTCATGGTGCTGCTCATGGGGCGTTATGAGGAAGAGAAAAGGCGGGGAGTGTCCCCTAAAGAGGCCATGGTCACGGCCATCTCCAAGATAGGGCGGGCCATCACCACCACCGCCCTGACCACGCTGGGGGGGTTCGGGGTACTGATAGTCTCCAGCTTTGTCATGATTCGGGACTTCGGCATTGCCACCGTGGTCAGCGTCTTTCTCAGCCTGCTGATAACGATTACGGTAATGCCCGGGCTGATTGTCTGGTACGACAACTGGAGAAGAAGAAATTTACCCGGATAATTAAAGAAAACAGAAGTGCTTCTATCTTAATACAGGCTTAATACAGGCAAATCAAGCCCGAGACGTTAATATTATTCTAAATTTTGCTCTTCCCCCTCGAAATAATTCCAGCATCAATCAGTTCTGGATTGCGGATCATAATCAGTATTTAACAAAACGCTTTGTTCAACGCGGGCTCATTGAATAATTTGAGTAATTGTTGCCGTCGGTTCGCTACGTTAAGCAGTGTCCTCAGCCACCTAGGCTTGGACACGGTCTAGCCAATCAGAGACATACCCTGCTACTTCTTGCCAGCGGGGTTCCCCAATAACCCAGTGGGCATGATTTGGAAATACCTTATAGATGAGGAGAATTATTTACAACACGAATCATTGTAGTTTGGTGCAGGTGCTGAACTAGACATTATCGAAGTAAATAGGTGGACGTAAGGACTAATAATTAACCTACCCTTGCCACCATCTAGAAACTTAACTCTAAGAAACGCTCTCGGGAAAGAAGCCATTATGGCGACGGCCACACAAATGATAGCGAAAAGATCTTCGTATGAAAATCTAACGATTGCCCAATCCTGCGGGGTGTTCTAGGTATCGTCCCCCTAGCTGGGCCGAAGGGGACTCGAACTGTGTGTCAGGTCACAATGCGTCATTTTGTGCAATAGAACACTAGCGGTTGAAGCTGTTTAGGCCCGCGACCCAAAAGTCGCCCGCTCGAATCCAACCCCTGCTACCAAAGAATTTAGAAACGCCAGCTTTTCACCGCTGGCGCTTTTTTGTTTAAGCGAGCTAGGGCAAGTAAGAGCCTGACCAGAGGCCGCTAAAAGAGCGGCGGGCATTTTAATATTTGATAGCTTTAGACCCCGACGTAGCGTCCGCAGCCGAAGCCTTCGCCAAGTTTGCACCACGCGCAACTGCCGGGCGTCTCGTCCATAAGCTGCGATTCGCATTTTCCGCAGAGGTATTCCTCCCCGGGTTTCATAGGGCCGTCACAGGGAGGAATGGTCATAGGGCAAATCTGGACGCAGCTGCCACATTGCTTACAGAAATCGGGGCGGATGCCGAAGGGGTAGTCCACATGGCGGTCTTTGCCCCGCCCGACAAATCCGATTGCCCGGGCCTGCCATATCTCGGCGCAAACCCGCACGCAACGTCCGCATAAAACACAGTCCTCGTTCCGAAACGGATAGCGGACCTCCTTAACCCCGCAGCGCAGGGCGATATCCTGAATGGCGCGGGAGTTGGGGGCCTGAGCTACCAGCAGCTCGGCGAGGTTGCGGCGCAGTCTGCGGATCTTGTCGGTATTAGTCCTGATTATCATGCCCTCCTCCACGTTCAAGGTGCAGGAAGTGGTGACCTCGGAACGGCCGTTGACCACGTGTTCGACAATGCACAGCCGGCAGGCGCCAATGTCGGACAGAAAAGGGACATGACACAGATGGGGGATGCAGATGCCGTATTCGATGGCAGCATCAAGAACGCTGGTACCCCTGGGGGCGCGGATTGTAGCCCCGTCTATGTTAACGTTAACATATTGCAGCATCTTGACACCTCGTTTTCTTAAAAGACCTGAATGGCATCAAACTTGCACTCGCTGCGGCAGATGCCGCATTTCTGGCAGAGTTGGGCATCAATAACATGAGGCTGTTTTTTCTCTCCGGTGATTGCCCCATGGACGCACCCGCTTATACAGACACCGCAGCCGGTGCATTTATCCGGGTCAATCCGGTAGGTAATCAGAGCCTTGCACACCCCGGCCGGGCACTTCTTTTCCTTGATGTGCGCTTCGTATTCGGGGCGGAAATAGCGCAGGGTGGAGAGCACCGGATTGGGCGCTGTTTTGCCCAGCCCGCACAGGGCAGTCTGGGAAATCGTATCGCCCAACTCCTCCAGGAGGTCAAGCTGCTCCATTCTGCCGCGGCCTTCGGTGATATCGGTGATTATCTCCAGCATGCGGTCAATCCCAAGCCGGCAGGGCACGCACTTGCCGCACGACTCGTCCTGCAGGAAGGTCAGAAAATACTTGGCCACGTCCACCATGCAGGTTTCCTCATCCATCACCACCATGCCGCCTGAACCGATCATGGAGCCGGCTTCGGCGAGGACGTCAAAGTCGACGGCCAGGTCGAACTTGCCCAAGGGAAGACAGCCGCCCGATGGTCCGCCGGTCTGCACCGCCTTTATCGAATTGCCGTTGGCCGCCCCGCCGCCGATATCAAACACCACCTCGCGTATTGAGGTGCCCATAGCCACTTCAACCAGGCCGGTGTTCTTGATGCGGCCGGTTAGAGCCAGAATCTTGGTTCCCTTGCTACCCTTCGTCCCCTTGGAGGCAAACCATGATGAACCATTTAAAATGATGGAGGGGACGTTGGCCCAGGTTTCGACATTATTGAGGGTGGTCGGCTTATGATAGAGGCCGTCCACCACGGTGTGGACGTCCTTGGGGCGGGGCTCGCCAACCTTGCCTTCTATGGAAGCCATGAGGGCGGTCGATTCTCCGCAGACGAAAGCCCCTCCGCCCCGAGCGATGTCCACGTCGAACGAGAAGGAGGTACCCAGGATGTTGTCGCCGAGGAGGCCGACTTCGCGAGCTTGCTCGACGGCAATCCGGGAGTTCTTGACCGCCAGCGGGTATTCGTTGCGGACGTAGATATATCCCTTACTGGCGCCGACCGCCCGGGCGCCAACCATCATGCCTTCTAGAACCAAGTGCGGGTTGCCCTCGAGCACACTACGGTCCATATAGGCCCCGGGGTCGCCCTCGTCAGCGTTGCAGATTACATACTTCTCGTCTCCGGGCGCATCCATACACTCGCCCCACTTACGCCCGGTGGGGAAGCCGCCGCCGCCACGCCCCCGCAGCCCCGCTGACTTAATCTCATTTATTATATCCTCCGGAGCTATACCATTAAGCACCCTGGGAAGAGCGGCATAGCCGCCAGCCACGATGTAATCCTCGATAGAACAGGGGTCAACCAAGCGGTTCTGGGATAGTATCCGCCGGTCCTGCGCCTTGTAAAAGGGAATCTCCGCTTCGGTCTGTACTATCTTGCCCGATACCGGGTCCTCATAGAGCAGACGCTCGATTACTTCGCCCTTCATCACCGTCTGGTAAACAATTTCGAAGGCGTCCTCCGGCGAGACGTGGCAGTAAAAAATGTTGCCCGGCTCGATGATGATGACCGGGCCCTGTTCGCAAAAGCCGTGGCAGCCGGTGACGCACAGGCGCACGCTATCATCCAGCCCCTGGCCGGATAGTTCGTCCCTGACCGCATCAATGACCGCCTGGGAATTAGATGCCCGACAGCCTGTACCACCGCAGACCATCACCGTGGTGGTAATGCTTTGCCGTTGCTCCCGGAGCCGCTGGCGCAGGTGTTCCAGTTCGCGGTAGCTATTGAGTCTGGGCATATTGAACATCCTCCGTTTCCTGGCGGCTGAGGGTCTCGATGAGTTTGCGGAGCTTGGCGGGCGTCATGTGGTGATGATAGGTTCCGTTTTCGGCAACGATTGGCCCCAGGGCGCAGGCGCCCAGGCAGTTGACCTGCTCAATGGAGAAAAGACCGTCGGGGGTCACCTCGCCCGGTTTAATCCCGAGTTGGCTAATAGCATAATCGAGGAGAAGATGGGAACCCCGAACGTGACAGGCGGTGCCGGTGCACATGGTCAGGACGTGCTTGCCGGATGGGTTTAATTTAAAGGCCTTGTAAAAGGAAGCCACCCGGTAGACTTCTATAAGCGGCACCCCCAGACCCTGGGAGACGGACTCTATGGCTTCTCTGGGAATGTAACCGTAATTTTCCTGAACGTCATGGAGCACTTCAATTAGCTGGTTAGGTTGGCTGCGGCGTCCTTCTAGGATGGTATCGAGAATTTGGGGCGGCATGTGAACCTCCTTTAACTGAGAAACAACTTGACTACTTTCAACTTAACTGATAGGATGAGTGGTGTAAATATGGAATAAATGCACTAATAATGCCTATTAAAAATAGGCAGTCATGGGGAGGGGGGCCATGGAAAATAAAGAGGCTTCTCCGCCTCCGGGCGAGGGCCGGCACCTGCCTTTTCCCTCGAAAGACCTGGCCCTGTTGTGGCGGATACCGTTTCCCCCCGAAGCTGAGCCCGACGAGGTCGAGGCGGCGCTGCGCGAGCGTATCAAGGAATTGAACTGCCTCTACGGCGTTTCCCAGCTGGCCGAGCGCCATATGTATTCCCTTGACGCTCTTCTGCAGGAGCTGGTGAACTTCCTGCCCTATTCTTGGCAGTATCCAGAGATCACCTGCGCTCGCATTCTCTTTAAGGGAAAGACCTACACCAGCGATAGATTCAAGGTGACCAACTGGCGGCAGTCATCGCGGATTTACATGTACCATGAGGCGGTGGGGGAGTGCGACATTTTCTACCTGGAAGAGTGCCCGCCGGCTGACGAAGGACCTTTTCTGAAGGAGGAACGCGCTCTGCTGGACGCGGTGGCTGAGCAGATAGGCACCATTGCCACCCGGATATCGGCCGATCTGGAATTGCAGGAGACCAACCGACAGTTGACTCTGGAGCGCCAAGCCCTGCAGGAGTCCAACACCGCTATGCGGGTAGTCATGGCCCGGATTGAGCAGGAGAAAGAGGAAATCCACCAGGATATTAAGACGAACGTCGAAAAAATCTTGATGCCAATACTGCAGGCCCTGGGCTCGCAGCTACCCCCCACCCACAAAAAATATACGGAGATGCTCCAGACCAACCTAGAGGAAATCACCTCGCCGTTTATCAGCCATCTGTCTAGTTCGTATCATTCTCTGACACCGACCGAAATCGCCATCTGCGATATGATACGAAATGGCTTGAGAACCAAGGAAATAGCCCAGATAAGGGGAGTATCCACCGCTACTATTAACCGGCACCGGGAAAATATACGGCGAAAGCTCAAGATCACCAACAACGACGCAAATCTGGCGACATACTTACAGTCAAGCATGTGGGAGGGGAAATAGGCGAATATATGACGCAACTTCATGCCCGCTACCCAAAGGTCGTTGGTTCGAATCCAGCTCGGATGTTGCAAGTACATTGTCAAGTAACTAAAAGCCGGAAAGTTGAACTAAACCTTTCATCTAAAAGTGCAATCGTCCTATGTGTCCCAAAGCTTGACTTGAGAGCCAGGAAGGGGATACAATTCACGCTAGAAAGGAGGCAAGCGGCCTCCGCCTTTTAACAAGAGTGTTTTACACGCAGGGGGTCATAGGTTCGAGTCCTCTACCGCCCACCATAGCTTCAAATTACACTCAAAGTAACACCGGTATACCCCCAAATACCACCAAGTCAGCAGATTTAGACCCCCTGACTATCAATTTTCCCCTCAACGATTTTTTCCAAGATATTTTCCAGAATGTCCGCAAAGTGCCGCAAAGGCCTTTGGCCGCTCCCGACTATGCCCTAAAGTTGGGGCAGGAGTTTGTTTTTGCCATGACTTTAGAGGAAGCGGTTAAAATCTACGCCATATGTGCCCGGGCCGAGAATAAGTCCGAGCGGACCGTCGAGTGGGTTACAGGTGCCGCAAAACGGTTGGCAGCGTTTGCCGGCAGCTCCTCCATCGAGATCGCTGATATAGACACCAATCTGATAAGACGGTTTATCCTGTCTCTTGATGAGCAACCCGCGTTCACAAACCACCCATTCAATAAACCCCGGACGCGCCCAGTTTCCCCTGAAACTAAGTCGAACTACGTCCGAGGCCTTAAGTCGCTCTTTTCCCGGCTCCTACAGGAGGGTTACATCTCCAACAACCCTATGGCCAGGATAAAGACACCCAAGGTACCGACCCGGGAGCCGGTAATCCTCAGCGAGTCCGAAATTTCGCGGTTGTTCAGCGTGATGGATAAGAGCACCCCGAAGGGTTTCCGCGACTATGCCATATTTCTGACGCTGCTGGACAGCGGGATGAAGCCAAACAGTTTCTGTCCCGCTACAGCAGGGAGTTCCCCACTGCTTGTGAGACCTTAGCCAGGCACCTTGAAGAATGCCTTACCTTCTACCGTTTCCCCGAGCGTCACTGGAAACACATCCGCACCAGCAATGTCATTGAGCGATCCTTTAAGGAGGTTAAGAGAAGGACCAGAGTGGTTGGCCGTTTCCCGAACGAGACCTCGGCCCTGGTGATGGTTTTCAGTATTCTGAACGAGGAGCGTTTGAAGTGGCAGAAAATCAGGATGAAAGCTGATGATATCGCCTGGATAGAGGAGGCATCAAAGGCTTTGGAGCAAGAACCAATCAGACTGGAATTCTTAGAGGAAGCACTAGTTGTTTAAAGAGATTGACTGAGATGGCAGAAGGGTATAGGATATGGCTAGATCGAATTTCCACCAGTTATGGGACGCAGCCAATCTCAGGATTTTCGAAAACACATTTTAAGGAGGTTTCTCAGTGTCAGCGGAAAACGTATCTGAAACTGATGTTCTGGTGATTGGTGGAGGTATGGCAGGTATTTTCGCCGCAATTAAGGCTAGGGAAGAGGGAGTAGATGTAACCCTTGTAGATAAGAACTATGTTAGCAGATCCGGCTCTACTACCTATGCCGAGGGCGACTATTCAGTTTTCAACCCTGAATGGGGTCATGACTTAAATGCCTGGATGACCCAAGTCAACAGAGCCAGCGAGTATTTGAACAACCCGGAATGGACAGAGATTACTATTCGGGAATCAAGTGAGCGCTACAAGGACTTGATGGCATGGGGAGTCAAGCCCAAAGAAAAAGAAGATGGCGGTACGCTTCGGTATGGGAACCCCATACCTTTCGGACCCCTCGAATGTTGTTTCCTGGGGCGCGGGTGGACATTCCTCCCCAACCTGAGACGTCAGGCCTTGAAAGTCGGCGTAAAGATTATGGACAGAATCATGATCACCGATCTCGTCAGACAGGATGGGGTAATCACAGGCGCCATCGGATTTCACACAAGGACGGGGGACTTTTACAGCTTTAGGGCAAAAGCAACGGTGATGAGCACCGGGAACGGAACGTTCAGGGACGTACCGGGGGCAATGGGGCCTGTCGGCCATCTCTCGTATGACGGGGAAGCGATGGCGTATAGATCTGGTGCCAGACTAGGAGGCAAAGAATTCTCTAACATCGGCGCTGCGGCCTACGTGCCTGAGAAGAATGAAAAGACCAAGGTAGACCTCCGGGGAAGAACCTATAATACGATACCTGCTCAGTATCCGGCGTGGGTTTCGTACGGCCCTGCTATCTCATTTACCTGGTGTTATGTGGACGCAGAAGGCTATGAAACGAACAGGCTTACTGCTGCAAACGCTATTCATGAGGGCCGGGGGCCGATAATCTGGAACCTTGATGCGGTGAGGCCGGAAGCTCTTGAAGCGACGTTGCGGGACATTAAGGACTCGAAGACCGAATTCCGGCTCGAGCGAGTGGGGTTGGACATTACCAAGGGTGGTCTGTTTACAGGGGCATTAAGACTTGAAAGCGCACCGGGGCATCAAATCTTCGGCGGCGGGACCGGTATATCATCCACTGGTACGGATTGTGCCACCGATGTTCCAGGGCTTTATGCCGCCGGCGATGTCTACCAGTCTAAGGCTCTCGGTGCTTCCTACCCCGCCTTCGGTTTTGGTTTACGTAACGCGTCGGTGACGGGTGCCAGGGCAGGAAAGGCCGCCGCACAATACGCGTCAAGGGCCAAGGGGATGCCAGTGGACAAAAAAGAGGTGGAGAAGATAAAAGAGGGTATCTATGCGCCGATGAACCGGGTGGGTGGCTTTTCCCCGCGTTGGGTAGAGCAGCAGCTTTATAACCTTATGATGCCGTATTATGTCCTGCTGGTGAAACACGGGGATAGACTGGAGGCGGCACTGACGATGGCTAAGTTTCTGAAGAATCACATCGTGCCTAAATTGGTCGCCAATGATGTGCACGAGCTGCGGCTTGCGCATGAAACCAGGAACAGGGTTCTCAGTGTTGAGATGATGCTGAGAGCCTCGATTTTCCGGACTGAGAGCCGGGGCATCCACTACAGAGAGGACTATCCCAAGAGAAGTGACCCCGATTGGTTGGCGGATGTGACACTTAGAGATAACGAAGGCGCTGTAGAGCTTTCAAAAGAGACTCTTCCCGAAAAATGGTGGCCCGACCTCTCAGCATCTTATAGAGAGAGGTATCCGATGAGATTTGCCGGTGAGGACTAGGCCTTTGGGATAGTAAAAACGGCAGCAAGATTGGCTACATTAGAGAAAAAAGAGGTAGGCATTATGTCCATTGAATATATTGACGAGAACTTGTGTACCGGTTGTGGAATATGCGTAGAGAGTTGCCCCATGGATGTGATCAGAATGGACGAGGATCTCAACAAAGCTGTGGCGCGATATCCCGAGGATTGTAGCTTATGCGCCCTTTGTGAAATCGATTGCCCTGAACAGGCGATTCATGTTGCGCCTTCGAAAGAGACGCCAGTGACAACGTGCTGGGGGCTGTGACCTTTTCACAAGTTTGCCACGCTTTGTTTTGTTTCGCAAAAGGGCAGCAAAAATAAAATAGTCTGCGTATAGACGTGAGAACGCTATGTACGGGAGGAGGTCTTTCTTTATGATAAGTAGTGAAACAGCCAATAGAAACAAAACCCTTATGGCAGATCTTGTCATTATTGGTGGTGGTGGAACTGGTTTGGCTGCAGCCTTGTCTGCAGTAGAAAAGGGGCTCAGAAACGTAATAGTACTGGAGAAGCGAAGTAGTACAGGAGGTAATACTGCACGTGCCCGGGGTATGTTCGCAGCTGAAAGCCCAGCTCAGAAACGGGAAATGATTTACGTTTCTCGGGAAGATTGTTTTAAGAAGGCCATGAATTGGGCTCACTGGAAGGTTAACCCACGGCTCGTTCGCGCTTTTATTGATAAATCGGGAGATACAATTCGGTGGTTAGAGGAGAAGGGAGTTCAATTTGAAGTCAGCCCATTATGGATAAATCAAATGCCGCCGAATTGGCATATACCGAAAGGGTATGGAGCCGGGTTGATGAAAGTTTTAGCCAGAGAATGTGAGAGGATGGGGATAAAAATATTTCTTAAGGCTGAAGCCAAGAAGATTGTAACTAATGGCCAGGGCAATATCACTGGAGTTCTGGCAGTTAAAGATGGGAATGAATTCGCAATTACAACCCATAGTGTTATTATCTCCTCAGGTGGTTATGGTGGGAACAGGGAATTACTTAAGAAATATTGTCCATACTACCGCGATGACATGTTCTGCGGTGGGGTACCAAATAAAGGAGATGGTTTGCTAATGGCCACAAAGATAGGTGCTGCTACTGAAGGCTTGGGAATATTGCAATCGGCCGGGCCTGGTGGTGGAATGGAGACGCTACGCATTAATACGCACCCTAAAATGTCTCTGCTCTTAATGAGCATCTCTTTGGAGCCTAACACAATATGGTTAAACAAAAAGGGAGAAAGGTTTGTAGACGAGACTACTGGTTATAATCATTTTGAAAGTGTAAATGCTGTAATTCGGCAGCCAGATAACCTTACTTTTGCCATTTTTGATAGCCAAATCCTACGGAATATGGAGGAAGAAGGCCTGTTTATATGCATGGGTATTCCGGGAATACCCGGTAGAAAGCTGCCCGGTTTAGAAGAGCAACTCCGTCTAAAGTCAAAGAAAGGCTTAGTCAAAATAGCCAGTTCCTGGGATGAAATGGCTGAGTTAATAGGAGTCGACCCCAAGGCTATAAGGACAACTATAGATGAATACAATTCCAACTGTGAACAGGGTTATGACCCGATTTTTGCTAAAGAGAGAAGATATTTGCAGCCTTTGCGCACGGCTCCATATTACGCTATTGTATGTCATGTGGGCTTCCTAGGTACCATAGGCGGTATAAAAACCAATGAGCATATGGAAATCCTTGATGAGCAAGACAACCCAATACCAGGTTTATATGTAGGCGGGATTGATGCTGGTGGCTGGCAATCTGAAACTTATTGTGCCGAGCTGGCAGGCAGCACATTTAGCTTTGCCATTAATTCAGGCCGCATCGCTGGGGAAAATGCTGCTCAATATGTATTTGGAAAGTAACCAAGACAATATTTTTTAGTAGGTACAGACGGGAAAAGACTGGGTCCTTGGGGACTCAGGAACCATATCGAACTTTTTGCGGCCCGATTTGATTTCAAGACTGCGTAAACTGCTTAAGAAATCAGGGGCTCTGTCGCATCAGCCATAGCCATTATATTGGCGGTAGTGTCCCGAATGTGGTGGAAAAAGGAATCGGCATGTCCTACCCTATAGAAAAGCAAACAAACAGAAAGGGAGGATATGCCGATGGAGAAAGGATACCACAATGTACAGGAATTGACCATGTCAGAGCTGGGGCTATCGCTGGAAGATCTTGCCGGGCAACCGCTGGAGCTATTCGCCCGGGAGGGAGCAAAGCTGCTGTTGACCGTAGCCCTGGAGGAAGAGGTGACCGCCGCTCTCAAGCGCCGGCCCTATGAGCGCAGCCAGGGTAAGATCCGCGGCTACCGCAACGGTCACCGGGAGCGTCAGGTAAGCTGCGGTGCCGGCAATATTGAGATACCGATGCCTCGGGTTTCAGATACCGAGGAAATCTTTCGCTCTCAATTGCTCGAAGCCTGGCAGCGCCGTAGCAAGCTCCTGGAAGAGACAATCCCTCTGCTCTACGTTGAGGGGTTATCAACGAGAGACTTTAAGCGAGCACTGGGGCCGCTATGGGGAAAGAGTGGTCTCTCCCGCTCCAGTGTTTCACGGGCGAATAAAGCTCTCAAGGAAGCCTTCAACAACTGGCGCCGTCGTGACCTATCCCTCGAGGAGATAATTTACCTCTTCCTGGACGGCATCTACCCGGGAGTAAGGGGTAACAGCCGTAGTAAGGAAGCTGTGCTGGTAGCCCACGGTATCACTCGCGAAGGGAAACGGGAAGTCCTGCACCTGAGTCTCGGGGGTAGGGAGAGCACCGAGTCGTGGAAGGGAGTGTTAAATGACCTGGTGGAGCGTGGCTTAAGGCGTCCTCAGCTATTCATTCCTGATGGTAACCAGGGACTGCTTAAAGCGATAAGAGATGTCTGGCCGGAAGTCCCCCGGCAGCGTTGCGCCATCCACCGTATCCGAAATGTGTGCTGGCAAGAGTGCCTAAGAAGAAGCAGGATGAGGTCAGGAAGGCCCTGCATCGTATCTTCTACGCTGCCTGTCTGGACGATGCCCGGGATGAAGCTAAACAGTTTCTGTCCCGCTACAGCAGGGAGTTCCCCACTGCTTGTGAGACCTTAGCCAGGCACCTTGAAGAATGCCTTACCTTCTACCGTTTCCCCGAGCGTCACTGGAAACACATCCGCACCAGCAATGTCATTGAGCGATCCTTTAAGGAGGTTAAGAGAAGGACCAGAGTGGTTGGCCGTTTCCCGAACGAGACCTCGGCCCTGGTGATGGTTTTCAGTATTCTGAACGAGGAGCGTTTGAAGTGGCAGAAAATCAGGATGAAAGCTGATGATATCGCCTGGATAGAGGAGGCATCAAAGGCTTTGGAGCAAGAACCAATCAGACTGGAATTCTTAGAGGAAGCACTAGTTGTTTAAAGGGATTGACTGAGATGGCAGAAGGGTATAGGATATGGCTAGATCGAATTTCCACCAGTTATGGGACGCAGCCCCGTAAATCGGCTTTATCAGGTGTTGAATAGAAGGGGGGTGATAGATGGGATATTAGAGCAGCTTCAGGAGACAGAAATCTTATGATAGGAGTCTTATCGGTGAAAAATAAAAGGATGTTTTGGCTAATTGGTAGCGCGTGCGTGTTATTAACACTGGCCGTGCTGCCCTTTACGGCCTGTCCTCAACCAGCCGAGACGATTACACTCAAGTTTAATGACTGGGGCCCACCGGGGATAGGCATCGGCGAGCTTCACACACAGGCCGCCGATATGATTGAGGAGCAAACTAACGGCCGGGTTAAAGTGGAGTGCTATTTCTCCCAGTCTCTATTAAAGTATGGAGATACCTTCACCGGTGTATCCGAGGGTGTGGCTGATATAACCCTTTACGTTGTCGGCGCCACCCCGGGGGTACACTCTCTAAACGAGCTTTTCGGCTTGCCCTTCATGGGTGATATCCCGGGCATGAGGGCCGGAACCGAAATCTATCGGGAACTTCTGGATGAGTTCCCCGAATTTGACGAAGAGAACGCCACCATGAACACCAAGTGGGTGAGTATCCGCGTCATGGCACCCAACCAGCTGCATCTGGTCAGCAAGCCAGTCACCACCCCCGACGACATCAAGGGTATGAAGATAATAACCGGCACCGGACCGATTGTGGACACGCTGAATGCCGCGGGCGCCTCCGCAGTACACCAGGGACCGCCGGACTGGTATACATCTCTGGAAAGAGGCCTCTGCGAGGCCCAGATAACCCACTGGCCGGCCGTTTACGAGTTTAAGATCCTGGAACTTTTCAACTATCACACCCAGTTCGGTGGAGCTGGCGCCGGGCTGGTTCCCATCGGCTTTATGGCAAACCTTGATAGCTGGAACAAGCTTTCTGCCGATGAGCAAGAGATAATAATAGATGTCTATGACTGGGCAAACGAAGAAGGGCTAACATATGACATCGCCCTGGAGAAAACCGCCATAGAGGAAGCCAAAGCCATGGGACACACCGTTAACGAGCTTAGTCCGCAGGAAATAGCGATGTGGTCGGCGGCAGCGCAGCCGTATATTGACCAATACCTGGCCGACACCGAAGCTAAAGGATGGCCGGCCACAGAAATCTACAACGCTCTGAAGCAAAAGATAGCCGAATACCAGTAGTCTGATAGTGCTTAAATCCGGCAAAGTCTTAAGGAAAGGCGAAACACAAGGACAGGTACCTCTTATTGTTAGGTGCAGGATGGCCGGTGCGCTTACCCGCCAGTACTCTCCGGAGGCGGAGGGGCAGCTCTAAGGCCATCCCCTTGTTTACGGGGCAAACGAACTGAAGAATAGCCATCAAGGAATTGGGTAATGCGACTGGCGCATCGGGCAGAAAAAATAGTCTCCCGGATAGTTAAGGTGTCGGGCATGGCATCAATCGTGCTGCTGATAGTGATGCTGCTGCTGACAGTAGCTGATGTTGCCTTACGCTACGTTTTCTCCCGACCCATACGCGGCGGTATGGAACTTACCGAATACCTGATGGTGTGCGTGGGCACGCTGGGACTGGCCTGGTGTGCCCTGGAAGGCGCCCATATTAAGGTAGACCTCATCGTCAGCAAGCTGCCCCAAAAAGCCCAGAATGTTATCGACAGCATTAACTACATTCTAGTGATAGGCATAGCCGGGCTTATCGCCTCGCAGACCTTTCTGAGAGCTGGAATTGTTCAGCAATTAGGCGTAGCCTCAGCTATGCTGGATGTCCCGCAGTACCCGTTTTTATTAGTGGTAAGCTTTAGTTACCTGTTGCTGTTTGTCACAGCAATAATGTTAATCATTCACGCCATATCTTCTTTAATAGCCAAGGTGGAGCATAAATGAGTTCGGAATTAGTTGGCATTATTGGCGTGGTGATTATGCTCATCCTGATATTTATGCGGGTCTGGGTTGGCGTGGCTATGATAGTGGTCGGCTTTCTGGGCTTCGCCTATCTGGAGGGCTGGAACCAGGCCTTTATCATCTCCGGTACCGAGCCATACAGCCAGATTGCTTTCTACGTTATAAGCTGCATTCCGCTATTTATACTCATGGGTATCGTGGTATCCACCACCGGAATAGCTGGAGACCTTTACAACACCGCCAATAAATGGATAGGCAATATGCCCGGTGGCATGGCTATAGCTACCATGGTGGCTACAGGCGGTTTCGCGGCTGTCTGCGGCTCCAGCGATGCCACCGCTGCGGCTATGGGTAAGGTGGCTTTTCCCGAGATGAGAAAGCTCGGCTACGACAGCAAACTGGCTGCCGGCTGTATTGCTGCCGGAGGCAGCATCGGCATCCTTATTCCCCCCAGCCTGGGATTCATCCTGTACGGCCTGCTTACCGAACAATCGATAGGCAAGCTGTTTATGGCCGGGTTCATCCCCGGGATACTCGAGGTTGTAATCTACTCGATTACTATCCTCATCCTCTGCAAAATAAATCCCAAGCTAGGCCCGCCGGGGCCGCGGGCAAATTTTAAAGCGAAGGTTTCCTCGCTTAAGAATACCTGGGGGATGATAAGCCTGTTTGTGCTGGTACTGGGAGGTATCTATATGGGGGTATTCACCCCCACCGAAGCCGGAGCGGTGGGCGCCTTCGGGGCTATCGCTATTAGTTTAGTCGGCCGACGAATGACGAGTAAAAACTTCCGTGAGTCCATGGTAGAGACAGCCAAGATAACGGCCATGATTATCCTGCTGATATCCGGTGCCTTTGTCTTTTTGCGATTTCTGGCTGTAAGCGGACTGCCGGGCATGCTCAGTGATTTTGTTGCCGGGCTCACTCTATCCAAATACGTACTTCTTACCTGTATTATTGTATTTTACCTAATCCTCGGCTGTTTCTGGGATATCTTTGCCTGTATTCTCCTCACCCTCCCCTTTATCTTCCCCGTAGTCCAGGCCCTGGGGCTTGACCCGATATGGTTTGGCGTGATAATGGTGCGCTGCATGGAGGTGGGCCTGATTACCCCGCCTTTCGGTCTGAATATCTTCATTCTCTCCGGAGTGATTAAGGTCCCAGTGGGCACCATCTACCGCGGGGTATTGCCATTCGTGCTGGCCGATTTCTTCCATATTGCTCTACTGGTAGCCGTGCCGGCACTTTCACTATGGCTGCCCAGTACGATGTGAATAAAAAGGACACCTGCGTGGCTAATAGCTGGATAAAATCAAAGGCTTGAGCCAGGACATCTCATGGAGAAGAGGATTAGCTTACTACGAGTTGAGATGGTAAATTACGGCTAGGATACCTCAAGGCCGTAATTGGAGATGGAGTTAAGGATACTCCGAAGATTGATT
>Ga0315541_1001808_pt1 | contig 18986 bp, 13 predicted proteins | sample SalMarSW160190MG_FD_203095 | JGI IMG/M metagenome (GOLD analysis project Ga0315541, IMG submission 203095) | Salt marsh sediment microbial communities from the Plum Island Ecosystem LTER, Massachusetts, United States - Salt Marsh Sediment SW1601-190 ...
TTTGTCGGTAAGAGTCTGTGCGGGCGCGATTGTGATACTGTCGCCGGTGTGTATGCCCATTGGGTCGAGATTTTCGATGGGACACACGATAACAACATTATCTTTTTTGTCGCGCATTACCTCGAGCTCGTATTCCTTCCAGCCGATAACGGATTCTTCGACGAGAACCTGATGCTTTGGGCTTATCGCAAGTCCCCAATGGATGTATTTCTCGTATTCTTCCGTGTTGTAGGCGACGTTGCCGCCGCTACCGCCGAGCGTGTACGAGGGTCGGATAATCGCGGGATAACCGACATAATTAACGATTTCCTGGGCCTCGGGCCAAGAGTGTACGTAGCCGCTGCGTGGAACCTGCAAGCCGATGTCGGTGATAATCTTCTTGAACTCGTTGCGTTCCTCGGCCCGTTTTATTGCGCGAAGGTTTGCACCAAGAAGGCGAACGCCGTATTTTTTAAGCACACCATTTTCGGCCAGTGCCACGGCAGTATTTAGGCCTGTCTGACCACCGAGGGTCGGCAGCAGGCTGTCGGGTTTTTCCTTACGAATGACTTTTTCGACGATTTCAGGAGTGATAGGCTCGATATAGGTGCGATCAGCAAGCTGCGGGTCGGTCATTATGGTGGCGGGATTGCTGTTGACCAGAACGACCTTGTAACCTTCTCGCTTGAGGACTTTGCAGGCCTGGGTGCCGGAGTAGTCAAATTCGCAGGCCTGGCCTATGACGATTGGTCCTGAGCCTATGATAAGGATCTTTTTGATGTCTTTGCGTTTTGGCATAGATAGTCTTTTAGCCCCTTAGGGGATTTCTCGCTGGAGGCATTCGCCGCGGTATCCTCCATGTTCTAGCGCAACCACTGGTCGATAGCTGCGGCAGCTTCCCTGCCACTGTTGATAGCCCTTACCACCAAAGAAGCCCCGCTAATGGTGTCGCCTGCGGCGAATACCCAGGGCTGGTTGGTCTGGCAGTTGTTTACCACAACATTACCCACGTCGTCAAGCTGAAGACCAAGTTCGCGGACCAAACCTTCGTGCTCAACGTGCAAAAACCCCATCGCCAAAAGCACAATATCGACGTCGAGCACGAATTCGGTGCCGGGCAGTTCCTTTATCTTCCAACCTTTGCGGTCCTTGATCCATTCGACCTTGCATGCGTGGAGCTTGCCGACTCTGGTTTCATAGCCGGAGAACTTCTTGGTCATGACCAACCACATTCGCTCGCAGCCTTCTTCGTGCGATGAGCTGGTTCGCATTATCCTGGGCCACATAGGCCAGGGAGTGTCGGGTGGACGAGCGTCAGGCGGCTTAGGTAATATCTCCAATTGATATATCTTTTTTGCGTCTTGTCGCCGTGCCGTTCCGACGCAATCGCTTCCCGTATCACCGCCGCCTATCACAGCAACAATCTTGTCTTTGGCGGTTACGATTCGAGGCTCGTCAATCAGCTCACCCGAGCAGAGCTTATTTTGGACAGTCAAATAGTCCATGGCGAACAGGATATTATCGTAGTCGCTTCCGACAACAGAGAGCTTTCTCGCCTGACGTGCGCCCATCGCAAGGCACGTGCAGTCGAACATTTTATGTAGATAACGAGCGGAGATATCAACTCCCACATCTACGCCTGTTTGAAACTCTACGCCCTCAGCGGTAAGCTGCTCAAGTCTGCGATTGATGATCGATTTGTCGAGTTTGAAGTCTGGAATTCCATAGCGTAGCATGCCTCCAAGACGCTCGCCTTTTTCAAAAACCACTACATCATGTCCGGCCCGGGCCAACTGCTGCGCCGCAGCCAAACCTGCGGGACCCGAACCTATCACGGCAACACGTTTGCCGGATTTTTCCTTTGGCGGCATCGGCTTTATCCAGCCATGTTCGAAACCTCGTTCAACTATCTGGTATTCAATATGTCTTATCAAGACAGGCTCATCGTTTACAGCGAGGGTGCACGCCGTTTCGCAGGGGGCGGGGCAGACTCGACCGGTGATTTCCGGGAAGTTGTTGGTTGTATGCAGGAGTTGACAGGCCTTTTCCCACTTTCCTTTGTAGATCAGCTCATTGAAATCGGGTATTGAATTTGCCAGGGGACAACCGGCACCGTGACAAAAGGGTATGCCGCAATCCATGCAGCGTGCGGCCTGCTGCTGAATTTCGTCGGGCGTGAGCGGCAGCTCAATTTCGTTAAAATCGTGGGTGCGCTCGACCACGGGCCGATGCCCGATCTCCTGACGTTTATATTTTGTGAAGCCTTTGATCTCACCCATAGAAGACCTCTTCGGTTGCTGGGGTTGTTTCGGTGTCACGGTGCTCGGCGGCACGCATTTTCTCAAGGGCCTTACGATAGTCAATCGGGACAACCTTGACGAATTTGCCGATCATGTCCGGCCAGTTATCCAAAATCTGCCCAGAACGAATACTACCGGTTTGTTTGTGATGTTGTTCGAGCAAGCTGCGCAGAGTTTGCTTGTCCGAATCCTGCCAGACGGTTTCGAGCTCGACCATATCGAGGTTGCAAAGCGTATCGAAAAGCTGCATTTTATCGAGCACGTATGCGATTCCGCCGCTCATACCTGCGGCGAAGTTGCAGCCGGTCTGCCCGATCACAACCACGATTCCGCCTGTCATATATTCGCAGCCGTGGTCACCAACACCTTCGACGACTGCAGTGGCACCGCTGTTTCGCACGGCAAATCTTTCACCGGCCATGCCGTTGATAAAAACCTCACCGTTGGTTGCACCGTAAAGCAGTGTGTTACCAACAATGATATTTTCGTGCGGTATGAATGTTGAGCCCGGGGGTGTCCGGACAACTATCCTGCCGCCGGAAAGTCCCTTGCCAAGATAGTCGTTACTTTCGCCGACAAGTCGCAATGTCACGCCAGGCGCGAGAAATGCGCCAAAGCTCTGGCCGGCAGAGCCTGTGAAGGTGATCGTAATAGTGCTGTCCGGCAGGCCCTGTGGACCGTATTTTGTGACTATGCGATTGCTCAAGATTGTTCCGACCGTGCGGTCGGTGTTGTGAATGGGCATCTCGATAGCAACCGGTTTTTTCTTGTCTATAGCAACAGAGACTTTCTCCAGAATCTGCCAGTCGATATGGTCCTTTATTCGATCGAGTTGTTCTTCGCAAAGGCGGACCGGTCTGTTATCGGAGACATCCGGCTGTTGGAAGATGGCGGAGAAGTCCAGACCCTTTGCCTTGTAGTGTTCGATCGCGGGCTGGATTTTTAGTTTGTCAACTCGTCCGATCATGTCTTCGAATCTTGTGAAGCCAAGTTGTGCCATTATCTGTCGAACCTCCTCGGCGACAAAAAACATAAAACGCTGAAGGTATTCCGGTTTGCCGGCAAAGCGTTTACGTAGCTCCGGGTCCTGGGTAGCGATACCAAAGGCGCAGGCGCCCTCGTGACATTTACGAAGCAGAGTACAACCGAGTGTAACCAAAGCCGCAGTGCCAAAGCCGAACCGGTCCGCACCGAGCATTGCACCAATGACGACATCTCTGCCGGTTTTCATCTGGCCATCAACCTGGACGCGGATTCGGCCTCGCAGGTTGTTCATAACGAGCACCTGCTGGGTTTCAGCAAGGCCAAGCTCCCATGGGCAGCCTGCGTGTTTGATGGATGAAAGCGGGCTTGCGCCGGTGCCGCCGTCGTGGCCGCTTATAAGGACCTCATCAGCGTTGCCCTTTGCGACGCCTGCGGCAATGGTTCCGACGCCGACTTCGGCGACGAGCTTGACCGAGACCTTAACGCCGGGATTGCTGCACTTCAAATCATAAATGAGCTGTGCCAGGTCCTCAATCGAGTAGATATCGTGATGCGGCGGCGGCGAAATAAGCGTCACACCAAGCGTTGAATAACGCAGCTTTGCGATTTCATCAGTGACTTTATGACCGGGGAGCTGGCCACCCTCGCCTGGCTTGGCACCCTGCGCGATTTTTATCTGCAGCTCTTTAGCGTGGGCAAGATAGTTTATGGTGACGCCGAAGCGGGCACTGGCGACTTGTTTGATCGCGCAATTTTTGGAATCACCACTTGGGTCAAGGGTATAGCGAGCGGGGTCTTCGCCGCCTTCGCCGGTATTGCTCATGGCACCGATGCGGTTCATTGCAATCGCTATACATTCATGGGCTTCTTTGCTGATAGAGCCGTGGCTCATCGCGCCGGTGCAGAATCTTTTAACGATTTCGGATGCTGGCTCAACCTCTTCCAGAGAAACAGGATTACCCTGTACAAAATCGAACAGGCCGCGAAGAGTGCAAAGGGCTTTTGACTGCTCGTTGACGGCTTTTGCGTAATCGGCGTAAGCAAAGGGATCATCATTTTTGACGGCGTGCTGAAGACGTGTGACGGTTGTCGGATTCCAGAGATGCCGCTGGCCATGATGTCTGAAATGATACTCTCCACCAAAGTCAAGATCGAGCGCCCCAGCGGGGCGCTGCTGGAATGTAGAGCGATGGCGTGCAAGGATTTCTTCGGCAAGTTCGTTCAGACCTATACCTGCGATACGAGAACTAGTGCCGGCGAAGCATCTGTCTATGACGTCGCGATTGAGACCAATGGCCTCGAATAGTTGGGCGCCGGTGTAGCTTCGGAGAGTGGAGATTCCCATCTTGCTCATTGTCTTGAGGATGCCTTTTTTGACGGCGGCGATGTAGTTGTCTGCTATCTGTACAGGCTCAAGTGCAACGCTGAGGTCGCCTTCGCGATTAAGCTCATCAAGGGTCTCAAACGCCAGGTATGGATTAATTGCGTTGGCACCATAGCCGCAGAGAAGGCAAAAGTGCATTACCTCTCTTGGTTCACCACTTTCAACGATGATGCCGACTTTGTTGCGCAGGCGACGATTGAGCAGACCGTGATGCACCGCAGCGGTTGCTAACAATGATGGTATAGGCGCATTGGTCGGCGAGACATCGCGGTCGCTTATGATAACAAGTGACACACCTTTTCGGATGGTATCTGCTGCCGATTCGACAAGTTCATCAAGCGCGCGAGCAAGCTCACCGCCTGGATTGTGTGTGTCGGCGTTGAACAGGGCCGAGACAGTGGCGACTCTGAAGTCATCACGCTGAACAGAGCGCAGCCGCTTGATGTCTTCGTTGGTCAGGACAGGATGCGGCAGTTTCAACCGTCTGCAGTGCTGTGGTGTTTCTGCAAGAAGATTTTGCTTTCTGCCGGTGAAGACCATCAGACTCATGACCAAACCTTCGCGCAAGGGGTCGATGGCCGGATTTGTCACCTGGGCGAAGAGCTGTTTGAAATAGTCGAACAGCAGCTTAGGCCTGTCGGAGAGTACCGCAAGCGGCGTGTCGTTACCCATGGAGCCAACAGGTTCCTGGCCATTGATTGCCATTGGCGTCAGGATCATTTTGAGTTCTTCAGAGGTGTAGCCAAAGGTGCGCATTCGCTGCGATATCGTCTGCGGGTCACTCTTGACGAGCTTGGGCGAATCAAAAAGGCCCCGCAACTCGATTCTGTTTTCATCGAGCCATCTGCGGTAAGGCTTTTGTCGGGCGATTTTGCTCTTTATCTCATTGTCGGAGATGATTCGGCCCTCGGCTGTATCGACCAGGAACATCCTGCCGGGGCGGAGACGGCCTTTGCGACGGATTTTTTCGGGTGGAAATTCGACCACGCCTGTTTCGCTTGCTATTATTGCGAGGTTATCTGTTGTGACTAAATATCGGCAGGGACGTAAGCCGTTTCGGTCGAGCATTCCACCGAGTAACTTGCCGTCGGTGAAGACCATCGCAGCCGGACCATCCCACGGTTCCATAATAGCTGCGTGATATTCGTAAAAGGCACGCTTATCTGTGCTGATGTGATATTTGGGGCCGAACGCCTCGGGAATCATCATCATCATTGCATGGGGCATTGTCCGTCCTGCGCGGACGAACAACTCAAGAAGGTTATCGAAACAGGCTGAGTCGCTTGCGCCCTCGGTAAGAACAGGGACAAGATCATCGATGTTCTGGCCGAATAACTCATTTGCCATTTCAGTCTCGCGGGCACGCATGTAATTACGGTTTCCCGAGAGGGTATTAATCTCGCCGTTGTGAGCGATACAGCGGAACGGCTGAGCAAGCTGCCAGTTCGGGAAAGTATTTGTACTGTAACGTTGGTGCACAATAGCCAGAGCTGAAGTGACACGCTCATCAGCAAGGTCTGGATAGTAGGCGAAAAGCTGCCAGGCCATGAACATGCCTTTGTAGCATACTGTTCTGGACGACAAGCTGGTGATATAAAAATCCTGGGCGACATCTCCGAACTTTTGTCGGACAAGTTTTTCGGCGCGTCTTCGTGCAAGATAGAGGCGTATCTCCAGGGCTTCGTCACTTAGGCCTACTCCATCGATGAAGATTTGTTTTATTGAAGGCTCAGCGGCTAAGGCAATTTCACCAAGGCAGTCCTTGGAAGTTGGAACATTGCGCCAGCCGAGAACTTTCATTTTGTAGTGGGCTAAGGCATCCTCAAGTATCCTGTCGCATTCGGTGCGGAGTTTTTCGCCTTTCGGGCCAAAGACCATACCCACGCCGTAGCGGTCGGGGCGTGGTAATGACAGCCTACCCAATTCGGCAGCGAAAAACTCGTGCGGAATCTGGAATAGAATGCCGGCACCGTCACCGGTTGTTTCATCGGCACTGGCAGCGCCACGGTGACGGAGGTTGACGAGTATTTGTTTGCCGTACTCGATGATAGAGTGATCTATTTTTCCGTTTATATTTACGACTGCACCGATTCCGCAGGCGTCGTGTTCACGCCGAGCTTCGTATAGCCCGTTGTCTTTCACTTTCTGATTCATCAACAATCCTGCAAATAATTCGGTTATTGCCAACCTAATCCTTGATACAGCCCGTTAATAGTATACGGCACTTTAGCGGAATTGGCACACGAGTTTCCTTAATACATATAATAAGGGGATATTATATAATTAGCAATATTTCTAATGCTATTAGCCTCGCTCATCATTATAAGATTTTATTTTCTCATAGCTTAAGACACGGCAGTATTTTTAACGGCAACTTGAAAGCGTGTGGATGTAAGCGAATCAGATAGTGGGACGAGGGCCCGTCTCCGTAGTCCACGTCTCAAACGTGCGGCTTCGGTAGGCAAGCCCTGTTCACAACCCAACGCCAACTGTACAAAAAGTGCAGAGCATCATAAATCTGGCCGGCTCAACTCTGAGCCAGACAGAGGGCACATTTCATCTGCAGGCCGGATCCTTCGCTGTCGCTCAGGATAACATGCATCTGAGGATTGCATGTCAACTATCATAGTAAAGATTAAACTCATACGGATGCGGCCGTAGAGCCAACTCGTTGAGTTCGTTCTCGCGCTTCCAGCTAATCCAGGTCTCTATCAGGTCATCGGTAAAGACATTGCCCGCAGTAAGGAATTTGTAGTCAGCTTCGAGGGCATCGATAGCTTCAGCTAACGAGCCAGGCGTCTTTGGGTATTTAGCTAACTCTTCAGCAGTCATGTCATAGATGTCACGGTCGAGCGGTTCGCCTGGGTCGATTTTATTTTTAATTCCATCTATTGCTGCCATTAGCATTGCCGTCCAGGCCAAGTAGCCGTTACAGGTCGGATCAGGACAGCGAAACTCAAGGCGTTTCGCCTTCGGATTGTCCGAGTACATCGGGATGCGGATTCCAGCTGAGCGGTTCCGGGCACTCATCACGAGATTCACCGGTGCCTCGAAACCGGGCACTAGGCGGCGGTATGAGTTTGTCGTCGGAGCTGCGAAGGCAAGTATCGCCGGAGCGTGCTTTAACATGCCGCCGATTGAATACAGGCCAATTTCGCTAAGACCGGCGTATCCGTTGTCCGCAAACAGCGGCTTTCCGCCTTTCCATAGCGAAAAATGGGTATGCATCCCGCTGCCATTGTCCTGAAAGACCGGTTTGGGCATAAACGTTACCGTCTTGCCATTACGTTTTGCTACGTTCTTGGTGATGTATTTGTACCACATAAATTGATCCGCCATCTTGACAAGATCGGCAAACTTCATATCGATTTCTGCCTGACCAGCAGTGGCAACCTCGTGATGGTGGGCTTCGACGACGATACCGACCTTTTGCATTTCCGCCACCATTTCGCCTCGTAGGTCATGGTACGTATCTGTCGGACTGACAGGGAAGTAGCCGCCCTTGAAACTCGGTTTGTAGCCAAGGTTTGGCTCCTCAAACCGTGCAGTGTTCCATGCCCCTTCTATCGAATCAATCGCATACATCCCGGTATGTTGATTTTGCTCGTAGCGCACTTCGTCGAATATGAAGAACTCCGGCTCAGGGCCAATGTAGCATGTATCAGCGATACCTGTCTTCTTTAAATACTCGGCTCCTTTGCGCGCAACGTGACGTGGATCACGAGAGTAGTTCTCTTTGGAGACTGGATCGACGATGTTGGCAATAACACTTACCGTCGGTTCCCTGAAGAACAGATCCAGCACAGCCGTTTCGGGATCAGGCACAGCGAGCATATCGGAGACGTGGATGCCCTGCCAGCCGCGAATAGATGAGCCATCAAAACCGACACCATCGACGAACGTGCTCTCATCCCAGGTATCAATCGGGAACGAGCAGTGCTGCCAGGTACCTAACAGGTCGGTGAATTTTAGATCCACCATTTTGGCATTATTTTTTTTCGCGAACTCAAAAAACTCTTTCGGGGTCATCACTCTTTTTCCTTTCAATAAAACGTTGGGTTGTTGGAGTCGATTACACAGCTCTTTCAGCCAATAAAATCAATCGCCTACACAGCGCATTTTTAGCCAATGGCTTTATTGCCTTTTTCGCCTGTTCGAATCCTTATGCATTCAGGCAGATCAACAATGAAGATTTTACCGTCACCAATCTCGCCGCTTCGAGCGCCTTCGACGATGGCGTTGATGGTTTTTTCAACGAAGTTTTCGTTGACAGCAACCTCAAGGCGGACTTTCTTGAGTAGATTCACCTCAAACTTGATACCTCGGTAACTTTCTTCATAGCCTTGCTGCTCACCACAGCCGAGGGCGTTGGTTACGGACATTTTGTAGACTTCATTCTTGTACAGGGCCTTTTTGACGTCCTGTAGCTTATGCGGCTGGATGTATGCGATTATGAGTTTCATTTTGCCGTTCCTTTGCTAAAATGCTTATTAGCTTGTGCTGAATATCTGGAAGCCGCCGTATGCTTCCATACCGTGCTCGCCGATATCAAGACCGCGGAGCTCTTCTTCACGGGATACTCTAAGGCCAATGGTCAGGTCGATCAGCTTGAACAGTATTCCCATTGCTACGAGGATAAAGGCTATAGTAGCAACACTGCCGACTATCTGTACACCAAGCTGCATAGGATTTGCGCTATATGCGAAACCGTTGTATGCCAAGCCGAGAGCTTTCTTGCCGAAGATCCCAACGGCGAGAGTTCCCCAGACACCACAGATGCCGTGGACCGGAACCGCACCGACGGGATCGTCGATGCGAAGCTTATCAAGCAGTTCGACACCTCTTACGACGATGTAGCCGGCGACGGCACCGATGACCAGAGCGGCCCAGGGATCGACGTATGCGCATGGCGCGGTAATGGCAACGAGGCCTGCAAGCGCGCCGTTCATTGCCATAGAAAGGTCGGGTTTGCCGAATCGCTTCCAGACGGTAATCATTGCTGCGATTCCGCCAAGAGCTGCGGCCAGATTTGTGTTAATAGCGACTCGTCCTATTGCTGAACCGTCGCCGACACCGAGCGTTGAGCCAGCGTTAAAGCCGAACCAGCCGAACCAAAGTATGAATACGCCCAGCGATGCTAGCGGTATACTGTGGCCTGCGAGGACGTTTGGTGTGCCGTCAATGTTGTATTTTCCTTCACGCGGCCCGAGTATACGGGTGCCAATCAGTGCTGCAAAGCCGCCGACCGTGTGTACGACAGTAGAGCCGGCGAAATCCGCAAAGCCCATTTTCGCAAGCCAGCCACCGCCCCATATCCAGTGCCCGACAATCGGATAGACTAATGCTGAAATGACAAACGAATAAATCAGATAGCCAATGAATTTCATACGCTCAGCCATACCCCCTGCCACTATTGTTGCTGCGGCTCCGCAAAACGCTGCCTGGAACAGCCAAAAAGCATAAAGCGGAATCCCACCAACCACAGGCTCCAGGCCGAAAAGACACCAACCTCTCGATCCCATAAAGCCGTTGCAATTGCCAAACATAATTGCATAGCCAACGAGGAAGAAGCCCAATGACGCCATGCAGAAATCGAGAAAGTTCTTTGTCAGAATATTGCAGGTGTTTTTGGCTTGGATAAAACCGGCCTCAACCATGCCAAAGCCTGCCTGCATAAAGAACACCAGAAACGCTGCTATTAGTACCCACACCGTATCGAGGCCACTCTTTAAGTCTGCGATGCTGTCAGTGATTGTGCCTACAAGACCACTGTCCTCAGCGTAAACCGGCAGCGCAAGAATCATTACTACAAGCAACACCCACTTAACATATGACCTTCGCATGTTGTGCCCTTTCGTACTCGGATTATCAAAACTCTTTTGAAAGGCCGATACCTGCGTAGAACAGATCATCGTCGGTTCCATATGCGTTGGAATTACGTACGTCACTACCCAGGAGTCTTACATAGTTAACGCTGGGAGTAATCGTCCAGCTGGAAACCTCGATCGGCAAAGAGGCCGACAGCACAAGATCATTAAGCTCACTGCCTGCGGTCCCCCAGTAAAACTCATTGTAGCTGCCGTTGCCCCACCCAATACTGGCCCCAACCTCCAATCCGATTGCAGAACCCGAGCCAAGCTCAGCGACCTTTTCGATGCTGTGCCCTATGGAAGCAGAGATATATATACCGTCGGCCTCATCCACATCGTGATAAACTGTCACAGATGGGCTTAGCAATACATCCGCACTGAATCCCCAATATAACTCCGTTGTGCCGTCAATGCTGGTGTGTGGAAAATCGTAATAGATAACACCCACAGAATATCCGAGCACATTAACGCCGGGAATACTTCCTGAGTAATCCAGCGAGTAGTCAATCTCGGTAAAATTTCCTTTTAATCCATTTTCATCGGTCAGGTCTAAAGAGCCCCAAATACACCCGGTTAATCCTGCGTAACCTATGCTGAAGCCTGGTTGAAATACCCAGTCATCAACAAGATTCTGTCCCCTCCAAACATATTTACTGAATAAGTCAGCAGTTATTTCTAAACTTACTTCATCCTCAGCGTATCCAGCACTTATGGAGAAATTGGTTATACAAGCAACAATGACTATGTTCCTAAGCGTTCTCACCTCTTTAATCCTTTCTTGCTGGACATTTACTAAAAAGAAACAATTTCAATATACAATTTCTATATACAAAAGCTGTGCCAGCTTTTATGAAATGCCTGTATGTGCTTGAAATATAAGAAGTTATGTGTATGAATTAGATGTAATTGGAAATCTTATATAATGACATTATTGTCATATTAATTCTCATTATAGACATTAGTGTCATTTCCCATATAAGACTCGTGACCTTTTATCTAAGCTATTTCTAACCACCGCTTCTGCTCTGCTATACGTAATTTATTTATATGTAGGTACTTATAGATAAGAACAATAATTATAAACAACTTATGATGCATAATTGTAATTTTTATTTGCTAATACTACATTTTTGTCGTACTATTTGCAACAGTGACATAAAGAGAAAGAAATAATAGGTACCTTCTATGAAAAGCAGCAAAAAAATATCAAAAAGAATAGATACAGGTGAGATAAAACGAGTAAATGAGCTGGAAGCCCTTTACAAAATCAGTCAAATCATTACTGCCAGCAGCCTCCAAAAACAAGCGTTGTCTGAGGTTCTCGACACGCTGGATACAGAGCTTGGTATGCGCAGAGGCACGGTGACACTACTGGCACCTGATGGTAACGAAATTAATATTGAAGCGGCACACGATCTATCTGAACAAGAAAGTCGTAAAGTACGCTATCGAATTGGTGAAGGTATAACAGGTCGCGTGATGGAAACCGGCAAGCCAATGGTTGTACCACGCGCATCGGAAGAGCCCCTCTTTTTGGATCGCTTCAAACGCAGCAGCATCACCAGTGAGGAGCTTAGCTTCATTTGCGTGCCAATTTCCATAGGCAAAAAAGTCATTGGGACAATCTCCGTTGATAAACCGTTCAAAGAAGTTGTGTCACTGAATGAAAATATGCGAGTTCTGAGCATAGTAGCAAGTATGATCGCAAATGATGTCAAAGCCCGGCAGGAGGCAGCTATTTATCGCCAAAAACTCGAGGATGAAAATTTGCGCCTTCGTCACGAACTGGAGGACCGGTTTCGGCCTGAAAACATAATAGGCAACTCAAGGGCTATGCGTGACGTATATCAACAGATTCATCAGGTTGCTGTCAGTGATACAACTGTGGTTATTCGTGGCGAATCAGGAACGGGCAAGGAATTAGTTGCTCACGCCATTCATTACTGTAGTCCAAGGGCCTCTGGGCCTTTTGTCAGAGTAAATTGCGCAGCATTGAATGAAAACCTGCTTGAGAGCGAGCTATTCGGACATGAAAAAGGTGCTTTTACAGGAGCAATAGAAAAACGAAAAGGGCGCATTGAAGAAGCAGATGGAGGGACATTGTTCCTCGACGAGATTGCTGATTTCTCGCCAGCTACCCAAGTAAAGTTACTGCGCGTACTTCAAGAACGGGAATTTGAGCGTGTTGGTAGCAATCGCACACTGAAAACTAATGCTAGAATTATCACAGCAACAAATCATGACCTGGAGAAGGCTGTCGCAAATGGAGCTTTTCGGCAAGATCTTTATTACAGAATAAACGTGTTTCCGATTTTACTGCCTGCGCTACGCGATCGCAAAGATGACATTCTGCTGCTGGCGGACAATTTCGTGGAGCAATACTCAAAGAAGATGAACAAGGATGTCAGACGCATAAGTACGCCGGCAATCAATATGATGGTAGCTTACCATTGGCCGGGAAACGTTAGAGAACTGGAAAACTGCATTGAAAGAGCCGTGCTTTTGAGCACCGATGGCGTCATACATGGCCACCACCTGCCGCCAAGCCTGCAGACCTCCGACGCATCCGATACTATCGGCACAGGTTCACTTGAGGAAAGGTTAAACCTGTTTGAGCGCGATATACTTGTAGATGCTCTGAAACGCTGCAATGGAAATATTGCAGCCACGGCACGCGACATGGGTACAACAGCTCGAATCATTGGCTATAAAATCAAGAAGCTCAGCATTGATTACAGACGATTCCGCAGAAAGCTGAGTTAAACTCTGAAATGCCTTCAAAAACACCCGCTGAATCGGAAGTCTCCAAAGAGATTTTGTCTACACAAAGCGCTTAGAGGCAATCGTGCAAAAGTCGCACAATCAGCGCGGCCAAGCCAATGGAAACGTCTCCAAACGTGAATGCGCGCCAACATGACCATCAAGAAAGGCGCAATGGCCCCTACCGGCTAATTTGTCTCCCGATGGAGCATGGTGAAAACCAGCAATAACATCGTAGAATTGACCAACCCCATTTGGCCCAGGTTCGATAAGCCATGGATTATTTCCGACGCTGCTCATCCAACCCTCAGCCATAGTCTTGTCGCCCGGAAGCATGAATGTGTCATTGAGCCCAGAGTAGTTATAATCCGTATCAACCAACGCACTTTCCTCAGTGAAGGAAAATGTCGTCGCTGGATGTCTTACCTGGGACAGTCTTTCCACTCTAATACCTTTAAGCCCTCCACCTCGTGGTGTACTTGTTGGGCCAAGATATGCGTTCATTGTGTAATTATACCAGGGCTGATAGTTCCTAACACTGTTGCCACCGGCCAAAAAGAATTGGTCTTCAGAACCTCTTAAGGCCAGGCGAGCAAACGTCGGACAGATAAAGGCCCTCGCATCCTTCATATATGGGAACAGAGTCCCACCATATTCCGGATGACTTCTGAGATTCAAGTCTCCGTTGCACCAGCGAAAGTGCAAATGGTTTCCTGAAATTCCCGACTCTATCGGATAGGGTTCCATCTGTGTAAAATAGCAGAGATCCGGGTCACAAAAGCAATCGTCGTTATCCTGGACGTACATTTGAACTGCAAGTGTATAGGTCTTGATATTGCCTTTACATGCTGCGCCCTGACCAAGCTCCCTTGCTTTGTTAAGGGCCGGCATCAGAATTGCCATTAGAACAGAAATAACAGCAATTACTACTAATAGCTCTATTAATGTAAAACCTTTCTTTATCTGCATTATATTTGCCCCTTACCCATTATGGATTTGCCAGACATTGTAATCATCAAATGCACTGATAATATTCGCCAAAGAAGCAAAAAAGACATTAAATCTTCCCCCCTAAAAAAACATGCCCTATTAGCCTTTTTCCAACGAAATCGTGAATTTTCAAAGCTTTATTCTAACGGTTGATTCTTAATAAATCAACTTTTTTTACGTAGTGCACAAGTTTCTCTATATAATAGAATTATACAAAAATGTCCTCTGCCCAATGGAATTTTTACCCTCATTGGTCATTTCACTAAAAAAATAGATTATTTTTTCCGTATACATGTTCTGCGAAGTAGATGATTTTTTGAAAAAACACTTTCCGACAAAAAGAACCCTTAGAAACAAATAACTGCCATAACCAGCTGATAGCAAAGTACTTAAACTTGAAATTATCGGAGAGTTCCTCGACCTATAAACCGACACGGGAATATTAAAATTCTTTAAAAAATCTTTCGTCAGTTCTCTACCAGATTCAACTGTCGGGTCAGCTTTATCCGGCAGGCCGCTAATCTTTGGAAGGTAAAACAAAATTTGTTTTAGTACTTGATAGACCACTTAAAATGATACCATTTTTCGATTGCCTTCTGCCACTTCGCCAGGGCAAAACACTTTAACCCATTTAAGGCCCTGGCGGTATATGGAAAAGCGCTGTGAAGTCAGACTTTCTATGGATTCTGGCTGCAGCATGTCAAGATTAACTTTATCAGCATGACTCAAACTTTCAAGCCCACTGCAGCTAACGTCCACGTCATTCACATGCAGGGTGAAATGACTAAAACAAATTATTTCTGGACTGACAGAGCTTATCTGTCGCAGTAGCTTTGAGACAAACTTCTTAAAAAAAGAACTTGAGCTTTCGGTGTCTACTAAGCTCGATGATAGTCCGTTGTGTCCTCGTAAATGCATTCGCCGTCTGATTGAAGTAGCTGTTAGTTAGCTTATGCATTATTTTCGAGCCAAGAAGATTTGGTCTGGTGATCTTTGGCATAAGGTCCTTAGCCTTTTGAGTTATTCTTAACTGGTTACATGTCAAAACCTATACACGGCATTACTTTTTGAGCCCTTCTCAGGGGATGATCAGATTTTCCGGCCAGGGAATTCCTGCCCGTTAATGCTCATTCGAAAGGTATAAGGGAGACATTGTTGTTATTACGAAAACTCAATAATAACTGATAGGAATGAAAAAACACGACCGAAAAAACCTCGCGTAATCACATAGGAAATCACCAACATCTTCCAACACAAAAAAAAACAAGGGAAAAACAGAACTTTTTGAGCAGTTTTTCCGAGTAAATGTTCGAATATATATATTCAGCGGGATGCCTGAGCAATAGTCGGCATTAAGAGCAATGCGAATTTAGGCTTACTGTGCGATAAGTTTATAACGGGAAAAACCGCAGCGTAGATTAGAAAGGAGATAAAACAATGCCTGCAACAGCGGTCACAAATAAACCGATGACAATGTCCTATATTAAGCAAAAAGCAAAAGGGCTTGGAATAATACCCGGCAAAATGAAAAAGGCCGAACTCATCCACGCCGTTCAGATAGCAGAAGGCTGCACACCGTGTTATGGCAGGTCAAATGGCCAATGTCCCCACACCGACTGCTGCTTCATGAAGGATTGTTTGAAAACCAGGCTCTGATGCTTATCTAAGAACGAAAGTGTTGGTGCGACATTTAAGATAGCTTTTCTGCAACCAGATCGAGGATAATCTGCTTTGCGTTTTCCACAGGTCCCGGCAGATAAGCCCCCGCTGCCATTTTGTGGCCGCCGCCACCGAACTTCGCGGCAATCTCGTTAACATTAACGGCGCCTTTGCTGCGAAGCGAGCACCTGATTCGCCCGTCTTTTAACTGAATGAACAGAGCTGATACCTTGACCGTCTTTATACGATGACACTCATTTATAAGATTCTCCGTATCCTCGTACATGGCACCGGTCCTATCGAAGTCGCTTAGCAATATGTGCTGGCTCGCATATTGGTCATCAAGATGCAATTCGAGCGTGTTCAGCATAGCAGTCATCAGTTTGAACCGTGGGTATGAGAAATTCTTGTACAGTTTCTCGTAAAGTTTAACGGGCTCTGCCCCAATCTCGATTAGCTCAGCGCAACCGCGATACACCCTGCTATCAGTGTTTCTGAATTGAAACCAGCCTGTATCAGTGGAAATCGCAACAAAAAGAGTCTCTGCAATCCTCTTAGTTACTGGCCAACCGGCAAATTTCAGCAAATCAAGTATAATCAGACCCGTCGCAGCAGCAGCCGAATCTATTAACTCTATGTCCCCCAGACCATCGGAGGTAACATGATGGTCTATCACAAGGACAGGCTTTCCGACCTGTTTGAGGTACTCGTCAAATTCATCCAATTGACTATGACTGTTGGTATCAACAATTATAATCAAATCAAATTCACCTAACCGCTCTGCTCTTAGCTGTTCAGAACTAATGTCCTCACCAAGCACGGACGCTTTTTGAGCAAAGATAAATTGATACCACTGTGGAATTGGTGAGAGCATAAGAATCTTTGCGTTTTTACCCAGTGCAGTCAGGGTATCATGCATCGCAACCACGCAACCACAGGCATCACCATCTGGCCTTGAATGTGTGGTAATAAGGACATTGCTGGATGTATTGACCAACTTTACCGCTTTTTCAAAATCAGTGTTGCTTATCATATCTGTTTATTATGTTTACCCCTCACTAACGTTCGGGGCTCTGAGTGAACGACATCATTTTACCCTGTTCATTTTTAACATATCTGATTGCCGATGCAAGGCTTTCTGTTGTCCAAAGGTATTTTGTACTGCCATGCCGTGTCCAGTATTTCTTGATTATCGTTTTACTGTTATTGGCTGCTCTTATCGCCCTGGTAGCATAAGCCTTAAAACCAACCATCATCTTCTCCGGCTTTTCGCTGCCGGATACTACAATATGGACATGATTGCTTCTGACGTGAACCGCGTGTACAAACCAGCCTCGAAATCTGCACACCTGCAGAATCGCTTCCATAACCGAGTCGCGTTGGCTTTGCTCCAATGCGAACGGCGGATTTTGAATGAGTTTCTGTTCCCTTTGATGCAGGGCTGGTTCAGAGGCTATGTAAGCACTGCCATAACGATTGTGTTGCTTATCGACACTGCCTCTCCGATCGCCGTGCAGCCACATCCCATAGGTTGTAAACGTTATAAGATACGCAATAGGATACTCCATTCCGTTGTTTTCCCAACAGAGCTGCGACCGTGAGGGAGCGGAAATTTTCTACGGCCCGGTCCAAGAGCGGCCGACATTCGCCAGCGAATTGATAAGAAACAAAATCCCTATCCCCACTGGCACCCAATGCACTAAGCTCCTTCGCTTCTTATACCGCATAGCGAACACTACCGCAAGAACCGATGCCTGTACAACCATTAGCAATGCGTAATAGGGTGTGTTCCCCAAGACAACCGATAAGCGATCGCCAAGCGCCCACTTCCAAAACCCCACTGTCCAATTGTACACGCAGTTGACTGTATATCCCCCCGCATTGAAAGGCCAATTCGTCCACGGCGTCAAGATTCTGGACCACATGGGTGTACCGATTATTGGCAAATACGACCAGCCGTTGACAGCCTGCCAGATGCCAGCCGGCAGCGAAAGTAAAATCTGCGCACCGAAGCCCAACAGAATACAGGACCATAGGCTGGGCTTTTTTCTCCTTCTCAACAATGACCAACAACGCCGTAAAATCAGTCCCGCTGCTCCAACATGAATCACCATCAACAGAACGACTTCCCTATGCTGTTCAATGAGCCATATATAAAACTCGCTCTTCTTCCAATCACCCTGGAACCACTTTATCGCACTGGCAGTAAATCCCGATACAGTGATAACCGCTGCCAGAAAACCAACCAGGACGAGTAAGAATTTGAATCTCGCCTTCAGGGATTTCCAGTAGACTCTCAGTGACTTTGCAGACGCCATGCTATTATTCTGCCAAACCAGCAACCGGCGTATAGTTAATCAACTGCACATGCCAGACTGCGAGCCATTCTCTGTCAGTATGCCTCTTGCCTGTTCACAGTCCTTTGCGATCTGCTTTGCAAGTGCCTCCGGCGAATTGAACTTGTGTTGGCTGCGCAGACGCCGGAAAAAATCCATCGCAATCCAATTATCGGTCATATCACCAACCTGCTTAACCAGCATGTGCGCCTCAATCAGCAATGGGTGTTCGTCGCCGAATGTCCTGGCCTGGCCGATACTAAATACAGCAGGCATGTTGTCTTGTTTTCGCAGCAGGTTCTCTTCAGATTCTGCCACCTCAACGAAACCGGCATAAACGCCTTCTGCCGGGATTATCTGACTCGGTTTTTGCATATTCAGTGTCGGAAAACCCAGTTGCTTGCCTCTGCCTTTGCCAGGGATGATTCTGCCGACGAGCTTGTACGGCCGGGATAGTGCAACAGCCGCATCAGAAACATGGCCGCTTTCGAGCATATACCGAATAATTGTGCTCGATACTTTGATCATTTGACCGGTCGGAAGCGTAATTTGTTTGGCAGACACAACAACAACCTCAAAGCCTTTGTCTGCTCCGAATTGTCTGAGCGTATCGATGTTCCCTTGTCTATCGGCTCCGAAGTTGAAATCCTCACCCTCGACAACAACTGAAGGCTCTAGTGTCTCCATTAAAAACCTATCAATAAAATCCTCCGGCGCAAGGCCA
>Ga0315541_1001809_pt1 | contig 18985 bp, 18 predicted proteins | sample SalMarSW160190MG_FD_203095 | JGI IMG/M metagenome (GOLD analysis project Ga0315541, IMG submission 203095) | Salt marsh sediment microbial communities from the Plum Island Ecosystem LTER, Massachusetts, United States - Salt Marsh Sediment SW1601-190 ...
CTAAGATCTTAAAGACCGCGGCGATGATGAAAAGTATAATCGGTATCAGGATGGTATGCCGTAGTGACCACTCATACCATTTCTGGGCCCGGGGCGATTTGTTCATTTCTGCCCTCTTAATGACACGGCTATTAGACTGGTGACTACACCAAGCTGTCGCACAACCCTAATAATATCGGGCGCGTTCAACAAATCAATAAAAGTCCTCTGATAGATAGTCAAAAAAGAGGCGGGTGTTACCTCTTCTTCTTGTTTACCCTCCTTTTATCGGTCATTAATATTATTGGCGGATTATATTTGTGAGTATAGTAAAAAGTCAACTGTTATACATCTGAGGGTATTCAGGGGACATAATACCTGATTTGTAGCAGGCCTAATTGGTATGGTGTCCCTGAAATTGGGGTTTGAGAATGTCTAAAGCTAATTGATGTCCCTGTAGTTTACGGTGTGTTGGGTGTACGATTGAACAGAAACCTTACTTGTTAGGAACGGGGCAATGACGACTCGCGTGCCGCTACGAGATAAAAATATGGCATCTGGTTAAGGCGTTTCCAAGCAATTGGCGGAAGTGCTAACGCTGATATATCCCTGTAAGCTGTCCCCAAGCGAGGATATGCCCCGTTATGGCGTCAATAACTTGCTTTCTAGATGCACCTGCCATCAGATCAGGGGCCTGGTCTAGTGCGTAAATGGTGAAGCGGTAGTGGTGAGTATATCCAGGAGGTGGGCAAGGGCCGCCATAGCCAATTTCGTCAAAGTCGTTCTTTCCCTGTAGAGCTCCATTCTCTAATTCATTATCAGGAGGAACTGCCTCCGGCAACTCGCGACTATCAGCTGGCAGGTTGAAAAGAAGCCAATGTGTGAACACTCCGCCAGGAGCCTCCGGGTCATCCATTATAAGGGCGAAAGATTGAGTTTCTGAGGGAGGCTCGCCCCACGTAAGTGGCGGTGATATGTCTTGCCCGTCGCACGTGTACGTAATCGTAATGCCCTCTCCTTCTTGGAAGACGGGGCTGGATAGGGATAAGGTCATCTCGCCCTCGTCTGGTAGTTCTGGCTCGCTCACAGTGCAGCTTACTGCGCCTACTGCAATTATAGTGAGAAGCGTCATCCACAACGCAACTCGCCTTCCAGTGTAACCGCCGCACAGCCATTTGACCTTCATGTCATCATCCTACTCAAATTTCCTGCTCTCGGTATAGGCCTATGCTAGGCTATTTTCCCTATGTGCCTCAATCATATCCACACGCTTCTTCGCTGTCAAGGCTGGCCCAGTCTCCTAGCCTACAAGGCTTGGGACTGGTATTGGAGAACACGACTTATCGGATTGTTCACTTTGCCATCCATAACACCTGAGGCAGATGTAGACCTGAAATAGAGCCATGGCGGGATTAAACAACCTGATAAGCTACCTGGCAATCTCGGCTCTTTACCTTTCGGCGTCTTCTTAGTCAGATTACCAAAGACAGAATCGAATTTGTTAATTAGCGCTTAAGGCGGCTGGCAGCCTGCACAATCCGTCATTTTGTTCAATACTGTCTGACGAGATTCGGCATTGACCGGAGGCGCTTATAGATTGTAGACTGCGTGGAGGGGAAATATGGCAGGAAACAAAATCAACCAAACAATCACCTTAAGAGATGGTAGGCTGCTTGGTTATGCTGAATATGGCACTCCTCAAGGTAAGCCAGTGTTCTTTTTCCACGGCAATCCCTCTTCACGTCTTGGTGGGAGGTTGATGGATGAGGCAGCCAATGAGATAAACGTACGCACCATCGGGATTGATCGGCCCGGAATCGGTATATCTGATTTCAAACCTGGCCGCCAGTACTTGGATTGGCCGGATGACGTAACCCAACTAGCAGATATCCTAAGAGTCGACCGATTTGCTATTCTTGGAATCTCCAGCGGAGCACCACACACGGCTGCTTGTGCTTTCAAGATTCCTGACCGTCTCTCTGCTGTGGCTATTGTCAGTGGACCATGCCCTTTTAACATACCAGTTGCTACCGAGGGGATGAGCATGGCATGGCGGCTAAGGGCACTTACTGGTCAGAGAGCACCTTGGCTAGTTAGGTTCTTCTTTGGAATAATAGCCCATAGCGCTCGTCACGACCCGGTCGGTGCTATATCAAGGACTATGGGGAGCTTGCCTGAACCTGACCGGGTGGTGATGGCTCAGCCTGAGGTAGTACAGTGGAGTAGTGACAGCTTGCGAGAAGCGTTTCGCTCAGGGTCTCGGGGTGCTGCATGGGATTACGCACTTCTTACACGCCCCTGGGGATTCAAGCTGGATGAGCTCTCAGTGAAGGTTCAACTCTGGCATGGAGAAGTTGATGCCACGATTCTTGTAAGGATGGGACGCTACATGGCTGAAGTTATACCAAAGTGCCAGGCTAGATTTTTTCCGGACGAAGGCCACATCTCCTTGATTATTAACCATGCTAAACAAATCCTCGGTAACTTGGTTGCTTGAATACCGAGGATCAAGACCCTGCAATCCACTATCAAAGCATACTGTAAGGTCTTTGGAATCAACAAAAAGCAAAGTTGTTTGCTTAACTTCCTCGAACCACGTGGAGTGGTCAGGCAGCTGCTAAACCCTATCGGGAAGGTATTGCGAACTAGCTCTTTGTCCTGCGGCGTCTTCTGAGCCAGATTACCAGAGGCGAAATCGAATTTATTACTTAGCGCTTAGAAGCGAGTGGAAAACTGCACAAAACGCTAAAATGTGTCCTATTTTCATGGATGATAATTAAGCAATCTGAATTCGACTATATCCCCATCTTGTAGATCGAGAGTGCTACGAAGATGGTGTGGGCTGATTAACTCCGCATCGGTGTATATATCATCAACCCATGTCCAGAAGATAACGTATGCAGGGTACCGGTTAGCCACGATTACTCGACCATAATGCATACCGATTTCACCATCGTATTTTATTCCCTGTTTGGAAAGATCAATTGCCCAACCTAGCTCAGCAAAGGTAGCATAGTTCAGTAGAGCTAAATCGAAAGGTTCAGTGAGATCTATATTCAACGTTCCCGGTATGACAGAAAGACCGGTTAGGCGCTGAAATCCTTCCAAACTGCCAGGATCTGACATCTCCAACGCGCCATAACCACGGCCGGTCTTGACGAATCCTCGATAAACCTTGTTCCTGCCCAAATTACAATTCCGTTAAGAATAATAATATACCGAGATTGCACAATTGTCAGTTTTGTTCAAATAAATTCAGTTATTCCAACCAGGAATTGATTTGACCTATAAGAAGTAAACTGAAATACTGTACGTTACTATTGATATAATGATGTAGAGCCAGCAAACATGATTAACAAAGATATTATTGGTCATTATGATTCTGGGATCGAACTTAACCGTCTTAACGTAGGAACAAGTCAGCTAGAAAGGGTTAGGACGCAGGAAATAATTTTACGGTACCTACACAAAACCCCTTTAAGAATATTGGATGTCGGTGCTGGGCCTGGTTTTTATTCATTCTGGCTAAGTGATCTCGGGCATGAAGTTCATCTTCTAGACCCTGTATCGAAACATGTCGAATATGCAAGAAAATACGCTATGGGATCCCACAAAAAGATTTCCTCTATCACTGTTGGAGAAGCCCAGCACTTGGAATATGATTCTGAATACTTCGACGTCGTTTTGATGTTGGGACCTTTATACCACCTTACAGAAAAAGATGCGAGGCTACGAGCCTTGAGTGAGGCCAAGAGGGTTTTGTCCAAAGGTGGGATACTTTTTTGTGCAGCTGTATCTCGATATGCATCAATGTTCGATGGGTATTTTAGGAATCTCATATCAGACCTGCGTTTTATCGAAATCATGAATCGCGATCTGAAAGACGGGCAGCATCGGAACAACACTGAGAACCTGGATTATTGGACAACGGCATATCTTCACAGGCCGGATGAGCTTAAAGAAGAAGTTATTCAATCGGGGCTTAAGCTTGAAAATATATTTGCTATAGATAGCTTTGGCTGGCTGATACCCAATTTTCAAAAAATGGCAGAACAAGGATTACCGGGACTTGCTCTTGTGCACTATCCGAGTCGTAGAAAAAGATACCTCACTTATGGGCGTAAGCGCACACATTATGGGGGTAGCAACCAAGAGATAAACTTCGCTGCACAATCCGTCAATTTATGGCATCAGCCACTGAGATGCATAGTGTCGACACGGACCAGAGTTCACGTGAACTCTGGTTGATACCGTAATATTACCTGCATAATTGGAGTTTCCGAAGCCAGGTTTTCCTTGTTTCTGGACTAGAGTTACATAGGTTATAATGCTGTAGAATACCACACACCAATGTATGGGGAGTCTTTTTGGGGAAAAGAGAGGCCACTATGAGTATTCAAATTCTAGAAATAGGAGGTCACTGTAAATGCCCAAGGTAGCAATCGGGGCACGTGCACTTCTTTATCCACTTCCCGCTGTTCTTGTTGGGGCCAGTGTTGATGGAAAACCGAACTTTTCCACATACGCCTGGTGTGGGATTGTAAACAGCCGTCCTCCAATGCTCTCTGTCGCTTTCCAGCACCATCGCCATACTTTGAAGGGCGTTAAGCAAAATAGCACATTCTCCGTAAACATTCCCTCTATTGAGCTAGTGGAAGAGACAGATTACTGCGGACTTGTCTCGGGGCGAGAGACTGACAAAGTCGTGGACTGCAAATTCAACATCTTTTATGGCAAGCTTTTGAATGCGCCGCTGATTAGTGAGTGTCCTATAAACATTGAATGCCGCGCCCTACACATCCTGAATCTGGGGAGCCATGAGATGGTTGTGGGACAAATTGAAGAGATTCACGCTACGGACTCATGCTTGACTAATGGTGAGCCGGATGTAACCAAAATTCAGCCTTTTCTTTGGGTTACGCTTCCGACAAATCAATATTGGACATTCGGCAAGCCTGTAGGCGACGCATTCAGCATAGGGAGGAAACTTAAAAGGTAAGCCGAAGTCATACTATGATGAATTCAGATGCTTGCTACTCACCCTGTAATAAAGAGAAAGAGGCATATACCTGTGGAATCGGTTAATGTATTGGTCACCACGCCGATAGGTGACGAATTACTACAGCAAATTACTGCTGTTAGCCCCAGGATAAAACTCAGTAATGTCTCTGAATTGGTTCGTGCTGAACAAAGAGGAGATTTCGCTCGCAAAGATGAGCTTGATGCCCTGTTAGCTCAGGCCGAGGTAATCTATGGGCTTAGACTTCCTAGAAACGTGATTGTCCGAGCTCCTAAGTTGAAATGGGTTCAGGTGATGTCTGCCGGGGTAGATAGATTCTTAGATGATGAATTCCGGCAGAGCTCCGTGATAATGACCAGTGTGAGCGGCATGCATGCCACCCCAATCGGTGAAATCGTTCTTGAACTAATGCTGATGTTTGCCAAACAGGCACCGTTATGCTTTCAGTTAAAGCAAGAGAAGCAATGGAAACGATTTATGCCTACAGTTTTGCGCTCTAAAACAGTAGGGATAGTGGGACTTGGTAATATCGGGCGGGAGGTAGCGCGACTGGCCAAAGCCTTTGGCATGAGAGTAGTGGCTACCCGCAGGTCAGCTAAACGAGTGATGCGGGCTAAAGGTATTGATATCCTGTTGCCTCGAGAGCAGCTACCACGGTTACTCTCGGAGAGCGATTTCGTGGTGCTTTCCTTACCTTTTACCTCCGAAACAAATAAATTGATTGGAGAAGAAGAACTTCGGGCTATGAAGCCTACCGCTTATCTCATTAACATTGCCAGGGGTAATATAGTGGATGAGGAGGCGCTAATCCGTGCGCTCGATGAACACTGGATTGCTGGAGCAGGTTTGGACGTCTTCGCTACGGAGCCTCTGCCCGCTGATAGTTGCCTCTGGGAGTCCCCCAATGTAATCTTCAGCCCCCATATCGCTGGGGGCATGGAAGATTACAATATACGAGCAACCGAGCTGTTCTGTGAAAACCTGAGACACTACCTGAGTGGAGAGAATTTACTCAACGTGATAGATAAGAAGAAGGGATATTAGATACTGAGGATTTCGGCTGACAAGTATTCAACGGTGACTTTCATAAAAACGGAAATGGACACAAAGAAGTCCTCTTAATCGGGGAAAGTTCGTTTTAGAAATCAGATGTAACACCGGTGGCGGCAACCCAAGATTATGCAGTCTCTCGATTCTTACCACTTGATCATCAAGCACACATTCCATCGGATTGTTAACTCTGTTGTCCCTGGCTAGCAAGGCTACGAAAAAGGCTCTTAGCGCTTAAAGGCGCTTGGAAAACTGCTCAATCCGTTACAATGTGCAATTGGATCTTATTGGGGCATGTGATATGCCAAAGCTGAATCTATATACACCGGACTTTTTGGATAGCAAGCAGGTTACCAGTGGTACGTCTGGACATTTCATTGCCTCCGTCGACTCTGCCCCGTAACCAGGGAGCCACGCTATGGAGAATCCAGCCTTTCTTTTATCTCCTGGTCAAATAGAACAACATCGGGCAGCCAGTTCTTACGACCGTGAATCCTACAGTAGAGCCTGATAGACCAGTCTCTCAAACTCCTCCTGATAATTAAGCATCGTTAACTGGCCAAGCACCTGAGTGAAACATAGTGCCAGCAGCCCTTCCTTGGGGTCGGCGAAATAATTTGTTCCGGCAGCGCCACCCCACCCGTAAGCACCGATAGAACGTATTCTTGGCGCCCAACGGCCGCCTGTGTGAACACCCACCCCCATCCCGAAACCAAATCCATGACCAAGCATCGGAATGAAGATATTGCCGGTATGACTTGAAGTCATCAGCTCAACAGTTTTACGACTCAGGATGCGGACACCATCGAGTTCACCGCCATTGAGCAACATCTGGCCGAAGCGAGCATAGTCAGCAACGGTTGACAGGATACCACCCATGTCCCCGCCCGCACCAAAATATATTTTCGGTCCTTTCACCTTTTCGCTGGTCTCTGGTCGCTCGGCGATGGCGAGTTTCCATTCCTGACCTTCAAGCTTTGGCTGGTAGCAGGGGGGAAAACGGTTGAGCTTACTCTCAGGAAGGTAGAAGGATGTGTCTTTCATGCCTAATGGCCTAAAGATGCGCTCCTGGTAATACTCCTCCAGTGTTTTTCCCACAATTGTCTCGATAATGACACCGATGACAGGATAGCCAACGTGATATTCAAACTCGGTGCCCGGCTGAAAGCTAAGGGGCAGTTTTGCCTGGGCCTCGACTCTCTCACGAAAGCTTGCTTTACTTGGTGGACTGTCAGGGTACCAGCCCAATTCTGTCATCACAGCCTTGAATTCTCTCATGAGCGACATAGGTGTATATTGTGGCATCGCCAGCCCCGTTGTATTTCGGAGGCAGTCGCGAATAGTGATCCCACGTCGGGCAGGTACGGTAGCGATCATGGAGACAGGATTGACTACGGCTCCTTCGGTGGTGTTGGATACACATACCCTCGGATTCTTGAAGGCAGGAATATATTTGGAGACCGGGTCGTCCAGATTGAGTAGCCCCTCTTCATAGAGTATCATCGTGGCCGCCCCGGTAATCGGCTTGGTGTTGGAATACAATCGGAAGATGGTATCCTTTGATGCTGGCTTCTTGGTGTCAAAGTCCATATATCCCTGGGCATCGTAGTGCACAACCTGCCCGTGACGTGCTACAAGTGTTACCAGGTTGGGCACCCTTTGCTGGTCAATGAACTTCTGCAAGGATGGATGGATGCGTGTTAATCGCTCCGAGGACAAGCCAACTTCTTCCGGTTTGGCAAAAGGTAAAGGCCATTCACTATTTCTTCTTCTACTCATTGTGCTCCTTTCTGGCTTCCTTCGTATATTTTCATCTGCAGAACGATGGCATTATAGGTCAATGAGAAAACAGAGGTCAATGCACAATTCGGTAGTCTTCGCTTGGGTTTAATATCGGCCCAGGGACGAATCCGATGTATTCATTGGATTATCTGGTGGGCACTTGGAGATTACTGTTCATCTTTTTGCGCAGGGCATTACACTTTTCATCAGATTGCGACTTGCGGTTATCAACTAAGACTACTTGTAGCCCACAGCAACTAGCTGCCGGGCGGTGTGGTCATACGGGTTACCTTCCAGGTCTCCGTATACGTTAACACGGTTGAAACCGCAATCGCGCAGGAGAGCGGCTATCTCTAATCCCGCGTATAGCCGGTGGGATATTTTATTCTCGATACGCTCATTCCCTTTAAGCATTATCCATCGATTTTCCATCCAGCTCCAGTTCTGGCTTACCTTCCGTTCCTCTAAGACTATCACCCCGTCGTCCTTATTCTCATTCCAGTCTTTTTCCTTGAACATCTTGGCCATCGTTTCCTTGCCGTGCATTTGGATGATGAAGCTACCGCCGATCTTCAGTGATTCGAAAACATTTTTGATAACGCGCTTGTCTTCTTGAGGATCTTCGAAATAGCTGAAGGAAGTAAACATGCTAATAACAATATCAAAAGCACTTGGTCGTGAGAAAAAGCGCATATCGCCTTGGACAAACTCAATGTCCAGGCTTTCTTTTTTAGCCTGTTTCCTTGCCTTGTCTAGGTATCCTCTCGTCCGATCGACACCGGTCACCTGATACCCTCGGCGGGCTAGCTCCAATGAATGACGCCCGATGCCGCAGCAGAGGTCCAAGATAAGATCCTTCGGACCGATAGCCAGCAGCTTGCTGACCTTGTCTATCTCGTCCACCGCATTTGAGATTCGACTTTGTGAAAATATCCAAGGTCCCCATGTTTCCCAGAATGAATCGTCTTCATGCCAGCGTTTTGTGTCTTTCATCTTAATAACCTCCAATAATAGGACAATATCTTATTTCTCGATTGTCCACACCATTTCCTGTTTATATGACTCTAAGGGCTGGTAATCAAAACCGCCGTATACCTGCCATCTCTTGAATCCTGCCAGACTGAGTAACAATTCAAACTCTCTTTTGTAGATTATAGATGCTCTTGATCTGAATCTTGAGAGAATTTTATTGTCTTTAATCCAGGTAAAGGTAAATTCTATGACCTGGCCGGGCTCATCGACAAAATATGACTTCGTTACCAGGTCTACCTGCCCGTCTGTGGTGTCGATTAGTTGGTATATTTCCTTCCCGTAAGTGTTTGCGATAACATCACGATTAGGATAAAAGAAATTAAGGGCCAATTTCCCATTTTTATTCAGATGTTTCCGACAGCTTTTGAGTGTATTCAACTGGTCGTCAATGGTCAGGTTGTGTAAGAAAGACCGGGCAGGGATAGTAATTAAGGAGAATTTATGCTCCATCTCGAAATCCCTCATGTCAGCCAGCCGGACATGCGGTTGTAGCTTTAATACTTTTGCTTTTGCCTTTAGCGCATCTAGCATCTTTCCAGAAGTGTCTAAACCATAGGCATCCACCCCTTCCTTTAAAAGCTCTAGATAAACTCGACCACTGCCACAGGCTACCTCTAATACCTTACCACCAGCTTCCTTAGCCTGATGGATATAAAAGGGTATGTCATCCTTTTTATCCCCGAAGGTCAGGTCGTAGAATTCAGGATCATAGTCGTCAATCATCACGTCGTTTCCACTCGTAACCATTTCACCCTCCTAGTTACAGTATTCTTAAATACGAAAAGCCCAGGATTTTTATTTCCTGGGCTTGGTGTTACGGCTGTTGTCTAAACTAATTTGTCATGTTTTACAATTGGCCGTACACCAAGCCCCACGGAGCATAATTGCTTCGTAAATTCCGACGGGACTCGTATGTACAAACCATTTGAACGTTTTCATTTCTGTTTTTGGTCAAGTAACAATCAGAATTATAAAGCGTCCTCTAGTTCTTGTCAACATAATGCGATGATATTGTTAAAAGATGCCTGCCGTCTCGGGCGCAATAAAAAGGCAGAATGTTACGCGCCGTCGCGGGTCATAGTCTATTTTGCTGCTCCAGTTCGCCGATGGGTTGACTTGGGTCTAATTAAGATTTCTGGCTCTATCGGAATATTATGGCGGGTTAAGTCAGACTTTTAAGAACGATTTTGGGGGATGCGAACCATTTCCCCATTGCACATTCAGCCATCCTGTTGCCTTTGGGGCAAAATTGGTAGCCAAAATGCGGCCTGTTCAAAATGAACTAGCAACTCACTAATCAAGCAAAGCATGTATGGTAATCATGATGGTAGCACTATACGTACTAATATGTATCGATTTGAAACTGTTGACACTGCTGAGAAAGCAGTTTAACATAGGCCCAAAGGCAGTCAGGGGAAATTTGACGCTCTAGGCTAAGTGTTCCTCTGTAGCTCTCTGAGCATATTCCTTTACTGCCGGCGTGAAAGCAAAGGAGGTAACAGGCTATGGCAGAGCAGGATATTCTCTATACGAAGGAAGGTGGCATTGGCACGGTGACCTTTAACCGCCCCGAGAGAATGAACGCTATCACCCAGCAGATGCTCGTTGACCTTGCTGGCATCGTAGCGGACATCATACGGGATAATGATGTTCAGGCGATGATCATTACAGGGAACGGGCGCGCTTTCTGTGGCGGGACTGATGTCACGAATCTCGGACGCGATGATGAAGAATCACGGCGGGAGAGAGCGGAAAGGGACAAAAAGATACAGGAGATATACCAGAACCTTCCGGAGAGTCCTTTGCCGCGATGGACCTTTACCCGGATTCCTAAGCCGACAATCGCTGCCGTCAATGGCGCGGCGGTAGGCATGGGTGTGGAGTGGGTTGCCCAGTGTGATATCAGAATCGCCTCTGAGAATGCGCGCTTCGGCTGGGTTTTTAGCCAAAGAGGGCTTACTCCTGATACTGGGGCCGGCCCCTACCTGCTACCATACATCGTGGGTTTGAGCAAAGCCCTTGAGCTGATGTATTCCGGCGAGATTATCGATGCCCGTGAGGCAGAAAAGATAGGCTTGGTGAGCGCAGTCGTACCTCCTGACCAGCTATTGCCGGAGGCTAAGAAAATGGCGCGCAAGCTGATGCAGGGTGCGCCCCTGGCGCTAAAGGGCATCAAGGAACTGACCTATGGCTCCCTGGAGTGGCCGCCCAGTGTCCACCTGAGCGAGACGCGCGAGCGTTTTCGCAGTACGAACCTGACGGAGGACTGCCGAGAGGGGATCAGGTCGTTCCGTGAGAAACGACCGCCGGTATGGAAGGGCAGGTGACATCTATCCCAAGTTGGTACAAAGATAATACGGCTCGTTGGCCCTCACCCGCCTTGAGCTTGCCGAGCTGCTACTGGAACACTACTCGCAAAAGAAGTCGGAAGCAGTCGCCCACCTGGATTATGCTATCGGCGAGTTCCGTGACGTGAAAATAGAGCTCTCACTGGAGTGGGCCTTGAGGCATAAGGCGATTCTGAAGGCGTGAGCCAAAAAAGCTGGATAAAGGAATACCGTCGAGTGGGTAGAGCGTCATTGCCCATGATAGCTGGCATTTTATTCAGTTAGAACGTTCAAAGAGGAGGATAATCCATGCAGAAATCCAGGTACGGGCCAGAAAATCCCGACATAACTTATATACCGCACAAGTATGACGAGCACTTGTTCGACACCGGCGATGCCGTAATCAATTATGCCACGACCGGTTCACCTGACAAACCTGCCATAATACTTATTCCCGGGCAAACCGAATCATGGTGGGGATATGAAAAGGCCATGGGGATACTTTCTGAACACTTCCAGTTGTTCGCGGTCGATTTGCCTGGGCAGGGCCGGTCGAGCCGTACCCCGGGACGCTACACCTTCGACAACATGGGCAATGACCTGGTCAGGTTTATCACCTTTGTGATCGCCCGGCCGGTCGTGGTCAGCGGGTTGTCGTCAGGAGGTGTGCTCGCGGCCTGGCTGTCGGCCTATGCGCCCCCCGGGATGATCCGTGGTGCTCATTATGAGGACCCTCCGCTGTTCACCTGCGAACTCAATCCGGCCTACGGGCCATCGATTCGGCAGGCTGCCGGTCCGTTTTTTGAATTATATAGTGCATATCTCGGCAATCAGTGGTGTATCGGAGATGTCGAGGGAATGTTGAGGGCCGCCACGGACACTTTGCCTCCCATAATGGCACAGATGTTCAAAGCCAGATTCCAGGAAGGAACCGAACCACCGCAGAACTTGAAGGAATACGACCCTGAGTGGGCTAAGGCTTGCGTGACTGGGAGCATTGGGGCGTCATGTGACCATGCCCAGATGCTTTCGCGTGTCAAGTGTCCGGTGCTCTTTACCCATCATTTTTCACAGGTCGATGAAAAGACTGGTACTCTGGCGGGGGCATCCACGGTCCAACAGGTTAACCAGGTCGAGAGGTTGGTGAAGAATGCCGGCCACCCCTTTACTCGTCTCTCCTTTCCGCAAATGGGACATGCCATGCACTTGCTGGACCCCAAACTATTCGTCAGTATTCTTATTGATTGGACGAAAACCCTGCCGACCGAAGCTGAGACTCGGACAACCGGTGTCTTCGCCATCAAGTGAAGAGCCATGTGCCGGCGCCCCTTCTGCCACCGAGCCGGAGGCACTTAGAGTCTGGTGCATTAATTTGCCACCGGCGAGTTCTGTGACATGAAAATGGAGCCCTCATTGGAGCGGGCGCTGAGGCACAAGGAGATACCCAAAGCGTATGTCACTACCTGAGCTGGATTGTGAAGGCGCATTTCATCTTTTTGTGCAAGGCACTACACTTTTGATCGGATTGTTCACTTTGCCATCCATAGCGCTTGGGACAGACTTAAGGCACGAATAAAGCCACGGCAGGATTCAATAACCTTAGTAAGCGACCTAGCAATCTTAGCTCCTTGCCCTTCGGTGTCTTCTGAGTCAGATTACCAGAGGCGGAATTGAATTGATTACTTAGCGCTTAAAAGCGAGTGGAAAACTGCACAATCCGTCATTTTGTGCAATCCCACAGGGCTTGACATTCCTCCCTGAGGCTCATAGACTGATTTTATATAAATCCTTTGACTGTCTTGATAACAAGGTTAACTCGACTGTAGATAGCTGACATAGTTGAATTTATTGATAGAATGACCCAGCTACATAATAGCGAGCTATTTTATCCTTGCAGGTGAGAATGAAATGACGGAAAAGCCTGGCTGGGATGCTCTCCCCATTGGACTGGAGATGGGACCACTGGAAATAGTCCTCGATAGTAATACGGTTAAAAAGAGGGCTGAGCTTGTTCAGTGGGAGACACAGGAACAGTTGGAAAAACTCGGATTTACTCCTCCCGGGATTACAATTAGATATCATGCCCAGATGAAGTTTGCGGCTTTGCCTGATTTACGTGCTTCTATCTGGGCTAAAAGCGAACATGAATTTCTCAAGCCAATGAAAGTCGGTACCAAGGTATATATTAGGGGTAAGATTATTGAAAAATATGTGAAGCGGGACCGAAACTACGTTGTAGCTGATTATGAAACAGTAGACGAAGAGGGTGAGGTACTGATGAGAAGCCGTGAGACCACCGTATATGTCGAGTGAGGACTGAAGAAATAATGGAGAAAATCACCAGAAGTCTAAAGGTTGGCGATGAAATTCCCATTTTAACCAAAACCGCCTATATGCCCATTGACCCTAATGGACGCAACGTTATCCATACTGATGACTACGCCAGGGACTTTGGCATGCGTGGTGCTTTAATCGGGGGCTCAACTTTGCTTAGCTACGTATTGGAAATGCTATATAACTACTTCGGTCAGAATTGGTTCTACCATGGGAAAATAAATGTATCCTTCATCGGTGGTGGAGCAATTAACGGTGATATCGTCACCGCTCACGGGGTAATAAAAGCGATAGAAAAAGAAGCAGGTAGTAATAGGCTTACGCTTGATGTTTACCTAGAGAACCAAATGCAAGAAAAAATAGTCGTTGGCGAAGCCAGTTGCCTAAAATCGTAAATAAATTCAGCTATTCGGCTATTATACTTGGGATCAGTCTGCTATTATTCGAAAGGAAGCAGTTGAGCACCTTATTTTTGCTATCAAAGTGTTCCGCGAGATGAAGATGCAGCCCTCACTGGAGCGGGCGCTGAGCCATAAGGCGATACTGAAGGCGTAGACCCCTGTCTGACGTTAGTCAGGTAACAAAAAGTCATTCTGTTTAGTTCCTCGTTTTGCGTTGACCGGGACAAGCGACTGTATCGTGGTATTCTGGGAACATAGTGCCTAATTTGTAGTGGGTCTAATTGGTATGGTGTCCCTGGAATTCTATGAAGATACTGAATATCATCGATAAATTTACACGGGAACGTCTGGCTATATTGGTAGCTCGCAAGATTGAAACTCAGGACGTGGTCGGCCTACTGTGCTACCCTTTTATTTTTCGAGGCATACCAGAGCATATCCGTTCTGACGAAGGCCCGGAACCTATGGCCAAAGCCATAGGATCCGGGCTCAACCGATTAGGAGTTAAGACCAGGTACGTTGGGCCGGCCAGCCCTTGGGATAATGGCTATATCAAATCCTTTAACGGTAAGTTCAGAGATGAGCTGCTTGACCGGGAAATTTTTACGACATTCGAAGCCAGGATATTGATTGAGCAGTTGAGAAAAGAATATAATCAGGCATGTCCACAGTGCCAAGAGCTATCGTCCACCCGTACTTGAGGATGTCTTAACTATGGCAAAGACCTAAGAAGTGGTACAACTACTGGGAGCAGCTTAATCATCAGGCTTGGTTAGCTTTTTCCCTAAGCCTTTCTCTTTCCTCCAAGATGATTTTGGTCGCCATTCGGGCTACTTCTCCCACAAGCGTTGAACATTTGTCCCCCATACCTGCCTTAGAAGCTGCTTCCATTTCATCCGGGTCATAGAGATTGAAGAATCTGCCGACAAACTTGGTCTGGATGTCAGCACATCGGCAGGTGCCATATTTTTCAATGAACTGGTCATGCAGTTTCTTAGACAGTCTGAGAGCATGCACCTGTTTCATCATATCGCCGAAATCTTTACCCCCTCTGCCGAAGAGATAACTTATTGCCATGACACCCCCGGAAAGTGCTCCGCAATGCCCATCACCTGTTAAGCCTACTCCATCAGCGAGCCCGGTGGCAGCTTTGAAAACGTCGTCATTTTCGATGTCAAGTGCCTCGAAAATTCCGGCAATTGTGCATTGTGGGCAGCCGCTACTTTTCATCTCGTGCCGTTTGGCATTTTCGAATGCCTTGTTTAATATACTTTCATCAATTTTACCGATTGGTCTACTCCTTTCCGATAAGATTTAAATAATACTGTTCTGCCGGATATCATTATTAGCTTACTATTATCTTACTGTCTTTATCAATATGAAGGCAAGCCAATCAAACCATAGATATGCTGAACAGGAACTGGCTCTACGAGCATATCCTGGTAGACATTATATCCCATTTTAGGGCTAGTATTATCCTCATTATTTTCCCCTAGACACAAGTCATCGCGAACAGTTCATCGGATCGTTTATTTTGCCATCCATAATACCTGATGTATATGTAGACCGAGAATAAAGCCACGGCGGGATATTTTCTCTATATTGCTACCTACAGCTTCTTTCCGACACTATAATACATTTAGATAGCGGTTCTTCCGAAATAAATTAATACGATGACGATGATGAGTAAAAACCAGTATAAAGCAGGGACCGGCCCCCACCATGGTTTGTGCCACCAGATTTTTCCTTTGCGGAAGTTTTTAATCCCATAGTGTGGATTTAAAACAAACCATAAGAAGTCTTCTAGAAAAACCATGCCTACATAAAAGCCAAGCAGCAGACTTTCTAACCGCCAACTCCACGGAACAAAAAACAACGGCAGATGAACTATGGCAATCAGGAACAGCGTCATAAAAAAGTGGTAGCCGGTTATCGGGCGTCCACCCGCCAACTTGACAAGCCATCCCTTTTCTATACGCCAGCCAGGTAGCTTCGCTGCCCAGCCATCCTTACCTTCGATTTGGATTTCCCAGAAGGCGAGTAGAAAGGCCACAAAAACCATAAAAGCAAGTAATCCTATAATCATTACTCCCGAACAACACTAAGCACGTCTGTCTGGTAATTTTAGCTTCAATATATCCGCAATGTTATCCCCCAGAATACCCTCTTTTTCCGTGCTATTTATATTCAATCTATTGATTCTTGCTATGTTGTTTTCTAGCGAGTCTTTATCCCAAGGTGTGTCAGAGCCTAGTATGATACGGTCTGCACCCAGGGTATCGATTGCGTATTTTAGCCTTTTCTCATTTATATAGGAGAATGGAGAAATTTCATAATGAATGTTTTTTGTATATTTGGCCTGCTCAGCAACTGCTTCTAAACCAACCAGATGAAGCAGTATGAAATCTGTTTCAGGATAGTTCTTCGCAAGGTTCAGCAGTTTTAAGGCATCTCCATCCGACCACAGGTGAATAAATAGTGGGAGTCGCTTTTCTCCACAGAATCTAGCTATATCATTAATCTCAATTCCATCACTCATAAATGGAGTACATACCTGGTGCAGCTTAATTCCTTTAAAATGCCATTTCTCGAAGTCTTTCTCCAATTTCGTTATGAAATCTGGTTTTCGTGGGTCCAACCAATATATTTGAATTATTCTATCCGGGTGTGCTTTAGCCAGAGAGTAGACGAATTCATTGCCATCCTGTTTCTCTCTTAATAGGCAATTATAGTTGAATCGGATTCCAGGATTTATGAAATATCGTCCGTAAAGAGGGTGCTGCTTGATAGCTGATATTGGGATATTTGGAGGGGTGGGTGCACTGGTGTGGCCTTTCAGTCCGGGGCAAAGAGCAACTTTGTCTACCCCCAGCTTGTCCAAAATCCCGGTCAATTTTTGGGGGTCTGCAAATTCACCACAGGCATGTGCGTGAGCATCGATTATCATCTATTTCCCTGGATGATATTGTAAATGTTGCTGTGCCAAGGAGCAATAGGGAGCTTCGTAGTCCTAATGAGACGAGATGCAATTTGGCCGCATATATGTGCTATCGAACCAACATAGGGATGTTTGTCCAGCGATGCGTATAGATATTCGATACCGTTTTCCTTTAGGGTTATTGCCCCGAAAATGGCCGTATAAAGAGTTACGACTGCCAGCTCAGGAAGGGATAGGTCACTCCATTGACGATATTCCAGATGTAGGTGGTGTTAGTCGAGCCGTGAGCGACTGCGATTATGTCCCACATCGCTCCTGAGAATGTAATGATGTTCTGCATTTCAGCTGTGGTCTTGCCTGTCCCGCCATCCGAAGTAGCTTGTCCGTTGGTTTCGGTATCCCAGAAGGAGTCGCTCACGGTGCCAACATGATATCCCCCATTATTATATCCCACCAGGCCGCCAACTGACGAATTGCCAGTCACGCTGCCTGTGGAATAGGAGTTGCTCACAGTGGCTTTATGATTATATCCCACCAGACCGCCAACATCATCATCGCCAGTCACACTACCGGTGGCATAGGAATTGCTCACATTGCTCCCATACGAATTATATCCCACCAGACCACCAGCATAGTCGCCGCCAGTCACGCTGCCCGTGGAATAGCAGTCGCTCACAGTACCTCCATGCTGATATTTTCCATTCTGTCCCACCAGACCGCCAACACTCCAAGTGCCAGTCAAGCTACCGGTAGAATAGGAGTTGCTCACAGTACCTCTATCATTTTCTCCCACTAGACCACCAACAAACTGTATGCCATTCACGTTGCCTGTGGAATAGCAGTCGCTCACAGTGCCTTCATTATTAATGCCCACCAGACCGCCAACAAAACTACCGCCAGTTATATTTACGTTCTCGCCACCCACTTGATTGACTTTTCCACCAGGAGCAAGGCATCCGAATAATCCAACATGGCAAACAAAGTCAAAGTCGAAGCTCAGGTTCGAGATTTCGTGACCATTTCCATCGAATTCTCCGGCCAAATAAGGAATGTAGAAGTTGGGTTCAGTAGCTAAATCGAGGTCGTTTGCCAATCTGAATTTCAATGAATCATCCTGACCAAAGGCCAGTAGCTCTTTGAAATCAGCGATATTATTCACCACATAATAACCATTTTCTTGAGAAAGCCTTTCATTGACATCTAGAAACTTATCGTTAGCCAGCCATTGGTCAAAGTCCTCACCGAACAAAGCTCCGATAGTAATTATGTTATCGCCATTAATCAAAACCTCGTCATAATTGTAGTGAGAGTTGCTCACAGTGCCCCCGTCATTATCTCCCACCAGACCGCCAACATACCCATCGCCAGAGACGCTACCGGTAGAATAGGAATTGCTCACATTGCCCCCATCATTAGATCCCACCAGACCCCCGACCCATTTATCGCCAGTCACATTGCCGGTGGAATAAGAGTTACTTACAGCGCCCCCATTATCTCCCACCAGACCACCAGCATTATAACCGGTCACGCTAGCGGTGGAATAAGAGTCACTCACAGTGCCCCCGTCATTACTTCCCACCAGACCGCCAACACCCCCACGGCCGGTCACGCTGCCTGTGGAATAGGAGTTGCTCACAGTGCCCTCTTCATTATATCCCACCAGACCGCCAACATCATAACCGCCGGTCACAATGACGTTGACCACGTCGATATTCTGGACGATTCCTCCCTCACCAACAGCGCCAAAAAGCCCCACATACCATTCATATTCATCAGGGCGATTGATAAACATGTCCCTTATTTCATAACCCTGACCGTTGAAACTTCCGGTAAATGGGGCACTCCGAGTTCCAATTGGCTCCCAGCCTTCTCCTTCATTGGCTGTCGGGCTCGCCAACTCCTCATAACCGGCAGTGGTGGAATCGAGGTCGTTCATCAGGATGTAACTGCCGCTCAAGTTATTTCCGATGGCATCCAAATCGTACCAATCCCGTATTTCGGAAAAAGGAGCAGACAGCCAGCTTACCAGCCAGACATTAAAGGCTATCACAGCCAAAAAGATGATAGCTACTGCTATGTCACGGTTCTTCCTCGAACTAGGTATTATCTTCATACCCTATAT
>Ga0315541_1001813_pt1 | contig 18963 bp, 13 predicted proteins | sample SalMarSW160190MG_FD_203095 | JGI IMG/M metagenome (GOLD analysis project Ga0315541, IMG submission 203095) | Salt marsh sediment microbial communities from the Plum Island Ecosystem LTER, Massachusetts, United States - Salt Marsh Sediment SW1601-190 ...
TTGTGCACCGAGACACACGCGCCCCACCCCCATACAAGCGAATCGCCCCCGCCGGACCGAAGTCCGACGGGGGCTTTTCGCTCAGCGAGCTGAGCTTACTGCTACTTCGTGCTTAGAAGATCACGAAGTTGGGCACCGTCTCGATGTCCGTCACGGACGACTCGAGCTTGATGGTGAGCAGGTACGCCGGGGTCGCCGGCACGGGCACCACGCGAGTGGTGAGACCCACCGAGAGCAGGTCGACTTCGACCACATACACGCCCTCGTCCAGCCCAGTGAACTGGTACTTACCATCCGCGCCCGTGATCGCCGAGCGCTGCGTGCCCGGGATCTTGGTGCACACGACGCCAGCCGTCGGCGTGATGGGAGCCGCGGCGTTGTTGTAGCAGCGCGTCAGGTAGACGGTCGCATTGGGCAGGACCACACCAGGCGCCGCTGCACCCTTGTTCACGCCGCCGTCAACCTGGCCCACACCCTTCGCCAGGAAGGTGAAGTGCGTCGTCGAGATGTTCGGCAACGTCCCCCCGGCACCGTCCGTGGCGTAGTTCCAGGCCGGCATGGCGCTGTTGCTCGCAGGCGTCTTGGTACCGACCCGCATCGTCCCGTTCGGCCCATCGAGAGGGGCCGCGGTGGATACAAGTGCCGTCGTCTTCACGCTGAACGGCGCACCTGCGAACACGGTGAAGTTCGTATGGGCACCGGTGGCACCGTTGAGGGCACGCGTCACGTGCGCCGTCGTAGACGACGCCCGAACGATGTAGTCACCCTCCTGGAGCCCCGTGAACTCGTACGAGCCATCCGCTCCACTGGTGATCGTCTGCAGGACCGACTCGCCGGAGTCGATGACACCGTCGGCGTCGGTATCCCCGATGAGGTCGACCGTCGCACCAACCAACGCCTCACCTCCGTCGATGGTATTGGTATCGCCATCGCGGTCGTTCAGGATCGCGCCCTGGATCTTGGTGTCCATGCGCGTGGCGCGGAAGTTGGCAATAGCGACGAAGCCAGTGCCCTGAGCATCACGCGAGCCCTTCGAGGCGCTGGTGTTGTCCAGTGCACCAGTGACGTCCCCACCGGAGATAACGGGCGCGCTGGTCGTGGTGAGCGTGTCCTTGAACTGCCAGACGGACGCCGAGTCACCGTCAAGTGCCTCGATGGTGTACGGACCCTCGAGCAGGTTGGCGTTGGTGCAGTAGGCACCCGTCGCACCGATGAGGGCCCCGGTGCACACACCGGCACCGATCGCCTGCACCGTCACCACGGTATCCTTCGACGGACCGACGAAGGTCGGAGCCGTCTTCACCCAGACATTCAGACCCGTCGCGGACACGCCCGCGGTCGCATCGGACACGACACCCTGGATCTGGAGGTTGTTGGCCTTCCACGCGAACGACGAGTACATGGCTGACGTCGCACCGTTGACGTTGAAGCCCTTCACGGTGTCAGCCTGCTGCTTGCCGCTCAGGAACACGGTGTAGGCCGTGTCGGAGATGATGGTTGCGGTCGAGACACCCGGGGGCACCGGCGTCGGCTGAACCGTCACCAGGTACGTCTTGTTGGCGGCCAGCGGCGCAGCGCACGCATGGACGTACTCCACGTTTGCCGCCGAGAAGCCGCAACCAACACCTGAGCCAGCAGTCTGCAAGAAGGGACCACCAGCGATCGCAGCGCCACGCGAACCGTCGGCGTTCACGTTGTAGATGTTGAACTGAACCGGATCAGCCGCGATCGGAGCCGGATCACCCGCGGTGAACTTCACCACGTCGTCCTGCTCACGGTGCGACCGCAGCACCAGACGGGCCTGCGTGTACTTCACCGTCTGCGTACCCGCCAGCGTGATCGAGTCGGGCTGCGTACCGTCGAGGATGATCCCCAGGTGCCCGCCGATGGTCCGGGCAACGCCTGTCGTGATCGCGGCGGTCTGCGTGTAGTTCAGAGTGTTGTTCGCCACGGCCTCGTTGAGGCGCACGAACAGGGTGTCTGCCCCACCAAAGTCAGTGGTGGTCAGGACGGGAACCGCTGCAAGGTTGATGGTCGGATTCGTGCCGCACGCAGCCGTAGCCGAACCGTTGATGCACGAGATCACCATCCGGCCATAACCGGCCGGCACTTCCGGAACGGCTGGCGGAGACACCTCCGTCGTAAGATCCGCCGGCAGCAGCTTGTCAGCGGGGAGAATGGTGTCAGTCAGAGCTGTCTTATCCCAGACGTTGTACGCCCAGCCGTTCAGGGAGTTGCCCACGCCGTCCTTGCTGGCGAACCGGACGATGATCCCCGTGTTCAGCAGGTCGAACTCGTCAGGCGCCACAACGAGCGTGTCCTGCGCGTTGTACTTGATCTCGATCGTGGCCTCGCCATTGGTCGCGCGGTTGGGGTTCGCCGCCGCGACATAACGCGCGAACACGATGTTGTCCGCCGCGCCCGCCGGGCTGGTGTCGGTGGCCCGGAGGAAGCTGAACGTCGCGGCGCCGTTGGCGTCGGTCGTTGCAGTACCGAGCTTGCCCGTCGCGCCCCCGGCGACAGCGTTGGCATACGTGTCGTACAGGTCGATCGTGACGTTCGGCTCGGGCCTCACACGAGTGCCGATGCTCGCGGGCAGGCCTGCGCCCGCGTCAGCACCCAGGAACGCCTCGGCCGTCACGTACTGCTTGAGGATGTCGAACGGGAAGTTCACCGTTGCGGTGGCGCCCGGCGTGAGCGTCACGATGGACGACACGCTCGCACCGCCCCAGCCGAACGTGCCGGCCGCGGGAGGCGTGATGGTCACGCGGTAGGTGCCGTGCACCAGGCCGGGGAACTCATACAGACCGTCGGAGGTCGTCGTGGTCGCGAGGTTGTTGACCGCGCCACCCTCGATGGTGATGGTCACGCCGGAGAGCGCGTAGACGCTCTCGACGGTGGCACCGTCGTAGATGTTGTTCTTGACGTTCTCGTCGAGGAACAACATGCCGTTGATCTTCGCGGTGGCGACGTAGGCGGCTGCGAAGTTCTTCAGCGCCGACTCACCAGCTGCGACGGTCACGTCCTCGGAGGTCGCGGCGAACGAGTACATCGTGGTGTCGAAGCCGGAGACGGTCACCGTGTAGGTGCCGGCCCGGAGCGCCACGAACGAGTACTGGCCGTTCGCATCGGTGTTGACCGTGGCGCCGGTATTCAGCGTCACCTTGACGCCGGGAAGGCCCGTGGCGCCAACGGTGACCGTGCCGACGATGCTGGCCGTCTTGATGTACGTGCCGGCGAAGTTCGCGTTCGCCGTCGAGCCCGCCGTGGCGATGGTCACGGTCTGGGCAACGCTCGTGAACGTCGCGTCGGCGGCGAACCCGCTGATCGTCACCGTGTAGGTGCCGGCCGTGAGGTTCGAGAACGTGTAGGCGCCGGCTGCGTCGGTGGTAGCCGTGGCGCCCGTGGACAGCGTCGCCGTGACACCGGCGGCCGGCGCAGCGTCGATGGTCACCGTGCCGGTGATCTTCGCGGTCGCGACCTTCGTGCCGTTGAACGAGGCCACCTGGGACTGGCCCGCGGCCACCGTCACGCTCGCCGTCGAAGAGGCGAAGGCGTACTGCGTGGCGTCGAAGCCGGAGATGGTCACGGTGTAGCTGCCGGCCCGCAGCCCGGTGAAGGCGTACTGGCCGTTGGCGTCGGTGTTGACGTTGGCGCCTGCGGTGTTCGTACCCGAAAGCGTGACCTTCACGCCCGCCAGGCCTGAACCGCCGGCCGCAACCGAGCCGAGGATCGCCGACGTGCGCACGTAGGCGCCGTCGAAGTTGACCGTCTGCACCTGGCCCGACGTAGCGATCGTCGCGCCCTTGGTGGTGGTCGAGAAGGTCGCGTCCGTGGGGAAGCCACTGATGGTCACCGTGTACGTGCCGGCCTTGACTCCTGCGAAGGAGTACTGGCCGGACGCGTCCGTCGTCGCGGCAGCGCCGGACGACAACGTAACGGAGACACCAGACTTGGCCGTCCCCTCGATCGTGACCGCGCCCGAGATCGTGCCCGTGACGTCGGGAACCGTGATCGGCTCCGAACCCTCATCACAGGCAGCGAACGCAACAAGCGCTGCGAGGGAAAGTACCTTGAGTCTCTTCATGTCACCTGATCCCATGAAGGGGAAGTTCGTGCCCGGATTGGGCACATGAAACCGAGGAATCTTGGAGCAAGATCGATGCCAGCTTGGCGCCATTACTAAGTGGCTGTGCCACAACACCTTAGCTCTTCTGCAAACCCCTCGTGGAGCCTCAGAAAACCGAGATGCCTCAGTTTTCCGGGTTCTCGGCCAGGAAGCGCTCCGCCAGCTCGACGAGGGAAGCCGCCCCAAGGTAGACCGGCGTGCGCTGGTGGAGGGTCCTGGGCTCCAGCTCCAGGAGCCGGGTCCGGCCGTCGCTTCCCCGCCCCCCCGCCTGCTCCGCGAGCATGGCCATGGGGGCCGCCTCGTAGAGGAGCCGGAGCTTCCCTTCGGGGTTGTTTCGGTCGGCCGGGTACATGAAGAGCCCCCCCAGGAGAAGGGTCCGGTGCATGTCCGACACCAGGGAGCCGATGTAGCGGGATCCGAACCCCCCTTCCCGCTTCAGGTGGCTCACCAGGCGCTGCTGCCCGGGGAGCCAGCGATGGTAGTACGCCTCGTTGATCGAGTAGGTTTTCGACGGGGGGTCGGGGATGCGGAGGTTGGGGTGGCTCAGGAGGAACTCGCCGATGGAGGGGTCGAGCGTGAAGCCGTGGACCCCGGTCCCGGTGGTGTAGACCAGCATGGTGGAGGATCCGTACAGGACGTATCCCGCCGCCACCTGCCGGGAGCCGGGCTGCAGGCAGTCCTCCATCGTCCCCCGCTTCCCCCGGGTGATCTTCCGGTGGATGGAGAAGATCGTGCCGATGGACACGTTCACGTCGATGTTCGACGACCCGTCCAGGGGGTCGTAGAGGACCACGTAGTCCCCGGCGGGAAACTTGTCGGGGATGGGAATGGGATCCTCCGCCTCCTCGGAGGCGAGCACCGCGATGTACCCGGTGTGGTCCAGCGCCCTGTACAGCACCTCGTTGGCGTACAGGTCCAGCTTCTGCACCTGCTCACCGTGGACGTTCTCGTCGCCCGTGCGCCCCAGGATGTCCACCAGCCCCGCCATGTTCACCTGCCGGGAGATCATCTTGGCGGCGAGCGCGATGGAGTCCAGGATGCCCGAGAACGCTCCCGTGGCAGCGGGGTGCCTGCGCTCCTGGTCGATGAGGAAGCGCGACAGGGTGACGACGCTGGTGTCGGGCATGGGCGGCGTGGTTGACGGCGGAGCTCCTGTTCCAGCCGGAGGTTAGGGCGGCACCCCGACCCGGGTCAACGCCCCCGCGCACCCCAGGCGCGCACCACCCACGCGCCGTCCCTGCGCCCCAGGACGCTCAGCGTCCCTTCCCGGTCGGTGCGGTGGACCAAGGCGCCGGCCGACGCCAGCCGCTCAAGCACCCGGGGCGCCGGGTGCCCGTAGCGATTCCTCCGCCCCACGGAGACCAGAGCCAGAGCGGGGTGGGCATGGGCGAGGAGCGCGGGGTCGGTGGACGTGAGGCTCCCGTGGTGCCCCACCTTGAGGACTTCCAGGTCCCGGCTAACGCCGGCCAGGAGCGCCCGCTCCACCGCGGTGGGCGCGTCCCCGGTGAGAAGCGCCTCGAAGCTCCCGAAGGCCACCGCGAGGACCACCGACGCAGCGTTGGAGTCCGTGTCGCCCTGCGCTGCTCCCGGCACCGTACCCGCCGGGTGGAGCACGCTCACGTCCAGGCCATCCCAGGAGCGCCGGTCCCCGGCCCGGGCCTTCCGCCACGGGATCTCCCGGCGGGCGGCGGCCTCGAGGACGGCCACGTACGCGCTCTTCCCGGCGGGCTCGCCGGGATCGAGGATCTCGCCCACCTCGAACGATGCCAGCACCGCCGTCGCCCCTCCCACGTGGTCCAGGTCGGGATGCGTCAGGACCAGCGTCTCCAGCCGCCGGACTCCGCGGCGGCGCAGCGAGCGGACCACCGGGCTCGCCCCGGGGTCCCCTTCCCAGGCGGGGCCCGCGTCCACGAGGAGCCACCTCCCCCGGGGGGTGCGCAGGGCGATGGCGTCCCCCTGCCCCACGTCCACCACCAGGAGCTCGACGGTGCCGCGGGCCTGCAGCGCGAGCAGCCCGGGCCAGGAGACGATTCCCGCCACCACCCCCACGGCCAGGACGCCGACGCGAGCCTTGCCGCGCACCCTATCCGCTAGATGGCCCCCGGCCAACGCTCCCATCACGCCCACCGACACCCACCCCCGCGGCACCCATACGCTCGCCCACGACGGGGCGGCCGTGACCCGGGCGATCCCCACCAGCACGTCCAGAGCCAGCCCCGTGCCTCCGGCGAGAAACCGGCCGGCGGCCGGGTGCACCGCGTCCGCCACCAGGGACGCCAGGGTGCCGGGCAGCGCCAGCACGACGCACGGTGTGGCCAGGAGCGTGGCTGGGATGCCCACCACGGACACGCGCTCGAAGTGCCAAGCCACGATGGGAAGGGTGGCGAGCGTCGCGGCGGTGCCGGCGGCGACTCCGTCCATGAACGCGTCGGGCACCCAGCGCGGCCATCCCCGCCGGAGGCGGCGTCGCAGGGGCCCGGCCCACCCCACCAGCCCCGCCGCTCCGGCGAAGGAGAGCTGGAACCCGGCGGACGTGAGGCGGGAGGGATCGAGGGCCACGAGGACGAGAAGGGCCGCGCCCAGCCCTCCCCAGCGGGCAGGTGGCCGCCCCCGCGCCCGGGACACCGCCACCGCCGTGAGCATGACGGCAGCCCGGGCGGCGGAGGCGGGAAACCCCAGGAGGGCGACGTAGGCCCAGGAGCCGGCCGCGGCCCCCAGCGCCGCCCGCCGGCGGCCGGTGCCCAGCGCCCGGAGGAGCGCCAGAACGAGACCCGCCACGACCCCAACGTGGAAGCCGGAGATGGAAAGAAGGTGCGTGGTGCCGCTGCGTGTGAAGTCCTCGCGCAGCTCCCTGTCCACGTCACGGGTCTCGGCCAACGTCAGGGCGGCCACCACCGGCGCACGCGGGCCGTACAGCGTGTCCAGGCGCTCCACCAGCCGTGCCCTCCAGGCCGCGGCCTGGCCCTCGGGAGCGTGGCCGGCACCGTCCGCCCGCGCCAGCCCCGCCGCCCCCGCGCAGCACCCCGCGGCAAGGGCGATGCACAACGCCGCGCGCACACGGGGGCTGGGGGATGACGGGATGGGCGCGAGGGCAGCGAGGGCGGCGAGGAGCGCGGGGAGGGAGAAGCGCCCCGGGAGGAGAGCGAAGGCGGCGCCGCCGGAGAACGCCAGAGCGAGGCGGGCCACCGGGGGAAGGGCGCCAGTCAGCTTCGCCGACCCGCCCGCCCCGGCGGGCGGGTCATCAAGGGGGTGGCGCGCCTCCGTCGAACAGGTCCTGCTGGCTCTGGTCTACGAACCGGTCGCGGTCCTTCAACCCCTCCTCGGCCAGGCGGTCCCGCAGGATCCTGCGCACCTTCAGATCCGAGTGGATCCCGGCCACCAGCATGATGAGCATGCCGGTGAGCAGCCCCCCGAAGGCCACCACCGTCAGCGGGATGCCGTAGAAGGTGGCGAAGCCCAGGCGGAGGGTCACGCGCTGGTTCCCGTTCAGGGCGGCGAACCCCACCGAGAGACCCACCACCAGCAGGATACCAGCTCCTCCGAGGAGGCGGCTCACGGAAGTTCCGCCAGGACGGGCTCGGGGACCTCAGAGCCGACGAACGTGGCGCCTGTGGTGCGCTCCAGCACCACCGTACCGTAGCTGCCCACCCGCGCGGGAGAACCGGGGAACGCCACCGCCTTGTTGCGGCGCGTGCGCCCCAGCACCTGGCCCTCGCTGCGGGCTTCCTTCTCCACGAGGACTCCCACCACACGGCCCACCTCGCCCTCGTTGATGTCAGCCTGGACGCCCCGGGTCACCTCGATGAGGGCGGCCAGGCGGGCCTGGGCCTCCTCGGGCCCGATGAAGTCCCCGGCGGGGAAGCGGGTGGCGGGCGTACCCTCCCGCGCCGAGTACTTGTACGTGAAGGCGTCGTCGAAGCGGACCTCCCTCACCAGGTCGAGGGTGGCTCGGAACTCTTCGTCGGTCTCGCCGGGAAACGCCACGATGAGGTCGGTGCTGAGCGCGATCCCGGGGATGGCGGAGCGAACCATCTCCACCTTGCTCAGATAGCCCTCCACCGTGTAGCGGCGCAGCATGCGTTTGAGCGTGCGGTTCGAGCCGGACTGAGCGGGCAGGTGGAGCGTCTCGCACACCGCCGGCTCGGACGCCATCACCTCCACCATCTCCGGCGTCACGTCGCCGGGGTGGGGCGAGGTGAACCAGACCCGGCGGATCCCGTCCACCCGGGCCACCTCCCTCAGGAGGCAGGGAAAGGACCATCCCTCCCAGGCATACGAGTTCACCGTCTGTCCGAGGAGGGTCACGTCGCTCACCCCCGCGTCGGCGAGGCTCCGGACCTCCGCGAGGATGTCCGCGGCGCTGCGGTTCTTCTCCGGGCCGCGGACGTAGGGCACGATGCAGAACGTGCACCGGTGGTCGCACCCTCGCTGGATGGTAACCCACGCCGAGGCGCCCTCCTTCCTGCGGTGCTCCAGCCCCTGGTAGTTCTCCACCAGGTCCAGGTCCAGGACCGCGAGGGGGCGCGAGCGCCGCCGCGCCCCGGCGTGCGGGGACGCACCTTCCCGGGCAGGGGCGCCGAGGCGCTCCAGGGCCGCGGGGAGCGAACGGTACGCATCCGGGCCCATGACAAGGTCGACGTGGGCCGCGCGCCCGAGGAGCCCCTCCCCCATGCGCTGGGCCATGCACCCGGTCACGCCGATGACCAGGTCGGGGCGGCGGCGCTTGATGGCGCTCAGCTGGCCGACCCGCCCCAGCACCCGCCGCTCCGCGTGCTCCCGGATGGCGCAGGTGTTCACGAGCACCACGTCGGCCTCCTCGGGGGTGCCGACGATCTCGTACCCGCCGGCGGCCAGGATGCCCTCCATGAGCTCGCCGTCGGAGATGTTCATCTGGCAGCCGTACGTCTCGACGTACGCCCGCCGGGCGCGGGGGTTCGTACTCATGGCATCAATTGGAGGGGTTCTCCCGGGGCCACGCAATATCCAGATGCCCGCCCTGGCCCTGCAGCGTTCCCTCCAGGATCCCCGCCGACACCCGCGGAGGCTCGAGGACCCCCACCCTCAGGTAGTCGCCGGTCAACGCGGTGGAGCCCCGGTCCTCCAGCACGACCCGGGCCCGGCTCCCGGCCATCCGGGAGCGGTAGGAGAACCCCTTCGTCTGCCCCAGCTCACGGAGCTCCCGGGCCCGTTCCCCCGCCACCCGCTGGGGTATGCGTCCGGAACGCTCCGCCGCCGGCGTGCCGTCGCGGGGCGAGAAGGGGAACACGTGCAGGTAGGTGAAGGGAAGCTCTCCGACGAGATCCTTGGTGAGGGTGTGGTCCTCCTCCGTCTCCCCTGGGAACCCGGTGATGATGTCCGCGCCCATCCCCATCGGGCCGACCCGCTCGGAGATCTCGAGGACCCGGCGCCGGTACTGCTCCCGGGTGTGCCATCGGCGCATCCCCCTCAGGACCGCATCCGCACCGCTCTGCAGAGGCATGTGGAGGTGGGGGGCCAGGCGCCCTCCGGAGCCGGCCAGGAGAGCCAGGAGGTCGTCGTCCACCTCCGTGGCCTCGACGCTCCCCAGGCGGAGGCGGATGTCCGGAACCCGTTCCAGGACGAGGGCCACGAGCCGCGCCAGGGTCCATGGGGGATCCAGGTCGCGCCCATAGTGCCCGATGTGGATCCCGGTGGCCACGAGCTCGGGGTGGGCCCCGGCGAGGGCCTGGGCCTCGCGCACCACCTGGTCCGGGGGCCGGGAGCGGGACGCGCCCCGGGCCAGGCGGGTGGCGCAGAACGAGCACCTCCGGTCGCATCCATCCTGGACCTTGAGCCACCCACGGGTGGCCCCCGCGCGCCGTTGCAGGATCTCGCCGCCCATCGGCTCCACGTGCATCCGGTCCAGGGATGCCCCGAGTCCGATCTGCACGGTCGGCCCGGGTAGAAAGGTGCCTGCCACGGCGACCGGGTCGTGCCCCTCCACCACGCCGTCCACCTCTTCCATGGCGTGGTAGGAGGGTGAGCGCAACACGGCCGAGCACCCGGCCACGACGATGCGCAGGGCGGGGTTCTCCCGGGCGACGCGGCGCACGAAGCGGCGCGCCTTCGCATCCGCGTGGTTCGTGACGGTGCAGGTGTTCACCACGCACACCTCGGCATCGATCCAGGAGCCTACGGTCGTGGCCCCCCGGGCCTCGGCCTCCTGGCGCATGCGCTCGGTGTCGTACTGGTTCGCCTTGCAGCCGAACGTGTGGAAGTAGACCCGCACGCGGCACCGCCCGTCAGAAGCCCGCGACCCGCACCGTCAGCGTGCTCCGCCAGAACTTCTCGGAGAGGGCCGAGTCCGACCGTTCGCCACGCTCCAGTGCCACCTCCACGCCCGCGCGCACCAACTCGCCCACCTGGCTCAGGTTGAGCCCCAGGCCCCCGGCCCACACGGTCTCGGTCGGCGTGCCGCCCTTCAGGCCGAAGGGGAGGTCGGTCTTGCGGTACCCCAAACGCAGGGGGGCGCTCCGGCCCAATATGCTAGCCCGCGAGAGCTCCACGCCGAAGCCGTACGACGACACGACGCCTGCGGACGCGCCCGAGCGCAGGTCGTCGTCCACGGAGGACCAGTCGGCCCGCGCCAGCCCCGCGCTCACAGAGAGCCCCGGAGCCAGGACCGCCGTGGCACCCAGGCGGAGCTGGACGGGAATGTCGTAGGAGCGCGAAGCGCCGTCCGTGTCGTCGGTGGCGGTGGCGTCCAGCGCCCCGGACCAGGTCAGGCTCCCGGCGAGGTGCGCCACGTTCCCGAGGAACACGGATCCCCCGGTGGTCACCGAGGCGCCAGAGTAACTCCAGAACCCACCGGACTGGAAGGCCCCCACCGAGGTGGTGTCCACGCCCTCGTGGAAGATCCGCTGAGCCCGCCGCGTGAGCGAGCCGGTGTAGCGCGCCGCCGACACGCCCACGGCGACGCGGCGGCCGAGGCGGCGGGCCAGGCCGAGCCGGAGCTGGGAGATGCCTCCGCGCGAGACGAAGGAGTCGTCCACGTTCACCGGGTTCCCGTCCAGAGTGATGGTGGAAGGATCCGAGGACTCGAAACGCTGGTCGAGGAACGACTCGAAGGCGAGCGTCGCCACGAGGGAGTGGACGGTGGGGTAGGCGATCCCCAGAGCAGGGAAGCGCGTGCCCTGGAACGTCCCCTCCTCCGCTCGGTCCGATCGCTCGAACTCCACCCACGACGGCTGGGCGGTGAGGAAGCCGGCGGGGAGGGTGTAGAAGGCGGCGGCAGCGGGATCCGAGCCCAGCAGAGCCGAGCCCTGGAGTCCGATCCCTACCCCGCCCAGGGCTCGCGTCCGTGCGTCCAGCGGCTCCGACGGCGACCCCAGGCCCGCGGCGTTGAACAGCGACTGACCCAGCAGGGACCCCGGAGCCATCACCAGCATGCCGAGAACGAGGGCGATGCAGCGCATCACGGGAGCTCCACGGAGGGGCTGGTGGTGACGAGGAGCTTCAGCCGCGGTGCCTTGGGCGTCCCGGGTCCCGCGAACGATGCGAAGGCCAGGGACGAGGGCTCCAGGGCCGTGAGGATAGCAAGGCTGTAAGGCGGCGGGAAGCCGTCCACCGTCTCCGCATGGAGGATGGCCCGCACGAAGTTCGTGATGGGGATCTCAACGTCCGTCCCCTCGCCTGCGCTGAACAGGTCGGGCGCAATCATCTTCCCGTAGCCGCCGATGAGGGCGGACCCCAGGGGCGACTTGGGGAGCGCCGAGGGATCGTGGACCGCGCGCACGTCCACCCCCAGGGAGTCGGACGGCCGGAACGCCGCGTCCATGCCCTGGCTGGAGAGGACGAGAGCCGCGTAGATGAGTCGGGCGGCGGTGAGCTCCACCGGGCATCCGACGGCGGCGCACAGGGCGGGAGGCCCGGTGAGGATCGCCGGAACCGCCAGGTCCAGGGTCGTACGCCAGGCGGGCACACCCCCTACGCGCACCTCGTTCCCCGCGGCTCCGGGCTCCGGCGTGTAGAGGAACGTCAGTGCCTCCCACGCGGAGGTGAGCTCCAGAAGCGAGTCGGCGAGGGAGGCGTGCACCGTCGCCCGGAGGCCCACGTCGTTCACCTTGAGCCGGGCGCCCGGGGTGAGCATGCCGAGGAGGACTCCCCGACTCACCTCCGTGGTGTCGCGGAAGAGCTTCACGGCCGTGGTGTCGAGGAAGAAGACCACCGAGTCCCCCTGCGCGGGATCCCACACGGCGGTCGCGATCCGCTCCACCGGGCCCGCGCCCGGCTGGATCCAGGGGACCTGCCCGCCCACCGTGTCCACGGCCATGGACCAGGAGGCCGAGGGCCCGTGCCAGGGCTGCCGCAGGGAGCCCAGCTCCAGGGTGACCGGACCGGAAGCGACGGACGCGACGGTGTCCATGAACGCCACGATGCGCCCGCCCCGGAGCGACAGCAGGGTATCCGTCACCGAGGTCCCGGTGGAGTCGGTGACGGTGGCCGAGGTGGAGAGGGTGTAGAAGCGCACCAGCGTGCGGGCGTCCAGGACACCCCCGAAGGAGCGCGCCAGCATCCCTTCTCTCAGCTCGTAGACGTCGCCGAAGCCGCCGTATACCTCGAGGTTCGACCCGAACTCCTCCCAGGACAGACTCACCATCACGCTGGTGGGCTTGTCGGGCAGGAACTCGGGGTCGACCGAGGTCGGCGAGATCTCGGCGCAAGCGACGCTCCCCAGGGCCGTGAGCCCCAGGAGCATGGCCATCTTCGTCCGCGTCACGTGGTGCACCGCATCCTCGGCATTCCCTCCCCGCCTTGGGGTATTCGATTCAACGCCCGCGCTCCGGCAACTCCCGGAAGGGCTCCGGAAGCAGCTGGTCCAGCCTCCACCCGCCCTGCACGCCTCCACCTTCGGACCACACCTCCAGCTTCGGCTCGAACTCGGCCAGCACCTGGCGGCAGGCGCCGCACGGCGCCACCGGCCCCTCGCTGTCGGTCACGATGGCCACCGCCTGGAAGCGGGTCTCCCCCGCCGCCACCGCCGCCACCACCGCCGAGCGCTCGGCGCAGATGGTGAGCCCGAACGAGGCATTTTCCACGTTGCACCCCACGTACACCCTGCCGCTGGCACCCAGGAGCGCCGCCCCCACCCGGAACCCCGAGTAGGGGGCATAAGCCCGGTCCCGCACCGCTCTGGCCTCGGCCAGGAGGGCGTCACGATCCACCTGCGGCGCTCCCGTCCGTCCAGATCCGCACCACCCGCGGGGTGAACCCGGTGAGAATCTCGTAGCTGATGGTCCCCACCAGTTCCGCCACCTCGTCCACGGAGATCCGCTCGTCGCCGTCGGACCCGATGAAGGTGGCCACGTGGCCGGGGCGCACCCCTGCCACGTGGGTGATGTCTACCACCGAGACGTCCATGGAGATCCGTCCGACGATGGGAACCCGCCTCCCGCCCACCAGGGCGTGCCCCCGGTTGCCCAGGGCGCGGGGGAGTCCGTCGCCGTACCCCATGGCCACCGTGGCCCAACGCTCGTCCCCCTGGCTCCGGTAGGTGGATCCATACCCCAGAGTGGTCCCCTCCGGCGCCGACCGCACGTGCACGACCCGGGCATGCACCGAGGCGACGTCCTCCGGGGCCGGCTGGTCGGGGCCGACGCGGCCCCCGTACAGGAAGATCCCCGGACGCACGAGGTCGGCGGCGTACTCGGGGCACCGGAGGGAGGCGGCACTGTTGAGACCGTGCACGAGAAACTCGCCCTCCGGGCGCCCCGCCGCGGCCAGCGCCTCCTGTAGGCGCCCCCACTGCAGGTCCACGGTGGGCCGGCCCTCGTCGGCGGAGTGCATGTGGGTGAAGCAACCCGTCCAGCGCACGCCGGCGGCGTGGGCCTGGAGGGCCCGCGCCCCCCACTGGGGCGCATCGCGCCAATCGAACCCGGACCGACCCATCCCCGTGTCCACCTCCAAGTGGAAGGCGGCGGGACGGCCGGCGGCGGCGGACTGGACGAGGTCCAGTACCTCCAGCGACGAGATGGACAGCGTGAGCCCGGCCTCGACCCCCGCCTTCACCGCCGCCGGCGGTGTGGGGCTGAGGACCAGGATGGGCTCGCGGACGCCCAGGGAGCGCAGGTCGATCCCCTCTTCCACCGCCGCCACCCCGAAGCCGTACGGGCGCTCGGGAGCCAGAGCGGCCACCGCGCCCACCACGCCCGTCCCGTAGGCATCGGCCTTCACCATGGGGAGGAGGCGCGCACCCGGCCCCACCGAGGCCCGGATGGAGCGCAGGTTGTGCCGGAGCGCGTGGGCCCGGATCTCCATCCAAGCCCGGGACTTCCTTTCCGTTGACATAGATCGTGAAAGATGCGAAGAAGGAGCGCCGGAGCAACCGGGGCACACCCGTGCCCCCAGGCCTTCCCTTCCCCACCGCGCCAGCCATGTCCGCACCCCAGACTCCGCCCACGCCCTCCGAGCCGCGCTTCCCGGGACCGGGGGAGCTGGACCGGGCGCTGGCGCTGGTCCGGTTCCTCAGGGTGAACTGCCCCTGGGACCAGGCCCAGACCCCCGAGTCCCTCGTCCCCCACCTGCTGGAAGAGAGCCACGAGGTCGTGGACGCCATCCGCGAGGGCGGGCCGGAGGCGCTCGAGAAGGAGCTGGGCGACCTCCTCATGAACCTGGCCTTCCAGATCGTCCTGGCGGAGGAGGCGGGAGACTTCCAGGCGGCGGGCGTCTACCAGCGTCTGGAGGAGAAGATGGTGCGGCGCCACCCCCACCTCTTCGGAGGGGGCGAGCGGATGTCCTGGGAGGCGCTCAAGGCGGCGGAGCGGGAGGGCTCCCAAGGCGTCCTCTCGGGGCTGGCCTCGGGACTCGACCCTCTCACCAAGGCCCACCGGATCCAAGAGCGGGTGGCAGGGGTGGGGTTCGACTGGGAGGACCACCGGGGGGCATGGGACAAGGTGGCGGAGGAGCTGGAGGAAGTGCGCGAGGCCATCGAGACCGGCGAGCGGGAGGCCGTCGAGGAGGAGCTTGGAGACCTCCTCTTCGCGGTGGTGAACCTCACCCGCCTGGCCGGCGTGCACGCCACCACGGCCCTGGACCGCGCCAACCGGAAGTTCCACGCGCGCTTCGAACGCCTAGAGGCCATGGCCAGGGAGCGGGGGATCCGGATCGAGGAGGCTGGGCTGGAGGCGCTGGACCGGCTCTGGGACGAGCTGAAGCGCAAGGGCTGAGCCAGGGGCACGCGCCACGCTCGAGGGGCGGCCCGGGGACGCAGGTACCCATTCGTGACGGAATGCCCCCGCCGTCGTGCGCGGCGGCGCGTAAGGTGGGGAACCTCGATCATCGCCGACGCCCATCGCACGCTTTCACCGGAGTCGCGCCATGCTGGACCGCCGCTCCTTCCTGGCCACCGCCGCCGGCCTGGCCGCCGGCCTCGTCCCTGCCGGAGAGGGTCCTGGCGGATCCCTACGTCCCTTTCCCCAGCCGCCAGGCCGCCACGCCCGTGCGCGGTCCGCTCGAGGAGCAGAGGGCTGGGAGGAGTGGCGGTGACCGACGGCTTCAGCGTGGTCGCCAACGACCGTGACGGGCGCTTCGAGCTCGAGCCGCTGGAGGGCGGCGACGACCGCCATGCCATGCTCCTCCTCCCCGACATCCAGGCCCAGGACCGCTGGGAGATGGATCGCTTCCACAAGCACAGCGTGCCCGACGTGGTGGAGACGGTGAGGGCCCTCGGCGACCAGCCCGTGCTCGGCATCGCCTGCGGCGACATCATGTTCGACGACCTCTCCCTCTACCCCGAGTACGAGCGGGGCGTGGCGCGCATGGGGATCCCCTTCTTCCAGGTGGTGGGCAACCACGACCTCGACCAGGAGGCGCGCACCGACGAGGGCTCCACGGTAACCTTCTCCCGCCACTTCGGGCCGCGCTACTACTCCTTCGACCGCGGCGCCGTCCACTACGTGGTCCTCGACGACGTCTTCTGGTACGGCACCGGATACCTGGGGTACCTGGACCGCGACCAACTGGCGTGGCTGGCCGCCGACCTGGCCAAGGTGGAGGCCGGGAGGCCTGTCATCGTGGCGCTGCACATCCCGGCACTGGGCACGGAGCCTATCCGCAATGCGAAGCCCGCCCCCGACGACTGGAGCACCCTGAACAACCGCGAGACACTCGTGCGCCTCCTGGAGCCGTACCGCGCCCACGTGCTGAGCGGCCACACCCACGAGAACGACCACAATTGGGTCCTGGGCGTGTACGAGGTGGACGGCGAGGAGGTGCGCTGGCGCTACAAAGGCACGGGTCTCCCCCCGGACCACCAGCTCCGCGCCTACCTCCCCGGCGCGGATCCCCGCTCCCCCCAGGAGCTGGTGGCCAACGTCTGGGACGCCGACGAAGACTGGACAGTGGTGTGGTACGAGGACGGGGAGCGACGGGGAAGGATGGCCCGGCGGGTGGGGCACGATCCCGTGAGCCTCCGCATCCACGCCGGCGAGGACATGCCGCCCCGCCGCCAGTGGGTGGACCCCTACGCCCGGTACCTCTACTACGCCCCGGTCACGCCCGGCCTCCGCGAGGTGCGCATGGAGGCCACCGACCGATTCGGAAGAACGTACTCGGCGGTGGCGGGGCCCGTCCCCGAGGGGATGCGGGCCTTGGAGCCGGCGCCCGGCGTCCCGGGGCGCTGACGGTCGGTCAACGCCCGCCGGGGGTCAGTACCCCGCGCGCTTGTCCACCACGTTCCGCCAGCCGCCGTCCTCCGCTTGGGAGTCGGCGCCGGCGGCGAAGCATGCCAGGTTGTGGAGGATGAGCTCGGTCTGGCGCCCCCAGAACGAGCCGGATACGGCCGACACATGAGGAGTGATGAGGACGTTGGGGAGCCCCCACAGGGGGTGGCCGGGCGCGAGAGGCTCCTTGGCGAACACGTCGAGCCCCGCACCTCGCAGCCTACCCGCCTGAAGCTCGGCCACCAGCGCCGCCTCGTCCACCACCTTTCCCCTCCCCACGTTGATGAGAAGCGCCCCGTCCTTCAGGCGCGCCAGCGCGGCCGCGTCCACGAGCCCCCGGGTCTCGGCGGTCTCCGGGGCGCACAGCACCACCACGTGGCTCTCCCGGAGCACCGCTTCCAGGCCGCTGGGCCCGTGGAGGAGCTCGATGCGGTCGCCCAGCGCGCCGCCCCCCACCACCGTCTCCAGGTTCGCCTCCCCTTCCCGGGGCGGAGTGCGCTTCACGACGATGACCCGCGTCCCCAGCGATGCCACCCGCCGGGCGATCTCCCGGCCCAGGCCCCCGAACCCCACCAATCCCACCGTGGTGTCGCCGAGCTCGCGCAGACGAGCGTTCGCCACGTAGAAGGGCTCGGTGGACCAGGAGCCCTTCGCTTGGTTGGCCAGGGCGAAGTCGAAGCCCCGGCCGAAGAACAGGATCATCCCTAGCACGCTCTCGGCGATGGGCTGGGCGTGGATCCCCGCCGAGTTGGTGAAGACCACCGGGCTGGCGAGCATCTCCGGCGTGAGGGAGCTCCCCACGCCGGCTGCGCCCGAGTGCACCCAGCGCAGGCGCCGCCCGGCGCGCAGGAGCTCGGCGGCGATCCCGTACCCCAGGTAGGCGTCGGCGTCCGCCACCGCCTCCAGGACCGCAGGCGCCACGCGCCCTGCGCCGTCCCCCGAGCCGTCGGTGACCTCTTCCATCACGTGGAGCTCCCACCCTTCGGGGAGCGCCTCGCGGATACGCTCCGGCACCCAAGAGGGCATGGCCCACACGGGGCGGCGGTCGTCCATGTCCAGGACGACGATGGGCATGGCGGGCGGCCTCGGCGGCGGGCCTAGGGGAAGAGGCGGTTCATGAGCCGCGGGAACGGGATGAACTCGCGGATGTGGTGCCGGCCCGTGATCCACGCCACCGTGCGCTCGATCCCCAGGCCGTAGCCCGAGTGGGGGAAGGTCCCGTAGCGGCGCAGGTCCAGGTACCAGGAGTACGCCTCCTCGGGGAGCTTCTCCTCGCGGATGCGCGCCAGGAGGCGGTCCAGGTCGTCCTCCCGCTGACTCCCGCCGATGATCTCGCCGTACCCCTCGGGAGCCAGGAGGTCGTCGCACAGCACGGTGCGCGGGTCGTCCGGGTTCTCCTTCATGTAGAAGGCCTTGGCCTCCTTGGGGTAGTTGTACACGAACACGGGCAGGTCGTAGTCCTCAGTGATGCCCTGCTCGTCGGGAGCGCCCAGGTCCGCGCCCCACCGGATCTCGTTCCCCTTCGCCCGCAGGCGGGCCAACGCCTCGGTATAGCTCACGCGTGGGAAAGGCGGCCGGACGTTCTCGATCTTGGTCGTGTCCCGCTCCAAAACCTTGAGCTCCTCCTTGCAGCGCTCCAGCGCGCGCTCCACCAGGTAGGAAACCATGTCCTCCTGGAGGCGCATGTTGTCCTCGGAGTCGGCGAAGGCCACCTCCGGCTCCACCATCCAGAACTCGGTGAGGTGGCGCCGGGTTTTGGACTTCTCGGCGCGGAAGGTGGGCCCGAAGCAATACACCTTCCGGAAGGCCGGGCACGCCGCCTCCACGTACAGCTGGCCCGTCTGCGCCAGGTATGCTTTCTCCCCGAAGTAGTCGGTCTCGAAGAGGGTGCCGGCGTGCTCTCCGATGGACCCGGTGAGAATGGGCGTGTCGATGCGGACGAAGCCCCGGCCGTAGAAGAAGTCGTGGATGGCCTGCTCCACCTCCGAGCGCACCTTCAGACCGGCGCGCTGTAGCGAGGAGCGGAGCCAGAGATGGCGGTGGTCCAGGAGGAAGTCCACCCCGTGCTCCTTGGGCTGGATCGGGTACTCCTGGGCCAGCGCGCCGAGGGTCATGGAGGCGACCCCGAGCTCGTATCCCCCAGGGGCGCGGTCGTCG
>Ga0315541_1001815_pt1 | contig 18952 bp, 22 predicted proteins | sample SalMarSW160190MG_FD_203095 | JGI IMG/M metagenome (GOLD analysis project Ga0315541, IMG submission 203095) | Salt marsh sediment microbial communities from the Plum Island Ecosystem LTER, Massachusetts, United States - Salt Marsh Sediment SW1601-190 ...
AATCAAGGCAAATGCAAAATCATGACCAAAGAAGAACTAGAAAGAGCAAAGAAAAGTTCGTAGGAATCATAAGACTTAATATTTAACTTCAGCATTTGTCCTCTTTTATTGATTGTTCAAATACAAATAAGAAGCAGAACGAGTGCACATTATGAAGACATGAGTGAGAAGGGTGGCACTACTTGAAATATAGTCTTCCTACAAACGTAATTAACAACTATAAAGGTCGCATCACAGAAACGCTAGTCAAATATTACATCTCAGAAAATTTAATACCAAAATTAAAGGAAGAAAAAGGTTGGACAGATGTTTTTTTTGATAAATTAGTATGTCCCATAAACAGAATTGAAAAAGAACTGCTTCAAGGTAACACTCAAGCAGTAAAAGAAATGGAAGAGTGGAACAGAAGTTACTATTTGGATAGACCAAAAAACATTATCTCGGAGATTAACAAAGTTTTTCTCGTCAAAAAGATTTTTCCTAACGAACACTTACTTGACAATTGTTTGAGATTGTTAATGGTTCTTGGTGTAGCTACTGATGGCATGATTTTCAAAACAAAAAGAACAAATAAAGAAATTTCAAAACAAAAAGCACTGTCTACAATCAACAAAAACTATAACATGTTCAATCTAGAAACAAACGTCTCAGTTAATTACGTTGATGAAGAGGAATTACCTGAAAAAATTCCTTTAGTAGATGGGGAAATTGAAATAATTGAAGTAAAATCTGGAAATGCAAGAATTCCATTACACCAGATAGAAGACTATCAAAAGGCTATTGAGAATGGGTTCTTTTTGAGGTATTTCCATATAGATATTATCTCGTTCAAAGATAACATGTTTGAGTTAAAAGAAAAGCTCATTACCAAGCCAAAAGAAGTAACAAGTTACCCATTCAAAAGAAAAAATCAGATTGCCTAACGGCTATTCAGGCCACTTCTATTCAGTCCACATTCAATCATTTTTTCTCAGTCTCAGTATTTTTTCATTAACACTTGCGCTGGTCTTACTAATTTCTTTAGCACAATCATAACGTTAGCACCTTTTAAAAAAAGCTTAATATTTAATTCCCCAGCACCACGAAACAGAGGGAGATAAAGCATAAAAGCGCTAATAAAGATACGATGAAAGAAGTGTAGGTGGTGCCATATTTACTATGCTGATTATTGATGGTGTTAAGTACAAGCTGTGGACACCCAAAGATGAAGAGGGGGAGTTCCATCCGATGATAAAGGACCATTCAAAGGAAATTTTTGGAAAAGATTCTATTTATTTTGATGTTAAACACAAGCTTAGGTCGAGTGCCAAAATTGGTTCAATTCCTGATGCCTATGTTATTTGTCTTTCCAAGCCACATACATGGTACATTGTCGAAAATGAATTGGCTACTCATAGAGTTTACGATCATATTGTTCCACAGATTTCAAAGTTCATAAGTGGAATTGAAAACTTCAGGAGCCAGAGAGAAGTCAGAGATGTTCTATATCAGATGATAACTCGGGACAGGATTCTTAAAGCTCGCGTTGAAAAAAAGATTCACCCAGAAGAAATACATCATTTCTTGACGTCAATATTGTCGAACCCACCAAAAATAGCTATTATAATAGATGAAATTACAGGTGAAGTTAAAGAGGCTAGTAAACACCTAAGAAAGTTGGGAGACACAAAAGTAGTAGAATTCAAGACCTTTGTGAGAGAAGGCGCAGAATCTGTGCGTGCTCATCTCTTTGAACCGCTTTACACTATTGCCGCACCAAAGATTGCGGAAACAAGGGTTACTGTTGAATCTAAATTTACTGAAGTGAATGTTGGTGATACGTTAGAGCGAGAGTTAAAAGGTAGTAGCTTCAGAAGATATGCTCTTTTCACCATACCGAGAGGGAAAAGAAGATTTTTTCCCGGATATAAAGTTAAGTTCATTTTAGAAACTGATATTGGCGATGTTGAAACAAAAGTGACGGGAGGAAGAAGGGCAGGCATACCCAGAGGTGACCCTAATGGTGGGACTTACATTCAGGGCGGTCTAAAAAGATGGTATGAAAAACACCCAGAAGTGACAGAGGGCAGAAAGGTTCGTTTTGAATGCATTGAGCCATACAAGAAATATAAGCTAGAAATACTTTAAATAAGAATTGTAAACTAAGATGATTGGAATTGATTTAACTGAATTTATTGAAAAAGTTCAGGCTTACCAAAACACTCCATATGCCCTTGAAAAGTTATACATCGAAACACTGAAACGGCGAGACATTTGGGACAACTTGGTCAAAATCACCGAGCAAAAAACTAGAGATGTTGTTTTAAAATTCTTAAATGCTTGGAAATGTCGTCTCAGTTACAAATGTGTTAAAGATTTGGCGAAGGCTCTTCGTGAGTCTTCTGAACTTCTTACAAAAATGAAAAGATACAAACTTCAAGATGTAAGTTTGGATTTCATGATTGCTGATGATAATACTCAGGAAGCATTTAGAAACATATCGACTGTGCAAGCTGGAAGACGAACAGTTGGCGCAACCGCGACATCAAAAATAATGCATATGACAAACCCGGATTACTTCGTGATGTGCGATGATAACATACGTTATGGTTATGGCTGTTGTGACAATGACTTAGGGTATGTAAATTTTATGTGGCGTATGAAATTGTTTGGCAATACTATAATTGAGAAGTATTCAGTTGCTAGAAGAGTGCCAAAAGAATTTGCGTTTAAGAACATCGCATCCGAATGTAAAAGTGCTGCATTAACCTTGCCTAAGCTACTAGATGAATATAATTGGGTAAAATACCGTTCTTAACCCATTTATGATTATTTGGTGGTCCGTAGTTTTAGTGGCATAATACATGTTAAACAATACTTTCACGTCCAGCATAGGGTATGCAAGACTTTTTAAACAAATAATATGATTCATAGGTGGTGTTAAAGATGAAACTCAGCGAAATCGCAGACAAGGTTTCGCGAGAAGAATGGGTCTTACCAATCTTTCAGAGAGAATACGTATGGAACGACGAACCAAGGATAAGAGAATTTTTAGAATCGATTTTCTATGACTGGCCTGTGGGGAGTATTATTCTTTGGACTCCTAACCCGGAGGATAAGGATGTAATCAAGAAGAGAAAACTACAGACAGAAATTAAAGGAAAACCTCAATATCTCCAAGAGTATGTGATTGATGGTCAACAAAGAATTACTACATTATTAAGAGCTTTCAAAGATGAAACTTTTGTATTTCGCGGAAAGGAAAAAAGGGCTTGCTATGATTTCTCTTCAAAAAAGTTTGTGTTCGTCGAGAAAGATCAGGTTCCAACGAACACGATCTCATTAAAAGACATTATTGATCTAAGTCATTCCAAGATTAAGGAAAAAATGAAACTCGAAGAGTTAAATTACGATGTTGATGACCTAATAGGCGAAATAAAAAGAATGGAAAAGTATAACGTGAATATTCAGAAGACACCTAAAGGAACATCCATGAAAGATGCACAAGAACTGTTCATTCGCTTAAACACCGGTGGGAAGCAACTGCCTTCTGTTGATTTAGCATTAGCGTATATTTCCCTATTGTGGGATGATTCCAGAGAGGAATTTAAAAAGTTCAGGGAATCTTTAAAGCCTACTGGTTTTAATTTGGACCTCAACTTCTTTATCAGATGTCTTTTTGCGGTGTCACTGAAACAAAGCATACGAAAAAAATTAATCAGGTCTTTTGATGCTGAAAACGTTCAGGAAGATTGGAATAAGACTCGAAGGGGAATTGAAAAAACAATCGATTTTTTGAAAACTACTTTGAATTTAGGAAGTAATCTCTTTCTAGAAGCAGAAAATAGCTTAGTGCCGATTGTATTTTTGTTTAGTGAAAAAGAAGAAGAAGTTAAAGGTCAAATGAGCTTGCTGGCATATTGGTTCATTTTATCATATTTGAACCAAAGATTCAGTGGTCAATCCACTGCTGCTCTAAACCGAGATATTTCGACAATAAGGAAGGACTCAAAACCCATCAATGGGCTGATAAATAACTTGAAAGAAGATAGAAGTATATTTGTCACAAAACCTGACCACATAAAAGGAAGGCAATTCAAATTCATTCTTTACACACTTTACAAGGACATAAGAACAAAAGATTTTGTTTCTGGATTTGGAATAGATAGTTCTATGATAAGTAGTTCAAACCGACTTGATCTGCATCATATATTTGCTGATTCACTGCTGAAGAAAACGGAATTCAAGAGCAAAAAAGAGGATATAGCAAACAAAACCTTTCTAACCAATAAATCCAATAAAATACTTAGCAATTCAAATCCAACTTACCTTTCACAGTACGATAAAAACCTACTTCAAACTCACCTTATTCCCATAAAGAAAAACCTGTGGAAGCTTAATAATTACGAGGATTTCTTGAAAGAACGAAGGATGTTGATAAGCAGTGCCTTGAACGACTTTCTCACAGCATTGAAGGGTAGCATAAACTAATATTATACTTTCAATTCAACTTCTATACAGTTAATTTAACTATAAGCAACTAGTTGAGAGAAACAAAACTTGAAAACTCAAGGTTTTTCTTCCAGAAAAGATAAACTTTCAATTGGTTTAGCTGGGCTAGCCGACTAAGCGCTAGGGATAACGCATCCTTTTTCGCATCTTTTAACCAGTTTAGGTAATCCTCCCAAGTGAAGCGTCCATGCTGACCAGCGATTCTTCGGTTATAAGGATAACCGAAACCGCTAAGAATTTCCTTCACCTGCTGGACTTTTCCCTGCAGCACCCGCTTGTTAATTTCAGGAACAGAAAGCAGGTACGACGTAAATCCTAATTTTTCCAGTTCAGCCACTGCCTCAAGAATCGACCTGTCCGGTTTAGACTCGCAAACTCTATTCATTCCAGCATGTTCAGCAAATGGATTATAGCGTGCCATGACAGCGATCATCTCCACATAGGGCTTCCCACATAATGGTAAAGAATCATGCAGAAGTTTAGCACCTGCTCCTATCGTGCGATATTTCGGATGCACCACTACCCTAGCCACCCGCGCCAGCTTCTCATTCAATTCCTTCATATTCTCGATCTTTAGAACGCTGTTTCGACAAGGAGCAGTACTCATGGGGCAAACGTAAACTACTGCTCCGCAAACCCGATCCTTGCGCTTCAAAACAAAAATCTTCTGCATAAACGCGACCCTGTGGCTACGATAATGAAACCCAGCAATCTTCTTCCAGTCCTCATAAGAGCCCTCTTGAACATACATCTCCTCAAGCAAACTGCACTGTTTTTTCTGTTGATTCGGATAATATTTGATGCTTATTTCTTTGCCAAATCGTTTATGGATATGCACACTTGGAGCAAGATCCTCAAATAGGTCTGTGTGAGTTGTGGCCGCGATAACTGCCTTGCCGAGTTTGCGAGCCAGTTTCTGAACATTAAAAGCCACAATCTTAGCCGTGTCCCTATCCAAGGTAGCGCAGAACTCATCCATTATCCACCATTGAGCTCCAGATTCAATCAGCTTGGCAACTCGATAACGATACTTCTGACCATCACTGAGTTGGCTGTAGCGGCGGACAAATAGGAAGGCATCGTTCAATCCCACCTTGCTTAGGAGCTTTAGACCTTCATTAACAGACCCGCCCACCGTGTCAATAAGTGGCTTATCTGGATTGATCTCAACATCAGACATCCTAACAGCTTCTTGCGGGTTCAAATCCTGCACAATAGCGTTTAGCAATACGCTTTTTCCTGAGCCACTGTCACCCGTCAAATATACGATGTCTTCTGGTCCTATCTTTAGCTCCACGTTATCGTAGAGGACATGTTTCTGGAAGTCGCTGATTCCAAGCCCGAAGGCTTCAGCCACAGCCACAGTACGATCTGTAATGTCTGTTTTGGTTTCATAGGCGATGTTGAAGGTGAATTTCCCTGTTTTTCTGTCATATCTCCTAGCAAATTTCCTGATCTGAAAATGTTCTCTTTGTCTCAATATGCCTTCACCAACTCTGATTCCTCGCTCATCTCCACAGTGGCATACAACGCCAAGGCAGATGCCCAAAACACGTCATCATGAGTGCCCTGCGGATGACTGAAAGCTATGCTCCCATCCTTGCGTAACTCGAAACGTTCCACATTCAACTCAGCGACATATTCGCCTCGGTAGGGCTTGTCCCAGCTGAAGTAGGGATAAAAGAACCGCTTGTTCACCATCCGTTGCTTCAGGAGGCTGGCCATCTCCTGCTTCCGCGGCAACGTGAAATTGACGCCCTCTATGTTCAGGATGCCTGCGTTCTGCATGTCCTCTACAATATAGTCGCCCACACCAGTCTTGTCAGCACGCAAACACCTGAACTCGCCAACCCTGTCCTGAACAACCTTAACCCACCCAATAACGCTGGCGTAAGGAACTTCATGTGGCCAAATCTTCAGATAACGCAGAAAATACTTTGTCTCCACATCCTCAATCAAAGCGAAAGCAGAATAGTCCTGATGCTTAGCAAAATCTAAACCAGCAAAAAAGTTACCATCATAATCCACGTCCATGCGGAACAGCTGCAGATCCTCGCCACAAGACTTCATCGTGCCGATACATTTTGTGATGAGGGATTGGTTTAGCCATGCGGTTTCGTCTTCTGCCCATTCAGCATCCATCTCCCTTTTCCATCGCCAAGGGTCTTCAGCAAACTGCTTACGAATTTTATCGAGAATATTCTTTCGCAGTGGACCATTAGGCTCCTGAGCCTGTCTCCAAGACACATGGCTTGTTGCGAAATCGCTGAAGTCCTTATGGTTAAAGATTTTGTAGAAGACCGCGTCTGTGTTCCATGGGGTGCTGCTGCAAACAAACTTGCCGTCAGTAGTTCCCAAAGTGAAGAGGATAGCATCATACATGTCCTCGTCATTGGGAAGAAAATTCATCTCGTCAATATACACGATTTGCAGAGTAGGACCTCTGATGGTGTCGGGGTTGTTAGGGAAAGCTTCAATAATACTGCCGTTAGTGAAGCGAAGAACTGTACGAAGGGGTTTGAAGTACATTCCTTGTGGCAGCTTCTTTAGAAAATATGAGATTCTGCGGATAATGTATTTAGATTGCCTCCAGCTTGGACCAACCACGGCAATATAACAATCTGGATGTGTCACTGCATACCATAAAAGCAGAGCAGCTATAATCCATGATTTGCCTGATTGTCTGCACCAGCGAGCCGCAATAAACTGGTTATCTAAGAACTTTTTGATTAAATCAACTTGATATGAGGTGGGTTCAAATCCCACTACTTGACGGAAAAACTCTACAGGCTCATTGCTAAGCGTTCTAGCACGTGCAACTTCAGCTTCTTCAACAACCTTAACGTTTTCTTGTAGCCGATACCATCGGGGAACAATATCCTTTACTCGCATGGTTCTAGGCTTTTGTGAGCTTGGCATACTTTACTTCCAACTCAACCAGTTTTGCTTCAATCTCACGATAATGAACATAATCAGCAAACAGTTCCTTGTACGTCCGAGCGAGAGTAGCTACAACATTTAGCCTTTGAACCTCAACTTTGTCAAGCCCTTCTTGTGCAGCCTTCTTTAAAGCAGCAGCTAAAATCTTCAATGCCTCTTCGACACTCGGCAATTCCTTAGGAATCTTGAGCTCAGAAGTAGTAGTACCAATCCCCTGCGCTGACACTACTACTTCTAACCCTAACCTGCGAATCTTCTGCTTAATTGCACCCTCTGATCGACCTGGAAATTGAGAAACAATAACAGCTAAGGGTTTTTTGGCATCAACAAGTTCAACAAGTTTCTCAGTATCTTCTTTAGGCCACTGCTTTCCTTTCATGCTTTCTGCCCCACAAAAATCCCCGTTATTGTCCCACTCAAACCAGTGATAGCTGCGAAAACCTCACTGTTCCAAGTCCCCAAAAATGCCATGTGGGCAACTTCCAAAACTGAAAGACATAAGGTCATGCCAACTGCGAATTTCACGCCCAAAACCAGCTTCTCATTAGGCTCGTCAATGATCACTCGCCCACGTTGGATACGTTTCCGTGTCAAGGCATGTTTAATCCAATCGTTCATGAGTGCTTAACCTCCGCTGAAATGTTCGTTGATGCTTGAAAGCTCTGTGTCCACCTAACAGGAAACTGTTAACCAGCTTCCCCGCGGTTGCCTCGGGAATATGCGCTTTCTCAATTACGGATAGATCGATTGCCCAGCTTGCAGGAATAGCAGTATAATCCAGATCGAAAAGTCCGTCAGAGTACCTGAAACTGTTTTGCGCCAAAACAATATGCTTAGCTCTTTCGCCAAATAAGCCAACATATACACCCCAACTTTTTACAGGCACATCGATAGCGATGCCTGAGCCTGAGCTCTTGCCTACGCTGGCGTCGCACCATTCAACGCAAATCAGGTCTCCGGGACGTAACGATTCAAACTCTTTTTTTAAACCTTTTTTTGTCACCATTCTTGTTATGCTCCTGCAAGCAAAGCCAAAGCAATAGGTAAACTCAGAAATCCGTAACCTTCCTCAGAAGGAGAAACACGTGAGACCAAAAGCTCGCCGTTTGGTTTCACAATATCATATATTCTGCCGTCTTCGAGAGCCATCCAACGCAGCAGCCCAATCCCCTTCGAAATCATGACAGTATACTTCGAAGAATTCACCGCGCTCATGGAGATCGTCATCAAAGCAGTGTAGCCAGCAAACTCCTCTCGAGTCTCGTCAGCATTCCCAACGTAGGGACAGTATTGTTGTCCACCCCACTGCCCAGCCGTAATCGTGTTGATAAAATCCAGCGCCTTCTCTGCTTGGGAAGAATAATCTGAGCCTGTAAGGTAGCCGCTGTTTGCGAAAACATAGTTTGTCCAACTACAAAGTGCCTGAGTATAACTAATTTTCTCTTTGTAGGTGAAAGGAATCTCGGTTTCCTCGCCAATCGGGTAGCTTGTTGCATAATAGCGCCCAGAATCACCAGTCCAACTGTAAACGCACAAACTATAGTACAGGTCATTTGCCATCGTTTTAACGCTGTAACCACCCGGATCGGTTGTCAGCGAATCCCCATAAGCGTCCATAGCAGCCTTCATCGCCAACAAACATTCTGCGCAGTCAGCAGCCAAAGCAACAGTATCCGTTGACCCCAGATAGACCAAATTTGAAATCAAACTTGTACCATGAGCAACTTGATGCGCATACTGCAGCTCACGTAAGAACTGCATAGCCTTTCTAACCTCTGTTTGGTAGCGTGTGCCAGATGTTACTTCATCGTATCTGCTCATAGCCCACGCCAAAAGAGTTGCACCGCTGTCAACCTTCAAATCACCACTATATCCACCGCCTATGGTGTCAACTCTGTCATGAATGCCAGCAGAATTAAGGTAAGGATTGTACTGTTGATACCAGCTGCCATCAGCATTCTGGATCTCCGCAAACTCGTCAAGGATATCCCTTGCCAAGTCACGTTCTCCAGCACCATTCTTTTCAATCAAGGCTAATGCAATGTAGCCGCCCTCGTAACTGTTCATGTTCCCCGTAGGAGATGCAACAGCTACACCAGTCGGCAAAATGCACGAGTTCTTCAAGTAGGTTGTCACGAGATTATGCGCGGATTTCACTGCCGCGCCAGACACTAAAGCTGGTTTCAAATTCATTGTTTCTATTACCTCCATTGCAGTAGAGCTAAAACTCACTGCTTGACCATTATTCTGTGAAAGCTCAGCCAGAACATCCTCTGTGGTCTTCTTTTTTCGGGTAACTTCAATATCCACAGTTTTACGGTGTTTAGTAATCTTCACAATTCGGTAGGATCCATCTAGGCCAAGCTCAGGCTTGTTTACTGGAATCGTGTCACCTGGATGCAAATGCACCCCAGACGTGATAGGACAGGTCAACGCGACGCTACTGTCATCCTGATTGACTTCAGCAAGTTTCTTCTCAGCAAAATAATCCAGAGTCTCCTCAGTTGTGGCGAAGTTATTCCAGTAAACAGTAACATCATCGCCTTCCCCAGCATAGCCCATAATTTGCTCTCCATCACGAGTAAACCCACGAATGTGCACCTTGTTCCGTTTCTTGCTACGACTAGCTGTCCGCTCACTTGCATCAGAGATGTTTCCATCAAAACTTTGACCTGAACCTCTAACGCCAATATGAAGAGTGTCGCCACCTGTAACCCAATAATCCTTGTTAAGGGCGTCAGCAAGTTGTTCAACAGCATCAAAGCAAATGGTTTGGTCAAAGAACATATCCAAGTTCGTGGTTGGGCAATCCTCAACAGGATTAGTTAGCCCAGCAGCTTGACGAATGCATTCAGCGATTGCATGGGCAGGCCACCAATGACAGTTCTGTGAAATAACTCGACGCTTCAGAAGCTCATAAACGCCATTATAGACGATGCACTTCAACTGTTTCTTGCTGTAGACTACGTCATATAGGACACCAAGATAAACTTGAGTTTCATCAAATAGGATGCGGATTAACTGGTCAGAAGCAACAAACGTTCTATTGTCAGCTGTGTTTGGAACTACAAAACTAACCTCTTCGTGACCACTGAGTTCTTCAACAATCTCCTCTAGTCTGCCAGCGAACTCAACCCAGTCCTCGACACCATCATCATAGTACTCAAGCTTCCAGCGACCCATCAAAAACACCTACAAAATTATGTGGCTGCTCCCCTTCTGCAACTTGATTCTGTAAGAGAATTTTTTGGCGTTAACTTCCACGTAACTGAAGTCAGCCAGAATCCAGTCTCCATCATACCGACTGCCAGGAAAGGCTAAGGTTACTTCTGTGCCCTTCAAGGATTCTAAGGGATTCAAGTAGTTTGTTTCAATCGAGGTTTTGTCGCCAACAAAACTGCCTTCAATATTAAGTTCGATGGCGCCGTGTCCGGGAACAATCAGAATCGGCAAGCCATCAACTTCAAACTCTTCGACTTTGGCTGGGTTACGTTTACTCACCCGAGAAGGAGCAGTTGGCAACGTCACGGAACCGATAACGTAGCTCATGGGAGACGCCTCCGTAAGCCTTCAGCGATTCCTCTGCTTACAGCATCAGTAACCCGTTCAAGATCTAAGTCGCTACTGATGTTCCCAATGCTGATAGTCGGGTTAACCGTTATATACTGGGTTCCTGAGCCAACAGCCGTCTCCATCTTGCTCAAAGGAATTACAGCTTCTGGACCAGCCTCACCAATCAAAGCGTACGTCGGCTTCCTGACAATGCCCCCCTCAGCCATCGCAACCGCAGCCTTAATTCCAGCGATCCCAGCACCCACAGCAGCTAAAATAATGGGCACAGCAACGCCTACTGTCATTGTTCCGTGAAAAGCCATCCAAGCCACAGTCGCAGCAACAATAGCAGCGATAGTTGCTGTCAAAGCTCCAGCAATTGCCCGCATATCCTCAGGAATAGCACCCAAAATCGTGTCAGCTATCAAAAAGCCACCAGTGAACGCTGCTACGCCGATTGCCGCTGTCTTTGCACTCACACCCACATTACTGACGCCATCAGAAAGTTTGCTTAAGACGCCGCTCATGTCTGGAAAGTTTTTCCAAGCCTTACTTAGGCTGTCAACCATTGTAATCGTTGTGGGAATAACCTGTAATGCACTCTGCATTATGGTTTCATTCATGCTATCCTGAATTTCTTCAGAATTTTCAACAGCGAGAGCATAACGTTCCTGTGCTATCTCCAAATCTGAGGCAGCAGCTTTAGCCTCCTCAGAATCGCCTCCATACTTTTTGATTGCATTATTCAGGCGCCGTTGAGCATCTTCCAAGCTGTTAGCGCTTGATTTCACTTGCAGGTTGGCTTTGTCAATTTTGAGTTGCACATCCTCTATGTTCCCCAATGCGTTATAGAGAGAAAATGCAGAGGTGGCAACTCCACTAAAGCCGGTGACTAGATCGCGACTTGATTTTATCGTTTCTTTCTGGGCTGCTGCAACACGTTTGTTTGTTGCTTCCACTTCATTCAATTCTTTTTTGATTTTCTTGCCAGCTTCCGCTACCGTTTTGCTTGCCTCATCATACGCTTTGATTTTCACGTCAATTTGGTTGCTCATTACTTGTTTCTCACGTTCCTGTCATACCATCTAGCCCAAGTTGCCAGAAACTTCACCTGCAATACTGTCAGTTTAGGGAATGATTCGAAGGTGAATTGGGGAAATTTGTGCAGGATTAAGCCGAGTTCTTGCGCGTGGATGTTGTTTTGGAGCCATTCTGCGAACTCTTGGTTGGTGATAAAAAAGCAGGTTGCTTTGTTAGGAAATCAATCAGTGCAGCGCTTTCAAGTAGGGGCATTCTCTTTAGGAAGTCGCGGGGAATATCTGGGTAAGCTTTGCGTAGCATCAGGTAAGCGATTGTTTCAGTTTTTTCTGTGTCTGTTTTGCATTGATTGATTTCAAAGGCGTCCTCAAACGTTAACTCTCCATATTGCAGTTTGCCTAAGGTAGGATGATCTACTCCGTAGATTTTGTTTGCACGCTCTAGGAGCTTGTGGGGATCAAAGATTTTGCCCTTAGCACGCTGAGCTTCATCATCATCTAGAATTTTCTGCTTATACTCTTCCGCTAGCTCGTCATTGGTTTTCTTTTTGTTTGGATCCATTTTGTTCACCGCTTCCTCGTTTATGTTACCTCAGTCACTGCAACGCTCTTTGCTTCACCATCGACTTTTTCGAGGATGCCGCCTGTTTCTCCTGCTGTTCGCTCAACATTGAGGACAACACAGTCAGACCATGTTTCGTATGGTGCTTGAGTGTTTGAACCAGTGGGAGCGAATATGATGTCAAATTCTGTGCCATTCAAAAGAAGGGTCATCCATGAGCCGTCGATGTAAAGCTTTTCTGCGCTCCAATTGAAGGTCTGTTTGCCAGGCGCAACAATCGCGGGTGTCAAAGAATCCATGCTGTACTCTTTGATTAACTCGGCACTTCCTTTTACGCTGATGTTTTTGCCGTAGCCAATCACTACGCCATCTTTGTAGAGGCGTGCGTTTCTTCCCAATAGGGGTGTGCTCATCTTAGGTTATTCCTCCATTTTTTGGTCTAGGGAAGCTGGGGCACCAGCTTCCTTTCTAGCCGAATTATGGTTCATAATGCACAATTGCCTCCCAGCGGACAACCCCGCCAAAAAACACCTTTTCTTTGAACTTGATCTCTCCAGGAGCAAATCCTGTGGGAATACAATCAAAAGCTGTGCCAGCCAAGGTACGGTCAGCCAATAGGGCGTCAACCACACCGCCCATCACTGCTATAATGTCCGTGAACCAGTCCTTAGGCTCATACTCAAGAATCACCAGAACTATGCTACCGCGAACTTTAACCTCAAGCAGTTCACCCATAGTTGCCTGATCAATCGGCGCAGGTTCAGCATTAACAATCGCCTTCGGCAAAGCGCCAACAGTGAACTGCTCCCCGAGAATCACAGTTTTTATTGAGCTCTTTGTCTCGACCGCAGCCTTCACAGCATCGAAAACCGCCTTGTAACTATCGTAGAAGCCCATTTTAGCCAATCAACTCCACGAACAGTTCAGCAAAAATCTCTTCCACATTCTCTCGGGCTTTATCCACTGCACGCTGCAGGAACGGGTTAGGCTTCGTTCCAGGATGTCTCACTAATTTCGTGAAAACCATGTCTCCGCCTGCTGCTTTAAACGCCAAAACACTAGCGTTTACTGGACGGATCTCATGAGGCGTCGTGCCCTTGATTATGTACACGGCATGGGGTGCCAAAGCCTTAATCGAGGCTTCACCATCTTCATCAATCTCTTTAACGATTGATCGTGCAAGTTTTCCTGTCTTCCATGGTGCGCCATAGAACGCTTCAGCATAGGCTACATCAGTAAGCCGCTCAACAAGCATCTGCCTAAGCTCAGTGTCCAATATTTCAGCAACTTCATCAAACTCCAGCCCACGAGTGGACACCTCAACTTCAATCATGCTTACACCATCCTGAGGGCTGCCCCATCTTCAGCCGAGATATACGTGTCAAGAAACTTGTGAGCCTCAACCCAGAACACCTCAGCAGCTGAAGGATCCCTTCTGTGGCGAAACATCCAAGCAGCAAAATAGGCACTTGCATCTATGATGTTCTGTGGAACTGGATCAGGAACACTCAAACCAGCTTTCTTCAGTAAACCATCGATTAGGGCGTCAGCGGAAACTATACAGCCTTCAATTTCATCATCAAAAGTCAAGTCATCGGCTTTGATTTGCAGAATAGGCTTCACATCAGAAACTGCACTATATGCCATGGTTGTTGATCCTCTCCATAACCTTGATTCTGTTCTCGAAGGCAGTCTCTATGTCTTCGTGAATCAGTTCTTGCTGCCATTTTGGAAGTTTCGAAAAACGCTTCATCAACCTAAGCGAAGCGCCCTCAACTGAGCTCATTAGGCGACCCCCTTAACCCAAATGTCAAAACTGAAGCTGTCCACGTCAGAGATGCCCGAATCAACATTTAGCGTAAAAGTTACAGGAATTGAAGCCCCTGTTGGAATCCACTCGTTCCCATAATCCCAGTTCAGCGTAATCGAATTCTGGGCAGCCACGGGTTCCCAGCTTTCAGTCCATAATATCAGTTTCTGCGCATCATTGCCCGTATTCTTGATCCATGCATTTACAGATCGAGTTTCTCCCGGACTTAATGTACCCCAGTTGACCTCGTCTAACACGGTTGTAAGCATTTCATCAACGAAGACCTGAACGCCAATCGCCCTGATTCTTCCAACATTACGGATTTGCACAAGATAATTGACTGTAGCATATGAAACTGCCCCAAAAAGTAGTCCACAAATAAAAACAGCAGTTAACAGCAGCTTCCAGTTCAAGATTCGTCCTCCTCATCAGCAACAACCTGTTTAGCAGCAGCAACAAGTCTTTGAAATTCCTCTTCCGAGACTTCATCGTCCTCAACAGCTTCAATAATATCTTCAAGGAGCCTTGCGAAGAGTCTAGCTTTCTTCAGCCCCTGCCTGTATTTCACTCCCAAAAACACTGAAACAAGAGTCAGAAACGCGCTCACTAAAGCCACAAAAGATGTGCCATCCATGCTTTAAACTGAGAAAAAAGGCAGATTTAAGCTATTTTGGCAGAAAAAAACATGAAAAAAGAACACTTACTAAATTACTTGCTTGAAAAGAAGGTGTTAAATCTAACTCTTCCTAACTCGAACCTTCAAATATATTTCAAATAACTCTAAAAGAGGAATCCTTCAGATGCCATTTTGCGTTTTATTCCTTCGATTAGCGTAACCTGAGTTCTCGGCTTCAAATATGCGGTCGAGACAAAAAGAAAAAGGAGTATGCCCAACCATTCGCGTATTAGTAGGCGGAACGACATTAGCTGTAAAATATCCTGAGCAGGCTCATGGCTGGCGTAAAAAGACCTATTGAATATTATTTTATCAATTCTTTAAGAAGCAGATATTCGCTTATTACGTCACCTATTGCATATTCATAAAAAAGTGTGTCTTTTTTTCCTCCACTTTTTACGAACTCTTGGTAAGAATCATAAATAGCGTGACCACCTGCTATTTTGTTAAGGAAATAATTGAATGCAAAATTCCAACTCCAACCTTTGGTGATTACTATTTCTTTGGCTTTAGCAGAGGCTTGTTCTCTAATGTCTTGCCTGTTTTTGTAAGACTCGGCTTTTTTATTCATTTCATGTTTGTGAGTGACTTCTATTCCACATTCCTTGCACACGTCTTCCAACCTGAATATTTTGTTTCTTCTAAAAGCCTGTATTTTGTGATGATCTGATAAATCGAGTGTGTTGGATTGGGGAATCTCAACTTCAAGGAAATGTTTTAGAAAATGGAGATCAAAATTTATTAGATTGTAACCTGTAAAAATATGACCCTGAGATACCAAAAAGTCAATTCTTTTTTTTGCTCCTTCTAAATTCCATTGTGAATCTTTTGAATCATCGTAGTACAACTCTTGTGCCTTATCGTCACCGATCTGAACTGATATGATGCGTTTGTTATCTCCCATTATATCCGAACCCGTATTTTCAGTTTCGATGTCAATAACGAGATACATAAATCCACAATCCAAAACGTTCAAATTTAAGGAATTTTATTGTTCGGAACGTACTATACAGTTCATCAAAGAAAAATCTTTGGTTGAGGTTTTTCTGCCTCGCTCTTTTAAAAAGAAACTTGATTGAGTGCTTGTCTGATTGAAAATTCGTGACATAGGAAAATCCAAACAACCGAGATCCTTAAAAGATCCACATGCATTACTATTTATGAAACATTATGAATGTACTATTAATAGAACCCAACTATTATACACGTTTTCCCCCATTGGGTTTGCTTAAATTAGCAACATATCACAAAATGAAAGGGGATGTTGTTCAATTATTACGAGGAAATAAGAAAGCTGAGATATCTCCTGATCGAATCTACGTTACAAGCTTATTTACTTACGCATGGAAAGCTGTTCATGAATCTGTAAAGCATTATAAGAAAATGTATCCTTCTGCGGAAGTTTGGCTAGGTGGAATATATGCTTCTCTTATGAAAGAGCATGCTAAAAAGTCTGGGGCTGATCACATTTTTGAAGGTATATTCCATGAAGCTGAAAACTTGATGCCGGATTATACGCTAATCCCTGAATGGGATGGTAGCATAATATTTTCTTCAAGAGGATGTATAAGGGAATGCAGCTTTTGTGCTGTTCCAAAACTTGAAGGAAAACCAAACAGCTTAAAATATTCTATCAAAGACCTAATTCACCCAAAACATACGAAAGTAATTCTTTGGGATAATAATATACTAGCAAATCCTAATTGGGAAAACATCTTTGATGAGTTAATCACTCTTAATCTTAAAGTTGATTTCAACCAAGGTATAGATGCTAGGCTTATTTCTGAAAAATCAGCTGAAAAACTATCTCGAATGAAGATTTCACTCATTCGTTTAGCTTATGATACACAAGAAACAGGACCCAAAGTCCATAGAGCAATTAACTTATTACACGAACATGGAATAAGAAAGAAAAAGATTGTAGTTTACACTCTCTTTAACTATGAAGATAATCCAGATGATTTCTTCCAAAGAGTAAAAGACATCTTGAATTGGGGAGCTGCATGTTATCCGATGCGTTTTGAGCCTTTAAACTCACTGGAAAAGAATCAATATCTGAGTAAAAACTGGACATACGAAGAAATTAGAATGGTCCAAAAAGCCAGAAGAGTATTAGGATTTGGCGGTACCTTTCCGCCATACAAAGCGTTGATTAAGAAGTTTAACAAATCTAAAGATTTCAACAAGGCTTTTGAACTTAGACCAATCGGATCAAATAAACCATTATCTCAACGAATCTGTCAATACCTAAAGGTTTCTCATAATTCAAGAGGGACTTTATCGAAGGCAAGAATACGTTGGGGAAGGGAAAAAGATTGGAGAAAAGCTCTTACATCTAAAGCTACTAACTAACAGTTTTATAAGTAGGTCTTGGAAAAATAATTTTGATGGGACTTCTCCACGTAGGTGTTGAAAGTACAATTTCTCCCTGCCCTAAGTTCATAACATTTTGTTTTGCTGTCTGATCCAAAAAGGAATATGCAGATTTTTTGATCTCGGCACTTCCAGTTCTTCCAATTGCATGTGTTCCACAATTTCCTACGATTTGATCGTGAATGTCACTCTTGAACTGTTCAGCCCCAAAGAGAATTGTACCTCTCGACCTTCCTTTCCTAGCAATCTCAACAATCTGTTCCGTAATAGCACTAGTGCTGCCCGATGGAGCAATCGTATTCAGCTCATCTACAAATAGAAGAATTTTATCGGGTCTATCAGTTACTGTTGTATCTCTATAAAGGTCATCTATAGACCGCATAACGTCACCAACAACAAACGGTTGGGTTCTAGAATGAACGTTTGTAATATCAATGACAAAAATTTGTCCGCTTTTAATCTCTTTTATTTTTTTACCTAGATATATCTGATTTTGGCGATTGTTTACGAATAGCGCGGATTGAGTTAGTCTTGTTAATTCCCTTTTAATACGGGGAACAGTAGTAGAATGAAGGTTGAAAGCATGCTGTAGAATATTGTTGTCAATCCCAATTAAATCATCCCATGTAGCAACATTATTACCATTTATAGTGATACGACCATTCGTGACATCCCAATCATCCCGTATTCTGGAATTGAATGTATCCGCTGTATAATATGGATCAGGAACATCAGCAAAAAGGAGATCGAAACGATCATAAACGTCACTCATTGCATAAGAATACAAATTATAATTGGTTGGTGGTCGATCAGAGTTAGGTCTATTTCCTTGACCTCTAGGGAGAAAATATTTGACATTTTCAAACGGTTTGCATTCTATTCCGAGTTTTTCATACAACTCCTCATCTTCTTTACACAATTCATCATTTTTCTCATCTATGTGCAAAAGGTCTGATTGCTTTACATTAAAAATCACAACAGCAACATTATCGATTTTCTGGCAAACAGCAGTTAAAATAAACATCAAATAAGAAGTCTTAGTTGCCAATCCTGAAATGCCCGAAGCATTTATGTGCCCCGCTTGTGGCCCAAGTAAATATTCTGAATCAACGCCTACAGGTACAATATCACCATTACTTTGTTTGATTGCTCCAGCAGGTATCTCTTTTCCCTTAATCTTATCAGTCCCTATCGCAAAACGAATTTCGTCTATTGTCGGAAAATAGACATTATGATCTGGGGGAACAGGCATCATTAGTTCAGGTTTTCCAGTATTTCGAAGAACAGAGATTTGGGCTATTACAGATGCAACCCTATCAACATATGGTTTAGTTTCTGGCTTCCCAAAGTCATGGCTAACGTAGCTAGTAATGTGCGATTGTGCATCTGAAACATTTTTCATCTCTTGTACTATGCCAATTGTGCATGTGTTATCGATGTTGTTAGCAGTAACAAAATCAAACGGATTTAATTTTATATCATCTCTAAGCCAAAACTGGAATTGATTTGTG
>Ga0315541_1001816_pt1 | contig 18927 bp, 11 predicted proteins | sample SalMarSW160190MG_FD_203095 | JGI IMG/M metagenome (GOLD analysis project Ga0315541, IMG submission 203095) | Salt marsh sediment microbial communities from the Plum Island Ecosystem LTER, Massachusetts, United States - Salt Marsh Sediment SW1601-190 ...
CCACGAAGCTCTTGTATTCGGCGTTGAACAGATTGCTCACCGTGAGCTGCACCGTGCCATTGGTCCTCGGGATCTTGTACCCGAGGTTCAGATCCACGGTCTGGGACGACGGAACTTCACCGCTGAACCCCGCTGAAACCGCCGGGAACGAATTGTTGAAGCGCATGCGGGCCTCGCCGTTGAACCCCTTGGCCACGTTGCGGTAGGCCACGGAGAACGAGCCCTTGCTCGTGGGGGCGTTGAGGGCGATGGGGTCCCCGTCGTCGATCTCGAACATGTCGTCGGACACGCGGGAGTACGACCCGGTGAGCGTCACGTTGCCGGTGACGAACCACTCGAACGCCAGGTCGGTGCCCCACAGCGTCAGGTCGCCCACGTTCCGGTACGACACGAGCAGGTCGGTGCCGCCTGGGATCTCGGGGGCCGACACCACGCCGATGGGGACCTTGGCGATCCCGGTCGCCAGCTGCGTGATGAGCGCCGGCGCCTCCTGCATGGCCCGCGCCTGCGCCTGCGCCAGGGGCATCCCGGCCGCCACGTACGACTGCGTGAGCGCGGTGACGACGGGCACCTGGAGGAACTGGCCGACGTCCTGGCCGTTGAACATCACCAGCGGGTTCTGGATGAGGAGCGGCGACACGAAGTCGTTCTGCGTCGTGCGGTACAGGTCCGCAGTGAGCTTGATGCGCTGGGCGATGATCCCCGTCCACCCCACCTCGATGGACTCGGCGTTGCTCTCCCGGACGCTGGGGAGCGCCGGGATGTTCGCCTGGGCGAGGGGTGTGAGCGTGCCGGACTGGGGGTTGTACAGCATGGTCCCGATGGAGCCGGGGGTAGGCGTGAGCCCGACCAGGACGTTGTACAGCGCCCCCAGCGGCTGCTGCGCGTTGACGACGGAGACGGCGGCCCGCCAGAAGTTCGTCGTGGCCGCCATGGGCAGGACCGCCGAGGGCCCGGCGGGATTGAAGGGGGAGCGGAACCCCTTGGGCGAGCCGTCCGGGTTGGACACCGACCAGCCATTGCGGCCCGTGCCGTAGCCGCGCAGCCCGTACCCCAGAGCGGCGAGCCCCGGGGCGTAGCCGTTGGGAATGTCCAGGAAGTAGTTGAGGGTGGAGGGTGCCGAATAGGCCCGGTTGAACGAGAGGCGGAAGCTCTGCTCCGGGATGGGCCTGAACACCAGGGCCGCCCGGGGCGACCACACCAGGTCGGGGAGGACGGAGTGGTGGTCCATGCGCCCGGCCAGGATGAGGTCGAGCTGCTCCGCCAGCGCGGTCTTGGACTGCAGGTAGAAGCCCCACTCGTCCACGTTGTCGTCGGGGTCGTAGGACCCGTTGATCTTGCCCTCGGTCTCGGGGCGCGTTCCCAGGAAGTCGAACCCGTAGGTAAAGTCCTGCCTCCCGTCCGCCAGGGCGAAGCCGTGCTGCATCTGGCCCACCACGAGCTGGGACTTGTCCACCAGCGGCATGCCGCTGTTCAGCAGGTACGTGTCGCCGGCGTCGCTCTGGTTCAGGTACGCCTGGGCGAAGAAGCGGTTGTACCGCACCCGGCCCTGGAAGAACTGGTAGACCCAGTTCTGGGTCTGGCCGGCGCCCAGCCCCGTCAGCTCGATGCCGGTGCCGTCGGTGCGCCCGTACGTGGCGATGAAGGTGCCGTTCTCCGCGAAGCGCCAGTCGGCCCGCGCCTCGAGGCCGAACTTGCGGGTGTCGTAGTGCCGGATCCCGATGCGGCCGCACGCCAGCTGGGCGTCGGCGGAGGTGAGGCCGCGGAACACCTTGTCCGCGATGCAGGCCTGCGGGTTCGCGTCCGCGGACGCGCGGTTGGCAACCTCCGTGGAGTCCTGGAACGGCCATTCCTCTCCGCGCAGATACTGGGCCGAGACCTTGACACCCAGGTCGGGGTTCAGGAGGAACGCCGAGCGGAAGTTCCCCTGGAACACGCTCCGCTCCCCGCCTCCCAGGGTGACCGTGGTGCCCTGGTCGTCCAGGGGGGACTTGGTCAGGATGTGCACGACGCCGTTGGCGGTGTTGGGCCCGTAGAGGGCGGAGCCGGGGCCCAGCACCACCTCCATGCGCTCGATGTCCTGCTCGTTGGACGGGACGAAGTGCATGAGGTTCACGCGCAGCGACGGGACCCCGGCGATGCGGTTGTCCGTCAGCATGTGGAGGGCGCCGGAGAAGATGTTGTTGAATCCCCGGACCACCACGTTCGACGACTGCAGGCCCGACGAGATCACGTCCACCCCGGGGGCGTTCTTGAGGTAGTCCACCGGCGTCGTCACCCCCCGCTCGGAGATCTCCAGCGAGGAGATCGTGTGCACCGAGGCCGGGGATTCCGTCGCCTTCTCCCCCACGCCGGAGCGCGATGGAGACACCACGATGGGATCCAGCTCCAGCGCCCTCGACGTCATGCGGATGTCGTAGGTCGTGGGTTGCCCCGCGAGCACGCGGATCCCCGGGAACCTCTCGCTCCGGTACCCCACGTACTCGACGACGATGGAGTAGGTGCCGGCGGCGAGATGGATACGGTACGTGCCACTGCTGTCGGTCAGGCCTCCGGTGGCCCGGGCGCCGCCCAGGATCTGGACCTGGGCCGACTCGATGGGCTGGCCGGTGGCCACATCGGTGATGCGCCCGGTGAGGGTACCTTGCTGGGCGGCGACGGGTGCTGCCAGAGCCAACGCCGCGACCAGGCCGAGGACGGGTCCTGCTGAGGAACGCTGCGCGCGCATGGAGGTGAGCCTCATGATGAGGGAACAGAGCACTACCGCCGTGAGTGACAGGCCGAAAATCTGCGTGCGGACGGCAGAATAGGCAAACGCTTCGCATAAGCACCCGGGGCTTTCCCTGGGCGGGGCTGGCGCCCGCCTCTCCCTCCCGACATCATCCGTGGGTCCCCCGCACCCCCAACCGCGGCACGGCGTGAGCGTTCCCGTCTTCGACAGAGCCCGTTTCGAGGAAGCCCGGGCGCGTATCGCCGGCTCCCTCCACCGAACGCCCCTCCTGCGCTCCCGCACCCTCTCCGGCGTCGCCGGGGCGCCTGTCTACCTCAAGTGCGAGAACCTCCAGAAGACCGGCTCCTTCAAGGTCCGGGGGGCCCTGCACCGGCTCCTGCGCCTCAGCGAGGAGGAGCGGGAGCACGGCGTGGTGACCATCTCCGCGGGAAACGCCGCCCAGGCGCTGGCCTGGGCGGGGCAGACCGCCGGCGTGCCCGTGGTGGTGGTGATGCCCGAAAGTGCCTCCCGCGCGAAGGTGGAGGCCAGCCGAGGGTACGGCGCCGAGGTCGTGCTCCACGGCGATGCCCGGGAGGCATTCGCGCGGGCCCACGCTCTGGCCGGGGAGCGGGGGCTCCGCTTCGTCCATCCCTTCGACGACGAGGAGGTGGTGGCCGGGCACGGGAGCTGCGCCCTGGAGATCATGGAGGAGCTTCCCGACGTGGGGAGCATCGTGGTCCCGGTGGGGGGCGGTGGGCTCGTGTCCGCCGTCGCCGCCGCCGCCGCCGCGGTCCGCCCGGGCGTGGCGGTGTGGGGCGTGGAGCCCGAGGGCGCCGACGCCATGCGCCGGAGCCTGGAGGCCGGCGCGGCGGTGCACCTGGATTCGATGCGCACCGTTGCCGACGGACTGGCCGCGCCCATGGCCGGAGTCCTGAATTACGCGCTGGTGGCCGCCCACGCCCGAGGCGTGGTGACGGTCTCGGATCAGCAGATCGTGGAGGCCATGCGGCTCCTGCTGGAGCGCACCAAGCTCCTGGCCGAGCCCGCGGGCGCGGCCGGACTGGCCGCGCTCCTGGCCGGTCGGATCCCGCTTCCGGGGGACGCCCCGGTGGTGGTGGTGGTCAGCGGTGGGAACGTGGACCTGGAGACTCTGGCGAGGCTCGTCTCCGCGGGCGAGAGCTAGCCGCCCCCCCGCCCGTGGAGCCGGAAGACGCCAGGCTCACGAGGCCGGCGGCGATCCGGTTGAGCCGTCTTCCCCGTTCCCGCCCACCCAGCGGTCCACCAGGGCCGCCGTGGTGACCTGGCCCATGCAGTTCACCGACGTCCGGAACATGTCCGGGATCCGGTCCACGCCCAGGAGGATGGCCATTCCCGAAAGCGGTATGCCCACCGTGTCCAGCGCCGGCGCCAACGTCACGATGCTCGAGCTCGGGACGGGAGCCACGGTGAGCGACACCAGGAACGTGGCCAGGATGGCCCCGCCCAGGGCCGCGATGGGGATGGGGACCTGGTAGAGGTGGGCCAGGAAGACCACCGCTGCGCCCTGGAAGAGGGCGCTCCCGGGGCGGTACATGGAGGCGCCGAGGGGGACGACGAGGGTCACCGTGGAGGGGTCGACCTTCAACTTCTCCGTGGCCTCCTCGATCATCACGGGGAGCGCTGCCACCGTGGACGTGGACGCGAACCCCACAGCCACGCTCCCGAAGGTGGAGACGAAGAAGCGCCGGGGGCTGATGCCCCTCACGAACCAGAGGAGGGGAAGGAACACCAGGCCGAGGAACACGGCGAGCCCCACGACCACGCATACGATGAAGACGGCCAGGCTTCCCAGGAGCCCCCAACCCAGCTTGGCCGTCACCGGAGCGGCCAGCCCGAAGACGCCCACCGGCGCCGTCCAGAGGATCCACCAGACCAGCCGGATGAGCGCAGCGCCCACCGCGTCGGCGAGCTCGATGAGCCGGGTGCGGGACCCCTCCTCCAGCGTGCCCGCGGCGGCGGCCACGAGGGCGGTGAAGACGATGAGGGGGAGCAGCGAGCCCGCCGAGGCCGCGGCGAAGGGGTTGGGAGGGATGAGCCCCACCAGGAACTCCACGAACCCCTGGAGGGCCGGGGCCTCCTGGGCCTCCACCGGGGGGAGGGGCACGTCGGGGGCGAACAGGAGCCCGACCTTCATGATCCCCATCCCGATGAGGATGGCGGGGACGAGCGTCACCCAGAAGAAGCCCAGGGTGAGTCCGCCCATCCGACCCAGCTTGCGCGGATCGCCCAGCTTGGCGACGCCGGAGAAGATCACCGCCATGACCAGAGGGATGACCACCATCCGGATGGCGTTCATGAATGCCGCCCCGAAGGGCGCGGAGGCGGCGGCGATGGTGAGGAGGAGCTCGGAACCGGTGGCCGACGCGAGGAGGCCGAACCCGAGGCCGAGCACGAGCCCCGCGGCGATGAGAATATGGAGCATGGAGGATCCCTTGAGGTCTTGGTGGAGCATGCAATGGGGGGGGAAGCCCTCCGGGGCGTCAAGGAGGGGTGGAGTGGTCCCCGCGGCGTCGGGGGACGGGGCTCAGCTCCCCAGGCGCTGGAGCCGCTGGATGCTGAAGATCCCCAGGGCCGGGCCCAGGGCCAGCACGGGGAACGCCCAGGGCCACCCGAAGGCGTCCACCAGGACGGGAATCCCCTGGATGGTGGCCATCGTGAGGAGAAAGCCCATGGATGTCTGCAGCGTGAGGGCGGTCCCCACGGCGTCGGCCGGCGCCACCTCCGTGACGAGGGCCGAGAACTGGGCCGAGTCGGCCACCACGAAGAACCCCCACACCCAGGTGAGGAGCGCCACCAGGATGAACGGACCGCCGAAGAGGGCGCCCACGGCGAGGGAGCACGCGCCGCTGGCGGCCATGGCCAGCTTCACCACGCGGTGCCGGCCCAAGCGGTCGGCGGCGACGCCACCCCAAACGCACCCCAGCCCGCCGGCAGCGATCGCTCCGAACGCGGCCAGCTCGGCCACCGCGTGCCCCGGGCCTCCCCGGGCCGCGGCGGAGGCGAGGAGGAAGGCGGGAACCCAGGTCCACATGGCGTAGAGTTCCCACATGTGCCCGAGGTATCCACCCGTGGCCAGGAGCGTGGGACGGTGACGCAGGATACGCGCTACCAGCCCCCAGGAGAACGGGGGCCGGGCGAAGGCGTACGGACCGTCCCGGTACAGGAGGAGCACGAGCGCGGCGGCAGTCAGCCCCGCCGCGGAGGCGCCGGCCACCACCGTCTGCACGCCGGCGCCGCCTGCTGCCTTGAGGAGGTAGGGGGTGGCCTTCCCTACCGTCAGGGCACCCACCACGGTGCCGATGGCCATCCCCCGGGCGGAGCGGAACCAGGTGGCGATCATCTTCATCCCCGGAGGGTAGACGCCGGCCAAGAAGGCTCCGGTGAGGAGGCGGGCGGCCAGCGCCGCCGGGAACGACGGAGCCCACAGGAGGGAAACGTTGGCCAGCGCCGCGGCGGCGGCGCACCCGGCGAAGTAGGCCCGGGCGCTCACCACATCGGCGAGGTTCAGGAAGGCGGCCAGGGCCGTCCCCGCCACGAACCCGAGCTGGACGGCCGCCGTGAGCCACCCTACCTGCGCCGAGTCGAGCCCCCACCGGAGCTGGAGCTCGGGGGCGACGGCGCTGGCCGTGAACCACTCGGACATCCCCAGGAGCATCCCCATGGAGAGGAGCGCCAGCATCCCCCAGCGACGGGGGTCGTGATCGTGAGTCCCTGCGGCGGAACCCGCGGTGGGGGCCGGATCAGCCAACGAGCTGCTTGACCACGAACCAGACGTTGGCGGGGCGCTCGGCGAGGCGGCGCATGTACCAGGGGAACCAGTGGGTCCCGTATGCCACCAGCACGCGCACACAATGACCGGTCCGGACCAGGCGCTCCTGCTCGGACGTCTTGATGCCGTAGAGCATGGCCACCTCCCACGCGTCCCTGGGCAGCCCGAGCTCGTAGGCCAGGCGCCCCGCCTCGGCGTTCATGCGGGGGTCGTGGGTGCCCATCACGGGACGCCCTCCCCTGCCCTCCCGGCGCGCCCTCAGCATGGTCCCGGCCAGGCGGACGAAGTTCCGGTCCACGTCCGACTTCTTCGGGAAGGCGATGCCCGGCGGCTCCTTGTAGGCGCCTTTCACGAGACGGATGGCGGGACACAGGGGAAGGAGGGACTCCAGGTCCTCTTCGGTGCGGTACAGGTACGACTGCAGGCAGAGCCCCACGTTCTCGTGGTCCTCGCGCACGCACCGGAAGAGCTCCAGCGTCGGGTCCACGTACCCCGACGACTCCATGTCCACCCACACCAGCGATCCGGGGTCGCAGGCTCGCACGATGCTCTCCAGGCGCTTGCGCGCTCCCTCGGGTTCCAGGTCCAGCCCGAGTTGGGTGGGCTTCACCGACACCTCCGTATCCAGGCCCCGGGCCCGCACGGCCTCCAGCACCTTCAGGTAGTGCTCGGCCACGGCATCGGCCTCCGCGGTCGTGGTGACGTTCTCGCCAAGGAGGGTGAAGGTGGTGGGCGAGCCCTCCTCCTTCAGGCGCGCCCCCTCGCGGAGCGCGTCCTCCAGCGTCTCACCGGGCATGAATCGGCGGGTGGCGCGCCGGACGAACCCATACCTGGGGAGCCGGTGGGCGAGGAACTCGTTCGTGGAGGCCCAGAGGAGCGCGTTGCGGAGCATGGGAACCACTTGGTGAGGTGTGCGGCCAGGACACGGGAGGGTCAATGGACGACCTCCGCCAGGCGGAGACAAGGGAGGCGGCTCATCCGCCACCGGGGTCGGGAACGAGCCCCGGGTCGGGGAAGAGAGAGAGGCCGGCCCCGTCCACCTGCCGGCGGAACGAAGCGACATCGCTCACGAGAAAGGCGTTCACGTTGGCCACGAGGCGGGAAACGGCTTCCTCCATGCGGCGCAGGTCCAGGCGCTGCCCCTCCGTCGGACGGTCGTAGGAGCTGGCCAGCGACGCCACGCTCCGGCGTTGGCGGTCCACGGCGCGCGTGTCGGCGGCGTCGGAGAGCCTCTTCTCCAACGCGTCGGCCGCCGCGGCCAGGGAGGCGAGGTCCGAGCGCTCCTCCAACGCGGCGCGCACGGCACGGAGCCCCTCGCGCACCGCGGCGGCCCGGGACTCGACGTCGGCCAGACGCGTGGTCAAAGCGAGCGCGGACCGGAGCGCCTGGAGCTTCTCTTCCCGCTCTGCGAGGGAGACCTCGACCCGCGGGTCCGCCAGGACCGCCAGGGAGCGCTCCCTCACCAGGCCGCCCGCGCCGACGCGCACCTCGTAGATCCCCGGGAGGACTTCGGGAGCCTGACCGGCGCCGCGTCCGGTCGCGGGTGGCCCCGGGGAGTCCCCGCGCAGATCCCACACCACCCGGTTCACCCCCCGGACCGCCGGGCCCGTGAACGTGCGCACGGGACGACCCATGCCGTCCACGATGGAGATGTCGGCGTCCGGCAAGCTGTCCGCGCCCACCCAGTACGTGAGGAGCGCGCCCCGGGGGCGCGTTTCACCCTGGAATGTGGCCTCCCCGGAGAAGTGGTAGCCGTCGGTGGCGGCGGTGGCGTGCAGGTACGCCGGGGGCGGCTCGAAGACGTGGAGCGGCTCGGCCATGAGCGCGGGGTTCTGGGCCAGAGCCCGGAGGGGACGGACGTCGTCCAGCACCCAGATGGAGCGGCCGTGGGTTCCGATGACCAGGTCGTGGTCCCGGGGGTGTACCACCAGCGACGTCACCGGCGCCGTGGGGAGGCCGTGCGTCCACTTGAACCAGGACTCTCCCTGGTCCAGGGACACCCAGAGCCCCAGCTCGCCGCCCGCGAACAGCAGGTTGGGCGCCGCCGGGTCCTCCTCCAGCGTGTGCAGGAAGCCGTCGATCCCCCTCTTTTTCGCCAGGTTCTCCCAGTCGCGCCCCTGGTTCACGGTGCGGTACAGGTACGGCTCCCAGTTGCCGCGGCGATGGTCGTCGAACACCACGTATGCCGTCCCCGGGGCGTGGCGCGACACCTCGATGTGGGGGACCCAGGTGCCCTGGGGCACGCCCTTGATGCGGGGCGTGAGGTCGTCCCACGTTCCTCCGCCGGCGCGCGTGACCTGGACCTTGCCATCGTCCGAGCCTGTCCAGATCACCTCCCGCTCCAGGGGGCTCGGGGCGATGGTGAGGAGCGTGGTGTGGTTCTCGGCGCCGGTGTTCTCGCGGCTGAGCCCGCCGCTCTCGACTTGCCTCTGCTTGGCGGGGTCGTTGCTGGTGAGGTCAGGGCTGATGATCTGCCAGGTGTGGCCCCGGTCGGGGCTCTTGTGGACGAACTGGCTCCCGTAGTAAACGGTCCCCACCTCGAAGGGGTCCAGGGCGATGGCGGCGTTCCAATTGAAGCGGAGCTCGATGCTGTCGGGAGCCCAGGGGCGAATCCCCTTGCGCTCTCCGTTGCGCAGGTCGAACCGGTGCAGGTTCCCGCCCTGGGACATGGCGTACCCGTACGCCGCGTCGCGGGGGTCCACGAGGGCGTTGAAGCCGTCGCCGAAGCCGATCTCCCTCCAGTGGAAGTTGCGGATCCCTCCCGTGGCCCACAGGTCGGAAGGGCCTCGCCAGGAGCCGTTGTCCTGCATCCCCCCGTAGATGTTGAAGGGGACGGCATCGTCCACGGAGACGTGGTAGAACTGCCCCACGGGCAGGTTCTCGAAGAGCCGCCAGGTGAGCGCGCGGTCCCTGGACTCCCAGACGCCGCCGTCGCTGCCCAGGAGGAGGTGGCGCGGGTCCCGCGGGTCGATCCAGATGGCGTGGAAGTCGGGGTGCACGTCGCCCGCCATGGGCTGGAACATCTTCCCTCCGTCCTCGGACACGCGCACGCCGGAGCCGAGGTTGTAGAGGCGGTTCTCGTTCCCCGGGTCCACGGCGATGTCGGCGTAGTAGAACGGGCGGTTGGCGGTCCCGGGCTCGTCGTTCACCGTCGTCCAGGTGAGGCCGCCGTCCCCGGAGCGGAGGAGGGCGCTCCGCTCCGCCTCCACCAGCGCATACCACACGCGGGGGGCGGAGGGCGCCACAGCCAGCCCGATGCGCCCCAGCTCCCCCGCCGGGAGGCCCTCTGCCTCGCCCAGGTGCTGCCAGCTCTCGCCTCCGTCGTGGCTCAGCCAGAGCCCCGAGCCGGGACCGCCGGAGGTGAAGAACCAGGGCTCCCGGCGGAACTCCCACATGGCAGCGAGGAGCTTCATGGGGTTCGTGGGATCCACGACCAGGTCGGCGACGCCGGTGCTCTCATCGACCCAGAGCACGCGGCGCCACGTACGCCCCCCGTCGGTGGTCTTGTACACCCCGCGCTCCTCCCCACCGGACCAGGCCGGGCCCATGGCCCCCACCCAGACCACGTCGGAGTCGTGGGGGTGGACCACGATGCGGTGGATCCGCTCGGAGCGCTCCAGCCCCATGAGCCGCCAGGTGCGCCCCCCATCCAGGGTGCGGTACACCCCGGCGCCCACGCCGGCGCTGTTGCGCGGGTTCCCCTCCCCTGTTCCCACCCACACCACGTCGGGGGCGCTGGGATCCACGGCGATGGCGCCGATGCTGCTCACCCGCTCGGAGTCGAAGACGGGCTCGAAGGTCGTGCCGCCGTTGATGGACTTCCACACACCGCCAGTGGCTGCGCCCACCCAGACCACCAAGGGATCGGTAGGGTCCACGGCGAGGGCAGCGATGCGCCCACTCATGCCTGCGGGCCCCACGCTCCTGGGCCTGAGGGCGGAGAGGAGGGCGGGATTTACCTTCTGCGCGGCAGCGGGGCGCGGTGCTGGCGCGAAGAGCGCGGCGGCCAGCGACAGTGCGAAGGCGATGCGGCGCGTAACGGAGGCGCGCAAGCGGAGGTCTGCCATCATCGGCTTTCCTCCAGGGCGTGGCGGGCCAGGTGGTGCTCCCAGACCCGGCGTGAGAGGGCGGCGACGAGCGCCGCGGCCCGCTCCTGCTCCTCGATACCCCGTACCATGACCGCTAGTACATACGGGGGCGCACCGTCGGGGAAGACCGCGGCGGCGTCGTGGGTGTGGCCGGTGATCCACCCGGTCTTGTTGGCCACCCGGGTCCCCTCGGGGAGCCCCGCCGGGATGTTCTCGCGGAAGTGCTGCCGCTCCAGGATAGCCAGCATCTCGGAGCGCTGCTCCGGGGAGAAGCGCTCTCCCTGGGCCACCTGGGCCATGACCAGCCCCAGGTCCCGGGCGGTGGTGGTGTTGGAGAGACCCGCCTGGAAGGCCTTGGTGTCCTCCACGCCGCGGAGCACCTCCATGGAGTCGGCGCCCATTTCCCGGAGCATGGCGGTGACCCGTTCGGCCCCTGCCTCCTGAATGACGATGTTGGTGGCGAGGTTGCTGGACCAGGTGATCATGTGGTCCACCAGATCCCGCATGGGGACGCGCTCGCCCGCGCGGCCGTAGTAGGTGGTGTCCGAGTCCGAGTCCGTGGGGAGCTCGAAGTCGGACCCGTCCACGATGGAGCGGAAGGTGCGCGTGATCTCCACCGAGTCGGCCAGGGAGCGGAGCCCTTCGGCCTCGTCGAGGAAGAGACGCATCATCACCGGGACCTTCATGGTGCTGGCGGCGTGCATACGCAGGTCGGCGTGGAGCGCCAGGGAATCGCCGCCCGGGGCCAGGCTCCGGTAGTACATGCCCACCTCGGCGCCGGACGCCGTCACGAGGGAGTCCACCGCCGCTGCCAGGACGACCGGGTCGGCGGCCCGTTCCTGCTCCGTGCGCGCGCAGGAGACGGTGGCCAGGGCGAGGACGCAGGCGCAGGAGCGCAGGATGGCGTTCATGGAGGTCCAGGGTTGCGGGGAAGACTCGTCCGCATAGTCTAGGGGCGCGCTCGGAGGCGGTACAACACCCGGCAGCACTCGGCCGGGCCCGGGTGTCGTCTTCCGTCGGCGCCCTTTCCAGCAACCCTGTGACCACCACCCATGCTCACCGTCCTCGGGCTTCTCGTGATCCTCGGTGCCCCCGGCGATTCCCTCGTGTTCAGCGGGAAGGACGGGCAGCTGGAGGTGAGGACGCCGAAGTTGGCGGAGACGGCGATCCGCGTGGACGGGAAGCTGGACGAGCCGGAGTGGCAGCAGGCCGCAGTCCTGTCGGGGTTCACCGAGTTCGATCCCATAGAAGGCGTCGCACCCGTGGACCGGACCGAGATCCTGGTCTTTTACTCCGACGACGCCATCTACTTCGGCGTGCGCGCCTTCGACACCCGCCCGGACCTCATCATGGCCCGCCTGGCGGAGCGGGACCGGGCCGTCTTCCAGGACGACTACGTCCGCGTCATGCTGGACACCTTCAACGACCGGCGCCAGGCCTACGTGTTCTACGTGAGCCCCCTGGGCCTCCAGACCGACGGACTCTGGATCGAGGGGATGCGCCGAGGGGGCGGTGGTGGAGGAGGGGGTGGTGGGGGCGGTGGAGGTGGAGGAGGCGGAGGGGGTGGCGGAGGTGGGGGCGGCGTCTCCATCGACTTCAACCCCAACTACATCTACGAGTCCGACGGACGTGTCAACGCGGATGGCTGGACCGCGGAGATGAGGATCCCATTCATCTCCATCCGCTTCCGCTCGGCGCCCACGCAGGAGTGGGGGATCCAGGTGGCACGGGAGACGCGCCGGAACGGCCACAAGCAGGCCTGGGCGCCCCTGACCCAGGAGATCTCCTCCACCCTGGCGCAGAGCGGGCGCCTGGTGGGGCTGAAGGACCTCCATGCCCGGCGCCTGGTGGAGGCCAACCCGGTGCTCACCGGGACCCGGCTGGGGGACGACGCGTCCGGCGTGTTCCTGCGCCAGGATCCCGCAGCGGCCTTCGGCTTCAACGGACGCGTGGGGGTGACGCAGAATCTGGTGATGGAGGGCACGGCGAACCCCGACTTCTCCCAGGTGGAGGCGGACGCGGGTCAGATCGCCGTGAACGAGCGCTTCGCCCTCTTCTTCCCGGAGAAGCGGTCGTTCTTCCTCGAGGGCGCGGAGATCTTCAACACTCCCGCCCGACTGGTCCACACCCGGCAGATCGCCGACCCCATGGCGGGCGCCAAGCTCACCGGGAAGGTGGGCGCCTTCCAGGTCGGGTACCTGGGGGCGCTGGACGAGAGCCCAACGACGCTGGACGAAGAGGCAGGAAAGGCCGTCTTCACCCTGGTGCGGGCCCGGCGGGACGTAGGGGTCGGATCGACCCTGGGCTTCCTCTATACCGACCGCACGCTCACCGACGGCGCCGTGGGCTACAACCGTGTGCTCGCCAGCGACGCACGCCTCGTCTTCGGCGGTCGCTACACGGTGACCGGTCAGGTGGCGGGGAGCGTCACTCGCGAGTCCGACGAGGCGGACGACGACGGCATCCAGCCCCTCCTGAACCTGGACGTGCAGCGCGCCGGGCGGAGGTTCTCCTGGAACTTGAACATGACCGACGTGGCTCCCGAGTTCGACGCCTACTCCGGGTACATCACCCGGGCCGGGGACACGGAGGTGAACGCCAGCGTCTCCTTCACCCGCTTCGGGAAGCCAGGCGGCCTGTTGGAGAGCGCCTCGCTCCGCGTGGTGGGCAACACCTTCTTCCGCCACGACCAGTTCTGGGATGGCCGGCGCCCCTTCGAAGCCGAGGTGGAGCTCTGGCCCACGTTCGCGTTCCGGGGATCTCGCAACCTGTCCTTCGTGTTCCGGCGTGGGTACTTCCGGTTCGAGGCCGACGACTACGACGACTACCAGGTGCTCGGGGCGGACGGGGAGCCCGAGGCGTTCCGCATCCCCGCGGCGCTGGAGGGGCTCAACGCATTCGGAGTGATGCCCCGGATGCGCATCAACAACGAGTTGAACCTGAACGGCCAGTTCTTCTTCCGCGAAGTACCCATCTACGAGGAAGCCCGGCGCGGGTTCGAGGTGCGCCTCTCCCCGGAGGTCACGTACCGCCCCACCGCCCAGATCCAGCTCCAGCTGAACTACACCTACTCGAAGATCTCGCGGCGCCGCACCGAGGCGGTGACCGTCGGGGGGCCCTCGGTGGGGGTGGTGAACGGCGCGAGTACCGTGTCGCGGATCATGGAGCTGACCCGGGACACGCCATACTCCAGCGTCCACATCCCCCGGCTGCGCCTGCAGTACCAGTTTTCCAAGTCGCTCTTCGCCAGGGCAGTGGGGCAGTACGAACTGGCGCGAAGCGTGGAGCTCACGGATCCCACCACGGGGCGGCCGCTCCTGGTGTACGGCGAGCGCGAGCCCGCGGAGTCCACGGGGGAGTTCCAGGGGCAACTCCTCCTCCAGTACGAGCCGAGCCCCGGCACCATTTTCTACATCGGCTTCAGCCGGCTCATGGAGGGGCGGCGGACGCTGAGCCTCGACCGGCTCGACCCGGTGCAGGAGGGGCTCTTCCTGAAGCTCTCCTACCTCTTTCGCATGTGACGGGCCGGGGCTCAGAACGTCAGGGCGAGCCCCAGGTCTGCGACCAAGTAGCGCAGGGACAGCCCGGCGCCCCCGGGGAGTTCGGTGCTCGCCCGGGACAGGCGCAGGCCCGGCGTCACCGCGAGGTAGTGGGTAGCCTGGACCCAGAGGCCGGCGCCCGCCTCCCCACCCCACCCCAGCGTGGACACTCCCGCCGGGCTGGCGCCGGCGCCGGGAGACTCTACCCGGGTGGTGAGGACACCCACCCCTACCCAGGGGATGACCCGCGAGCCCGGGGCCAGCGCCAGGCGCACCCCGACGTTCACACCCGTCGCCACGTAGGGCTCTCCGGACGGGCACCCGGCGTCCCGGCACCCGAAGCGGAGCTGGCTGAAGCCGGCGTACATGGTGCGCCACCCCGTGCCCAGGGTCACCTCGACGCCGAACGCGGCGCCCGAGGTGGCACCCTCCCCTACCCCGGTGCCGTGGGCGAACGACGACACGGGGACGGCGGCGCCCAAGCGCGCCTCCACGGTCAGGGGTGATCCCTGGGCGGCGAGGCGCGCCGGCACCCCTCCGAGGGCGGAGAGGGCTACGGCCAGGACGAGGGCATGGAGCGGACGGGACACGGCGGCTGCCTCTGCGGCGCGGGGACGCGGACGGACCACGTCAATGCTATCCGGGGGGGAGGGGCCCGCCAAGCCGTCCGGGGCGTTGCACCGGCCCGGCCGGCCCGGCATCATGGGACCTACGTCCCCCGAACCCCGCCCTCCATGCCGTCCGAACCGCTGCGCACCGCCCGAAGGACCCACGGTTTCACCGAGTCGGTGATCCGGGAGATGACCCGCGTGGCTCAGGAGCACGGCGCGGTGAACCTGGCCCAGGGCTTTCCCGACTTCCCCGCACCCGCCCTCCTGAAGGAGGCGGCGTGCCGGGCCGTCCTCGGCGACGTGAACCAGTACGCCATCACCTGGGGTGCTCTACGACTGCGTGAGGCTTTGGTGCGTAAGTACCGATCCTGGTATGGGATGGAGGTGGACGGCGAGCGCGAGATCACGGTCACCTGTGGCGCCACCGAGGCCATGGTGGCGGTGATGCTGGCGGTGGTGGACCCGGGGGACGAGGTCATCGTCATCGAGCCCTTCTACGAGAACTACGGCCCCGACGCCATCCTCTCCCAAGCCCGCCCGGTCTTCCTGCGGCTCGACCCGCCGCACTACCGCCTGGACGCGGATCGTCTTCGCGCCCTGGTCACCCCGCGCACCCGGGCCATCGTCCTCAACACCCCCAACAACCCCACGGGGCGTGTCTTCGACCGGGAGGAGTTGGAAGGGGTGGCGGAGGTATGCCGGACCCACGGGATCCTGGCCGTCACCGACGAGATCTACGAGCACATCCTCTACCGTGGGGAGCACGTCCCGCTGGCGACGCTGGACGGGATGGCGGAGCGCACGGTCACCGTGAGCGGGGCGTCCAAGACGTTCTCCGTGACCGGGTGGAGGATCGGGACCATCGTGGCGAGCGCCGCCCTCACGGATGCCATCCGAAAGGTTCACGACTTCCTCACCGTGGGGGCGCCCGCGCCCTTCCAGGAGGCGGTGGCCGATGCCATGGACGGCCTCGGGCGGGACTACTACGCCGCCATGGCCGAGCAGTACCGCGAGCGCCGCGACCTCCTGGTGGCCGCGCTCCTGGGCTCGGGGTTCGGCTGCCAGGCACCGGAGGGGGCGTACTACGTGCTGGCGGACTTCTCCGCCCTGAGCCGGGAGGACGACACCACGTTCGCGAGGCGTCTGGCCAGGGAGGCGGGCGTGGCCTCCGTCCCCGGCTCCAGCTTCTTCGCTACCCCAGGGGGAGGGGCCACTCTGGTGCGCTTCGCTTTCTGCAAGCGGGTGGAGACGCTCCGGGACGCGGGGGAGCGCCTCGCCGCCTTCGCCGGCTGAGGGCCGCCGCTCCTCCTGCCCCCACGTGCCTACTCCGGCGCCTCCCGGAGCACCGGGAGGGGCGGGCGCGTGAGCAAGCCCCTGCTCCCCAGGAGCCCCACCGCCACGGTCATCCCCGCCACCGCGGCCCAGATGGCCAGGAGCGGGGCCCAGTGCACCGCCCACTCCACCTCGAGCACGAAGCGGGACAGCGCGGCGGAGGCTACGACGGCCAGGACGAGGCCGGTGGCGGTGGCCAGTGTCCCCAGCGCCAGGTACTCGGCGAACAGGACGACCAGGACCTGGCGCCGCCGGGCGCCCAGCGTCTTCAGGAGCGCCCCCTCCCTCTGGCGCTGGCTGCGGTGGCCAGTGCCCCCACCAGCACCACGAGCCCCGCCAGGGCGCAGAAGAGCCCCAGGAAGGCCACGGCCTGCCGCACCCGGGAGAGGATGGCGTCGATGGCCTCCTGCACTCGGGAGAAGTCCAGGGCGGAGACGTTGGGGAACGCCGCCACCAGGTCGCGCTGGAACGCCGAGCGGGCCTCGGCGTCGGGGATGCGCACGACGAGGATGATGCTCTGGGGCGCGTCGTCCAGCGTGCCGGGCTCGAAGATGGCGAAGAAGTTGGGCTCCAGCCGGTCCCAGTCCACCCGCCGGAGGCTCGTGACCACCGACGGCACCTCGACGCCCGCCACGTCCCAGGTGATGGTGTCGCCGAGCCCGACGCGGAGGTCCTCGGCCACGTCCACCTCCATGGACACGCGGGCCAGCCCTCCCGCGTCCACCTCGGTGCCGTCCTCCGAGCCCCGGGTCCCGTCCCACCAGCGCCCCGCCACCAGGGTCTCCGCAGGGCCGAGGCGCGCGCGGTACGTGTTCCTGTACTCCCGGCGGACCGCCCAGCCTTCGGGGCGGTTCTCGTCCGTGGTGTCGGCGCGGAGCTGGTCGCGGCCCATGCCGTTGATGGCCAGGATGCGGGAGGGGATGATGGGGGCCGGCTCCGCAGACCCCAGAGCCCCCGGGGGCACGAGGGCGCGCACGCCCTCGAGCTGGTCCTTCTGGATGTCGAAGAGGAGGACGTTGGGACGCCCCTCGGCGAAGTTGAGGTCCAGGTCGTCCAGGAGGCTCTCCTCCACCTGGAGCACCGTCCCCACGATGAAGGCGCCGAACCCCAGCGCCAAGGTCACGGAGATGGTCTGGTTCTGTGGTCGAAAGAGGTTGGACACCCCCTGCCGCACCGGGTAGGAGGCGCGGTGGGGAAAGAAGCGGCGCGTGAGGCGCGTCAGGCCCCACCCCGCCCCGATGAGGAAGGCGACGGTGACGGCCAGGGCCGCGGCGAAGCCCAGCCCCACCATCGGCTCCGGCGCCTCCAGGACGCAGAGCGCCACCACGGAAACGGCGAGCGCAGCGTAGGCGCCGATGTGCAGGGGGTCGTAGCGCCTCGAGGGCGGCTCGAAGTCCCGGCGGAGCGCCTGCAGGGGCGGCACGTCGCGGAGCTGAAGGAGGGGGATGAGCGCGAAGATAGCCGCCACCCAGATCCCGATCCCCAGCCCCGCCGCGGCCGAGCCAAGGGAAAAACGGGTGGTGACCTCCACCGGGAGCGCTCCGGAGAGGACCATCGGGAGCAGACGCTGGATCCCCACCCCCAGCGCCACCCCGACCGCCGAGCCTGTCAGCCCCAGCCCCGCGGCCTGCAGCAGGTAGGCTGCGAACAGGGTCCACTGGTCGGAGCCGATGCAGCGCAGCACGGCCACCCCGGGCCTCTTCTCCCGGATGTAGACGTGGATGGCGCTGGCCACGCCGATCCCGCCCAGGAGGAGGGCCCCCAGCCCCACCATGGCCAAGAACTCGCCCAGGAAGCGGATCCCGTTGGAGATCTCCTGGGCCTGCTCCTCGGCCAGATCGTAGTTCACCTGCGTGGCATTGAAGAGCGTGTCGTAGCGCTCGCCGAGGGCCTCGCGCTCGGTCCGGTCCGGGAGCTTCACGAAGATCTGGTAGCGCGCCAGGCTCCCCACGCCGAGGAGGCCGGCGCGGGCGAGCGTCTCCTGGGAGATGAACACCCGCGGGCCGGTGGCGGTCTGGAAGCCCATGTCGGTGGGCATGTCCTCCACGGTGCCGAGGAGGCGGAGGCGCGCGCGCCCCACCACGAGCGTGTCGCCCACGTCCACGCCGAGTTGGGTGAGGACGGCGGGGTCCACCAGGATCCCCCCCTCCCGCACCTGCCACCCCCAGGCCCCGTCGGGGTGTGTGACCACCGTCCCGTAGTACGGATAGTCGCCGTCGTTGGCCTCCACCTGGAGAAGCCGCACCGAGCCGCTGGAGGGCGCCAGCACCATGGACACGGCGGTGGTCACCCGGGACAGGGGCACGCCCGCCTCGGCCAGGGAATCGAGGACGTGCCCCACCGAGTCGGGGAAAGCGCGACGGGAGGAGAGACGGGCGTTGGCGCCCATGAGCACGTCGGCCTCCTCCTGCACCGAGCGCGCCACGTCTTCGCGGAAGGAGTGGATAGACACGAGCGCGGCGACGCCCAGCGTGATCGAGACCATGAAGACCCCCACGCGCCGAAATCCCCTGCGGCTCTCCCACAGGGCGAGGCGGAGGGCGAAGGAGGGCCTCACGGGGTGCGGGCGCCTTCCCCGGCGCGGTCGGAGGCGATGCTCCCGCTGGCCAGGCGGATGACGCGGTGCGCCCGCTCGGCCAGCGTCAGGTCGTGCGTGACCAGGACCAGGGTGGTGCGCGCTTCACGGTTGAGCTCCTCCATCATGGCGACGATGGTGGCGCCCGTCTCCGCGTCCAGGTTCCCCGTAGGCTCGTCGGCGAAGAGGATGCGCGGCTCGTTGGCGAAGGCCCGGGCCAGCGCCACACGCTGTTGCTCGCCGCCGGAGAGCTGCGCCGGGTAG
>Ga0315541_1001826_pt1 | contig 18873 bp, 17 predicted proteins | sample SalMarSW160190MG_FD_203095 | JGI IMG/M metagenome (GOLD analysis project Ga0315541, IMG submission 203095) | Salt marsh sediment microbial communities from the Plum Island Ecosystem LTER, Massachusetts, United States - Salt Marsh Sediment SW1601-190 ...
GTAACTGTTCGTACTCTAAAAAAACTGTCTATTACATTACCATCTTTGCGGACGGCTGTGCGTTACCTTTCTGGGGGTCAGCGTCAAGCACTAGCTGTGGGACGAGCTATCGCCTGGGGGAGAAAGATAATTATTATGGATGAGCCAACAGCAGCATTAGGGGTGGAAGAATCACGAAAAGTACTGGGTTTGGTGAGACAATTAAAGGAACACGGGGCTTCCGTTATTGTTATCAGCCACAATTTGAGACACGTCTTCAGTGTAGCAGAGAGAATTATAGTTCTCCGAGGAGGAAAGAGAATAGGATCAAAGTTAAAAAGTGAAACTAGCGGGGATGAAATTGTTAAATTAATTACCGGAGCAGAATTAATTTAACCCTACATTTGGCTATTCGAATAATATTCGCTATGTTGTTTAATAGTAAAGCTGATTTAAGCATTCCTTCCATTCTTAAAGTGTAAATTATCGAGAAGCAGCTCCCGTTTAATTTTCAATTAATAAATGGAACCCAAAAAATTGACAATAAGGGATTTTTTGACATACTAAGAAAGTAGTCCTTGCCGCATCGAAAACAAAATAGACTCGCAGTCTAAGAAGCAACTCTCATGGCCCAATTGAAACTGGCCCGAATGTAGAAACCTTTCATTGAACTTTCTAAGGCTTTGCGCTTGTAGTTCAATTGGATAGAGCGCCGGATTGCGGATCCGGAGAGTGGGGGTTCGAGTCCCCCCAAGCGCACCAAATAAAATGGAGAGGTGGCTGAGTGGTCGAAAGCGGTCGCCTGCTAAGCGATTAAGTGCCCATAAAGGTGCTTCGAGGGTTCGAATCCCTCCCTCTCCGCCAGTTTAGGGGCTATTCTTATACTCCCCATTTAGCTCCCTCATCCAGCATAATAAGATAATTTTCTACCGGGATGTAATTGGTGATGGAATTTCCAGAACCTAAAGCATAACCTCCACCGGGCATACATTTATCTAAAATATCTCTTACATAGCATCGTAGTTCCTTTTCTTTCAGTTGGCTGAGCTTACCCACATCTACTCCACCTAATACTGCGATTCTATTCCCATATTTCTTCTTGAATTCGGCAGCCGACATTATAGCATCTTCAAAGGAGTGTTTGGCATCTATCCTTACATCCTCAATCAGGTCTTCCATTATGGAATCACAGTAGCCACAGTTATGGAGGATATAGAGGAGTCCACTATCATGAGCAAGCTTAGCAAATCTTTTGTGCCAGGGCAGAATATACTTTCTTAATATGTTTGGAGAAAGAAGTGTGGCTGTCTTGAATCCCATATCATCTCCTTGAAAAAAGCCAACTAAATTATCCAGACCAATGATCTTTTTATATGCTCCATAGATTAATTCTCCTACCCTTTCGCTAGCCGCTTCCACTAAATCTGGGCTGTCGGATAAAAGATAACTAAGCGTCTCAAGCCCAAATAGCTCGTTGAAAAGGACTTCAAGGACCCCTGGAGAGAAGGAAGCAAAGATTCCCATCCCCTCAGGTAGATTCTTAGAAGCAAATTCAAAAGGCCACAGATCCAATTTTTCAAGGGAAGGCCAACTATACTTTTCAAAATCCTCCCAAGAGGTTATTATCCCCTTTCCTTCCTCAACCCAGAGCCTCTCTCCTTTAGAAAGAGAAGCAGTATCCTCCCCTACCCTCTTTTTAGAAGCAAAAGATAGACTCCCTGAGAAGCGGAAACCACTGATAAACCGCAGGCAATCATAACCAAGTCGATACCAGCACTCAATGTAATTGGTGAGAACTGCCTCTTGAGACTTTTTATCTTTTGCTAAAGAGGGCTCTATCCATGGTCGGCTAAATTCCCTTTCCGTAAAATACCTGATGACCTCTTTATCGATATGGAGTTCAACAAAATGGACCTTGGAAGGAATTTTCTTTCTCAGAATAATCTCTTTAAATTCTTCTCTATCTGGTTTTGGATGTTTCATGAAAGACCTCCTAATTTCAAAAAGGATTTTATTTTCTCTGAGCCAAAGAGAAGGAGGAAATCTTTTGAGGTTTCAAAACTGGGACAGCCTGCTCTTCCACCCAATTTCTTACATTTAATGGCAGCCACAGCACTGGCAAACTCACTGGTTATCTCTATAGGCCAATCTTTAAGGAGTCCGTAAATGAAACCACCATGAAAGACATCTCCACAGCCTGTAGTATCTACTACCGGTACCTTAAAGGCTGGCTGAAAAAAACTCTTCTCTTCTGTCCTTATCAAAGAACCTCTCTTTCCTCGAGTAACAACTACTACTCGGGGACCTCTTTTAAGAAAAAATTCGGCGGCTTTTTCTACATTGGTAGTCCCACTAAAACCAAGAGCGAATTCCTCTGGCACAATCAGAAAGTCAATCAGTTTAATCAAAGGAAGGAGTTCTTTCTTCTGAGGAGTCTCTGCATCAAGCACGGTTTCTACACCCACCTCTTTAGCCCAGGTAGCAGCCAGGAGTGCCGCTGGCAGGTCGTATTCATCCAGGTGAAGAATCTGGCAAGATGTGATAAAATCTTTCGATAGCTCTTCTTTCTTGAGGCGAGAGACCATCTGGTCTGTCCACCAGATGGTGCGGCTACCTTTTTTCTCATCCACCACAATAAAAGCAAAAAAGGGCCCGGCTTTCTTTTCTTTAATTATACCGCTGGTGTCAACTCCTTCCTGGCTGAATTCATTAATGGCAAAACGAGAAAACTCATTATTTCCTAATTTTCCTACAAAACTAACCTTTGCTCCGAGCCTGGCCAAGGTTACTAAAGCGGTAGCTACTGGCCCTCCTCCCTGCTGAATGAGCCTTATCATCTTACTCTTGGTATCGGGTTTTGGGAAAGAAGGGACAATACCCAAAAGATCAACGGCACAACTTCCAAGCCCAACGACATCGAATCTCTGCTTGTCTTTGCCAATTCTATTCATCTTCCTCCTAGTGCTCTTAGTAATGGATATCCTTTCTCGCCTAAGGACTTTGCATATTTCTTTAGCTCTGGAACTTCTGTAATGTCCTCGTAGACAGCCTCTACAGCAAGTTTGATAGCATCAATACCTGCTTTAATTCCATCCGGATGGTGATAAACTGAGGTCCCCGCCAGAAACATCTTACCCTCAGCACCGAGAACTTTTATGTTATAGCCGATATTATGTGCTCCAAGGCCACCAGCAATCACAAGAGTCATTCCATCATCTTCTTCGAGTTCTTCTTCCCTCAATCTTTTAATAATAGGCTCTTTTTCAATATCAGTAGGTCTGATATATCCCCTGAGCGCTGGTAGTTGCATAAATGCCGCTCCCTCAAGCGCTGCAAGTAGATATGCTACTCTTGGATCCTCCCCAGCAGAGTAATTGGAATCCCCACAGTATCTATTCATTCCAGCAGTATGAGCATAGATTGGGACCTTGTATCTATCTCCCATTTCATATATCTTCCTTATAACCTCAAAATCACCAGAGAAATGGGGAGAAAACATCAAGGTATTTGCTCCATTATCGACGGCAATCTTAGCATACTCAAGGATATCAAAAGGATTTACTGTGATATGGGGTGCAAATAGAATCTTTTTTTTGCCTGGCTTTGGATTAGGTGAGAGATCAAACCCATTCTCTTTCAACATTTTGACTGTGAGAGTGACATACTTTGCCAGCTCTTCTTTTGTAAGATGAAGATTTTCATCGGATTTAACGAAGAGCGCACCAGATAGTGCTGCCTCAGTCACGTTTTTAGCAAAAAGATCCGCTGGCAGCCATTTCGGCTTAACAATGGTGCCTATGATTGGTTCCTTCTCATTCATTCCAAGGTATTCCCTTATTCTCTTATGAGGCCAGATCTGACCAAGAAATCTATCTTTGAATTCTCTTGGAAATCTATAATCTACAACTCTAGCAGTAAAATCTTGGAATCCATTGAAAGGTTCGCCCTGAGTAGCCATTCTCAACTGCGCCAGAGGAACTGCATCTGGCAACGTATCAAAAAATTCCAGTGGGGTAGATATAGTTATCATTGCTGATTCCATCCCCTTTTTAGAGTTTAGCCCAAGAAGTTTAACCTCCTTAAGATATGACATATGCTTCTTATATTCTGATGGTTCTTCTCCAGGTCCTGGCCAATTCTCTGTTGTCCCATGAATCAGTATCTTAGAGACAGCATCTTCTATCCCTTCAAAATTATATCCTTCCTTTTTCGATTTAGCAGTGATATAGTAAGTAGTCTCTACCGCTTTTCCTCTATATATTCTCCCTTTGTTTACATTATTAAGGATTCGCTTCTCTACTTTTTCTTTTTTTAGAAAAGGCCTTCCAATGTAAGGATGCTGACTTACTATATTTAGTAACTTTCCTGTGCCAAGATATTCCCTCATTCCATCTCTCCTTTTGTCACTCCATTTTTCAGTTTAATGATGCTTATCTCATCTTTTTCTCTCTAATACTTTCCTTACTGCTCTGATAATTCCGGATGAGGTAAGGCCAAATTCTTCTAAAAGCTGCCGAGGTCGACCAGATTCACCAAATTTATCCCTTATCCCTACCATCTCTATTGGTACAGGATAATTTTTCGATAGAACCTCTGCAACTGCTCCCCCGAGACCACCAAAAACTTGATGCTCCTCTGCGGTAACGATTGCTCCAATCTTTCTGGCAACATTAATAATTGTTTCCTCATCTATCGGTTTAATTGTATGTAGATTAACCACACAGATATCTGTTCTTTCTTTTTCTTCCATTTCCTCAGCAGCTAAGAGTGCCTCAGAAACCTCTACTCCACAGGCAATGATAGCGACATCTTTTCCTTCCCGAATGACATTCGCCTTTCCAAAGATGAACGGAGAATTTTCATTTGTGACTATTGGCGTAGGTTCCCTCCCGACCCTGATATATACAGGTCCAGGAATATCGGCTGCGGCAATAGTTGCTTTCTTTGCTTCGATGCTATCTGCAGGAACCACTACCTTTAAGTTTGGTATCACTCTTGTAGCTGCTATATCCTCAGTAGCCTGATGGGTTGCTCCATCGGGTCCTACCAAAAGGCCACTATGTGCTCCTTCAATTTTGACATTACAATTACTATAGCAGATACTGATCCGCAGCTGTTCCCAGCATCTACCAGCAGAGAAAACACCGTAGGTGCAGACATAAGGAATATAACCAGCTAGACTGAATCCTGCTGCCACTCCCATCATATTCTGCTCAGCTACTCCAAATTCAAAGAACCTATCGGGGAATCTTTCTTTAAAGAGGTTTGCCCGAGTAGATTTTGTCAGATCAGCACAAAGAACAACAACCTTTGGGTTTCTTTCTCCCAAAATAACCAACCCTTCACCAAAACCCTCTCGAGTCCCCCGCCAATTCTTTTTATCCTTATCCATTTTCTTCTAACTCTTTTAAAGCTATCTCTGCCTCTTCTCTATTTGGAACCTTCCCATGCCAGTCCACCTTATTCTCCATAAAGGAAATGCCCTTCCCCTTAATAGTGTGAGCAATGATCACGGTTGGGGTTACTTTATTATCCTTTGCTCTTTGATAGGCACTGAGAATCTCTTTAAAGTCGTGGCCATCAATCTCTATCGTCTCCCAACGAAAATCACGCCACTTTTTCACAAATGGCTCCAATCCCATCACCTCTTCTGTAGAACCATCGATCTGCAGGCCATTATAGTCAACGATAGCACAGAGGTTATTCAATTTATAATGGCCCGCACTCATGGCAGCTTCCCAGATCTGACCACAATTACATTCTCCATCACCGAGAAGAACATAAACATGAAAATCCTTTTTGGAGAGTTTGCCTGCTAAAGCCATTCCCACACCGATGGATAGGCCTTGACCAAGAGAGCCGGTTGATACCTCAAGTCCTGGCAACCCTTTATCCTTACCAGGATGGCCCTGAAGCCTTGAGCCAAACCTACGAAGGGTCAAAAGTTCCTCTTTTGGAAAATAGCCGGATTCCGCCAGGCATGCATAAAGTAGTGGACAACTGTGACCTTTTGAAAAGATTACTCTATCCCGATCTTCCCAGTCAGGCTCTTTTGGATTATGTCTCAACTGGTCAAAATAGAGCGCAGTCATTAACTCAGCGGCAGAAAGGGCACCTCCCGGATGACCACTTCCAGCCTTAGAAAGCATCTTAATAATATCTATTCTAACCTGCCTTGCCTTAGCTTTTAACTCTTCTATATTTCTATCCATTTCTTTTTCCTTCTGGGAATTCAAATCAGCTTTTTAACCTCAGAGATAATCTTTTTCGTATCAGGAAGAACCGCCTTTTCAAGATTTCTACTAAAAGGAATGGGGACATCCCTGGAGGCAAGTCTCCTTGGAGGTGCATCTAAGTAATCAAAGGCTTCTTCTACTACCCTCGAAACAATCTCGGCTCCAACTCCAACGCTTTTATTTCCCTCCTCAACAGTTAAAAGACGCCCTGTTTTTTTAACTGAATCCAAGAGGGTACCCATATCCAATGGACTTAAAGTGCGTAAGTCAATCACCTCAAGACTTATTCCCTTTTTCTCCAAAATATCAGCAACTTCTAAGGCAAAAAGGACCATTCTGGAATAAGTAGCGATAGTAACATCATTCCCTTTCCTTTTAACCTCAGCCTTACCTATTGGAATAGTGTAATCACCCTCGGGAATTTCTCCCTTTGTATTGTAAAGAAGCTTATGCTCGATAAACATTATGGAATTATCCTCTCTGATGCTAGACTTAAGTAAACCTTTAGCCTCATAAGGGGTGGAGGGCATAACTACCTTAAGACCTGGGGTATGGACAAACCAAGATTCAAGGCTCTGGGAGTGCTGAGCAGCATAGCTCTTTCCTGCTCCTCCCTGCGTTCTTATCACCAAGGGTATCTTGACCTGTCCTCCTAACATATATCTTATCTTGGCTATTTGGTTGACAATTTGATCCATACAGACACAGGCAAAATCAATGAACATTATCTCACCTATAGGTCGCAGTCCAGTCAGGGCACATCCTAAGGCAGAACCAATGATGGCTGACTCTGAAATGGGCATATCCATAACTCTTTTTGGTCCAAACTTCTCATATAGTCCTTTGGTGACAGCCATAGCTCCACCAAAGGCCCCTATATCTTCTCCTAGGAGGAACACCCTGTCATCCCTTTCCATTTCCTCTTCCAGAGCTTCATTTATAGCCTCGCGGTAGGTTATCGTCCTCATTCCTTTGGTTTCTTTCTCCATGATAACTCTCTTCCTCTAAACATATAAGTATTTTTCTACATCCTTTGGATTTGGCTCTGGACTGCTCAAGGCATATTCCACTGCCTCCTCGACTTCCTTTTTCACCTCTTGCTCCATTATCTCTATCTCTCCTTCTGTTATAATCTTATCCTCAATTAACCGCCTTTTAAATCTCACAATCGGCCCTTTTTTTCTCCACTCCTCCTCCTCTTCCCTCGTTCTGTAGGATCGATGATCACTTGCCCCGTGTCCCAAGAAGCGGTAGGTTTTAGCCTCAATTATTGAGGGACCATTCCCTTTTCTAGCCCGCTGGACTGCTTTTGCCGTTTCCTCGTACACGGCTACCGGATCCATTCCATCAACAATTATCCCCGGTATATCATAGCCCCTGGCTCGATCAGCAACGTTAGGAGTAGCAGAAGTTCTATTGATAGGAGTGGATAGACCGTAGATATTGTTCTCACAGACGAAGATAACGGGAAGTTTAAAAGTGGCACACAGATTAATTGATTCATGAAATGTTCCTTGATTTGAAGCCGCATCGCCAAAGAAAGAGAGGCAAACTTGATCCGTTCCTCGATATTTTATGGAGATTCCGGCCCCGCTGGCAATGGGAAGCCCCCCTCCCACAATTCCGTTAGCGCCTAAAATCCCTTTTTTGACATCGGCAATGTGCATGGTGCCACCTCGACCCTTACAGTAGCCTGTTTCCTTGCCTAATATCTCCGCCATCATGAGCTTCATATCTGCACCCTTAGCTAAGCAGTGGCCATGTCCCCTATGGGTGCTTACAATGCAGTCATCTTTTCTTAGTGCCTTACATGCTCCGGTAGGCACAGCCTCCTGTCCAATGGATAAATGGGGAGACATACCAAACAATTTGTCCGTCAAGTAAAGCTGGTAAACCTTCTCCTCAAAATGTCTTATCCTGAGCATCATCTTGAGGAGATTCCTCTTATCTTTATTGATCAATTTTACTTGCATTAAACCTTCCCCTTATCGGTGTATTTTTTCTGAATGATACCCCTTATAATATCACACCAAAGATGGGTTAGGCTAAAGTGGACATCCTCAATAAACGATATGTTATCACTGGGAACGATAAAACAGATATCAGCCACATCCTTTATCTTTCCCCCCTGGTATCCAGTGAGAGCAATGCTTATTGCCCTCTGCCTCTTGGCTACTTCGAAGGCATTCAATATATTCTGGGAGTTTCCACTTCCCGTTATGCCAATAACCACATCACCTTCCTCAACCCAGTTAGCTAACTGTTCGGAAAAGCAGTCCTCGTAACCCACATCATTAGCCCAACTGGTTAAAGTAGGCATGTTATCATTTAGGCATAATGTCTTAAATCGCTTACCTTTTACTATGACTTTATCCTTCTTATCAGAGACTATTGTATGTTTGGCAAGGTCATTGATAAGGTGGGAAGCGGTGGAAGCATGTCCTCCGTTACCCATGGTGATAACCTTCTTACCATCCTCATAGGCTTTCAGTAAAACTTTGATAATTTCCTCAATGGTGCTCACAGGAACCCTCCCAAATACTTCCCTTGTCCCAGAAAGATAATCCTTAATCTCGTTTTGAATATTCATCTTTTTATCCCTCGTATTTTTCATTTTTTGTAGATTCCTATTTCATATTCAAAGTACATGAGAGTATATGAGATCACTAATTTTTATCTAAGCTCTTCGTCCAGAATGATGAAATAGTTCCTTGTAGGAGAACATAATTAGCTACAGAATTTCTTGAGCCTAATAAGGTATACCACCGCCGTGCCACTCATCTAAAATATTCTCTATATATTCACGCAATTTATCCTTCTTTAATCTGCATTAATCTTTCTGATTCTTATTAAGCTCACCCACGGTAATTAAAGGTACTTAACACTCCTCTCACATTTTATCATCTATGACATTTATACTACTGATGAGAATTTTGCCAATAATTCTGATAGAGGACCGCCCTGAATAGGTTTAACGCTCAACCCACCACAAAAACCCCCTTTAAATAAGCTCTTTTTGCATTACTATCCCAATTTTATCACGCACACTCCATTAACAATGAGCCCAAAAGAATAAGAGCACCCTACATCCTGTATATGTAGAATAAATAGGGTGCTCTTACCTCTCATCCTATCTGAACGACTAAATGACCTAGTCCTGCAAAAAGACTACTTCATAGTGTATCTACTTCTCTCCTTATTATCGGACACCCTGTTTCGCCCAGTCAGCAACCGCTTCATAGTTGGTTTCGTCAACAAAACCGACCCCTGTGTCTACAGTTATCGGCATTAGGCCATATTTTATTGACAAACACAAACTGACTATCGGCAGAAATCCCTGATAAAACGGTTCTTGATCAATTGTAAGGCTGACATATCCCTTTTCGAAACCATCTATGATTTGAGGAGTAATATCGAAACCAATGTTCTTAATTTCCCCTGGCTTCTTGCCTATTGATTCCATGTAATATGGAGCCGCACCAAGGAACTGACCACCAGAATAACTAATCAACTTAACATCTGGATTTGCTGCAACAGCACCTACAATTTGAGGCAAAAATAGGTCCGTATTAGTAGCAGATTCGTTAGAATGTTTGATCTTCACTATTTTACAGCCAGCTTCTTCAAAGGCTTCGGCAACTCCTATATCTCTCTTTTCAAGTCCTGCTCTTCCCCAGTTACCATCAATTATAACCTTGTCTCCTTTTTTAATTCCAAATTTCTCAACTGCTCTTTTACCCAGACGATAACCGAATTGTTTTATGTATGAACCTACGTACCCCGTCTCATATTTTGCCTGCGTTTTGGGATTGTCAACATTTACAATAGTTATCGCGATCCCGGCATCCTGAGCTTCTTTAAACAAAGGCATAAGCGCCGCCTCACCAGGATGACCCTGCATGGCTATTCCATCAGGTTTGGTAGCAATAGCTTCCCTGAGCTGCTGGGTCATTTTCTCACATGACCAGCCTGAAAATACGTATTCTACTTTACAGCCCATAAGTTTTTCAGCAGCTTTTGCCCCGTTATAGACAACGGTCGCAAACATATCCCCTTCATCACCACCACAAAAAAACCTTATCCTTATGTCTTTAAATGGACTTTCTGCCTGACCCGCAGCTGCAGGTTCTCCACAACCTACAGCAAATACCATAGCACTTAAGACCGCCATCACTATCATTAAACTCTGTAATTTCCTTAACATAACTATACCCCCTTTTGCTTATTCAATGTTTCTTTGTTAGAGCTAACGCCCTATTTTCCCCACTACAAATGATTAATTCTATTTTTTATCACCCCCTAACATTGTTCATTATCTCTGTGGAAAGCTCCCAAAAGAGAAATTAATCTTTCGACACTTCTCTTTTTGGAAAATCTTCCTTTATTTCGAAGCTAACGGCCTGCCTACATTTCACCTCCTTCTGGCCTTATTTTTAGCCTTTCCCTTGTCAACGACCTACCTTCATCACTAATTGTTTAACACAAATTTCTTGGCAAGACGAGCCTTTTGAGAAAATTGCCTCTTTTACCCTCCCAGAGAGGAAAAGAGCCTCTTCCATGATAGCTTTATCTGAATAGAAAAGATCGGACCAATCATTGTTTTTATATTTGAAGTCCATCGTTCATATTTGACTTTTCAAGAAAACTGTTAATCACCATTTATTACTTCTTCAATATTAATGGACCTGTTTGATTCAATAGACATGCATGCACCTATAACCATAGCCAAACTTTTGATATTATCTTTGCCTGATGTTTCTGGTTCTTCATCATCACGAATCGCAGATGCAAATTCAAATAGAACACCCTCCCTATCCTCACCTGGAAGTTTGACTAAATCAGCTCGCATCTCTTTATGAGCCTCGAGGGCTCCTTTTGTAAATACCATTTTGGAAATATCTGTGGGTCGAATTATAATTTCGTTATTTGCCCAATAAATTTCACCACCATCGCCTTGGATATGCCAATCCCCGTCCCAAGTTGTTTCCCAACCTCTTGTTACCCAGCTACCTGTATAATTTATAATAGCTCCATTCGACATTTCAATAAGAACCAATGCCACTGCATTACCAGTGAACCAACTCCATTTAGGATTCCAGCTATATCCCATTATTCTTACTGGTTCCAAACCTAATATTCCACGCATTTGATCAAAGTGATGTATTGCCATATCTGTGATAAGTGGCTCAGGCATTTTTGTCCGGAACCCACTAAAGGAAGGAGCTTTTTGAAAATTAACATACACTGTTCCTACTTCTCCGATTACCCCTCTTTGCAATAAGTGCCTGACTGTTCGTGGTGCTCTCCTAAATCTGTAATTCTGACTTACCATTAGTTTACGTTGGTTGCCTAAAGCACACTCAACCATATCTTGAGCATCTTTTATCTTAGGTGCAATCGGTTTCTCCACAATACAATGTAATCCTTTTTTAATCGCATCAATCGTAATATCTGCGTGAGCTTCAGGAGGCACTACTATCAATGCTGCATCAGCTCCTACAACTTTCAATGCACTGTCTAAAGTAGAAAAAGTTAGTTCTGATTCAAAATTGTAGTGCTCACATGCTTTATTCAGCTTGCCCTTATCTATATCCACGAGCCCAACTAATTCCCATTGAGGAGATTCCGATACAATTGGAATCCAGCCCCAACCCCATCTCCCTAAACCGACCTGTATCATTTTTAAAGGCTTATTCATTTTTCCTACTTCATATACTTAATTCAAGATTAAACTTTCATATATCTCTTGGCTGATTAACCAAAAGCTTGAGATAGCAGGTCTTACAGGGATGACGTATCCCACTACTCCCCTCAGTGCCTTTCTAATCCATACCTATGACCAATTATCGAAAGCAATATTATGAGACCGTAAACCAGTTTGGTATAGAATCCTGTGAGACCAGCTGCTATTATCCCCGTTTCAAGAAAACCTATAATAACGGCTCCAAGAAAACCTCCAAAGATGCTGCCTATTCCTCCCCACGTTGGTGTACCACCAAGAAAGACGGCTGCGAGGACTACAAGCAAATATCCATCTCCTGTAGAAGCCCAAAAATTTAAATTTATCAAAACAGATATTACTGCACTAAATGCACTGGCAAATCCTACAAGACCAAAGACAAGTATAATTGTTTTATCTACATTAACACCCATTTCCCTTGCACTTTCTCTGTTATCACCTACAAAATGTACGTGGGCTCCAAATCGAAAACGGTAATAAATGAACCAAAGGATAATACCAAAGATAATTACCCATATCATTTGAATTGGAAATCGGCCAATTCTTCCAACAATAATATTATAAAATGTTGTTCCTTTGAGGTGAACTAGTGGCGTTGCTCTACCCTGAGTAAGGACCATTATTAACCCTCGCAAAAAAAACATCATACCCAACGTAGATACTAGAGAAGAAAGCTTTAGCTTAGTTACCAAATAGCCATTTAGCAAACCACAAGATACACCTGTGGCTATACATGCAATTAAGCCTATGTAAGGATTACCCATCCATATTGTAACATAAGCAAACGCCAGTCCCGACATACCCATAACTGACCCAAATGACAAATCTATTTCACCACTTGTAATAACAAATACTAACGATAAGGTAAGTATAATTATTATAGGTATGGACGTTAAGACCGCATTGTAGATATGAAAACTGAGAAAAACCCTTGGGTTTGCTATAATGAAAAATGCAAAAACAGCAATAAAAACACAAACAACCTTGATCTCTCTTTGAAACCTTCCCAGTTTCAATCGCTTAAATTTATGAATTATGTTCTCCATTTTTTAGCTCTCGCTTCATAAGAGTACAAAATGAAATACTTAAAATATAAGATTTACACATACGACAGGGCCACATATATCCATCCTCGAAGAGAATGAAGGCAGTCGAAGAAGAGTGGAGCGAAAGCAAAGGCGTCTGACACTATTTAACGAAGTACAATCCTACTTTCTGTCCTCACTTGCAATGTACGTCATCCTGTCTATCAGTTCGTTATAGGTTATATTGCTCTTAGGTACATCATCAACGATTCTTCCTTTATCCATAATAATGAATCTATCCGCTACCTCATAAACATGGTAAATGTTATGTGCTATAAAAATGCCTGAACTTCCTCTTTCCTTAATTTTCCGCGCAAAATTTATTACTTTTTGGGTTTCCTTAATAGATAAAGCAGTCGTTGGTTCATCTAAAATAACCAAATTAGCTTTGAAATACATCGCTCTGGAAATAGCCACGCCTTCACGCTCACCTCCGGAACAATTTAAGATAACTGTGTCTGGAGTAAGTAAACTCGACCTAAAACCCATCTCCTTCATTAGCCTTTCTGTTTCTTCCTTCTCTTTTTTTATATTCATATAACCAACAGAATTACATATTTCTCTACCCATGAAAATATTGCTATATAAAGATTGCTGACCTGATAACGCTTGGTCCTGGTAAACAGTTTCAATTCCCGCACTGCGGGCATTTTTAGTTTCCCATTTTTTGACTTTTTCCCCATACAAAAATACTTCACCCGAATCCATTATATGAATACCAGATATGATTTTTATTAATGTAGACTTACCAGCACCATTATCCCCAATAAGACCAACGATTTCATCGCTTCCTATTTTGAGACTCACATCCTTCAGAGCTAAAACCTTTCCAAACGATTTATACACATTTTTTAGTTCTAGGAATATCTCGCTCATGACGCCTCCTGTAAATGACATTGTTCATTTTTCTGTGGAAAGCTCCCAAAAGAGAAACTAATCTTTCAACACTTCTCTTCTTGGAAAGCTTTCCTTTGTCCCAGCTAACGGCCTATTTGCTTTCTCACCTCCCTCTGGCCTTATCTTTAGCTCTTCCCTTGTCAAAGATCTAACCTTATTTCTAATTTACCCTACTTTTCCTTATAAGTTGGTAGTCAAGTAACTACAAGCTAAAATACTTATTTCCATATCTTCTTCATATACTCTATAGATTCCCTCGTAAATTGGTCAGCCAGTTTCTGGTCTACTTTGCCTTGTATCGCATCGTAAGGACTTCCTGAGGAGGGTAAAAATTCCATACTTAAATATCCACTATATTCAATATCCTTTAGGGCCTGGACAATACTTTTAAAATCTATGTGTCCTCTTCCCGCAGCCTCTCGGTTGCTATCAGCAAGGTGAATGTGTTTGATGTAATCGCCAACTTCCCTTATAGAATCAGCTATGACTGGTTCCTCAATATTCATATGGAAGGTATCTGCCATGATTCGGACATTAGAAAGATCTATCTGCTTAGCCATATCTACTGCCTGACTCAACTTGTTCACAAGATAAGTCTCGTACCTATTCAGACATTCAATAACTAGAGTCACATTTTTCTCAGCTGCATATTCTCCAATTTCTTTTATACTATCTACAGCTAAATTCCACTCTTTCTCATAGGGAGCTGTTGGTTTAGATTTTCCAACGCCGGAGGGAAGAACCACCATTGACCGAGCGTCAACCTCGGAGGCTATATCAAGACATTTCTTTGCATAGTTGATACCTGTTTTTCTTATTTGTTCGTCAGCATTTGCCAGATCCCTCTCTGGAGGAAAGGCTCCTCCTATACAAGCAACTTCCAATTTGTACCTATTCAGTAGACCCTTTACTTTATTGATATCAGTGTTCTCCGGGTCTCCCAGCAAGTCGACAGCATCGTATCCAAATCTTGCAATTCGCTCTAAGCTTTTCTCCAAGGGTTCTTTGCCAAAAATCCAATTATGGCAACTATATCTCATTTGCCCCTCCTTCTAAGTTTTTCTCTTACTATACAAAACTCTTGTTTTTAATTACTAAAACATGTTACCACCACACTTGCTTTAAAGGCTTTTTGATGATCAGGGGCTTAAGGTAGCCGATAGCCTTCTCACACCCATCTTCCCTGGACATAACAGGGTCTTCATGTTCAAAGGACAAAACATAATCATACCCTACACTCACCAGAGCTGTAATAACTCTGCGCCAGTTAACATCTCCCCACCCAGGCACTCTGAATCTAAAACCTCTATCCGGACGCATCCAAGACCCGGTAGGTATCACCCCTGATCTTCTTATTTCATCTTCTTGAAGTTCGGCATCCTTGGCATGGGCATGGTAGATACGATCCCCAAATTTCTTGATAAATATAACAGGATCAATGAGCTGCCAGATAAGGTGGCTGGGGTCAAAGTTAAATCCAAATTCTTTCCTTCCACCCAGTTCTTTTATAGCTCGTTCTGCTGTTTCAATGTTATAGGCTATCTCTGTAGGGTGGACTTCCAAAGCAAATTTTACTCCATATTTGGAAAAAGTATCCAGAATCTCTCCCCAACGATTGGCAAAGAGCTGCCATCCTTTCTCATAAAGCTCCTCATTTTTGGGAGGAAAGATATACCATTTGTCCCATACATGAGAGCCTACAAATCCATTGACTACCGGAACTTCCAGTTCTGAGGCAACCTGAGCTACTTTTTTCATTCTTTCCAGGCCGTATTTTACTTTTTCTTCTGGATCCTTTGAGGGTGCCCACTCATCTGTACTCTCATCTAGAGGACCTAGTACCAGTTGACCTTCAGGAGCATTGTTCAAAGCTGAAATTTCTAACTTGTACTTCTTGAGCATCTTCTTTACCGAGTGATCCCCCTTCAATACCTTACCCATATCAAGGTGATTGCTTCCTCTCCAGACCGGAAGCTCTACCATCTCATACCCAAGTTCAGACGCACATTTAGCAACTTCTTCTAAAGATCTATCATTAAAAAGGAAGGTAAATATACCTAGCTTCATTTCTTATCCCCATCCATTTTTTTGTATTTTACAGATACCAATGTTAGAGTTGCGTTTATACTGATTCCCAAGCCGCTTTCATATATTCAATAGCTTTTTTGGTGTATGCGTCAAAGAATTCTTTTCCACCTCCTTTTTCTAATATACCAAAAGGATCAGCACTGGCTGGCAGTAATTCCATGGAGAGATATTTATCATAGTCTATTTCTTTTAAAGCTTTAATGATAGGCTTAAAATCCAGATGTCCTTCACCCGGAGCCGCACGATTGCTATCTGCTATGTGAAAATGGAAGAGGGTTTTACCGGCTTGTTTTATCGCCTCAGGAATACTCTTTTCTTCGAGGTTCATATGAAAGAGATCACCCATCACCCCTACATTTTCTAATCCTATCATCTCCTTAAGTTCCAGTGCCTGTTCTAGTCTGTTCACCCAGTACGTTTCATATCTATTCCAGGCTTCTATTACTAAATTCACACCTAAGTCAGCAGCAAATTCACCACATTCCTTAATTCCACTAACTGCCCAGTTTAGTTCCTTCTCATATGGTGCTTCTGATTTAACCTTACCACAGGCGCTAGGTGCTACTATAACAATTTTAGCTCGTAACTCAGAGGCAATTTTTACTAACTTTTTAACATAATCTTTCGCATTTTCTCGGATTTCCTCCTTTGGACTTGCAAGATCTCTTTCCATGGTATATAAACTGCATATTGAAGAGGCTTCTATTCCATGTTCATCTAATAGCTTATTAATATCCTCCGTATCTTTGAGCTTATCGGGCTCACCGGCAAATTCAATGCCATCGTAGCCAAACTTGGCCACTCTTTCGATACTTTTTTCTATTGCTTCTCCCCAATAAACCAGAGCATCATACGCATATTTAACCATTGTTTCTCTCCTCTAAATTTTTTCTATTTTTCGTCTTCCGCATGATTTCCTAATTATCAATTTTGCTTTAAAAACAATATTTTCCCCCTCAGCACCCTTTTCCCTTTCTATTATGGTCCTCATTAAAAGCTCAGCGCCCTTTTTACCCATCTCTTCTTGGGGCTGCCTCACTGTAGTCAGAGGAGGATCAAAATGGATAGCTATAGCAATATCATCAAAGCCAACTACGGCAATGTCCTCAGGAATTTTTAATCCATGATCGCTGATCGCTCTCATAACTCCCAGTGCTGATATATCGTTAAAAGCAAAAACTGCTGTGGGCCTTTTACCTTTCTTCAAAATATTGGTCATAACTTTATACCCACTTTCTGCAGTAATGTCAGCTTTTTCAATCCAACATTTTTCTTTTAGCTCATGCTTTTCCATGGCGCTTTTGCATCCTTTTAGCCTCTCCTCTCCATCTACTCTGGGCTGACTTGTAGTGATATGTATAATCTCTCGATGTCCCAGTTTAATGAGGTACTCTGTACCCAAGAATCCTCCAGTGAAATTATCCACCGTAACTGAACTTATATTAGGATGAGGGGACCTACGTCCAACTATTACAATAGGAATTCCACTTCTTACAAGTTGCTTTACCTCATCATTGGTAAATCGCTGAGTCCCACCCAGAATTAGAAGTCCATCTACATGACTCTTATGCAACCAGGTCAGGTATATCTCCTCCTTCTGGGGACTATTTTGAGCACTGCTAAGGAGAAAGTAGTAACCATTCTCATTCAAAACTTTCTCTACTCCATCAATGATCCCGCTAAAATAAGGGTCTGTGATATCCGATACTATGACTCCTACAATTCCTGTTTTTCGTGTACGCAAAGAGCGGGCAAATATATTGGGGTGGTAATCAAGCTCTGTGGCTATCTTAAGAACTTTCTTTTTTGTCTGCTCGCTTATGCGTATTTGGGACGGTCTATCGTTAAGAACCCTGGATGCAGTTGCAACGGAAACACCCGCTTTTTTTGCTATCTTCTTTAATGTTGTCACAGTCCTAACTCTCAGATTTGAAATCGATATACACTAAACGATTACTGTATAATATTATAACATTATGAAAAATTTTGTCAAGACCTCCCTCGAATTAGAAAAACAGACAGTCTTTTGGCAAAACTATTTTCGAGAAATCAAAGAACAAGTGTGCTCAGTAAAAAGAAAAGATTCTCAGTCTTCATAAAAAATTAGGGATGAACCTCTGGTATATCAATTCATTGGTTAGTGAGGAGAAAAAAGAAGCACTTTCTTTTTAAGAAGTTCTCCTGGCTACTTATGCCTTAAAAGAGCTAACAAAATATATGTGAAACTGAGATTTAGGAATAAATTCAACTACCACCATCCAGAGTAATTTTTCGAACTTACTTCTCCAATCCCGCAAACTTTTAAAACTCTAACAGATCACGAAGCCACTCTTCGGTTCCTATACTGCACAATTCTCCGGGCAAGAATAGAATCAATACCAGCAAGATATACAAAATTCTCCTTGAAAAGATATTTTGCAGGAGACCTCCGGAACAATGAGATGAGAAAATTAGATATAAACTGCGTCAACCTCCTATATACTTGGAATTCTGATACCTTAAGATAATATGCACTCTCAGCTATTAGCTATTGTGATAATAAACCTCCCAATTAAGGTAATTATGCATAGCTTCAAAAAGGATTTTCCCTACTAGCGATTGGCTAACCGCTACATGATGCTCAAATCCCCTACGACATAGCAGTTGAAGAAGTTCCTGTAATCTGTTTATCTTTACTACACCAACTCCGCCAAATGTTTCAAGTGGGTCATCAGTAAATTCACCTTCCCCAATGCAGGTAATAATCGTTCCTGCAGCCTCATCTGTAGAGATTCGGGCAAATGTCATTGGACCAGACTTCACTCTTCCAACACAGGTGCCATAAGAATTCTCTGAGGTACCACGCACC